>JAEEGH010023844.1_pt1 | contig 12408 bp, 10 predicted proteins | sample 9134181 | NCBI WGS metagenome assembly JAEEGH01 (sample SAMN16246544, study PRJNA631951) | gut metagenome | biome: gut microbiome; feature: rumen; material: DP-attached | host: Bos | place: Iran: Karaj | collected 2018-10
CTGCTGGAAGATTTGTGCGTAGAGCTACAGTATATAAACGAAAATATCAATGGAGATACTACAACATATTATTGGCGCGCTCCGGAATCATTTGACTATTTAAGCTCTGTAAACTTTATTGACAGCGTTGAATATGAAAACAGCGAATATCAGGGATCTGATGACCCTCGATCTTACAAAGTATTAGAAACCGACAATCCTCTGGTTTTCAAGACAGTTATTAAATTTCAACAACCAAATTATGGTATGATATCAAGCAACAACTCCAGATGGGGCCGAATAAGAGCTTACCTTAAAAACGAGGGACAAAACCTTGCAGTAAAAGAAAAAGGTCACTTATATTATGATTATTTATATCTGGGTGAGTTTAACTCTAATTGCAGTACAAAGAATTGTATAGAAGGATTGAATGGATATCTGGTATACAGCGACAAGCCTGTCCTTGCTCATACAATGTTCAGTAAAGAAAAGCTTACCAGTTCAATTTACGACGAAGACGCTAGCCTTATCTGGGAAAACGAAGCTGCAGATACAGGAATACAACTTATAAATAACACTGAATACAATCCAGATAGTCCTACAGTTATGACGGGCTATTATAACAATGACAATTTGAAGGTTATTCCTAAAGACTATTATTACACCACAGTTTTCCATTTTGCAGATGGTACAACAATTATGTCAGACATCAAGCAGAAGCAGTAAGGAGCCTTGTACGATTATGAAAAAAACACTTCTTTCTTTATTTTTGATTTTTGGTGTTGCAGCGGGGGCGGTTTTTGCAGTTGATTTTTCATTGCGCTTAAATCCGGGGGTGGCAATTCCTCTGAAAGAGCATTACAAGCCTGCGGCAAATGTGACAGTACAGGGAGACATCCAGTTGTTCGACTGGGTAACTCTAGGTGGTGAAGGAAACTTTCTTTATGAAACTCCGGAAGGCGCAGGTTCACCTGTAAACTTTCTTTATGGTGGACTTGGGCTCGGGCTGTATCATAATATTTTTTCCCGCCTTTATTTTGGTATTGGCGGCGCAGCGGGTGTTTACAATTTTTCATTTACTGATGGTAATGAAAAACAGAATGCCTCTGATTTATACTGGCGCGGTTATGGTGAATTAGGGTTCCGCTTTACCCCAAGCGTTACTCTTTCATTAAACGGCGGCTACACTTCGTTCCTCACTACAGATGGATTTAATTCTGTATTCAGTGGCGGAGCAAAAACAATGATGGCAGCACCGGTAGCTGGAATCTCACTGAAGTTCAACTTTTCTACAAAGAGTTCTTCCAAAAACGCGTGCTACGCAACAATCAAGCAGGATGCAGAAGTTTACCCTCTCTTTATGCAGCTTTACAAAAATGATCCAGTTGCTTCAGTAGTCTTGACTAACGGAGAGTCTGCTGAAATCAAAAATGTAACTGTAAGTTTTACTGCCGGAAAGTACACTTCAAGCGCCTTAAAATCAGAAACAATTCCTGTTATTAAAAAAATGAGAAGCGTTACTGTAGACCTTCCTGTAGATTTCTCTTCTGCCCTTCTCACCTTTGCTGAAAACGGAATGATTTCCGGTAATCTTATAATTGAATATGAACTTCTTGGTAAAAAGAAATCTGCTGTTCAGGGTCTTTCTCTAAAAGTTTCTAACCGCAACTCTTACAGATGGGGAGACACAGAATCTCTTGCAGCTTACATTTCACCAGACACACCTGAAGTTCTTGAATATGCAAAATATGTCGCAGGAATTGCACGCAACAAGCTTTATTCGGGAATGAACCGAAACATTCAGTTTTCTGCCGCAATGTTTGATGCCCTCAAGGCAAGCGGTATAGTTTATTCTGGTGACAAAACAACTCCTTATTCTAAATATCATCTTGGTACTGAACCTGATTATATTCAGTATCCGCTCCAAACAATGGACTTTAGTTCAGGTGATTATGATGAACTTGGAATTCTGTATGCATCATGCCTGGAATCAGTTGGTATTGGAACTGCATTCATTCCTATGGAAGAAGATTTCCTTGTTCTTGTAGACACACAGCTTAAGCCGACATCTGCAGCAAATCATTTCGCAAATATAGACTCTCTTGTCATAACTGATGACACAGTTTACTTTGCTCTTTCTATGGCATCTTTTGAATCTGGATTTTCAAAGAGCCGTGAACAAGCAGCCAGCCTTATTGAAAAAATCAATAATAGCGAAGAAGTTTACTACGACTTTATAGAAACTCATTATGCATGGCAAAACTATCCGCCTGCAATTTATACAGGTTACGGCGATGTTCTTTCACGTCCGGCACAAAACACAGTTGAATCGCTGTTTAAGGAAGCTGTAAATGGATACATCAATTCAGATTTGTCTGTTGTAATTGAGCGTGCAAAAAAATCTGGAGATTCTAACAAACTTGGTCTTGCTTATGTAAGAGCCGGTCAGTACTCAAATGCTAAAACTGAATTTGCAAAAGGTGCTGCAGCTAACAATATTTCTGCAATGAATAATCTTGGAAACGTTTATATGATTGAAAAGAATTACAGTGCTGCAGAAAAACAATACAAACAGATTCTTGCAATTGAGCCTAACAATAAAGCCGCACTGAAAGGACTCGAAAATGTCCGTTCTGCACTCGGCGACTAAGGGGGAGTTTTTATGAAGCGTATAAAAACTCTCTGGCTTTCAGCCATTTTGATTTTTGCAGGATTTGTAAAACCGATTTACCTTAAAGCCGCAGATTTTTCTGTAAGGCTTATGCCGGCTTACGAATTTGCATTTGAATCAAAATTCCAGAACGTTCTTTCGGGAACTGTCGCTTTTGATTTGAATGCATTTACCGTTCGTTCGAGAGATGATATTTATCTGTCTGTTCAGGCAAGTCCTGTTATTCTATTGGCTCCAAATGTGGATCCTGTTTTGATTTATAATTTTAGCGGAGCATTGGGCTATAACTTTAGATTCACAGACCACTTCAGCATTTCTGCAGAAGGCCTTGGTGGAATGTGGATGCTGCCTGAAAACACGGAGAAACAATTGAAATCTGCAAGCGGCCCATCCTTTGGCGGAAGGCTTAGTGCAAATTATCATATTTCGCCGGCTTTAAAGGCAGGTATTTTTGGCGGCTATCAGAATTACTATTATTCTCCCAAACCTTTTTTGCAGTCGGTTCAGGTAGGCATTGGTATTTCCATAAACCTAACAAAGAGTTTATTTAAAAAGGATGTGGTTGCAATGCAGGATTTTGAAACGCAGCCTCTCTTCCCTATTTTTTATGCTCATTACGACAGCAGTAATTTTGGAACTGTTTCTTTTACAAATTTGGAAAAGAATGATTTAACTGATGTTGAAGTTTCTGTTTACATTGAACAGTTTATGTCTGTTCCAAAGGTAGTTGGAAATTACGACAGAGTAAAACCGGGAGAAGAATTTAGCGTTGAGCTTACAGCCTTTTTGAACGAAAGCATTATGAATCAGATGCAGAAGCAGCTTACTGATGCAGTTGTAACGGTAACCTATAAAAACCTCGGACAAAAGGGAACTTATGAAAACCGATTCTTTTTTCAGACTCTTACACGCAACTCAATGTCGTGGGAAGATGACCGCAGAGCCGCAGCTTTTGTATCTGCAAAGGACGGAGCCGTGCAGCGATTCTCAAGACAGATTATGCTTGCTCTGAGAAACAAAATTGATTTTGTACCGAGTGTAAATCAACTGTATGCAAATGCTGTTTTTGATGTACTTAAGGCCTATGGAATCAATTATGTAATTGACCCAACCAGTGTGTTCTCTACTTCTGATACTGTAGCCGTAGACTTTTTGCAGTTCCCGTATCAGACACTGCTTTATCATGGTGGTGACTGTGACGACCTTTCAATTTTGAACTGTTCGCTTTTTGAAGCATTAGGTATTCAAACAGCGTTCATTACAATTCCGGGGCATATTTATATGGCTTATGATTCTGGTCTTACTGCAAGTCAGGCAGACCGCATCTATGGAAAAGGTAAGTATATTGTTCAGGATGATAAGGTTTGGATTCCGTATGAAATTACAGTTCCACAGGATTCTTATGAACTTGGATTAAAGCTTGGAATTCGTCAGTGGAATAAATATCCGGACGAGCATGCGCTTATTCCAATTCACGACGCCTGGACCGAGTTCAAACCGGTAACAGTCCCAGAGTCCGATGTAAGCGTACAGTTTCCAAAGGATGCTTTGAAATAGTCTATTTTTTCAAAGCCTTCATTTCCAAAAAGCCGGTGGTTTCTTCTGCCCAGCTGAACTGGCTCATGAATTCACCGGCAAAGCTTTTTATAGCTTCTGTATCACCCGCAAGAAAATTATAATAATCGCATTTTATAGCCTGAGGATTTATACGGAAGTTGTTATATTCTGTAACAAAAAAGTTTTGAATCTCAAGCTCCAAAAGGCTGTGTTTAATATCAACAATAAGATTTCGCAGATTACTTCCATAACGCGAAGAGTCTGCATGGTCGCCCCAGAGAACATTTATAAGCTCTTTTGTCTGAACAGAGCTTCCATTTTTATAAATAAGATATGCCAGAAGCTCAGCCGATTTTGATCTTGAAAACCTGATTACTTTGTTATCATACATAAGCGTAAAGTTTCCAAAGGTTTTTGCTTCAAGAACCTGGCGTTGTTTTTTGAGTACAAATTGTATTTTTTTTTCGGTAAATCTTTTGTAAAGAGAAAATCCATGAAGAAGAATTGCAGCAATAAGTGTGTCGAGCAATCCTGTAAGGCCAAAGTTTCTATAAACTCCAGGAATCAAAAATGCAAGCCCTGTTGCAATAGTTATAAAAAAGAAAATCGGTGCAAAGGTAAATGCCATTAATGCTATAAGGCCCGCAATAAAATATGTAATGACTCCATTAAAAGGCTGTCCAAGAATATAAAAATTATAAACAGCAGCAGATAAAGATATACACAAAAGCAGATAAAATGGGATTGTTTTTATAATATATGCGTTTTTGCGGTCAACGTTCTTTACAAGCTTTGAATAGATATATGTTGCGGCACTTGCAATTGTAAAAATGCTGAAATATATGATTGAAGAAAGATAATCACGTAAATTGTGGAGATGCATTGAAAAAATAACGATTAAATCACCCAGACCAAAGACAAACAAAAAGGGGCATACGAATAAAATATGAAGTCTATTTGTTTCTGCCTGGTCTGCAAGGTCGGCAGGTTTTATATAATATTTTTGTTTGTAGAGATCTATAAGATTAAGAGCCATAGAGCGATTATAACACATAATTTTGCTTTTTTATATTAATTTGTGCTGATTCTGTGCTAAAAATTGTGTTTTTTTGTGCTGATTTTGTGCGGTGGGGGGTATAAAATAAAGCCATATTATAAAGTCATAGAAAAAAGTGAGATTAAGACGATGGATATTAAGAAAATAATATTTATTGCGATACTTATCGTCATGTTAATTTTGCAGACAATTTCTCTAATAAAAAAGTAAAACAGGACATAAAGAGAAATCGGAGAGTTAAAGTCTGGGGCTCACTAATGGGTTCCGGACTTTTTTTTGCGGTTTTAAATTGTTGTTATTCCCGTTGCATAGTCATATTTAAACTCATATAATAATTTGTAAGGTTATAAATATGGAAAATAATAACGAAGAGCTTGCAAAATTAAGAGCACAGATTGATATTGCAGATGATAAAGTCCTTGCAGCCCTTGCAGAACGCATGAAGGTTGCACAGAAAATTGGTGAATTAAAAAAGGAAAATGGCGGGGCAGTTATGGATGCCGACCGTGAAGCACAAAAGCTTGTTGCCTTGCAGGAAAAAGCGGAGAAGATTCTTAAGCCATACGTAAGTAGAATTTATAGTGTTTTGTTTGAAGTTTCGCGGGATTTGCAGAGTAAGTTGTAATAATAATTTCCCTTATCCATCTTGAATAGGAACTTATCATGAAACGAAAAATTGTTATTATATTTCTATTATGTAATCTATTCTGTTGCTTTGCAAACGATGCTTTAGAAGAAGATTTATCATATCTCAAACTTGTTTTTGAAAATTGCTATGCAGGGTATGAATATAACTTAAAACAAGGCTTTGACTCTCAGAAGGCAATTAATGAAATCCGAGAACAATATTATATTCAAGCAGGAAAGAAAGAAAAAATTAATACTTATGTTTTAACAGATTGTATTGATAATTATTTCATAAAAAAACTACCAGTATTTGATGCGCATCTTTCCGTTAGTTCGTCGGGGCATCCATTTTTTCCAGCTTTAGAAACCTTTTATTGGGCATTGATTAATTTTGAAAAAAGAGGGAATGAATACTTTGTAACACGAAATTTTGTTAAAGGTGTAAAGAGAAATGATAAATATACAGGAGATCCTGCAAATATCTTTAAGGTCAATGACAATAAATATATTTTTGGTTTCTTTTCTGATAATAAAAAAAGTGATCCTCCATTATCAATTAATAATAAAGACTTTCAATTCAAAAAAAGACTTTGTCATAAAATCATAAATAATGAATTAGTTTTTGGAGTTAGAACAACTGAAAAATCTATTTACCTTTCATTAAGTGATTGTGATTTTGCCAGTAATAATAAGAAATTACATTTCCAAATAGAACAACAGATTAAAGAAAATATAGCTACCTTGCGCAAGGGAAATTTTGAGAATGTTATCATTGATTTGAGAGGAAATACAGGAGGACAAGTTACTAACGTAATACCTTTAGTAAAAGCAATAAATCATATTGATTCATATGAAGATGAGAATGATGTCGATAAAAAAATAAAATCAATTCAGCGTGGGGAAAAGACTGTATATTCACCAGAAATGATTCCTGCTATACAAGAGTATATTAAGAGGCACCCTGGATTTGGATATAATTCTCCTGACTTTGAAGAATATAAGTCAACTCATATAGAATGTAATAATACAGAATATTTCAAGTTTATACCAAAATTTAAAGGTAAACTATTTATTCTTACTGATACCAATACCGCTTCTGCTGCTGAAGAGCTAATTGCTTATTTATCTATTTATGATGATATTACAATTATAGGGTCAAATACTTGGGGGTGCGCTGATTTTGGCTCTGTATTGGAATATTTTCTTCCTAACTCTAAGTTAAAACTAACTTTGGCTTCTCGAAGTATGAATAATATGTCTGCTTTCAGAAATAATTATCGTTGGAAAGGTGATGGAAAAGGCTTTTATCCCGATTATTGGGTATTTGCTTCGGTTTATTTGGATAAATTGGTCCAATTCACAAATGACAAAAAGTTAAAAACAAAATTAAAAGGACTTGATTACGGATTATTAAAAAGTAATTGATATTTATCATCTAACTTATGTATCTATAATTTACAAATTTAATACCTTCTTACAATTCTAAGTTGTCTGTTTTGAATGCAGTATGAAAGGATGGTTAGTGTGTAATTTGTTTTATAGACTTGAGGGTTTTTCTATAGTATAATAATAATTATAAGGAGGTTTGGGAAAATGATAAATGTATATATAGATGAATTTACACCATGCCTCAAAGATAATAAAACCGGCGAATTAGTTCAAACAGAAGTACTTCAGATTGGCCGTAAAACATTCTTACAAAAATACAATGAAAAGAACGGCTGGTATATCAATTGGGATACACTTGTTGATGACAATGAGGTTTATGCTCTTGTTGTTCAAGGCTCCGTAGATATTCAAGGTCTTGTTGCACTTCATAAAGATGATAATGCAAAAGCTGTTTATGTAACTTGGATGTGTTCAAGTCCAGAGAATAATCCAAGAATATCAGAAAATATAAAATATAAAGGAGTCGGTGGACATTTGTTTGCAATTGCTGCAAATAAATCTATTGAATGGGGCTATGATGGCATAATGTATGGATTTGCCGCAAATGAAGCTCTTTTAAAACATTATATGGAAGTGTTTGGTGCTGACTTTATCGGAATACAGCATCCTTTTCACTTCATGATTGATGAAGAACATGCAAAGAAAATAATGGAGGTTTACACTTATGAATGGACTAATGACAAGATATAAGGAAAGCCTTTCAAAAACTCCTAAACCAATTCCTTTTAGTGAAATAAAAGGAAAAATGGATTATAGGGGTCTTTTAGCCTATGCGAAATCTCAGGGAAAAAAGGTCTCAGAACTTACTCAAGCAGAGAAAAAAAAGTTTTACTCTGAGTAATCTTTTACATCACAATTTCTACCCGTCAGTTGTCCGCTAATAACCTCTTACATCTATTGACTTTTAAAATAACGTCATATAGATTGAGAAACATGGATTTAAATTTATGAAATTTGGTGTTTTAGGAAAATCACTCCCACATACATATTCTCCGCAGATTCATAAGGCCTTTGCAGATTACGAATATACTGTTCTTGAACGCACAGAAGAACAGGTGCATGCGCTTTTTGAAGGGGCAGAGGGACTTGATGGTTTTAATGTAACAATTCCTTATAAAAAGCTGGCAGCCAGTCTTTGCACAGAAGTTTCTGATGAAGTTCGTGAGTTAGGCGCTGCTAACACAATTGTTCGTTTGCCTGACGGTGGTTTCAAAGGCTACAACACTGATGTTTATGGTTTTACATATATGCTTGAGTCTGCGGGAATTGACGTTGCAGGAAAGCAATGTTTGATTTTAGGAACTGGCGGTGCAAGTGTTGCAGTTGAATATGCGCTTAAAAAAATGGGCGCTGCTAAAATTGATTTTTGTTCACGTTCCGGCGATATAAATTATGAAAATGTTTATGATGTTGCGGCTGATGTTCAGATTGTTGTAAACGCAACTCCAGTTGGAATGTTCCCGAATGTTGATGATTCTCCGGTTGATTTGTCTAAGTTCCAGAAATTGTATGCCGCAGCTGATATTGTATATAATCCAAGTCGTACACGATTTTTGCAGCAGGCACAGGAGCTTGGCGTAAAGAATGCAGGCGGACTTAGTATGCTGGTGGCACAGGCGTGGGAAGCGAGCAGAATTTTTAAGGGCGAGCCGGCCTCCACAATAAATGATGTCATCGAAAAGCTTCAGGACCAGATGCTCAACATTACACTTGTTGGAATGCCGGGTTGTGGGAAAACTACTCTTGGTAAAAAGCTTGCAAAAAAATTAAACCGCACATTTATAGACCTGGACATCCAGTTCAAAGAAGAATACGGAACTACACCTGCCCAGGTTATTTCAACAAAAGGCGAAGATGAATTCCGTCGCATGGAAACACTTCTTGCAAAAAAAATCCTGCCTCAGTCGGGGCTTGTAATTGCAACTGGCGGAGGTATTGTTACCCGCAAAGAAAACTGGTTCTATCTGCGTGCTAATTCAAAAGTATGCTATCTTGAGCGCCCGCTTGAGTTCCTTTTAAAACAGGATACTTCAAACAGACCGCTCAGCCGTTCAACAGGCATAGAAGAATTATATAAAAAACGCACACCACTTTATGAACAGGTGTGCGATGAAAAATGGGATCAAAGTTTACTTACGAAGATATTCAATAGTTAAGCAGGCAATTGCTCTGGACAAGGTCTGCTTTTCTTTTTCTATCTGTGCATTACAGCGTTCTATTTTTTCAGAAAGAACATCAGTTTCTGAGCCGTAGCCTGAATCAAACATCTGCTGCTTCTGGTTGATTTTTGCAGTTGCCGATTCAATTTTCAAATCCTGATATTCAATTTTCATTGTACAAACCTGAGTTGTATTCCACTGAGAATCAAAGGTCTTGCTTATTGAAGAGCGGGTATCCGAAGTTGTAATCTGTGCAGTTTTGACTTCGCTCACTTTTCTTGAAACATCACGAAGCTTTTTACCACCATCCCAGACTGTTGCTTTTAATCCAATTGTGATATTTAAAGAATAATCATCTTTTCTAAGCCAGTTTGGTTCAAACAAAGGAAAGCGTGAACCAGCATATCCACCACTCATCTGTAAAGCAAAATCAGGCTTCCAGTTTTCATAACCGCGCGAAATACTTTCTGCAATTTTACTTACATCTTCAAGCTGTGTTACAAGTTTTATTGCCGACTGATTTGCAGAAAGAATTTCTTCTTCAAGAACGGCATGCTCTGTTTGCAAAAGTCTGTCAAAATCATCGAGGAGAGACTGAACAAAATCGTAGTTGATGTGCTGAGAGGACTCAATGCTTATTCCTGTTATGCGTCCAAGCTCCAGAAGCTGTTCATCTATCTGCTCAAGTAAATCCTGTTTTGCAATTTCAAGCTCCTTTGCCTGAATCTTAGCATCAACAACTTCCTGGTGAAGAAGCATGCCTGATTTTTCTGCATCCTCGCTAACCTGAACCATTCGTTCTGCGTATGACCCTTCTTCATCAAGAATCTTCATAATCATATTCAGGTAATAAAGACTTATAAGACGTGTTTTTAATTCTGTTTCAAGCTGAGCTGTCTGCTGTACAATCTGATTTTGTTTAATTGCAGAAATCTGTTTATAAAGTTTTATTGAGTTTGCAATTTTTCCCCAGGTAAATAAAGGCTGTGTTAGTGTAAGTTCAAAGTTGTAGAGCGTATTCTCCATGCCGTCAAAAATCTTTACATACTGGCCTGTTCGTGCAGGAGCCACGCCATTCCATTGAATTGAATTTATAATATCATCAGTGTTGATGTACATAGGTCCAACCGGCGGATTAAGCATGTAAGTTCCGCTTGCCTGAAGATCCAGAGTAGGGCCAAGGCTTGCCCAGGCATCCTTTACATCAAGAAGGCTGCGCTTATATTCTTCCTGAAGCTTGAGCAATTCCGGATGATTTTGCTGTGTTGCATAAAGAAGCATTTCCATGGAATAGGTATAGCTTGGTTCTGACCATCCGCCTGCAGCAATAATAGAGAAAATTGCAAATGCTAAAAGGTGCTTTTCTATTTTCATCAAGTGGTCCTATTCCAATTTAATGTTATACGAAGCGGTGTCTGTGCGCAAAGTTTTTTCGACAGCTGTTGCAACTCCATCAACAAAGAACTTTACTTCAATAGTTGAATATTTATCTGTGTAAGTTTTGTCTATCCAGTAATTTCCATTTCCAAGTCCACTGAAGTTTCCGTGAGTCTGCGAGCTGCTTGTTCCGGTAGTCTGTGCAGTAGTCGTTGTTTCTCCGCAGTCAATTGTGTAAGCGCCTGTAGAATCTTTAGCTTTCATGCTTATTACTTTACCATCGTTTGTATCACTTGCAGAACCTGTCCCATCATCATAAGTTCCATTCACAGTAGGCATGTTCATTCTTATTGCCTTGCCATAAAGATAAATGCTGTAAGGAGATTTTTGAACAGTCTTTTTTATAGAAAAATCATCAGCAAGGAAAGCATAATTATTTGCTTCGTTATCCTGGTTTGCGCAGGCCTTCCAGATAATTGTATCGGCATTCTGTTCATAATGTATGCTGATTTCAGGAGTATTTTCTTTGCCAGCTGCTTTATCTTCTGCATTTTTCCATCGAGGATAGCTTATAGAAATTGTGCCGTTTCCTGTTATTGTCTGTTCATAAACTATAGGCTTTGCAGTTGTGATTGTATCTGTAGTTTGAGGAACGCTTACTGTAACAAGAAGGTCATTTGTAGTTGCGTTCATATTTGAAACATCATAAATATTCAAATTAAGAGCAGTTGTTTTTCTGATTGCGGTAAGCTCTGCATAAACTGTATCGCTTGTGCTACCGGAGGTTATAACAGTTTCATCTTTTGTAAGTCCGTAGTTTTCGTGAAAGTACAAAAGATAGATTGTTGTGTAGTCAGCATCTTTTCCAAAATCAGGCTTTGTCTCTTTCCAGACGATATTTGAAATTGTAAAGTTTCCGTTGTTGTCTGTAGTTGTGTGACCGTAATAAGTGTTAGATGGTGCAAAAGTTGTCCCTTCTTTCCATGCATTAAAATCTGAGTCGCGGGTTGCCCAGTCTGTGTAAGCATAAATATTTACATACGCAATTCCTGCCTTTGGGTTAGATGTGCTTTCGGCATCGACAATTACACCGCCTGTGCCTCCGTTAAAAACTGAATAGCAGCCAGACATAAAAAATGCTGCTGTAAGAACACTCAATACTAATAATATTTTTTTCATAGTGACCTCTTCTTTTCACTCATATAATAAATTACTGGAATTAAAATCAGGGTGATGAGGGTAGATGTTAAAAGTCCTCCCGCGATTGCCTGACCCATAGATGCATATAATTCTGAACCTTCGCCTTTTGATACTGCCATAGGAATATCGCCAAGCAAGGTTGTAAGTGTTGTAATTAAAATTGGTTTAATACGGCTGGCAGCACCATCGAGTACTGAAGTTTTTAAAAGTTCATCTTTTTCTTCTTTGCTCAAATCAATATGCCAGTCGCCATCTTTATCCTGATATCCTTTTGCTTTTGCAAGAACAAGCCGTCGCTGATCCCGCAGCTGATTTATATAATCAACAAGAAT
>JAEEGH010023845.1_pt1 | contig 12407 bp, 13 predicted proteins | sample 9134181 | NCBI WGS metagenome assembly JAEEGH01 (sample SAMN16246544, study PRJNA631951) | gut metagenome | biome: gut microbiome; feature: rumen; material: DP-attached | host: Bos | place: Iran: Karaj | collected 2018-10
AAGTCCACCGGACGGCGACGGTCTTTTCGTCCGCCACCATGTCCTCCAGCTTCCACTGAACGTCGGGAAAGCTCGCGCGCATGAGCGAGACGACGGAGAGATACCCCTCCGCGCCGTGGAGCGGCTCGGGCGAGACGGGCGTCGCGAAGGCGGCCTTTTCGGAGATGAGTTCGCGTCCGAGCGCGAGGTCGTTCTCGTTGATGCACTTCTCGAAGCGGCGCATCGCGTCCTTGTTGCGCGCGATGGGGTCCGCTGCGGCGCAGCGGCGTGGCGCGGCAACCAGACATCCGATTTGAACCAGCAGCGCGACGCCAAGAATGGTCAGAATCCATTCAAGCGCGCGGTGGACGTTGCGGACCGGACGACTCGGGCACTTATGGACGTCGAGCGGCTTGTGCAGAATCCAAATGGCCGCGAAGAGCGCGAGAAAGCCAATTGCCAGGGAGACGAGGGGGAGAATCATGGTCATGATTCAGACTACCACTTCACGGGCTCGTTCAGGATGGTGCCGTCGGACGGGTTGACGGCGCCGGGGGCGGCGGCGACATACTGGACGCAGAGCATCACGAGCGGCTTGTCGCCGGTGTTGCGGACGGCGCGCTTGCCAGCGGGGGCGACGCGGACGACGCTGCCTTCCTTCACTGGGATGATCGTTCCGTCGACCTGGTATTGGCCTTCGCCGGAGAGGAAGAAGTAGAGCTCCTCGTGGTCCTTGTGGACGTGGTAGAAACCGCCTTCGTTGCCGGGGGCGAAGACCTGGAACGAGAAGTCCGCGCCGCCGGCCTTCACGGGCGCGCCGCCGAAGACCTTGCCGGGAATCTTGACGCCGGGGCCGAGTTCGAGGACGTAGTCCTTCAGCTCGGACAGCGGCCCGAGATCAATGGCGGTGGCGTTGGGGATGTCGCAAATGGTCTGGATGGTTTTCATGGTGTTTGCTCCTGTGAGTTGGTGTTGGTGGATTGGCCGTCGAGAACCTTCCCGAGCAGCCGTTCAAGAGTGTCGGACTCCTCGCGGGAAAGCCCCGCGTAGAGGAAATGGACGAACCGCCGCGATATTTCGTCGAACGCGGGGCGCAGCGCCTCGCCCGTGGAGGTAAGGCGCACAATCTGGCAACGGGCGTCAGTTCCCGACGCCTCGCGTGTGACGTAGCCCAGCGCCTCCAGTTTGTCCACGAGGATGGTCGTGGTGGGCTTCGTCCGACGGGCGAAGGCGGCGATTTCGTGCATCGTGGCCTCGCCCTTTTGAAAAAGGAGTGCGAACACGTCGCCGTGGGACGGCGCGAGGCCCTTTAGGCCCGCCGCCGCCAGTTCGGCGACGAGCCAGCGGTCCGCGCGCTCGTGCGCCAGCGAAAGAAGATGTGCGAGGTTCTGTCTCATTTTCAAACAAAACCATTATAGTTAGATGTCTAACTTTTGTCAAGCGTTTCGCAGGTCGCGGCATGGCGGTGTTCATGTGGTGGTTTTGCCCGCGCAACTGGAGAAACAATCAGTGGCAGCGGCCGTTGGCGCGGCGCGGACAGTTCGACTTGGCCGCTCCGCCCGTGCCGAGGCAGCGGTAGCAGATTTCATTCTCAAGCGGCGCGCCGGAGAAGTAGGCGTCTAGGTTGGCGAGGGTGGTTGAGGCAATGTTTGCGAGGGCCTCGTGAGTGAGAAAGGCCTGGTGCGAGGTAACGATCACGTTCGGCATGGAGACGAGGAGCGCGAGCGTCTTGTTCCGGCGTGTCGCGTCGGAACGGTCCTCGTAGAACCATTCGCTCTCCTCCTCGTAGACATCCAGGCCGGCCGCGCCGACGGTGCCGTCGCGCAGGGCGGCGAGGAGCGCCTCGCTGTCGACGAGTCCCCCGCGCGAGGTGTTGATGAGCGTGAGGCCGTGCCGCGCCTTCGCCAGCGATTCCGCATTGATCATGTGCTTCGTCTCCGGCAGGAGCGGGCAGTGCAGCGAAACGATGTCCGATTCGGCAAGAAGACGGTCGAGCGCGACATATTCCAGCTGTGTCGCCGGATTCGGGAAGGCATCGTAGGCGATGACCTTCATGCCGAAGCCCTTGCAGATGTCGGCGAAGATGCGCCCGATCTTGCCAGTGCCGACAATACCCGCGGTTTTGCCGTGTAGGTCGAAGCCTGTGAGGCCGGAAAGCGAGAAGTTGAAGTCGCGCGTCCGCGAGGCCGCGCGGTGGATGTGGCGGTTCAGCGCGAGAAGCAGCGCGGCGGCGTGTTCGGCGACGGCGTAGGGCGAATAGGCGGGAACGCGCACGACTGTAAGGCCGCTTTCGTAGGCGGCCTTGAAATCGACGTTGTTGTAGCCGGCGCAGCGCATTGCGAGCACCTTGATGCCGCGCGCGACGAGTCCTTCGACGACGGCGCGGTCGATTTCGGCGTTCACGAACGCGCAGGCTGCGTCGCAGCCGTCTGCGAGCGGAAGCGCGGCGGCGGTAAGGCGCGTCTCGAAGTAGCGGATCTCGTAGCGCCCGGCGTTCAGGCGGTCGAATGATTCGCGGTCGTAGGGCTTGGTATCGAAAAAAGCGAGTCTTTTCATAGCGTGTATTCCCAATGCATCAATTTTACCAAAATCGCGTCTGGCATCACGGATAGTGAGAATGGGCCCAAGGATGTCGATGATCGTGGTTCCGATCAGAGATGAAGTGGTCGTGTTCGTGGGTGTGCGTGATTGTGTGGGTATGGAGCATCCCGCCGTGGAAATGCGTGAAGGTGTGCTGGTGCGGATGGGTGTGGTGCCGCACGAGCGTATCGACGACGACGAGCGCCGCACCGGCGAGCATCACGGCGAGTGCCAGGAGATATGTCCAGGAAAGGCCTTCCTTCAGAAAGACGAAGGACAGGAACGCCCCAACGAATGGCGCCACGGCATAGTACGCGCTCGTCTTCGCCGCCCCCAGCGTGTTCTGCGCGCGGACATAGAGGAAGATGCTGAGTCCATACGCCACGAACCCCAGCGCAAGCGCCTTCCCGACGGAGGCGATGTCCGGCATTGTCTCATGGCGCGCAAAGGCGATGGCAAGCGCGCCAAGGCCGGAGAAGACGCCCTTCAGCATGACGATTTCAAAGGTGTCCTTCGAGGCGATCTTCCGGGTGCAGTTGTTTTCGAGCCCCCAGCAGACGGTGGCGGCGAGGACGAGGATCGATCCACGCGAGAAGCGGAGGCTTTCGGCGCCGTCGAACGACAGGATTGCGCTTGCGGCGGTGATTAGGGCGATGGCCGCCCAGAGCCGCTTCGAGACCGTTTCCCTGAAAACCAGAAGCGCGATCAGCGTCGTGGCCACGATCTCGAAGTTGCCGAGGAGGGAGGCGTTGGCGGACGTTCCGTGACGTATTCCGAGCATGAGGAAGATCGGCGCGGCGATGTCGAGGACGATCATGCCGATGGTGAACGGAAGGTCCTGGCGTGAAAGCGGCGCGGACGCCTTGCCGGCGCGGCGGCCTGCAAGCGACAGGAGCGCGATGCCGATTCCCGCGCCGAGGTAAAGGAGCGCGGCCATCGTCGTCGGCCCGACATCCCGGAGCAAGACCTTTGACGCGGGGATGTTGATGGCGTAGAAAACCGCCGCGAGAAATGCGTAGATGATGGCTTTCATGGGTGAGGGGGCAGTAGTATTCGACGTAGAAACAAGGCCCTGGCTCAAAGCCCCTCATAAACGAGGTACTGCTTTCCGTCTGCCGCTATGAGGGTCATGTTGCCGTATTCCCCATCGCAATGCATCAGAATGGCATTGTCAGGCAATGCGGCATCAATGCGGCAGTATTTCATGATGCTTCGATAATGATCAACCGCTCGTGCATCGACCATGTTCGCCTAGGGCGAGCCTGGGAGGAAGTGTGATTGATCTGCCGAAAGATTCGCTACAGAAAAAACAGCGACCGGTTCCCGCTGGGAGATTCCGCCAAGAAAAGTCAAGCTGTCGCATGCAATCGAAGTTGGCAGGCAAATGGTAGATATCGTCCATTTGCGGCTTGGCGGCGTGGTTGTCCGCGTTGGAGTGCAATAAGAGAGGAAACAGACAACGCCATGGCATACGAATGTCACGGCGACAAGCGCCAGTTGCCCGACCGCCCGACCCCATCTGCGGCGGATGATCGACACCACCATTGCGACGCCGATATTCCCAACTGACAAAAACATCAGCAGATAGTGCCAGTTCTTCGGCCACGGTATGAAATCGCCCATGCAGTAGTTGATGAACTGCAAGGCGCATAGAACGGCGGAGACAATGACGAACGCGACAACCGCGCCGTACCAGTTGCCATACAAGAACCGTCCTAACGCCATCATCCTCGTCTTGAGTGGCGAGGTCGGCATTTAGGCCATCCTTTCCGCAGCGCAGTCGACAAGACGCCGCGTGTCGCGGTCGAAGGAAAGGCCAATGGCCCAGACGGGGCTGCCGGAGGCAAGATACGGCTCCGCGTAGCCCTTCGCGCGAATCTGCGCGAAGGCCTTGTCGACCGGCTCGCCGACTTTGAGTTCGAAGATGAAGATCCCCTTCCTGTGCTTCGACACGATGTCGGCGCGGCCGTCCGACTGGCGGTCTTCCGCGACGACTTCCACGCCCTGCGAAGCGAGGAGCGTGCAGAGGACGCGCTGGTAGGAGAACTCCTGAACAGATTCCTCCGTCGGTCCGTATGGCAGATGCGCGTAGAGCGACTTCAACCCGACGAAGAATTTCGGCCAATCCCCCGTGAGCAGTTTCACGCCAAGAGACGCCGCCCACCTCATGTCCTCCGCCGCCATGGCGCCGACAGTGAGTTTTGCCAGGTCGCGCCTGACCTCCTCGTCGGGAACGCCCAGCGTGTAGAACCCGTCATCATGGTCTTTGATCGTAAGGTAGCCCGACTGGAAAAGCATGGCCGTGGCCGTGAGCTTGTGCAGATCGGCGACGTCGAACTCCTCCTCGGACGCCTCCACTCCCGATTCCCAGTCCAGGGAGGCCACATCCTCGCGCTTGAGGAAGTTCATCAGCATCGACGGGCGGCCCGTCGTGGCCCACGTGGCGGTGAAGCCAGGCTCCTGGTTCTTCAGCGTGTAGGCCACGGAAATGGGGTTGTAGACCGTCGTCCCGACGTTCTTCGCGAAACGGAAGCCGTTGTACCAGCGCTTCATCTCCGCGCGGTAGTCGTCGTAGGGCAGGCCCATCTTCGCGGCGTGCGCGCGGAGGTGGGGCTCGAAGTTCGCCGTCAGCTCCTCCTCGGTGTAGCCGAACATCGTGGCGTAGTCGTCGAGCATCGAGACGTCCTTGATGTTGCTCAGCGCCGAAAAGACCGAGAGCTTGGTGAACTTGGAGACGCCCGTCATGAAGAGGAAGCGGATGCTGCCGGTGCGGTTCTTCATCTGGGCGTAGAGCGACGACATCCTGTCGCGGATCGCCTCGGCCTTGGAGACGTCGCCGAGCGCGTGGCCGACGGGGGCGTCGTATTCGTCGATGAGGATTACGACGCCTTCGCCGTATTCCGACGGGTTTTCCTCCGCCGCCTCGCGCGACTTTGCCGTGAGGCTCTCGATGGCGCTCCCGAAATTCATGGCGAAAGATAAGCCATCGTCATATTCATATCCGGAGGCAACGAGCTGCTTTTTCACGTATGCGGTGAAGTCTGCTTCAAAATCCGGGACGCTCAACGTCGGGACGTCATTGAAGGCGAAATGGATTATGGGGTGCTTCTTCCACTCCCAGCCCGACTTGTCGATGGCGAGGCCGGAGAACAGGTCGCGCCGCCCCTGGAAGATGTACTTGAGGGTCGAGATGGTGAGCGACTTCCCGAAGCGGCGCGGACGCGAGGCGAACACGATGTTCGAGTTCAAATCAGAAATCAGACGCAAGACATACGCCGTCTTGTCCACGTAGATCGCGTGGTTTTTCCTCAGGACGGCAAAGTCGTCGCTGACATCGTTGATCGGGCGGAGTTGTGGCGTCGCGTTTTGCATGGCTAAAATCATACCACATCGCCACGCGGAGCGCAAATGGCCATGCCAATGGGGGCGGGTTCAGGGGTGAATGGCGTAGGTGCCGGTGCGGATGGCGGCGATGACGCCTCCGTCAATGAGCAGGTCGGTGCCGGTGATGAAGCCGGCGTGTTCGCCGAGGAGGAAGGCGGCGGCTGCGGCAATTTCGTCGGACGTGCCGCAGCGTTCGGCGGCGGAGGCGTCGATCATCGCCTGGTAGCCTTCGCCCGCGGCCGCGAATTCGTCGTAGGCCAGCGGCGTGACGATGACGCCGGGGCTGATGGTGTTGATGCGGGCGCGGCGGGCTTTCCACGCGGTGGCGGCCGCGCGCTGGGCCTGGAGGTGGTTGACGCGCTTGGCGACCATGTAGGCGAAGCCGGAGTTGCGCATCGCGACGTCCCGGACGATGGGCAGGGCTGCCAGACCGTCGGTGGGGGTGCGGAGGATCTCCAGCTCGGTTTCATGCGGAATCGGGTACATGTAGCCGGCCTGGCTGGAAATGACGAGCCCCGCGCCGCCGGGGGCCATGATAGCCCCGAACGCATCGATGGCGCGGCCGGTTCCGACCATGTCGAGGGCGACGATGTGCTCCGGCGTGGCCTGGTTGGGGGAGGCGCCGGCGGTGTCCACGAAGTATTTGACGGGGCCGAGCGCGGCAGCGCGCTCCGCAAAGGCTTCGACGGAGGCGCGGTCGAGGGCGTCGACGCGCATCGTCTCGGCGTCATACCCGCCGCGCCGCAGGTCCCCGGCGACGCGGTCGAGGGCGGATTCGCTGATGTCGCCGAGCAGGAGTTTGCGTCCGGCGGCGAAGCGCCGCGCGATGGCCGTGCCCATGCTGCCCGCGCCGAGTAGCGCAAAGATTTCCTTGTTTGTGTTGCGGTCGAAGATCATGGATTCCTCCTGGGGTTTGGGGTTGGGTTTCGGGACGGGCGGTCAGCGGACGAAGTTGGTCATGTTGCCGGTTTCGGTCTGCGGGGGCGGGATGCCGGCAGCGCGGGCGGCGTCGAGGCAGCGCACCAGCCAGGCCATGTTGCGGGCGAGGTTGCGCAGGGTCTGGAGCCCTTCGGGGTCGCCGGGGACATCGCCGGGGGTGCGGGCGTGGAAGACGTTCCAATAGGTGCTGCCGACATTGAGCATCTGGGAGATGCCGAAATACTTGTTCATCACGTCCCAGCTCGCGGTCGTTCCGGCGCGGCGGGCGACGGCGATGGCTGCGGCGGGCTTGTGCCGGAAGGCCGCCGCGCCCGTCGCCCACATATTGCTGTAGAAGGCGCGGTCGAGGAAGGAGAGGACGCGGCCGGCCGGATGGGCGTAGTACACGGGCGTCCCGAAGACGAAACCGTCCGCCGCGGCGGCCTTGGCGACGAAGTCGTTGACCGCGTCGTCTCCGAAAACGCAGCGCCCGATCTCGGCGCACTTGCCGCAGCCGATGCAGTCGCGCACGGGCTTTGGGCCGACGCAGAGGATTTCGGTTTCGAGGCCTTCGGCGGCGAAGACATTGGCCATTTCGTCGAGGCCGGCTTTCGTCGCGCCGTTGGGGTTGCAGCTTCCGTTGAGCATCAGGATTTTCATGGGGTTTCTTTCTTCAGTCGGCGGGCTTCCATTGCAGGAAGCGGTCAAGGTCTTCGGGGCGGGGGGTGTAGAAGCGGCTTCCGGTGTCGAGCGCGCGGATGCGCTCCATCTCGTAGTCGTCGAGCTTGAAGTCGAAGATGTCGATGTTCTCGCGGATGTGTGCGGGGTTCTTCGAACCAGGAATGACCGCGAACCCTTCCTGGACGTGCCAGCGCAGGATGATCTGGGCCGGGGTCTTGCCGTGCATTTTCGCCATGTCGGCGACGACCGGGTCGTTCAGCAGGGCCCGGTTCCCTTTTCCGCCGCCGCCGAGCGGGAACCAGGTCTCCACCTGGATGCCGAGCTTTGCGGCCCGCTCGCGGATGTCCCGGCGCTGCGCATAGGGGTGGCACTCGATCTGGAGGACGGCGGGCTTGACGCGGACGGCGTCGACGAAGTCCTCGAGCATGTGGTCGTCGTAGTCGAAGTCGCTGACGCCGAGAGCGCGGACCTTGCCGGCTGCAAGGGCCTTTTCCATGTCCTTCCACGCGCCAAGGGTGTCGCCCGCGGGCTGGTGGAGGTAGAGCAGGTCGAGATAGTCGAGACCGAGGCGATCGAGCATCTTGTCGATGGCGGCGGTGGTCTTTCCCTCGCCGTACTCGGTGGGCCAGACCTTGCTCGTCACCCAGATTGCGGAGCGCGGGACGCCGCTCTCTTCGCAGAACTGCCGGACGGCGCGCCCGACGCCGCGCTCGTCCTGGTAGGCGTGGGCGGTGTCGATGTGGCGGTATCCGGCGCGCAGAGCGGCCAGCACGGAATTGTAGCATGTCTCGTCGGAGCCCTGGTTGAACGTTCCGATCCCGAACTGCGGCATGACCGCGCCGTTGTTCAGCTTGAGGCCCGGGACGACCGTCTCCGGGGCGGGCTTGAGCATCCCGGTCATGCGCAGGAAGGCGAGGAACTGCTCCGGCCAGAGGGCGCTCGTGAAGGGCTCGTGCCCCATCCCGAAGTTATGTCCTCCCTGACCGTAGAGATGCAGCTCGGCGACGCCGCGCTTCTGCCACGCCTGCACGACCTCGAAGCCGCTCTGCCCTGAAAGCGGGTCGTCGCTCGACATCGCCGCGAACATCGGCGGGACCTTTTCCGGCATGTCGCGCAGGACGAGCTGCCCGTAGATCGAGCCGATGAAGTCGGCACGGCTCTCCGGCGGCGCGCTCTCGGCGTTGTAGACGGCCATGAGCGCGCCGGCGGAGAAGCCGACGATGCCGATGCGGTCCGGCCGGAAGCCGAACTCGGAAGCGCGGCCGCGCAGGAGCGCGACGGCGGCGTTGGCGTCTTCGATGGCATAGTCGGGCGTGGCAGGGGCGTAGACGCCGCTCTTGCCGCCGGCGATGTAGCCGGCCATCTTCTCGCGGCAGTAGGCCTGGTGGGCGTCCTCGTCGCGCGGCGTCGCCTCGACACGGTATTTGAGGATGAACGTGGCGAAGCCGTGCGAACGGAACCACTCGGCCGCCTCGTAGCCGCCGCTGCCGAAGGTATGGTGCAGGAAGGCCCCGCCGGGGGCGATGACAATCGCCACGCCGTTGCCGGCGCCCTTTTCCGGCAGGTACGGGATGAGCGTGGGGGCCTTCACGTTGCGGACGAACTGCCCCCGCCCCGCGATTTCATACCATTGCTCCGCGGCGACGTCGGCTGGATCGGGGTTCGGGTAGAGGTGGAACTCGCCCGGAAATGCGGGGCGGGCGATGTAGGTGACGGCCGGAGCGGCGGGAACAGGCATGGCGGGCTCCTCAGTGGATGAATTCTGGGCCAAAGAACTGCCGCATGCGAGCGCGGCAGCGACGAACAGGTGTGTGGCGTGGCGTTTCATGGTCAGTGCGTGGCTTTGAGGTATTGCAGGTCGCCGTAGTGGTAGCTGGCGGTGCAGCCGCCGTCGATGAGGAAATCCGCGCCGGTGATCCACCGGCCGCGCGAGGACATCAGGAACTCGGCCAAGTCGCCGATCTCGTCCGGCGTCCCGGCGCGGCGTGCGGGCATGCCCTCGATCATGCGGCGGTAGCCCTCGCCGCGCGGGCCGCGCAGCTCGTCGTTGGCGAGCGGGGTGATGACGATGCCCGGCGAGACCGAGTTGACGGTCGCGCCGCGCCGTCCCCACTTGCAAGCTTCGCCGGCGACGCGCAGGACGTTGCAGCGCTTGGAATACTGGTAGGCCTTCAGGGTGTCCGTGATGGACGCGATGAAGGGCAGCGAGAGCAGCTCCTCCGCCGGCGCCGTGGCGAGGGCGGCGTTCTGCTCCTCCGGGAGCGCGGGCAGGCGGTGGCCGGACTGCGACGAGATGACAAGCCCGCTGCCGCCTTCGGCGATCACCTTGCCGAACTCCTCCAACAGCACCGAGGTGCCGTAGAGGTCCACCCGGAGGATTTCCGCGACCGGGGCCTGCGAAGGCGAGACGCCGGCGGCGTTCACGACGCCGTGGACCGGCCCGGAGGCGCGGGCCCGTTCGGCGAGAGCGAGGATCGATTCGCGCGAACCGAGGTCGCATTGGACCGGCTCGGCGTCGAATCCGGCGTCGGCGAAGGTCCGTGCGGCGGCTTCGGCGGCCGCGGGCTTGAGGTCGGCGAGCAACACTTTCTTCCCGGCCCCGGTGCGCCGCGCGATGGCCTGGCCGATGGAACCGGTTCCAACGAGGACGACGACGGGCTTGGCCATGCTCCGGTCTCCTAGGCCAGCGGCGGGAAGGCGGTCCACTCGAAGCGCTGCTCGCGCTCGGCAATCCACCAGCGGCCATCGAGCTTGACGTATTTGTCGGAGTAGCGCACGGCATGGACCGTAAGGACGTCCTTGCCGTCCTTCTCGGTGACGAGCGACGCAAGGGCGTAGCAGGTGCCGGTGGCGTGCGTGTCGTCGGCGAACTCGACGTTCTGCTGGCCGTTCATGTGGAACGAGACCTTTGCGGCGCCGAACGCCTTGTACTGCCGGATCATGTCCTGCACGTCGCGCGCCGTCATGCCGAGCTTGCCGTTGAAATAGACGTCGAGCTTGATGTCGGGGCGGAAGATTTCGACGTAGCAATCCTGGTTGCCTTTGTCGCTCTCCGTGGCGTACTTGTCCACGAGGGACTTGAGTTCCAGGCGGTCTTCGATGTGGTCGATCATGACGGGGTTCCTTTGGGTTGTGCGGGGTAGTTAGCGTGGTGGCATGGTCTTGAATGGCTAGGCCTCTGCGGCGGCGGCGCGGCGCATGCGGGACTCGGCGACGAGTACCATTCCTACCCAGACTACGGTGATGAGCGCCGCCATGGCGACGCCGGAGGTCGCGATTTCGTGCAGCATTTCGGCTGTGTTCCCGTCGCGCACGGCTGTGAGGAAGGGATAGCGCCAGGTGATTTCGCCGTGCCAGACATGTTCGATGGCGAGCAGGAAGCTGCCGCCGAAGAGCATCTTCTGAAGCCATCCGAGACGACGGACGAAGGGGTTGCGGGGCGCATCCGCGGACTTGGCGGACTTAACGGCGGTCACGACAATGGCTCCCGCGAGAGGTGCTGTGAAACAGGCCATGATGGATTCCTTTCGAGTGGTCAGTGGTTAGTGGTCAGTGGTTAGTGGCTAGTGGTCAGTGGTCAGTCCACACGCTTGGTGGATGGGGGCTCGTTGCCGTCGAGGGAGACGAGCTTGTAGGTTTTGGTGCCGTAGCCGAGCTTCTCGGCGTGGTCGAGAATGTGCGGGCCGAGCTGCTTCTCCATGCGGGCACGGAGGGAGGCGGAGGTCTTCGGGTCGGAGGCGTAGACGAGGTCGACGCAGGCCTTGTCGAGCGCGACGGGATCGAGCGAGGCGAGGATGCCCACGTCGGCCATCTCCGGCTTGGCGGGATGTCCGTTGCAGTCGCAGTCGATGGAGATGTTGTTCATCACGCTGATGTACACGGCGCGGTCGCCCATGTAGTTCACGACAGCCCCGGCGGCCTCGGCCATGGACTCGATGAACTCAATCTGCGGCGTCTCGTGGATTTTCGCCCACATCTGGGCGTTGTCGTCTGTGCGGCCGGCGGTGTGGATGCGCGTTTTGCCGACAATGGAGCCGACGCCGATGGAGAGGTTCTTCAGCGCGCCGCCAAAGCCGCCCATCTGGTGGCCCTTGAAGTGGTTGAGGATGACGAATCCGGTGTAGTTCGTGAAGTCCGCGCCGACGCGGTCGCTCTTGAGGTGGACCGATCCGGCGGGCGTCGGCAGTTCCGCATCGGCGAACTCGTCCAGAATGACAACCTTTGCGATGTCGTTGAATCCGTGGTCGGCGATGACCTTGCGGTGGTCGGAGGTCTTCATGCGCTTTCCGGCGTAGGCGGTGTTGCACTCGACGATGTCGCCCTTGAGCGACTGGACGAGCGGCCCGATGAGCGCAGGCTTGAGGTAGTGGTCGTTGCCGGCCTCGCCCGTCGAAATCTTGACGGCGACCTTCTTCCCTTCAAGTGGGCGGCCGAGGGCCTTGTACGCCTTTGCCAGACCCTCGGGCGAAATGTCGTGCGTGAAGAAGACCGTGGCGGGTTTTGGGGTGGTAGGTTTAGTTTTCGGGGTCGCGGAGGTTGTCGCATCTTGGGCGAAAACTGTGGCGCAGAAAAGCGCGGCTACGGTGATGACAGTTGGTTGGTTCATGGTGGCTCCTTTCGGGGTTGGGGTGGGTTCTCACGCCTTCTCGTAGGCCGGGTGCCAGGCGGCGAACTGAACAAGTTGCTCGTCGGTGCGGTTGTAGTAGCGCACGCCCTTGTCGAGCGCCGCGATGGCCGCCATGTCGGCGTCGGTGAGCGAGAAGTCGAGAATCGCGAGGTTGTCGCGGATGTGGTCCACGTTGCGGCTGCCGGGGATGACGGCGAAGCCCGTCTGCACGTGCCAGCGCAGGATGACCTGCGCGGGA
>JAEEGH010023849.1_pt1 | contig 12406 bp, 2 predicted proteins | sample 9134181 | NCBI WGS metagenome assembly JAEEGH01 (sample SAMN16246544, study PRJNA631951) | gut metagenome | biome: gut microbiome; feature: rumen; material: DP-attached | host: Bos | place: Iran: Karaj | collected 2018-10
ACTGGAAGCGGGTGCCCATTTCGGCCACCTGAAAAGAAAATGGAATCCCAACATGGCTCCTTACATTTTCATGGAGAAGAACGGGATCCACATCATTGATTTGCACAAAACCGTCGCCAAAATCGACGAGGCTGCGGCAGCCATCCGCCAGATTGCCAAATCCGGCAAGAAAATCCTTTTTGTAGCCACCAAAAAGCAGGCTAAGGAGATTCTGTCCGAACAGGTGAGCGCAATCCACATGCCCTACGTGACGGAACGCTGGCCCGGCGGTATGCTGACCAACTTCAACACCATCCGTAAGGCTGTCAAGAAGATGTCCTCCTTGGACGAAATGATGAACGGTCCGCAATGGGCAAACATCTCCAAGCGTGAGAAACTGCAGATCCAGCGTGAGAAGGCCAAACTGGAGAAGAACCTCGGTTCTATCGCCGACCTGAACAGCCTCCCCTCCGCGCTCTTTGTGGTGGACGTGCTGAAAGAACACATTGCCGTGGCGGAAGCCCGCAAGCTTAACATCCCGATTTTCGCCATCGTGGACACCAATTCCAACCCCAACCTTATCGATTTCCCCATCCCTGCCAACGACGATGCATCCAAATCAATCGCCCTGATTGTGAAAACCATGTGCGAAGCCATTCAGGAAGGGCTGAACGAACGTGCGCTCAGCAAGGAGAAGAATGAGCTTGAAGAGGAGGAGCCTGCAGAAGAGGAGAGCCAGGAGGAGACCAAGGATGAGGACAAGGAGAGAGGCCGCGGACGCAGACGCAGAATCGGTGAGAAAGAGGGTGGTGAAGAGAGACGCCCCAGAAGATAATTTAGTTTAACCCTTTAAAATTTAGAGACTATGGCTATTACAGCTGCTGATGTAAATAAACTCAGACAAATGACCGGTTCAGGAATGATGGACTGCAAGAACGCTCTGGTGGAAGCCGAGGGCGATTTTGAGAAAGCCATTGACATCCTGAGGAAAAAAGGTCAGAAAATCGCCGCCAAACGCGCCGACCGCAATGCCAACGAAGGCTATGTGGTGGCCAAGACAAATGCGGACAACACCTTCGGCATCGTGCTGATGGTGAACTGCGAGACCGACTTCGTCGGCAAGACCGCCGATTTCACCGGCTACGCCAACGCCCTGGCCGAACTGGCCATTGAAAAGCACATCACCACCAAGGAGGATATGCTGAAGGCCGAATTCAAAGGCCAGACCGTGGAGGCCAGCCTGACTGAAATGAGCGGCAAGACCGGTGAGAAGGTTGAGATGAACGGCTTCGCAAGCCTTGAGAAACCCTACGTGAACGCATACAACCACATGGGCAACCGTCTGGCTGTCATCGTCGGTTTCAACAAAGGAGGTGAGGCTCTCACCGAAACCGCCCACGAAATCGCGATGCAGATTGCAGCCATGAACCCGCTGGGCGTCACCGAAAATGAGATTCCTCAGGAGGTGATTGACCGCGAACTGGAAGTGGCGCGCGAACAGGTCCGCAACGAAGGCAAGCCCGAGAACATGGTAGAGAAGATCGCCCAGGGCAAGCTGAACAAATTCTTCAAGGAGAACACCCTGCTGCATCAGGAATTCATCCGCGACACCAAGATGAACGTGGCCGAATACATGCACAAGGCTGACAAGGATTTGGTCTGCGAAGGTTTCTTCCGCATCCAGTTGGGTGCATAATTGCACCATACATCCTACAAAAAAACGGGGTTCCGATGGAACCCCGTTTTTTTTAATATGTAAAGACGGTGCATGCACCGTCTTTACATAAATGTTACCGGACGACGTTCATCTTCTTGACGACACGTTCGCCACGGTATTCAACGCTGTAATAATATACACCGGCCGCAAGGTCGGAGAGGTTCACGCGGATATCGCCGCTGCCGGCCTCCGCATTGACATCCTCACGGTACAGGACCTGGCCGTTCATGCCCATGATGCGCAGCGTCAGGACGCCGGCCTCAGGAATGACGTAAGGTATACGCGTAAGCTCGGAAGCGGGGTTCGGCACGTTCTGGCCCACAGTCCAGCGGTCGGCAGTGGCATCCTCAATGCCGACGCCGCCCTCAACGCAGGCCTCCACTTTCGCCGTGTCGTTACCATGGTCGATGTCGTCCGCCAAGGCTCCCAAGAATACGGTCACCTTGTAAGCGGCCTGCGCACCGTTCACGCTCAGGCGCGGCACCCGGTAGCTCTGGCTGAAGGTGTGGTTGCGGTTCTCACCGCCGTACATCGGGGCGATTTTCTCCGTCATAGTGGCACAGGCCACACCGGCGCTGTCGATAACCGCCGTCAGCAGCAGGCTGTCCGTGTTGTCCACGGTGCCGTTGTTGAAGAGGCGCACCTCCACCTTTGCCATGGAACCTCCCATCGCGCACGGCGTGGCGGCAGGCGAAATGATGGAGAGAATGCCGTTGTCCACAACATTCACCAGACCGGTAATGCGCACCGAATCGTTGTCACCGTTCGCGTCGCAAGGCATCTGCGCATAGACATCCAGCAGGTAGAAGGGCTGGTCGGAGGTGGTCACCGGCACAATGATGCCCTGGCTGAAACGGTGGTAAAGGGTGTCGCCCGGCTTGAGCACCCGGTTGATTCTCTCCCTCACCGTATCCTCCATATTGAGGACCACAAGCACCTCAATCGGACTCACTATATCCAGGTTACCGGTGTTCTTCATGGTAAATCCGACATAGACCGTGTCGCCCGGCTCGGTATAGCCGATGGCATCGTGCCGCGTCACCGCAAGGTCGGGATTCAGGTTCAGGCTGAACTTCGCCGTATCGTTCGAAGCATTGCTGTCGATTGCGTTCACATAGACCTTCACATCGAACTGGCCGCCGCCCACGTAGTCGATCGGGCTCAGCATTAAGGAATCCAGCTCGCGGCTTTCCAGACGGCCGCTCAGGGCCTGCTTGAGCACGAAGTTCGAAGCGCCGCTCATCTCCACGGTCACGGAATCGCCCGCCTTGAACGGAACCTCCTGTCCGGTCAGGTTCTCCAGGTAGACCTTCAGGCTCCGTCCGGTCAGGTTGCAGGCCGCGAAATCGGATTCCACAGGCGCATCCACGCGCACCTGCATGTCCTGCATGGCCACAATCTTAACCTGGTCAATGGTCTGGTCGCCTCCACCGTAGCTGTAGGCGGTGAACACCAGCACAATGCAGTTGCCAGTGGTATAGTTGGAAAGGTCAATCTGGTAACGTTTCCAGGTCGGCTGCGTGCATTTGGCATCGTAACGGTAGAGTGTCTGCAATGTCTTGAAGGTCGCGCCACCATCCTGGGAGATGCGCACATCCATCTGATCCATCAGATAGGGGTTCTTGTTGTCGTGCGCATACCAGAAGTAGAGCTGCGGACGGTAGGTGTTCTGCAGGGTCATGGAGGTGAAGACGGCCTGGCTTATGGAGCCGCGCTCCGTCGAGGAGCGGAACAGCAGGCTGCCCGTGCCGTACACAGGGTTCAGCACCGGATTGCTGTTCGTCACCTCCCACATGATGTCGCCGTAGGTCTGGTTCACCGACACACCCGCAAAGGTGCCCGTAAAGTTGTTCTCGTACGGAAGGATGGTCTTGTCCACATAGTAGTTCAGCCGCAGCGTGTCGTTGAATTTTTGCTGGTCACTTGCCCATTCGATCCATGCGGTCAGCCTGTACATGCCCGGATAGGTGATGTCAAGATGGGAAAGGAGATCGACGGTGTCATAACCCATGACCTTTATCAGGCCACTCTTGACATCCACACTGGTCTGCAGGTTCACGGAATCGCTTTCGCACTTCAGCCAGACCTTCATCGGGGTGGTGGAGAAGTCCACATCAACGGTTCCCTGGTTGTAGATGCGGAGTTTCACCGGTGTGCTGTTCGGCACGCACTGGATACCGCCGGTCAGCGGCTCCACATAGGCATCCGGCATCAGGTCGGAACCCTCGAACAGCGGCGTGCTGTAGGCTCCCATCACCGTCAGCCTGGTTCTGGGTGTCCCGTTGATGTCGCGGGTCACACGGTGGTGACGGTTGATCTTCAGGGCACCGGAGTACTGGGCGATGCTCAGGTCATTCGGGAAGTTCGGGAAGACCAACGCCTCCGTCACAGAATTGAGATCCTGCTTGTGCGAACTCTGCCAACTGGCCAACGTCTTGGCACTGGAACAGTAGAAATTGGTGTTCTTGGTGCCGGTGGTGTAGTAGTTGTTGGAATCCAGGAATGTGGGGTTGGAGGTGGTGGTCACGTTGGCCGCCGTGCCGACATATACCATGTAGTTGTTGGTGGAACCGTTCTCCGTCTTGATGACGTTGTTCTTCACATAAAGGCTGCAGTTGGCATTGGTCTGGCCCGTGTTGTAGAGCGCATAGTTGGTGTTGCCCTTGGCATAGAAGGAGTTGTTCACAATCTGCACATTGGCGTTGTAACCGAAATAGAGGCCGTAAACGGTGCTGCCGGTCACAATGACATCGTTATTGGCGAACAATGCCGGCTGGGTGCCTGTGCCGAAATTGGCAGGATTGTTGATGGTGTTGTACATATAGAATGCACGGGAAGTGGTATTGGCGTTGATGCGGATCCTGTTTCCGATGATGCTGTCGAACAGAATCACCTGCTGGAAATAGGCACCGTAATGCGTGTTCACCCCGTCACGGTTGGTCAGCGTGTTGTAGGAGAAACTGGGGATATACGCATAGTAGTAGCAGTAAACCGAATAATAATACTGCTCCGCAATCACATTGCTGTCCATCACCAGACTGGAGCGCTTGGCCGCCGTGGCAAGGCAATTGCTCTGACTTCCGGCAGGATACTGGAAATAGAAGCCATAGTAGCCGCCGATAATCCGGTTGCCGATAAAGCGCACATCCTTCATGTAATTGACATTGTTGCTGGAATTGTTGTAGTTGACCACACGGTAGGTGCTGTTGGAGGTGGTGGTGCTGACGTAGAGGTTGCAATGGTGGAAAAGCACATCCTCGATGTAACCCTCAAAGAGCACCGCATTCTCCGGACTGACAGCGCGCTGCGTGCCGAAGGTCAGTTTTTCAAAATGGAGGAAGGAGGCGTTCTGCAGCTTCAGGGCCACCGTCGCATCCTCACCGACCACCACCGTATTGGCATCGTTGCCGGCGGAGACAAAGGTGATGGTGCTGTTGGCGCCGGCTCCGGGAATGCTCCCCGAAAACTCCATGGCATCATAGATGCCGGAGGCCACCTTGAAGACCACCGGACCTGCCACACCGCAATAATACAGTGCGTTGACAGCGTCGTTCAGGTCAGCATAATGTGCCCCCTTGCCGCCGACGTTGTAGGTTCCCTTCAGCGCGGAATCGCAGGAGATGACCGAAATGTATGCCGTGTCGTTGGTGACATCAGCATCGGTGTTGCCGTCGGGACTCTCCGTCCAGGCCTTGATGTAATAACGGCCGGAAGGCACGGTGAAACCGCCGATCCGAACATCCGTCACCACATCGCCATAAGCCAACGCCTTTCCACCGGCCTGCCATTTGAACGGGGTCTGCAGCACGCCGTTCAGCATCCACTGGACAGTGATGGTAGAGACGCTGCCCGCACCCATGTTACGGAGGGTAACCAGCACGGAATCCTTGCTGCCCTTCACCGCACCGTTCACAGGATGGGTCACGGCATAGACCTGCACATCGTATTTGGCAGGCACATAGTCGTGGTAGCATCCGGCATTGGTGATGCTGGAACGGAACAGACGGTTCATGTCCTCAGTCACTATAGGATCGGAAGGAACCAGCACGCTGCTGCCGGCCGTGTGGAAATTGCGGGCGGTGACATCGGTAAAGAGCGGCTTCTCCCACTTGGAGTGCATGTCGTTGCTGACCAGCTGGCTCCACGCATTGATGTTTGCAGCACCATGACCGATCACCTTCAGGTCGTTATAATAGACGTTGTTGTCCATGGTGGTGCCGGCATTCAGGTAGGAGCCGTTCGTCTGATGGTGGACACACTCGGCCACACCGCCGGTTCCGGCCATGCAGATCAGATTCTCCTGGGAATTGAAGTACCAGTTGGTGTTGTTCGTGTTCGCCAGGAAGATGCCGTAGCGCGTTCCGCTCGTGTTCATGTAGATGGTGTTGTGACGCACATCCGTCATGTTGAGCGAACTGGAATAAATGCCATAGCTGGTGGAAGTGCCCTTGCCTTCAATGATGATTTCGTTGTTGAAGATGCAGGCCGGCTGGGTGTATGGCACACCGCTGTTGATGCGCTGGCCGAAATAGAGGGCATAGCTGCTGCTGGAGGCAGTCAGCCAGAAGCGGTTCCGGGCCATGGTGTCAATTCCGACATAGGCAATCATGTTACCATAGCTGAGCGCACGGTAGGTGCCGGAGTTGGTGGCATTGTGGAAATAGTTGTCACGGACGGTCATCCTGTAATAACCGTTGGCGCACTGGAAACCGTAGTAATAGCCGTTCAGCAGCTGGCAGCTGTCAATCTCCAGCGAGCCAAAGGCGGTGGTGGAACTGCTGCCGCCGTAGTTGAGCTGGATGTTCGCATAGCCGCCGTAAATCAGGCACTGTTTGAAGCGCAGCTGCTTGAAGGGCTTGCCAGTGGCCGTATTGTTACTGAAGACCACATAGGCCTGGCTGTTCTGGCTGCCAGGCATGGCACACAGGTCACAATTCCGGAAGGTGATATCCGTCAGGGTGTTCTTGATGACAATAGTCTTAACATCGGTGTTGGTGTCTCCGATGCAGAGCTCATTGAAGCAGAGATAGCCGGCATCCACCAACATCAGGGCGGTGGTGGTGCTCTTACCCTTCAGCATGACATCCCCGCGCTTGCCGGTGGCGGAAGTGAAGGTCACAATGTTCTTGCTGCCTCCTCCGGGGAAGGTGCCTTCGAATTCGACATCCTCATACACCCCTTTAGCCAGACGCATCTCCACCGGACCGCCCACACCGCACTTGTAAAGGGCGAATATCGCATCGGTCAGGGTGGTGAAGTCGCAACCGGCACCCACGGTGTAGCTGCCTGACAGCGGCAACGCACAACCGAAGAAGTTGTTGGACAGGGTGTCATCCGCAGCAAGCATGTCGGCATGGTCATCCAGATGGACCCACACCACAATCAGGTTGTTCTTGGGTTGTCCCACAATCGTATCCAGCGTAACCGCCTCACTCTTGTCACCGGGCAGGCTGCCCTTCCACTTGTATGGCGTTTGGCTCACGCCATTGAACGTCCAGTAGATGGTGGCCGCCGTGATGGTGGAGTCACCCTTGTTAAGCAGATTGACCGTAACAGGAATCTTGGCTCCCGGATTCAGTGTGGCTCCGGCGGGAGAGGCAAAGCCCTTGAAAGCGGCGTTGTACCTCAGTTCAACCGCATTGTAGGCACCACGGATGGTGGTTTTCGCCCGCACGTTTCCGTCGAAGTCAGCCTGGGCTTCGCTGTAGGAGGGGCAGTCCAAAGCGGTGCTTTGGGTCTTCCGGATCTTCATATCCCGGTTGATGTCGATGAACTCCGGATAGACGTTGGTGGCAGTGGCATCCGTCTTCTGCACGGCCGCCAGGTTGGCCTGGGCACTGCCGAAATAGGCCAGATTGGTGCCACCCTGCCGATAGTAGTTGTTGCCCGAAAGCTTTATCTGGGCAGCCGCGCTGCTGTTCGAATAGAAAGGATATGCACTGCCGCCGGCACCAATATAGATGAGGTTATTGTTCAGCACCTCCTGCATATAGTTGGCAACAGTATAGACATACATGCAAAATCCGTAGGTGTATGGATTGTCCACATACACGGAATTATTGATAATCTTTGCCTTGTTGTAATAGCTGCGCAGACCGTACACATACCCGTTGCTGCCCTTGGCCCTGATTTCATTGTTCGAAATGATGGTCATGCCGGTGGAAGATTGTCCATAGGTATAATTGGAGTAGTTGATGCTTATCGGATTATGCGTATTGGTGATATACTCGCGATAGGAATCGATGAAATTGCCGTCGACCAGGTCGATGTTGCAATAATAGGTGTAAATGCCGTTAAAATAGTTGTATCCGCCATTCTTCCGGGCAAGGATCCTGTTGTGCGAGATGCTGGTGAGATCGGTGTAATAGGCATAGATGAAATGGTAGTAGGCATTGGTGACCTCGTTGCTGTCAATCACACAGCCTTTGCCGTGCTGGTTGGCCGCCGAGCCGCTGCCGTTGTACATATATATGCCATAATATCCGCCATTGACCGTGTTGCCGATAATGCGGATGTCGTTACGGATGCTTCCGTCACTGCTGCCCAAAATGCCGTACTGCTCCGTGGTGATGGCAGGATTGAGCATGATCCGGCAGTGACGCACCTCCACGTCAGACATGGAGCCGGTCATGGCCAGACCGTTGCCGCCCTTCGTGGCATCCAAGGTCAGGTTGGTGATACGTACATTGCCGATACCCTTCAGCTCGACTGCGGAGCCGTCGGCCACGATGGTGACATCCTCCGCCTTGCCGGTGGAAGAGGTGATGGTAAGGGTATTCTTGCTGCTGAGCCCCTGGATGGTGCCGCCGAGAGAGACATGCGGATAAGTACCCGGCAACAGCTTCAGGGTCACCGGCGCATCCATGCCGCAATGGTTCAGCTTGCTGATGGCATCATTCAGTGTGACAAAATCAGCGGAGGCACCGCCCACCGTCTTCACGCCGGACATGGGGGCGACACAGCCGTAAGCGGTCTGTGCGATGCTGTCATCCGAAGGCTTGTTGTCGGAACGCATGCCGTTCTGCATCGTCACCCAGACCAGAATCTCGTTTTCGCCCTCCTTCGGGGTGAAGTTGCCGATGAGCACCGTATCCATGGTATAGGGAGGCAGCATGCCGGTCCACTTCATGTCGGTCTGCCGCACACCGTTCCAGGTCCACTGCAGCGTGCAGGAACGCAGCGTGTCCTTAGAACCGCCGTTCATCAGGATCACCTTCGCCGGATATTTGGAGGTGGTCAGGCAGGAATAGGGCCAGTCCACAAAGCCGTTCAGCGTGGCGTTGAAAGGCACCGGCACGTCGGAATAGCAGCCCATGGTCGTGTTGACCGTACGGACACCGCCGTCGATGTCCTTGGAGACACCGCTGAACATCGGGCAATCCAGCCCGCTGTAGAAGAGGCATTTTGCGGAGACCGAAGGATCCACGAAATTGGGGTTGATGTTGGTGGCATGGATATCCTTCGTAGCCTGCTGCCAGGAGGACAGATTGGTGTATTCGCCTTTGCAGTATCCGATGTACTTGTTGCCGTAGCAGTTGTTGTAGTCGGCCGTCACGCTGGTGCCGATGTTGCTGGGATCCTCATAATAGATCGGGAAGCCCGCGTTGTAGCAGATGAAGTTGTTGTTGACGATATTCATGTACATGCCCTTGTTGCGGTTGCCGCAATAGAAGGCGAAAAGTTTGCCGTCCCCTCCCCTGACAATGGAGGTGTTGTTAACCAGGTCGTAGCAGCTTTCGTCCAAATTGATTCCGAATCCGTCAAAAGTCATGTTGATGACAACCTCATTATTGGCAATCAGACCCTTGCAGGAGGAATCGGCATTGAAATGATAAAGGTAGAGTCCCTGTACGCTCTTGATGGGATAGGGATTGATGAAACGGTTGTTGCAAACCTCTTCCGCCGCACAGTCCCCCAAATAGAACAATTGAGGGTTGCTGGCCGTGCTGCGGGGCATGAACAGGTTGTTGTTCACCGTGTCGCAACGGACACCCTTCCCCATCACACCAGCCGCAATGAAGTCATTGACCGTATTGCCGATCATCGTGACACCGTCTATATGGAGATCAGAGGCACCGTAAAGCGCAACGCCGTTGTCGCCACCGCGGATTACATTATATTTAAGCCTGGTGTTATGGGAGGTTCCCATCCGTCCGTTCTCAATCTGGACGACGGTAGGTCCGCGGCCCGATGCACTGGCGGTATCCGCAAACAGGATGCAATGGCTGATTTCGATGTTGTCGTTGGTATCGGTGAGATACACCACATATTTCGGCGAACTTACGCCGTTCACCGTCAGGTGGGAAATCACAATGTTGCGCGCATTCTGGAACAGCAACACATTGCCTGTTCCCTTGGGGTCCGGGGTCAGCACCACATCCTCGGCCTTGCCGGTGGCGGAAACCAAAGTCAGGGTATCCTTGGAACCGATGATGTTCATATAGTCGGTAAAGTCGACGGTCTCCGCATATTCTCCCTTCTCCAGCACGAGGGTGACATTGCCGCTCATGCCGCAAAGGTTCAGCGCGGAAAGGGCCGACCCGATCGATTTGAACTGCCCGTTGGCACCGACCGTGTAGCGACCGTTGAAAATCTGCTGGCAGCCGTAAATCGTCTTTTTCACCAGGGTGTCACGGGAGCCGTTGGCCTGGCCGTTGGGACGCGAAATCCATACCACCACGGTGTCGTAACCGTTACGGGCCACATAACCGCCCACACAGACGGACTGGGTGAAACCCTCCTGCAGGGAGCCGCTCCAGTTATAAGGGGTCTGCTGCACCCCATTGACGCTCCAATACATAGTGACGGAAGTCAGCGGGGAGAGGCCGCGGTTCTGCAGCGTCACCCAAACAGAATTGCGCTGTCCGACCAGCGAACCGCGCACAGGCGTGTCCAAAGAAAGCAAAGCCGCACTGTTGCTGTCGAAGCCCCATTCCCTGCCGATCACAAAGCCGGAGGAGGCCGAAGCGTTGTTGCCCGCCGTATCCTTGGCATAGACGGCATAGGAAACCTGGGTTCCAATCATCTGCGCAGGAATCACCGCCTGCCAGACGGAGTCGCCGGAATAGGGCTGCATCAGCATGGAATCCTTGGTCTGCGGACCGTTCAACGGTGTGCAGGTCACATGCATGACAGGTGTTTCAATGGGAAGAATCGTGCGTTTGGCCGCCTTGCACAACACGGTGAAGGGGCCTGTGGTATAAATGGTGCCCTCAATATAGGGAGGCATGAACTGCACCACAGGAGGGCTGATGGGGGAAACCGCGCAGGTAAGCTCGAAATTGTCGATGAACCAGCCCCAGGCAAAATTGGTACCCACGGTGGAACCCTTCTTGATTTTGAATTTGAACTGCACCTGGGCATAGGAGACCTCCGAACTTACGTCAAATGCCTCCGTCTTCCACCAGGAATTGTCGGGCTGCGCCATCAGGTCGCCCTCCTTCCAGACGGCATAGCTGCCGTGATGGAACGACGAGCTCCTGCGGTAATTGAGCGAAGCGCCCTTGTAACCGTCCTTGGGGAGCGGCTTCCAGGGGGCGCCCACATAATCCTCACGATACTCCACCGTGGCGTAATCCGAATCGGACACCTTGCAGATGTGCGTGAAGCGCAGGTAGGCATAAGCGTAATCGCTCAAATCGTAAATGGGTGAAACCAGTTCGATGGAATCGCCCTCAGAATTGGGGACCAGCCCCCATACGGATTTTTTTCCGCTCACACTGAGCAGGGTGTCATGCCTCCAATGGGAGGACGACGATGACGTAAAGCTGTGGGATGCCTTGTCGAAGTTCTCGGTGAACGTCACACGGTTTTGGGAAAAACCGAACGGCAGCATCAGCAGCATGGTCGTCAGTAATAGAAGATACTTCCTCATTTTAAATAATTTAATTAATAAATAATGATTTGATTTAAAACATGCAAAGATACAAAAAAAACAAAACCTTTTTAAACTTGAATACAATAGGCGGCAGTTTTTTTCGTTAACAGGAAAAAACAAGAATATGGAAACTGTACTCAGCGGCATCCGCTCAACCGGCAACCTGCACATAGGCAACTATTTCGGTGCACTACGCAACTTCATCCGCATGCAGCGGGAAAACAACTGCTATTTCTTTATAGCGGACTACCATTCTCTGACCACCCACCCAAATCCGGAGGACCTCAAAGGGAGCGCCCGGCAGATTCTGGTAGAATACCTGGCCGCAGGCCTTGACCCAGACCAATGCACACTCTACCTGCAGAGCGACGTGCCGGAGGTGCTGGAACTCTATCTTTTCCTGAACATGAACGCCTATCTTGGCGAACTGGAACGCTGCACATCCTTCAAGGACAAGGTGCGGCAGCAGCCCGAAAATGTGAATGCCGGACTGCTCACATACCCCACCCTCATGGCCGCCGACATTCTTATACACCGTGCCGACAAGGTTCCGGTGGGAAAGGATCAGGAGCAGCATCTCGAGATGACGCGCACCTTCGCCAACCGTTTCAACCGAATGTACAAGGTGGACTATTTCAAGGAGCCGCAGGCCTACAATTTCGGCGAAAACCTGGTAAAAATCCCAGGCCTGGACGGCAGCCTGAAGATGGGCAAGTCGGAGGGCAACGCAATCTACCTGCGGGACGAGCCGGCGGTAATCCGCAAAAAGGTGATGCGGGCCAAGACCGACCAGGGCCCCACGCAGGAGAACCAGGAGAAATCGCAGGAGATAC
>JAEEGH010023851.1_pt1 | contig 12405 bp, 10 predicted proteins | sample 9134181 | NCBI WGS metagenome assembly JAEEGH01 (sample SAMN16246544, study PRJNA631951) | gut metagenome | biome: gut microbiome; feature: rumen; material: DP-attached | host: Bos | place: Iran: Karaj | collected 2018-10
CATTCATCTCCGCGCCGAGCGCGCGGATCATCTGCACGAGGTTGTAGGTGAAGGAGTCGTAGTTGTCGATCATGAGTATCATTGCAGTTCCTCCGCGAAGCAGACAGCCTCGAAAACGGCCTTGGCCTTGCCGATTGTCTCCTCGTATTCCCGTTCGGGGACCGAGTCGGCGACGATTCCCGCGCCCGACCGCATGGTGACGCGGGCGCCTTCCTTGACGAGTGTGCGGATGACGATGGCGAAGTCCATGTCGCCCGTCAGCGAGAAGTAGCCGGCCGCGCCGCCGTAGATGCCGCGCGGGGACTTCTCGTATTCCGCGATGAGTTCCATGGCCCGGACCTTCGGGGCGCCGGAGAGCGTTCCGGCGGGGAAGACGGCCCGGAGCAGGTCGAAGGCGTCGCGCCCCTTCTCAAGCGTTCCTTTCACGCCACTCACGAGGTGCATGACATGGGAGAAGCGCTCGACGTGGGCGAAGTCCGAGACCTTGACGCTGCCGGTTTCGCAGACGCGACCGAGGTCGTTGCGCCCGAGGTCGACGAGCATGACATGTTCGGCGTTTTCCTTCGGGTCGGCCTTCAGTTCGCTTTCAAGCTCCGCGTCGCGGAGCGGGGTTTCCCCGCGCGGACGCGTCCCGGCGATGGGGGAGGTCGAGGCCGTCCGTCCGGTGAGTTTCACAAGTTCCTCGGGCGACGATCCGATGAGGGTCTTGCCGCCGATGCGCATGAAAAAGTTGTAGGGGGAGGGGTTTATGGTCCTGAGCGCGCGGTAGAGGGCGAGATCCGAGACGTCCGTCTGCGCGGTGAACTTCTGCGACGGCACGATCTGGATGACTTCGCCGGCGGTGATGGCCTCCTTGCACTTGATGACCATCGTCGAGAATTCCTCGCGCGACATCTCAGGTTTGAAGTCGGCGGGGGCGGAAGGCCGCTCCGGCCGCGCCTCGGCGGCGCGGCGCGCCATGAGGCGGGCGATTGACTCTGCGCTGAGCGTCCGTTCGTAGATGGCCTCGATGCGGCGCATCGCCTCCGCGTAGGCGTCCTCGTGGGAAGTGTCCGCGACGACGACAATCGTTACGGTGTCGCGGACATTGTCGAAGACGAGGAAGGCGTCGCAGATCAGGAAGGCCATTGGCGGCGTCCCTTCTTCGCTACGAAGTCCCACGCGAGGCTCGAAGACTTGTACTGCGTCGTATGCGACGTAGCCGACGGCGCCTCCCTGGAAGGAGGGAAGCTCTTCGGCCGGGGCGTAACGCATCCCGTCGAAGAGGGATTTCAGCTTTCGGAGCGCGTCTGCGCCTTCGACTTTCCCGCATGGTTCGAGGCCGAGGTAGGAATAGCGTCCTCTCGTTTCGCCTCCGGCGACGCTCTCAAGGAGGAAGGCCTCCTCGTCATCGCCTAGTCTGGAGAGCGCGGCTACGGGCGTCTCCCTGTCCGCGAGGAATTCCCTGTAGACCGCTACGCGGCCAGCGCCGTTCGCGCGCTTCCGGAAGTCCTCCTCTGTCAGCATTTTCAGCATGGTTGTGTCTCCTTGGTTGGTTTGTGTGGGTAAACAAAAAAAGCGGGCCGAATCTTACCTGGATTCGGCCCGCCTGAAGCGACTGGTTGGTGTCTGCGTCCCTGTTTGAAGCTACAGCACCCCGCGCCTTGCGAAACCGAATCCGCAAGGCCACCACCACTGGTTGATCATGAATGCTGTGTTACTTTTCATAGAAACAAGTCTAGCAACTTCCCACTCGCATGTCAAATATTTTTTTCTAACCTGCCCCTCCCGACAAATCCTGGCGTGTCTGACACCTGTCATGGAGGCACGAAATGTGCTACAATTATATGTGGATATGACAACGACGCGGTCAACAATCGCCGGCCTCGCCGTCGCCTTGGCGCTTTGCGGCTGTCTCTCGCCAGATCGGGCCGTCCGTGACGCGCGCAGGACGGGGAGTACCATCGCCGGCGAATACATGGAGAAAGTGACCGGACGCACCAATGAGTTCACCATTGCGCGCCCGGCGGACCGTCTTCGCAACCGTCTTCTTGCAGAACAAGGGCTTGACCCGGCGCTTGCGGCCGAGCTTAACGCCGAAACCAATGCCGTGAAGCGAGCCCCGCTTCCCGACCCGCTTGTCCTTTCGCTGGCGGACGCCCTCCGTGCCGGCGCGGCGAACAGCGAGGAATTCCAGAAGGAAAAGGAATCGGTCTTTGACGCTGCGCTCGCACTTGATCTTCAGCGACACGCCTTTGAGAACACCTTTGCCGGAGTCCTTGGCGGCGGATGGACCAGTTCCGACAGCAGCGGTGGTAAATCGACCAGCGGTGCCGGTGCCGGAGTCGGCGTCGAAGGCGAAACGGCAGGGGGAATTGAAACGGGCGGCGGAAGCACGAAATCGTCGCAGGCAACCGGCAAGACTTCGGCGTCCGTGAGCCGCAAGCTCTCGAACGGCATGACGGCGGCCGCCTCGCTCGGCATCGACGTCCTCAAGCTTCTCACGGGCGGGTCGGGCAGGACCATTGGCATTTCCGGCGATACGTCGGTCACCGTACCCCTTCTACGCGGTTTCGGGCGCGACATCGTCCGCGAGCCGTTGACGCAGGCCGAGCGCAACCTCCTGTACGCCATCTACCGGTTTGAGGGCTATCGCCAGTCTTTCGCCATCAAGGTCGCGACGGACTACTACGGAATGCTGGAGACGGAACAAAAGCTCATCGCGCTCCGCGACAACGGTGAACGGCTGGGCGAAAACTACAAGCGAGCCCAGATGCTCTATGACGCCGGGCGCCTCTCCCAGGTCGAGCTAGATCAGACTCGCCAGGATCTTCTCAAGACGGACGATTCCCTCGTTGATGCGGAGAAGTCGCGTCAGGCGCAGCTCGACAATTTCAAGATGTCGCTCGGCCTGCCGGTGGACGCGCGAGTCGTGTTGGAAATGGAGGAGCTGACAAAGGTCACCGCCTCGATGAACCTTGCCGAGACGAATTCCGCGGGCATCCCCATCCAACCGGCGTTGGCATGGACGGAGCAAGAGGCCATAGACATCGCCCTTACGAACAGCTTCGACATGATCGTGGAGCGATACCGCCTCGACGACGTCCGCCGCGCGGTGAAGATCGCCGCCGACAACCTTCGCTATGACCCGGTTCTAAAGGGAAGCGTCGGTTACGGTAAGACACAGGCCTCCGGCAAGACCGACGCGAATCACGTCAATTACAGTCTCATGCTCGATTCGAACCTCCCATGGGACATGCGCGATGAGCGCAATGCCTACGAGGCCGCCGTCCGCGCCGTTGAAACTGCTGAGCGCGCGTTCGCCATCAAGGAGGATTCCACACGGCAGCTGATCCGCGAAGACATCCGCACGCTGAACTCCGCCTGGAATTCATTCGTCATCCAAAGCGAGGCTCTTGAAGTGGCTGCGCGTCGTGTTCGCAGCACGACGCTCTTCCAGCAGGCCGGGCGTTCCAGCACACGAGACCTGCTGGAAGCCGAGGCCGCACTGCTTTCAGCGCGCAATTCCGTCGTAAGCGCCATCGTGGTCTACCGCATGGCCGGACTGAAGCTTCGCCGCGACATGTCGGTTCTCACCATCACCGAGGAGGGACTGCTTCTTGAAGACTAAGGCCAAACGAACGATCATAATCTTGATTGTCGCCGCGCTCGCCGCCATATTCATCGTCCGACACTTCTCGGGCGGACTTGGTGGCGAACGCGAGGAAACCCCGCTCTACACCGTCACGCGCGGACCGCTCGACATTACGGTCACCACGCCAGGAACCATTCAGAGTCGGCACTCCGAAATCGTCCGCAGCAAGGCGCAGGGACGCAACGCCATCATCTGGATCATCGACGAGGGCAAAGTCGTCACCAACGGCCAGCTCATTGTCGAACTGGACTCGAGCGAACTTGAAAAGCAGCTCACGGACCAGCAGATCGTGGTGGGCAACAGCGAGGCCGCCCTCCTGCAGTCGCGCGAAAAGCTGGCCATCGCCGAGATTGAGAAGGAATCGAACATTTCGCAGGCGGAGCTCAAACTCATGCTCGCCCGCCTTGAGCGCGAGAAGTACATCGAGGGCGAATACCCGCAGCAGCTTCAGGAGTCGGGGAGCAAGATAGCCCTGGCGCGTGAAGAGGTCGAGCGCGCCACGGAGCAGCTCAACTGGACGCGCAAGCTTGCCGCCGAGGGCTTCGTCACCCGCAGCGACCTGCAGTCTGACGAACTTTCCCTCCAGCAGAAGAAACTCTCGCTCGACTCCGCCATAGTCGCCATGAACCTCCTCACCAACTACACCGCGCGCCAGCAGCACGCCAAGCTCGACTCCGACATCGACCAGGCCGAACGCGACCTTGACCGCGCCACGCGCCAGGCCCGCGCGAACCTCTCGCAGGCCCAGAGCGATCTCGCGGCGCGTGAGCAGGAGGACGTCCGCCAGAAGCGCAAGTTGGAGAACCTTGAACAGCAGGTGCGGAATTGCCGCATTACGTCGCCGACAAACGGGCTGGTCATCTACGCCTCCACGATGCAGGCGTCACGCCGTCATTGGGGCTCCGATCCTCTCGCCGCAGGCGTTACCGTCTATGAACGCCAGGAACTGATCTACATACCCGTGGAAGGCGGCATGATCGTGGAGTTTACGGTTCCCGAATCCGATCTGAACAAGCTGACGAACGACATCCCCGCCACCATCAAGGTCGACGCACTTCCCGACACTGTCATTCGCGGACACCTCACGAAGATTGGTCTCCTTCCCGACGGACGCAACGCCTGGCTCAATCCCGACCTCAAAGTCTACAACTGCGTTGTCTCAATCGACCAGGGCAATGAGGCCGACATTCGCGCTGGCATGAACTGCGAGGTCTCCATGCTCATCGAGTCGTACAAGGATGTCATCTCGGTGCCGCTGCAGTGCGTCCTCCGCGTCAAGGGGCAGCCGTCGGTCTTCATGGTCGAGAACGGCGAGCCTGTGGCCCACCCCGTGAAACTCGGCTACGACAACGGCCGCCTCGTCCACATTCTGGAAGGGCTCCAGCCTGGCGACCGCATTATGCTCACGCCGCCACTCGCCGCCGCCGAGGCCACTTCGGAAGTTGCCGCGCCTAATGGTGCGTCGGACGAAAGATAGACGGACGAAGGTTGATTAGGCCCTTAACCCTGCGATTCGCATGGTGAAGGACCGGTTTTGCCGCGAAGCCCAAGCAACCAGATGGCGGCCGCGATCAAGGCAAGCCCGACCGTTGCCCAGGCCACGATGTTTTTCGGCAGATAGGTGGCGGCCGCTCCGGTGGCGAGAATCGTGAGAATAGTTGTCGGCAGAAAGCCGATAAGGGAGCCGACAAGAAATTCGCGGGAGCTGACGTCTGTTCGTGCGAGGAAAATCGTGATGAGGGCGCAGGGCCCTGGCATCTGGCGCATCAGAATCACACCGGATATTCCGACCCTTAGTCGCGGCAAATGCATGTCAGCCGCGCGACGGCTGGATATCCAGTCGATAAGACGTTGCGCCACTCTTCCTCTGCATGCGGTAAATATCGCATAGTTCCCGATAAGAGCGGATGAGACCGAGACTGCGAATGCGGCAACAGGGTGTAGCGCGAGTCCAGCGAGTCCGCATAGCCATAGGCGTGGGGCGCCTAGAGCGGAAAGCAGTGTCATTGCGAAGAATGTGCCGCAGATTTCAAGGATTTCCGACATTGTCTCTCTCCTGTTGGGCGAAACGCGCCCATCCGTATTTCCGCTTGCCGATCTTGAAAACGCCTGTTTCCCTGACAAGCGGGGTGAAGCGTATTTCCGCATCCTTCCCGTCGTCATCATAGAACAAGGCGAGACCTTCGCCTTCGGTCTTCATTGCGTTCAGCATTTCGTGGTCGTTGTCGAGGCGCCACCCCCGCCTTTCGGCGTGGAGCGCGAGGAGTTCGCCGTCCATGCGGTAGAGAAGAAGTCGCCCGTCCGGCGGGACATGCTTCTCGACAAGCGGGAGAAGGGCCCGCGGTTCCTTGGATTGGCCCAGCGCGGGCATGGCTATTCCGCCTGCGCATGATAGAATCGCCGCGATGGATATCGCGGGCAGGATGAAGGTGTGGCGTTCGGCGAACGGTTCGAACAGGAACATGGCGCATATTCGCGAAAGAAAGGCCGAGACAAAGCAGGTTATGGCGAACCCCTGTATTATTGGACCTGTTCGCAGATAGGCTGGGAAAATACTTCTGACAGGGTTGATGAAAAGGAGGACAAATCCTGAAACGAGCAGCAGGACCGGGATTGCAATCATAAAGGCGAAGGCAACGCGTTTGAACCATTTGCGGGAATGATGTGCATCTGATGCGGCTGCAACTATCAGGGCGGCGGCAGGATAGGCCGTCAAGATGTAGACTGAGCGCTTTGAGCTTGGAATGGTGAAAAAGACAAGGATGAAGAGCGCCCAAAGCACGCATTGACGGAACAGGACGCGGTTTGTTCTCCACACGATTACAGAGGTTGCGGGAAGGATGAGCGTCCAAGGAAGAAAACCAATCGGGAATTCAGCGAAAAGATACCAGAATGGCTGGACATGGCCATAGCCGCCCCCGGCGCGAGATACATTTTGCGAAAAGACTATTTCGCGGAAGTAGCTGGCAGGTGCCCCGAGAGCCGCGGCCGCGGCAAGCCAGAGGGCGGGGACAAGAAAAACCACGGCAAGGCCCGCCGTCCACTGAAGAGGCGTCAACTCTGGGAAACGCCCGTCTTTTCGCGGAAGGCGAATTGCGGCTATAATCAGGACGGGCAGGATGAACCCCACAGGTCCCTTTGCCAGAATTCCAAGACCCGCGCAGAGAAAGGCGGGGAGAATCCTGATAGTCGCAACTTTGCCGTGGCATGAAATGAATAACGCCACGGAGGAAAAAACGAGACCCGTGAGCAAAGCGTCTATTTGCCCGCGGCCGAAAACAGTCCAAATCTGGATCGAAGTCACGGACAGCAGTATGGCGTAGAGGGCCGTTCTGTGATCCGACAGGTATGTGAAGATGGAGTAAAGGGCGACGATGGTGAGGAATGCGCCGATGAGGGTTGGCAGTCGCGAACCAAAAGGAGAGCCGAAAATCGCCTCCCCGATTTGGATCAGCCACATCATCAGCGGCGGTTTATGGGCATAGATTTCGCCGTTGCGCAGTGGAATGACGGGGGAGTGCGCCGCGGTCATTTCGCGTGCGATGTAGACGAAACGCGCCTCGTCGGGGCCCCAATGTCCGCGACGGGCATATTGCGGCCCCCAGAGCGCCAGCACAAAGCACAGGGCGGCGGCACAGATTTGCGCGACATGTCGCGCGCTAGCCATTCCAGGCCTCCTCCACGCATTGGAACTTGCGCGTTCGGGCCTTCAACCAGGCGACACCCGCCAAATCGCGCAAAGTCACCTTCAGCCTGCCGATATTGGTGTACTTGCTCGTACCTGCAACGCGGTAGCGGTGTGTCACCGGCATCTGCACGATTTTGGCCCCCATGGACTGGCACAGCGCCGGCAGAAAGCGGTGCATTCCATTCCAGTACTGCAGTCGCTTGAGATACTCGGCGCGGTAGCTCTTGAGCGGGCAGCCCGTGTCCGTGACGCCGTCGCCGAGCACCATGCGGCGCATCTTGTTGGCAAACCGGCTGCCAATGCGCTTCGACCAGGAATCGTGTCTGTCGACGCGTATGCCGCTGCAGACATCGGCATGTTCGCGCTGCATGAGGCGCACGCAGGCGGCTATGTCGCGTGGGTCGTTCTGGCCATCCGCGTCTATGGTTGCGATCATTGGAAAGCGCGCCGCTTGAAATCCCTCCCATAGCGCCGCGCTTTGACCAGAGTTGGAGGACATGTCCAGGTGGCGTATTTTGCGGTTATGCCGTGCGTAGCCTCCGAGAATCGCCCCAGAACGATCTGAGGATCCGTCATTGACAGCGATGATTTCGTAGTCAGGAAACATTTCGCACGCGGCGACAAGCTCTGGCATTACGGCGTCCAGACAGTCCTGCTCGTTGTAGACGGGCAGAATGACCGATATGCTGGGAAGTTCTTCGCGCTTCATCGTGATTTCTCCTAGAATGCATGAATAAGTGTATCGCACGGGAATTGCCGTATTTTTGCCGAAAGATTACAAATTGGCAATCTTCCTCCATTTTCTTGACATCGGAGGGAAAAGGGGGGAAAATGAAAGCATGAACATCCTGATAGTCGAAGACGATATGAAAACTGCGGAATTCGTCGAGCGTGCATTCCGCGAGGATGGTTTTGCCACCATTGTCGCGCATGACGGCGAGGAGGCGATGGCCAGAGTTTGCGTGGGAGACTTCGACGTGGCCGTTGTTGATATCATGCTTCCAAAGCTCGACGGCATGTCGCTTATACGCGCAGTGCGCGGAATGGGCAGGAAGTTCCCGATAATAGTCCTGAGCGCACTGGGCTCGGTCGAGAACAAGATCGCAGGCCTTGAAGCGGGCGGCGACGACTATTTGGCAAAGCCGTTTTCCGTGGCTGAGCTTCTTGCCCGTGTCAGGGCGCTTCTCCGACGCGTTTCGTCAGTTGCGGAGGAGACGCAAATCAAGGTCAATGACTTGGTGCTGGACACCCGGTCGAGGAAAGTGGTGCGCGCAGGCGTGAAAATCGACCTCCAGCCGCTTGAATTCCAGCTTCTCGAATATCTGATGCGGAACAAAGGGCGCGTCGTTTCAAAAACCACCATCATGCAGCATGTCTGGGAGTACGATTTCGATACGGGCACGAACATCGTCGAGTCGCGGATGTGCCATCTCCGCGAAAAGGTGGACAAGCCGTTTGACAGGGCGGTGATCCGCACGGTAAGAGGCTTCGGATATGTTCTTGAATAAAGGCGGTTTCATTGGAACTCTGCGCTTTCGCATAGCGGCGGCCTATCTTATTCTCTTCACGGTTCTTCTGCTTGCCTGTTTCGCCGCGCTGTACGGCTACTACGCGATCTCGCAAATTCGCCACGCCGATGCAAACTTGAACTACCAGCTGGCGGAGTATTCCGCCGAATACCTGACAGGGGAGGAGTATGCGGGGCCGTCGCGTCCGATTCGCGAAACAGACGTTCCTGAATCAATCCGAAAGAGAATCGCCAAGGCCAATCCTGGCATTCGCTTGATTTCGTTCTTCTCTGACGGGCCGACTCGCTACTGGATAGCCGGAGAACGGAATGGCGAGGCCTTTGTATTCGATTTGCATGCCCCGTCCTTTGCGGAGAAGTCCCGCCGTCTTAATCCCGCCGACCGAGTCAGCCACATGGCATTCCAGTTCAGCGATGAAAACCATGAAATCGGAGCCCGTGACTCGATCAACGTTCTTATTTCACGAGAAAGTGGGAGAACGCTAGCGGCGACCCCTGTGGGCGCGGAAATCATCTCAACTGTCGCCGACGCGGGATTGGCGCTTCAGCTCGGCGCGCGCGGCAGCGTGAATGTCGGCGACAGCCACTGGCGCATTGGGAAATGGAACACATTCGACGGAAACATTTTCGTCTTTGCCCACATCTACGATGTGAAGTCAATGCGCGCGATAGCCTTTACCGGAATACTCTGCCTTGTTCTGACCTTGGTGTTCGGAGGTGTTCTAAGCTGGATTCTCGGTGGCGTTTTCATGCGCAGCCTGACAACACTTATAGCGGCTTCGCACAAGGTTAGGGCCGGCGACTATTCCGTGCGATTGCCCAAGCTGAACGGGGGGCGTGAGATCGACGCGCTGGCAGACTCCTTCAACGCCATGGTAGAGGACACAGGCAATGTCGTGAGCGACCTCAGAACCATCTCTGACAACATCGCGCACGACTTGAAAACACCCCTTACGCGTCTTCGGGGCAGGGCCGAGATGGCCTTTTCATCTGGTGACAGCGCCGGACTGGCCGAAGACGTCGCGGAGGAATGCGCCTCGATGCTGGCAATGATCAACGCCATGCTTGAGATAGCGAGGGTCGAGTCGGGGGACCGCATGGTCAGAGGCGAACATGTGGACGTCGGCGCTGTTGCCTCGGAGGTGGTTGATCTATTCTCCACTTTGGCGGAGGATAGGAAAATCCAGCTGACGCTGACATTGCCCGAAAAGCAGACAGTGGTGTCGGCACAGCTGGTACATGTCCAGCGCCTGTTTGCCAACCTGATTGACAACGCGCTCAAATTCACGCCGGAAGGCGGTCGCGTCGCCGTTGCCGTTTCCACCGACGGCGCGGAAGTCGCCATTATGGTGTCAGACACTGGATGCGGGATAGGAGACGAAGACTTGCCACACGTATTTGACCGTTTCTACCGATCGGACAGGAGCCGCAATATTCCGGGAAATGGCCTCGGACTCTCGCTTGTAAAGGCCATTTCGGTTTTGTACGGCGGGCGCGTCGACATCCGTTCCGCGTCCGGGGAAGGCACAATCGTCTCGGTGTTTTTCCCTCGTTAGCATGATGGCGGCCACTATGGCGCGATGATTCCGCCGCAGAGGATTTCATCGTTATCGCCGTAGAAGACGGCGGATTGTCCGGGCGCAACGCCGAAGAGGCCTTCACCCGGCGCGTGGCAGACATTGCCGTTTAGCGTTACAGGTCCGAGGGGGTCGCCGGTGCTGCGGATCTTGACGCGGCAGGTGACAGGCCCCGTCCCTTCTTCCAGCGCCATCCATTTCATGTCTTTCACGGCGAAGGACTTCACGAAGGCCTCTTCGCGGTTACCCACGACGACGCGGTTGTGGCAGGCGTCGAGGCGTATCACATAGTGCGGCTCGGGGCCGTAGACGCCTATGCCCTTGCGCTGTCCGACAGTGAAGTGCCAGAAGCCGTTGTGGTGCCCGAGGACCTTGCCGGCAAGATCGACGATATCCCCTTCGCGCTCTTCGGCGCCGATGAGTTCATCACGGTCACCGGAATAGAAGTCCTGCGAGTCCAGACGGTTGGCGACGATTAGGCCATGGTCAGACGCGATTTGCCTTACTTCGGTCTTCGTCAGTTCGCCAAGGGGGAATAGCGTTCCGGCCAGTTGTTCCTGCGAGAGGCGGTAGAGGAAGTAGCTCTGGTCCTTCTTTGTGTCGGCGGCGCGGGAGACGGCCAACCGCCCGTTGTCCGTGACGACGATACGCGCATAGTGTCCGGTGGCGAAGCGGTCGAAGTCGAGCCCGGACTGTCGCGCCACGCGCGGCAGCATGCCAAACTTCATTGAAGCGTTGCACATCACGCACGGGTTTGGCGTGAGGCCCAGGAGGCTCGCCTCGCGGAAGTAGCGGATGATTTCACGGTCGTATTCCTCGGCGCAGTCGAAGACCTGGTAGAAAATGCCAATTGTCCGTGAGACTTCCTCGGCGCGGGCGATGTCTTCGGCCTCGTGCGGGCCGAAGCAGGCATCGTCTCCGCCGCCCTTGTAACGGCCCTCGCGCCAGAGGCGCATCGTGACGCCAGTCACTTCGTGTCCCGCCTCCTTGAGAAGCAACGCGGCGACAGAAGAATCCACCCCGCCAGAAAGACCAACCGCGACTCTCATCCTATGGTCCCTTTCTCTCGGACGGTTTCTCTGCGGTTGTCGGCGACAATCTCTCCAAATAGTCGCCTACGGCGATACCACGGAAACCTCGGGGCTGTGTTTGCCTCGCTTGTGGCGAGGCCCAGCGGCCGATAGCCGCGTTCCGAGGCAAGCCTCGCCCGCGTCATGCGTCCGCTGGCCACCTTTGGTGGCATACACAGCCCCTCGGACACTGAAACCCGCCGTTCCGGCGGGACACGGAATGTCACGGAAAAGCCCCAAAAAGTTTGAAAAATGGTCATTATGCGTCCATTCAATCATTGTCCGTGGGATTCTGTGTCCCGCGAAGCGGGTTTCCGTGTCGGGTGGTGGCGATGCAACGCATCGCATAGGCGTGGCCAAGGTCGGATGCGTGCTGGCACGCAAATCCGCCCTCGGCCCGCCGTGCGCGGGCGAAGCCCTGCGCCACCACCCGCTTCCGTGTTTGGCCGCAAGGCCACTGATATTCCATGCAGACAATTTGGCGTGTCATTTCAAGAGCCTTTGCGTTCTCTGCGCCTCTGCGTGAAGACAACACCCGCACGGGTCAGTGCCACAAAGGCCAGAAAAGCGGCGGACGGGATGGCGAGGAGCCAGTCGCCGTAACGCGAGTACGGCGTGCGAGGCGCGCTGGTGGGAACGGGCAGCTCGTGGACGGCGAAGCCTGGTTCGCCCGAACCACGTCCACTCCCGATGCGCCGTATGACGCGTCCGTTGCGGTCAATGAATGCCGAGACGCCGCGATTCGTGCAGCGTAGCATAGGACGGTGGTTTTCGGCGCAGCGCAAAACGGCCTGGGCAAGGTGCTGCTCGGATTCGCATGAACCGTCGAACCAGGCGTCGTTGGCAAGCGTGATTAGCAAATCTGCGCCGGCGTTCACCGCGCGCCGCGCGAGGTAGGGGAAGACGTC
>JAEEGH010023854.1_pt1 | contig 12403 bp, 7 predicted proteins | sample 9134181 | NCBI WGS metagenome assembly JAEEGH01 (sample SAMN16246544, study PRJNA631951) | gut metagenome | biome: gut microbiome; feature: rumen; material: DP-attached | host: Bos | place: Iran: Karaj | collected 2018-10
CTTCATAGGGCTCGACCGCATCACCGCGGGGTTCCATCCCGGCACACTCATCATCCTTGCCGCCCGTCCCGCCATGGGTAAGACGGCCTGCGCCCTGAGCATGGCCCGCAACATGGCCGTCGACTTCAAGAAACCCGTTGCCTTCTTCTCGCTCGAGATGAGCGGCCAGGAACTGGCCATGCGCCTCATCAGCAGCGAGGCACGCCTGGAAGGCGACAAGCTGAAGAAAGGCCGCCTGGCACCCTACGAGAAAGAACAGCTCAAGATCGGCGCCCAGCGTCTGCAGGAAGCCTCGAACCGCATACTTATCGACGACACGCCGCAGCTCACCATCTTCGAGCTGCGCGCCAAAGCTCGCCGACTCAAGCAGCGCTACGACATACAGATGATATTCATCGACTACCTGCAGCTCATGTCGGCCGGCAGCGCCGACAACCGCAACGGCAACCGCGAGCAGGAAATCAGCATGATATCGCGTCAGCTTAAAGCCCTCTCCAAGGAACTGAACATACCGGTGCTGGCCATGTCGCAGCTGAGCCGCCAGGTGGAGAACCGCGTGGGCAACAAGCCGCAGCTGAGCGACCTTCGCGAATCGGGCGCTATCGAGCAGGATGCCGACATCGTGATGTTCATCTATCGTCCGGAGTACTATCATATCGACACCGACGAGAAAGGCTCCACGGCAGGCATGGCCGACCTTATCATTGCCAAGCACCGTAGCGGCGGCACCGGCGAGGTGCGTCTGAGTTTCGTCAGCAAGTTCGCCCGCTTCGAGAATCCGCCGCAGGACTCCGGCTTCGGCGCTGCCGCGGCAGGGGCGGGGATGGGGCCCAATGCGGGTTTCGACAACGGCGGCTCGATGATTATCGACTCCAAGATGAACGAAGACATGCCGCCAGAAGGTGACGGCGACGTGCCGTTCTGAGCAGTTATGAGTTAAGAGTTATGAGTTAAGAGTTATGAGTTAAGAATTTAAGAATAAACAAATAAAAACAATATAACAATGGAAAAGAAAGACCTCCTGAAAGAAACCGTCAAGCACATTGACATCAAGAAGTATGACAGCACCGAGCTTATCGACGCCATGCGCCACATGAGCTTCACCAGCCGCGACACCGCCCGTGCCGCCGACATCCTCTGCCAGATGCTGGCCGAGAAGGACTGCACCAACATCCTCACCATCGCCGGCTCCACCTCCGCCGCCGGCTGCATGCAGGTGTACGTCGACATGGTGCGCAACAAGATGATCGACGCCGTCGTCAGCACCGGTGCCTCCATCATCGACATGGACCTCTTCGAGGCCCTCGGCTACAAGCACTACATCGGCACCAAGGAGAACGTCATTCCCGACACCAAGCTCCGCGAGCTCTACATCGACCGCATCTACGACACCTTCATCGACGAGGAAGAGCTCCAGGCTTGCGACCAGGCTACCTGCGATGTTGCCGACCTCCTCGAGCCCCGTCCCTACAGCAGCCGCGAGTTCCTCTACAACGTTGGCAAATGGCTCGCCGAGGGTCACGGCGTGAAGAAAGACAGCCTCATCCAGACCTGCTACGAGTGCGGCGTCCCCATCTTCTGCCCCGCCTTCAGCGACAGCTCCGCAGGCTTCGGCATCGGCAAGCACCAGTGGATCCGTCGTCACGAGGGCAAGCCCTACGTCAGCATCGACAGCGTGGCCGACTTCCTTGAGCTCACCGAGATCAAGATGAACTGCCCCGAGAGCGGCCTCTTCATGGTCGGCGGCGGCACACCCAAGAACTTCGCCCAGGACACCGTCGTCTGCGCCGAAATCCTCGGCAAGGAAGTCCCCATGCACAAGTACGCCATCCAGATCACCGTGGCCGACGTCCGCGACGGCGCCTGCTCCTCCTCCACCCTCCTCGAGGCCGGCAGCTGGGGCAAGGTCAGCGAGGAACTCCAGCAGATGGTCTATGCCGAAGGCACCACCGTCATCCCCGCCATCGTCTCCTACGCCTACCACAACGGCGCCTGGCGCGACCGCGAATACAAAAACTGGCAGCGCCTCTTCCAGAAATAACCCCCTTCCCCTCTCAGCAGGAGTGCAAGTTAATCACCCAATGCACTCCTGCTGCTTTTTTCCACACAACTCTTACCCCACAACCCCTCTGAATCATTATGAAAAAATTACTGGCCGGTATGGCCCTTCTTGCATGTATGTTTGTCCTCGCAGGGTGCACGAAAGAGGAAGATCACCTGGACGACGGACTGATTGAAATTTTTGCCGAATCGATGAGTGGCAACGCGAAGGTGCTCCTCGACGGTGCAAGTTCCACTTGGGTGAATGGCGACCCTATCCGCATCAATAGCGATGAGGTGAACGTTGTGAAAATGGACGGCCATGCCTATATCAACTATCCCGACCCGCCGTCTGTCAACCGTGCCGTCTATCCAGCCTCGCTGACTACAAGCGCCCTCACGAGCGATGTCGTCACCCTCAACTTCCCGGCATACTATCACTATCGCACCGATGGTGACGGCCACCAGATATTGGAGCTCCCCATGGCCGCCTATTCCACCGACAACAATCCGCTGCAGTTCAAGCATCTCACAGGCGCCCTCTATGTCACAGTGACCAATAGCGCCGCCGTACCCCTGACCCTCCAGTCGATTACCGTGTCGAGCAGCGCCTACCAGCTCAACGGTAATCGCAGCATCGACTTCCGCGCACTGGAGAGTATTAGTGGTAGAGTTGCAAACAATGTCAGCGAACTAAGCGTCACGATGCTTTTCGATACAGGCCACATTCTCGCAAGTGGTGAATCCGTCAAGGTAATGATTCCCGTGATGCCCGTGGGTGGAGTGGAAGGATACAAAAATGCTTTTACTATTGGTATAAGAGCACACTCGGTAGATCAATCCACTTTTTATTCCTATAATAGATCTCAATCCTCTGGTGATGACCATATTTTGATGCGTAACGTGTTAGGATACGCTCCCGCCAGTATTACTTCCGGTGACGAGGGAAATCCGGAACTTGATATAGACAACCGTGCATATGTTGTCCGTACATCGATGGATTTTGTCGCTATGATGAATGCCATCGCACGAGGTGTTATTCATGATGGTGATAGTATAAAAATCGTTAGTGACATAGACATGTCAGGAATAACAATAAAAACTGTTTGTCCAGCGTCATACTATGGAGAAATCAACGGAAATAATCATGTGATTGACAACCTGACTATAGAAAGCCTTGATTTGGGTACAGAGGGAATCGTATGTGGATTATTTAATGATATCGACGCTGGATTCAATATTCACGATATTATCTTTGATCATCTTACACTAAAGAGTCAAATTGCTACAACAAATATACTGAAAATGGGGGCTCTTGTATCTGAGTATGAAAATCAAACCCCTGAAGGTCATGGCACAATCTATATTTCGAACTGTAGTATAAATATTAGTTCTACAATTATAGAAGGTGCAAATGGAAACATTACATTTGGAGGAATAATAGGAGCAATCAATGGAGGAAAAGCAAAACATAGTATTTCCAGTTGTACGGTAAACATTTCAGATCAATCGATATCAGCTCCTAATAAGACCATTAGGTGGGGAGGATTTATAGGTAGTACAGCGACGGCAGAGACAATTATCGATAAATCTAATATAACAACAGAAACTATTTTGAATTCAAAATATGCTTATATTGGAGGTTTTATTGGGAATAAGTCTGGCAGTAAACTTACTGCGAGTAGAAGTACCTCTTCTGGACACATTAGCGATACGGTAAGTGGTACTAAATATTTGGGATCGATGATTGGATTCTATTCTGCAACTCGAAATATTATTGATACTACTGGGAATACCTTAGGCCTTACGTTTGCAAATGCCACTCCTGGGCATTTTGGAAATTAATTCTAACAGATAAACCCATGAAAACTATGACACGAAAACCATATATAGCACCTGAATTGGCGGTGGTGGAGTTCTGCAGCGAGAAAGGGTTTGCCGACAGTAATATCATCGGGTTGCCGCAGGACGGCATGCTCGAACTGCTCATCTACCAGAACGGCAGTGGCGAAATGGAAACTTTCCAAGAACACTCGACATGGACCGAGGGCTCCGATGGGTTTTGGCAATAATATTCCCTACCGTTTGTAGATCACCCATATCAGATAGATGGCAATGGCCATCATCCCCACTCCCAACAGTGCCGGCGCGAAAGTCCCCAGCAACATCGCTCCTCCCAGCATAAGCAGCATCCGCGACGCTAACCTCTTCTCTTTCGGCAATGCCTGACGGCTCATCTTGTAATTCCGCCAGAAGGTCTGCCATTTTGGCATGTTCAACCACTGCCGCAGGCGACTCATCGTGCGGCCCTGATGGTCGACGGTCTCGGCTTTGGTGACTGGCATCTCCTTCACTTTCACTTGTATAACCTTCGAGAATCCCTTGCCGTCGACATACGCCGTGAGGACAAGCCGCGTGCGTCCTTTCGAGCGGTGGAGCCGGAAGCGTTTGCTGCCGCTCAGCTCAAGGGGTATGACACTGGTCTTATAGCCGTTGTCTATTGTTAATTCAACTCTCTCGGCGCCTGGGCACTCCCAGCGCACCTCCACAATCTCCCCTTCGGTGACCGTCTTCCGGTCAGTGGTAAATGTCATTCGTTCCATACTTTCTTCCTTCAATCAAAAACCATGCCAAGGGCTCCCTGTAAAAAATTTTTTTGCCATTCCACTCATTTTTCGTATCTTTGCAGTTTAAAACAATTTATAAAAAAATGAAGAAACTACTCGCAATCTTAGTATTGGCATCGATTTCACTGCCTTCCTTGGCCGATGAGGGTATGTGGATTCCTATGCTCCTCCAGCGCAACGAGGCCGCCATGCAGAAGGCCGGCATGCACATCAGCGCTAAGGATATCTACGACATCAACCACGCCTCCCTCAAGGACGCTATCCTCCTCTTCGGCGGCGGCTGCACCGGTGAATTCGTCAGCGAGGAAGGACTGCTCCTCACCAACCACCACTGCGGCTACAGCTACATCGTGCGCCACAGTTCCGTCGAGCACGACTACCTGACCAATGGCTTCTGGGCCATGACTCGCGACCAGGAAATCCCTTGCCCGGGGCTCTCCGTCACACGTCTCGTGCGCATGGAGGATGTCACCACTCAGGTCCTCGAAGGGGTCGACGATGAGACCTCCGAACCCGACCGCGAGAAGATTGTGGCCAAGAATATCGCGGCAATCACCGCCAAGGCCGTCGAGGGCACTCACTACAAGGCCGTTATCAAGCCTTTCTATTACGGCAACCAGTATTTCATGTATATCAATGAGGTCTTTACCGACGTGCGTCTTGTGGGCGCCCCGCCAAGCAATATCGGCAAGTTCGGCGGCGACACCGACAACTGGATGTGGCCCCGCCACACCGGCGACTTCTCCATGTTCCGCGTCTACGCCAAAGACGGCAAACCCGCCGACTTCAGCGAGGACAATACTCCCTACCGCCCCTTGAAGCACCTCCAGATCAGCCTTAAGGGCGTCGACGAGGGCGACTTCACCTTCGTCTTCGGCTATCCCGGCACCACACGCCGTTATGTGACGCACGACGCCGTCGACCTGGCTGCCAATGTCGAGAATCCCGTGCGTATCGCCCTGCGCGACATCCGCCTGGCTCACTACAACGCCGCCATGCAGCAGAGTCCGGCACAGCGTCTGAAATACGCTTCGCGCGTGGCCAGCATCGCCAACGGCTGGAAGAAGTGGCAGGGCGAGAGCCTCGGCATCGAGCGCCTGCGCGGTGTGGAGCAGAAGATGGAGCAGGAGGCCGCGTTCCAGAAGTGGGCCGACGGCAAGCCGCAGTATCGCAACGTGCTCAGCCAGCTGGAGGAGAACTACGCCCGTTTGCGTGAGGTGGAGACGGAGTGGACCTACTTCAGCGAGGCCGTGCTGGCCAGCGACTTCATGAGCCGCGCCATGCGTCTGAGTATGGTGGGCAAGGCCCCCGACGGCAAGGCCGCCATGGACCGCGCCAGGAGCTCGCTCGACAGCACCTATTTTGACGATTTCGACGAGCACTCGCCCGTCGACGAGGCCATCTTCCTGGAGTGCTTCAACTACATGTGGGAGCATGGTTTCGCCCCGTTCCTGCATGCCGAGGACGCCAAGTCGGCCCACGACATGCTGAAGAAGATCTATGCCAAGTCGGCCCTCAACGACCCCGACAAACTGGAGAAACTGCTGAAGAAAATCGAAAAGAAGAACAAGCCCGAGCTGGCCCTTGAGGACCCCGCCGTGAAGCTCTTCGAGGAGGCCTACAGCTTCTGCTACAGCAACAGCAAGCGTGCGCAGTACAACGAGGCCGACGACAACATACAGCGCCTGATGCGCACCTACATCAAAGGGCAGATGGAGATGTATCCCGACAGCAACTTCTTCCCCGACGCCAACCTCACCCTCCGCGTGGCTTACGGCCATGTCGAGGGTTTCAAGCCCAAGGACGCTACCTACTACACCGCCTACTCCACCATCGAGGGCATCATGGAGAAGGAAAACCCCGACGTCTACGACTACCGCGTCGAACCTAAGCTCAAGGAACTCTGGCAGAAGAAGGATTACGGCCAGTATGCCAACAAGAAGGGTGAACTCCCCGTGGCCTTCATCGCTACCAACCACACCACCGGCGGCAACTCCGGCAGCCCCGTGCTCAATGCCGACGGCCAGCTGGTGGGCATCAATTTCGACCGCTGCTGGGAGGGTACCATGAGCGACCTCCTCTTCGACCCCGCCTACTGCCGCAACATCTCCCTCGACATCCGCTACTGCCTTTTCATCATCGACAAGTTCGCCGGTGCCCGTCACTTGGTTGACGAAATGACGCTGGTCAATTGATAGAAAAACAAAATTGTGAAATGAAGAAAATCACCCTTTTCTTATCCATCCTGCTGGCCGCCGCTACCGTGTCGGCCCAGGAGAAAACCGCTATCCGACTCCTCGGCGACGACTACAACGCCCTGCAGTTGGAAATCACTGTCGGAACGCTGCAGGAAGGCAAAGTCTCCCTCTGCGGCGAGACTTTCAGCACTCTCGCCATCGACGGCTTCCAACAGCCTCTGGCCAACTACGGCGACCCCGCCCTGCCCACCTTGTCGCGCCTCATCGAGGTGCCGCTGTGCGAGGACTTCCTGGTGGAGGTCTCCGACGCACGCTACGACACCCTGCCTGCCTTGGAGCATAGACTCCTGCCCGTGCAGCTGCCGCGCAGCAAGAGCGACACCACGTCACTGAAGCTCTGTATCAACAGCCAGGTCTATTCAACGAATGCCTTTCTGGGACAACAGCAGGCTTTGGTCGAGGCAGTGGGCATCGCCCGCGACCGCCGTCTGGCACGCCTCCAGTTTTCGCCCGTGCGCTACAACCCCGTGAGCGGCCAGGTCATCGTCTGCCGCCACGCCACGCTGACCGTCCGCTATCAGGGCGCCGACGTGGAAGGCTCCCAGGAGTTGTTCAACCGTTACTACTCGCCTGCCTTCAACAGTGGTGCCCAGACCTTGAATAGCCTCTATCCCAAAGTCGTGCGTACCGCAGCCCCCGTGCGCTTCCTCATCGTGGCTAACAACATGTTCCGCGGCCACCTCGACACCTTTGTCCAGTGGAAACAGCGCAAGGGCTTCCGCACAGACATCGTCTACACCGGCGACCCCGGCGTGGGTACCGACACCACCTCCATCGCCGCCTATATCAAAGGCCTCTACACCAACGCCTCCCTCGCCGACCCCGCACCGACCTATGTGCTGCTCGTGGGCGACGTGGCTCAACTCCCCACCTTCGACGCCCATGGCTCCGGCATCTCGAACGACCATGTCACCGACCTCTACTACATGACATGGACCAGCGGTGACCACATCCCCGACTGTCACTACGGCCGCTTCTCGGCTCAAACTCTCGCCCAGCTCGAACCCCAGGTGCTCAAAACCTTGATGTACGAGCAGTACACTTTCCCCGACCCCTCCTTCCTCGACCGCGCCGTGATGGTGGCAGGCGTCGACGCGGGCAATCCCGGCGACAACGGCTACACCTATGGCGACCCTGCCATGGATTACGCCATCACCAACTATGTCAATGGCACCCATGGATGGGCCAACGTATACTACTTCAAGAACAATGTATCCATCATCCCTTCCTGCACCACCAACGTCACACTCTCGAGCAGCGCCTCCGGCAATGCCGCCACCGTGCGCTCCTACTACAACCTCGGCGCTGGCTTCATCAACTATACCGCCCATGGCGGCTCCACAGGGTGGGGTACACCCAACTTCGGCAACAGCCATGTCAACCAGATGACCAACAACCAGAAGTTCGGCCTCATGATTGGCAACTGCTGCCTCACCAACAAGTTCGAGGAGGGCACCTGCTTCGGCGAGGCCTTGCTCCGCAAAGGCGACTATGCCGGCGCTGTGGGCTATATCGGCGGCAGCAACAGCACCTATTGGGGACAGGACTTCTACTGGGCCGTGGGCGTCCGCAGCGGCATTGGCCCCTCGATGTCGATGGCCTACAACTCCTCCAATCTCGGTGTCTACGACCGCACCTTCCACACCCATAACGAGGCCTACTCCCAGTGGTGCACCACGCAAGGGTCGATGGTGATGCAGGGCAACATGGCCGTCGAGAGCTCCTCCTCCAGCTCGTCCATGAAATGGTACTATTGGGAAATCTATCACCTCATGGGCGACCCCTCGGTGATGCCTTACATGACCCAGGCTTCCGCCATTTCCCTCAACGCCTCGTCGGCCATCTCCTACGGCACCACGTCGCTCGCCGTCACCACGGCCCCCAACGCCTATGTGGCTCTCGTTGACACGGTGACCTACTCTTTGATAGCCGCCGTCTTCGCCGATGCTTCCGGCAATGCTTTGCTTTCTCTTCCGGCCGACCTCTCCGTGGGCACCTATTCCCTCGCGGCCTCGGCTCAGCAATACCGCACCTCCTTCCGCACCCTCCAGGTGATACAGCCTGACGGCCCCTTCCCCATGGTCACCTCCTTCACCTCGGCTCCTCTCAATGCCGGTGACACCGTGGCCATGACACTCCACCTCGAAAACCCTGGCAACGTAACCGCCCACGGCATCACCGTCTCCCTCGTTAGCAACAATCCCTTGCTGACACTCTCCGACTCTACCGTCACCCTCGACAGCCTCGCCGCCGGCGCCTCTCTCGACCTCGTGGCGGCCGTCAGCGCCTATGTCGCCGACAACACACCCGACCTCACCTTCGTCGACCTCGCCACCAGCACCACCTGGTCCGGCGCCACCCTCGATGCCAACAGCACCCTGCGCCTCTGGCTCTACGCTCCCGTGCTCTCCTTGACCTATACCCCCAACAACCCGAGCCTCCTGCCAGGCACTACCGCCACCGTTACCGCAACCCTGCGCAACAGCGGCCATGCGCCCGCGCGCCTGAACGCCTTCAAATTCTCGTCGCCCACCTCCATGCTCTCCGTTCTCCATCCCACCACGCCCTTCTCTCTCGAGGCTGCCGACGATATCACCTTCTCCCTCACCCTGCAGGCCAATGCACAGATGCCGTCCAATATCTTCATCCCCGTGACCGGCAACTATGGCTCCTTCGGCACCTCCCTGCCGGTATTCATCGGCCAGAGCTTTATCGAGACCTTCGAAGGCGGCCATACCAACCTCCCGGGATGGAGCGCCCCGGCAGCCTATCCCTGGGCCGTCAGCACCGAACATCCCTACGAGGGCGACCACTGCCTCCGCTCTGTGCAATACACCTCCCACGGCCAGAATTCCGACATGAACCTCACCGTCGACGTGACCTCTTCCGATAGCGTGAGATTCTACTACAGCGTCTCGTCGGAGTCCAACTACGACAAGTTTATCTTCCTCATCGACAACCAGTCGATGTTCAACGCTTCGGGCGAAGTGGCTTGGAGCCGCGCCGCCTACCCTCTCTCTGCCGGCACCCACACCCTTACCTTCCGCTACTCCAAGGACGGTAGCGTCAGCAGCGGCAGCGACTGCGCCTGGATCGACAACGTCGTGCTGCCTCACCAGTCTGTTGTTGTCTCCTTCTCCCAGCAGGATGCTTGCGTGGGCGACATGCTCTCTGTGGCTGGCCAGAACATCAACACCGACACACCCGGCTCCGGCGCTGTCAGCACCGTCGCCCCCAATGGCAACGTCTCCATTGTCGACTACACTATCCATCCCTCTTACAACTCCTCCGACGAAGTCACCGCCTGCGACTCCCTCCTCTGGAACGATATGCTCTACACCGAGTCCTCCTTCTCCATCGACACCTTCCAGACAGCTTTCGGCTGCGACAGCATCGTCGGCACCAATCTCATCATCAACCACTCCTCCTTCGGCGACACGCTCTTCGTCTCCACAGCCTCCTCTTCCTACGAGTGGTACGGCACCGTCTACCATGCCTCCGGCGTCTACAACCAGATCTTCTCCAATGCCCAGGGTTGCGACAGCACCGTCGTCCTCGTCATCGACTTCGGTGACCTCCAAGGCATTGGCGATGCCGCCAACCTGGCATCGACCATCGCCCTCTCGCCCAACCCCACTGTCGGCAGTGTCCACTTCAGCGCTATGGTGAACGAAGCCGTGCTCTACGACCTTCAGGGTCGCGAGTTGATGCGGGGAAGCAATGTCATTGCCCTCGACCTTGGCGCACTGCCTGCCGGCACCTACCTCCTCCGTCTCACACTCCCGCAGAGCTCCGCCGTCAGCCGTGTGGTGAAGCAATAAACGTCAGGCAAACAATAACAATAAGGCCGCCAATCTTGCATGATTGGCGGCCTTAACTTTATCCTTCTTTCTATAAACCTTTACAACAGTTTCTTCTTCAGGTTGAGAATCATGTCGTCGGTCATCTTCTCCAGGTCGTACTGCGGGTTCCAGCCCCACTCTTTGCGGGCGCAGCTGTCGTCCATGTTGTCGGGCCAGCTGTCGGCGATGGCCTGCTTGATGGGCTCGGGCTCGTAGACCATCTCAAAGTTGGGGTAGCGCTTCTTGATGACCTCGTAGATGGTCTCGGGACCGAAGCTCATGGCGGTGACGTTGAACGAGTTGCGGTGCACCAGCTTGCTGGGGTCGGCCTCCATGATGTCGATCATGGCCTTCTGCGCGTCGGGCATGTACATCATGTCCATCAGCGTGCCTTTCTTCAGCGGGCAGACGAACTTCTCGCCCTTCACGGCAGCGTAGTAGATCTCGACGGCATAGTCGGTGGTGCCGCCGCCGGGCAGCGTCTGGTAGCTGATGAGGCCGGGGAAACGCACCGAACGGGTGTCGACACCGAAACGGGTGAAGTAGTAGTCGCTCAGCAACTCGCCCGTGACTTTGGTGACGCCGTAGATGGTGTTGGGACGCTGGATGGTGTCCTGCGGGGTGTTGACATGCGGCGTCGAGGGACCGAAGGCACCGATGCTCGAAGGCGTGAAGACAGCGCAGCCAAACAGGCGGGCTACCTCGAGGCAGTTCACCAAACTACCGATACCCACATTCCAACCCAGCATAGGGTTAAGCTCGGCCGTGGCACTGAGGATGGCCGCCAGGTTGTAGATGGTGTCGATGTTGTGCTGCTTCACGGCAGTGGCAATCTGCATGATCTGGGTGGAGTCGATGCGCTCCACGGGGCCGCGCTCGTAGGGGTCGCCTTTCAGCGGACGGAGGTCGCTGCACACAACATTGTTGTCGCCATAAATGTCTCTCAAATTACGTGTGAGTTCGGAACCAATCTGTCCGCCCGCACCTACTATCAGTATTCTTTTCATTGTGGTAATGTTTAAAATTATTTCTTTGTTTGATTTAATATAATATCATCAATCCGCAATTGTTCAAATCGTTGCGGTGCTACGACCCAACAATTTGAATTAGCAAATATACGAATAAAATTATAATTAAGAATTTTTTTGTATCTTTGTTGTCGCAAATTTCGTGATTACAATGATGTCAGACGACTGCAATATAGTACAATTAGTGTTTCACAAACTCTCCATCGCCGACAAGGATTCGGTGCGCGCGGTGACGCTTGCCGCGGGTCGGCGGAACTGCAACCTCACTTTTGCCAACCTTATCGGCTGGCAGTTTTGGTTCACCACCGAGGTGTGCCTGTGTCAGGAAACTGTTGTGTTCCGTTTCAACTTGATGGGCAGGCGTGCCTATATGGTGTGCTCGGCAAAGGCATTCTCGGCTCGGCTGGTGGAGCTGCTATGTGCCGATGCGGCGGAGGCAGGTACTGACTTGATGATTATCGGTGTGGAGGACGAACCGGCAGCACAGGTGTCGGCCTTACTGCCCGGACGTGTGTCGGTTGAGCCTCGGAGAAACCAGTATGACTACATCTATCTGCGACGGGAATTGGCTGAGCTCAAAGGCGGCAGTCTCAAGGCTCAGCGAAACC
>JAEEGH010023857.1_pt1 | contig 12402 bp, 11 predicted proteins | sample 9134181 | NCBI WGS metagenome assembly JAEEGH01 (sample SAMN16246544, study PRJNA631951) | gut metagenome | biome: gut microbiome; feature: rumen; material: DP-attached | host: Bos | place: Iran: Karaj | collected 2018-10
CCCCTATGATCTATTGAGGAAAACCCACCGCTGATATCATGATCAAACTCCTTTAGCCCGGTGATGACAATTCCGTTATTACACATTCCGGATATTATTTCTGACAATGAATGAGTAAAATCGGTAAAAGTCTTAGAATGATAGTTCTTCAGCGTCATATAATACATGCCGCCATTCCCGGTCCATTCATGTTCAAAGTAAGAAAAATGACATTCCATCTTATGCTCAGGATCAAACTCAGCATCGCCTTCCGTAGCTAGCATATTCGTGCAGGGATGCTGTTCATTAAGCACGATCACTGCTCCGGGTTTCATGCATTTTGCCACGATTTCAAAAAAGCGATTCAGATTTTCAAACCAGCATAGTGCTCCGATAGTGATGATCACAATATCAAACTGTTCTCTGAAACGATCATCAATATCATAAACATTCACAGCTTCAAATATACAAGGCAGGTTCAATTCTTTTGCTTTTTCATTTGCAAAAGCCACTTGGTTTTCAGCAATGTCAAATCCAACACCCTTTGAGGCATTTCCGCTTTTTACCAAAGAAAGCAGCTCTCGACCGTTGTTACAACAAAACTGACCGATCGTCTTTCCTTTCGTATCCATGTTTTTCAAAGCATCCGCCATTTCCTTTTCAAAAAACGGATAGTCTTCTTTCTGTATACGTTCCGTTATATCGGCGCCCCATGAGGCATCCCTTTTATCAAAAGCTTCTTCCCAAGCCGCTTTATTTCCTTCAATATACTTTTCCATAAAAATCTCTCTTTCTTCTTTCGTCATTAAAACTGAAAGATAATCATTTTCACCAAGCGACAAAGAGTCCTGGATCCTTAGGAAGTTTGAGTACTCCACCAATAAATAACCAAGATAATGGATATCTTCCAGTTCAATATTTAATTCTTCAATATATTCCCGTTTCAATGTCTCTTCAAAAGTTTCAGCATTTTCAGGCTTTCCAACAGAATCCTTAAACCATGTAAAGTCAGCCATAATGCAATCCCCATAGTATGATTTCCATATTTAGAAAAAGACGGCAAGTCTTTTAACTTACCGCCTATAATTGTCTGAAGTCACAATGAGTATTATACTAAATTCTGAAAATTATTTCAAAGACATCACATATATCTGACAGAGATTTGCCTCATCCCAAAGAAGCGGGAATACTTCCAGCTCCTTGAAACCTTCGACCACAAATTGAACTGCCACTATTCGCAACATTCTATATATAGGCAGTTTTGCACCAGCTCCAGTTGTACATAATCCTGAAATTTAATCAGCGAAATGAATCACTTCTACAGATTATAATGTCCTAATTTTCTCCACAACTTTTTTAAACGATTCCTTTTACCTTATTTGGCATAAAAAAATCTTTAATAACCTTCATCTTTAGGTTGAATTTAGGAAGATATCGTACAATAGTGATACAGAATTTTAAACAATGCGAATGGTAGCTCGCAATACAAGATACTCCACGAACTAAAAATAAATCACGAATTGTTGCCAGGAGGACACCTACATGATCAAAAAAAGATTTTTTTTAACTTCGCTGGGTATTATTACTGCTATTGCTATATCCGGATGCAGCTATGATGCTTCAGCACAGGAAAACACAACTACACAAGTCACAGAAACAGTAAGTTCATCATCAGAAGAAACCAATAGCAAAAACTCTACTTCATCTGAAGTCACACAAACCAGTACTGATGATATATTTACTTCACGTGATTCAGAACAGGAAGCTGATCTTGAAAATGCTGAATATATAACCATTTCAGATGGAGAAGATGTAACAATAACAGAAGAAGGCGTTTATGTAATAGGCGGAACTGCAAGCAATGTAACCATAACAGTTGATACGCAGGATGATAATGCAAAGGTGCAGCTTGTGTTGGATGGTGTTTCAATTACCAATACCGATTTTCCCGCAATATATGTAATTTCTGCAGATAAAGTATTTATAACTACTACTGATTCTGAAAACACTCTTGAAGTCACAGGCTCGTTCGTGGCCGATGGGGATACTAATACAGATGCCGTAATTTATTCTAAGGATGATCTTACTTTTAACGGAACCGGCACACTTAATATCACATCCGCTAACGGCAACGGTATATCTGGAAAAGATGATGTTAAATTCACCGGAGGAACATACGTAATCAATGCATCAGAAGATGGCATTGAAGCTCATAATTCAATTGCAATTAGTGATGGTACTTTCACGGTAACTTCCGGAAAAGATGCTTTTCATAGTGAAGATGATGAAGATACAACCGTAGGATATATCTACATTTCAGGTGGTAATTTCACTATAAATGCCTCAGATGATGGTCTTCAGGGAACAACCTGGGTGACAATTGACGGCGGTACATTCGATATTACCGCAGCTGAAGGTATTGAAGGAACATATGTGACTATAAATGATGGAACCATCTCAATTTCAGCCTCTGACGATGGTATCAATGCTACAGCAAAGAGCAGTTCATACAGTGTAGTTGTTGAGATTAATGGCGGTACAATTGACATCACAATGGGCAGTGGTGATACTGATGCGATTGACGCAAATGGAAGTATTTATATAAATGGCGGTAATATAACAATTACAGCTTCTTCAGCATTTGATTATGACCAGTCAGCTACTCTTAATGGCGGAACAGTAACCGTAAATGGAACTCAGATCACTGAAATCACAGCGTCAATGATGGGCGGCGGTGCCATTGGTGGCGGCCGAGGTGGTATGGGTGGTCAGAACACTACAGGCACGGTTCCAAGTGAAGGCGGAGCTATTGGCGGACAGAATGCCGGCGGCGCTACTCCTGAAGGCACAGCCCCTGGAGGAAATGGTGGCGGCTTCGGTGGCGGAAAAGGCGGAAACCGCTAACTAGATATGAATAAAATGTAGGATAAAAGCACTGATATTGCACACAATACCAAGTGTGATATCAGTGCCACTATATGCTTGAACTTGTAATGAACTAATACTAAACTGTGATTATGAATAAATTTATTAGAGCAATTGAAATAATCATAGTAGCCATAGTAACAGATTATATTTTTCTTCTATCAGGTCTAACGGCTGCATGGGGAATGGATTTTATTTTCATCATACTTCTTCTCCTGCTTCCGTTTTTGTGTAGTATTTTGTTTTATATAATCATTCAGTCTCCATCGTCAAAAGAGAAAGTTGCGTTCACTGCATTCCGGCTAATATTATTGTTTGCCTTGGTGAGATTTTTGGATACTAGATATCTTGGAGGCGAAGAAATAATATTCTATGCCCTTGTTTGGTATATTACTTTTATAGATGCAGTTTTATCTGTATTAGTTTTTTATCTGATTGGATGGTGGATGAAAAGAAAACAATTTAAAGCTTCCTTGAGTATTCGTGGCAAAAGAGTCGTAACGGTCTTGCTGACTTGTTTTATGATCATTACAATTCCTATTTTGTTAAAAAGATATTGGAATTATTTTGATGGTTCTTGGTCGGGAACTTATGCTGGTAGATTTAGTAATGATAAGGTGGTTCTTGATCAGTTTTATTTTTGTTACAACGACGTAGTTGAAGCTGATTTTAAGGTTAGAGACGGTTTGATAGTATTGGATATTGACTCTATTCGAATAAAAGAGAATTCAACAGATATTTATACAGAATCTCAAAAGCAGATAATGTTAGACAAAATCATTTCCTTAGCTGAAAATGATAGCATTAGCATGGGCAGTATTCACGCAATATTGTTTCACTATAGCACTAGACAGACTGATTATACCATTTTGGATCGAGTATATGATTCATATATAGTCTCCGACTATTCTGATGGTTCGTGGTCTGGAACTTACGCTTCTTCTGAAAGTAATGATAAGGTGGTTCTTGATCAGCATTATTTTTGTTACAACGACATTGTTGAAGCTGATTTTATGTATGTAGACGGTGCGGTAGTATTGGATACCGATTCTATTCGAATAAAAGAGAGTTCATCAGATATTTATACAGAATCTCAAAAGCAGCAAATGTTAGACGAAATCATTTCCTTAGCAGAGAATAATAGCATTCATCTGTCAGATAGCTTATACCTATACTATAACGATTGGGATTTTACCGTTTTGGATCGAATATCTGAGTGAGAATTATAAATGCCCTTCACGGTTTTCATTGTCTTATGCAAGACTAATGCTACCTGAAGGGCATTTATATTTGTCAAGTTGTCTGTGACCAATCTGCAAAAAGCTTTTCTATTTTAAGTATGACTAAAAGTGGGCATAGTATAGAAATTCATCACAATGCTACTATAATAGCAATATATTGCCATTTTTGCGCAATAATGCTATAATAGTAGCAATTGAAAGGACGTGATTATGGACAATACAAACTACCTATGGGACACTCCGTCTGATGTAGCTATGAAATTAGCAAAGAGAATCAAAGAAATACGAAGAAGAAAGAAAATCACGCAAAAAGAGCTGGCAGGCAGAAGTAATGTTAGTTATGCTACTCTGCGTAAATTTGAAAAAACAGGACAAATTTCACTTGAATCATTTATAAAGCTAACTATGGAATTAGGCTTGATACAAGAGATTAACAGTTTGTTTACAGAACCGGTATACAATAGCATCGAGGAGGTAATTAATGCAAGTAAATAGAACTCTAGATGTTTATTACCATGGACAGCAGGTAGGTACACTAGCAGAAACACCAGATAAAAGAGTTGCTTTTCAGTATACTAATGAATGGCAAAAAAATGGTTTTTCTATTAGTCCATTCTCTCTTCCTCTACGAAATGACGTTTTTGTTCCAAATGAAAGATCTTTAGATCGCTTTGGTGGTTTATTTGGAGTTTTTGCCGACAGCCTTCCTGATAGTTGGGGACAATTGCTTCTTGATAGATATTTACAATCAATAGGTATAAAAAGAGACGAAATAACTACATTAGAAAGACTTGCATATATTGGCAAAAGCGGAATGGGGGCTCTTGAATACATACCATCCAAGGAATCTGATTTTAGTTACATGAATACCGGGTTAGATTTTGATGAAATAGCAAAAGAATGTGAGAATATTCTCTCATCCAAAAAGTCAGACCAGTTAGACATTTTGTATAAATTGGGTGGTTCAAGTGGAGGCACTCGACCTAAAATACTTCTTTCTGAAGATAACCGTGATTGGATAGTAAAATTTCCATCAAAAAATGATCCTGAAATAAGTGGCAAACGTGAATACGATTATTCATTATGCGCTAAAGATTGCGGAATAATCATGACGGATACACTGCTGATTCCATCTTCTGTATGTGACGGATACTTTAAAACAGAAAGATTTGATAGAAACAATGGCGATAAGATTTTTACTATCACGTTCGCTGCTCTCTTGGAAGCTGATTTTCGTGCACCATCATGTGACTATGATACATATTTCAAATTGACTCGGGCTCTTACCAAAGACGCTAAATCAGATAAAGAGCAGCTATATAGGATTATGACATTTAATATTGCCAGTCATAACCGAGATGACCATACAAAAAACTTTTCTTTTATACATACTGATCTTCATGGATGGAAACTTGCACCAGCATATGATATTACTTACAGTGATACGTATTGGGGCGAGCATACAACATCTGTGAACGGTAAAGGTAAGGATATATCCAAAGACGATATTATCAAAATGGGGGTAGAATCCGGTTGTTTATCAAAAAGCTTTTGTTTAGAAAGCTATGACGATATACGCACTAAATCAGAAGCGTTAGAGCCATATCTTAATTCAGGTAATGCGCATCACAAGCATGTACCTTTTAGTAGACGCATTACAGAATTATAGTTATATTCAAGGAAAGTATTAACAATTGGTATTTTACCGTTTTTGATCGAATATCTGAGTGAGTATTATAAATGCCCTTCACGGTTTTTATTGTCTCATGTAAGACTTATGTTACCTGAAGGGCATTCATATTTGTCAACTTGTCTGTTGACCGATCTGCAAAAAGTTTTTCTATTTTGAGTATGACTAAAAGTGGGCATAGAATTCATCGGCTATTTTGCGCCAAGCTATTTTCATCTTCTCTTCGCCTCCAACATTTGAAATGCCTCTTGTTCCGGGATGTGCCACTCCATATACCTTAATGTCTTCATTGTATGGATATGGTGCTATAAAAGGCATTCCTCCTTGTAATTGTTTAATGAAACCATTTGCTTTTTGATTTGATACGCACTCATATGTAAGCTTTCCAAGGCATATGATTATCTTAGGATTAAGTGCTTTTACTAATTCTATAAAAAGCTCGTCATCCATTTTCATCAATGTTTTAGTCATACCACCAGATTCTGAAATGTCTTTACTTCTATATCCAAGCGAATAATTTGTAAAGAAAAGGCGCAATCCGGGAGCTTTTTTATAGATATTAATATCTTTTTCAACTGTATTAAACATACTAAACATTTCTGCTAAATGTTTATCCGTAGCACTATTAGAAATATAATCACTGTCTTCTCCAGATTGTATCTTTTTTATTCTTTCGCATTCATATGGATGCTTATCAGGGCATCCCCAATCTTGGCCAACTAGCAATATATCTATACGTTCTTTACCGATATCCTTAAGCTGATATCCTTGCCAATATGACCAAAGATTAATTTGGTTACCTGCTTTCCATATTGGACATGGCTCATATATTACTTTGTTATTTCTGTAATTTGTTCTTTTATTAATATCTTCTATAGCTTTACTTACTACATCCTCATACTTCATAGCAGGGCTCCCTTCGTCTAGTGAAATTAGTCAATCATAACCTTTCTGTAATGGCTTTCATCTCTTTTTGCCATTCCTCGACCTTCTGTCCGCCAGTGAACCACTTACAATCATAGTATGGGTGTAAGATTTTATTCCACTCTTCTTTAATAGTGTTATACATCTCACGAGTGCCATGTTCGTGAATTTTAATAAAGACTTCTCTCACCCATACAATTGCAGCCTCTTTTATAAAAAAAGTTACTCGATATATAATCTCTCCATCTCCTAATTTTATAGGTACTGGTTCCATTAACATTTCTTTTAAAATTTTTTTGCCGTCGAAATAAATATATTCATCATCTATATCTGTTACAGCATATACTGCTAAATCTTCTTCACATTTCTTTGCCGTACATTTAACAGTAAGTTCATATATACATTTAAACTCCATAAAAAACACCTTTCTATATAGCAGTGCACTTATTTGTGTTATGACACTACTATATAAATAAAATGCTTTTCTATGGTCTCTTCTAAGAAGACATTTATATCTCAGAGACTAAATATTTGAAAAGCTCTGTTTTCCCATCTATGCGAGGTAATTCTATATAATTATTCCATTTCATCAAATATTTGCCTGTTAGCTTGATTTCATCTTCAATGCCTTTCTTGGTCCCCTCACTTGCAGCATTCCCCCACTGCAAAGTACCAGTTTTAATATTACCATCATCTAAACTAAAGGCTGAGTATACGCAATCTCTTCTTCTAGGTGGTTTTGTATAAGAAAGATCATTGGTAAGCATGATTGCATATCCTTTTTCAAAGTCAGATTTCTTAACCTCTTTTATTAGTTCTATCCGTCGTATATCGTTTAAATACAAATAACATCCTATATCTTTTGCCGCGTGATTAGCCAAAACAATAGGCTCTCCTTCTTGCTTAAGCACACATGATTTAGTCCTATACTTTAATTCAATAGGTATTATTTTCCCATCATCCTTATTTTTCAGCAGGATGTCTATATGCATTTTCTTCTTATTCTTCAAAACTTCATCAGATGGAGTATATTCCAAATTAACATCATAGGAATTTCCATAACAATCTTTAATTATCCAAGCCAATTCTAATTGAAAATGGGCTTCAGAGTAAAAAACGCGCTTTGTTTCTTTGAGCTTATCAATTACTATTTCAATATCAAACATAAGACATAGCTCCTATACATGTCTAAAAGTACTTATAATATGTACTTGGTACAGTTTCGTTCTTTAACATTAAATGTATCTGATTACTTCTTTCCGTACTTTTTCATTTCTGAAAAAGATACTGTAAATTTTTTTAATATCCTCAAGTCTTAAGAGGAATCCCTTCCTGGAAGAACACTATACTTTGCGGGAGCACTACCATTTGCAGCAACTGAATTAAGCATCATGAACTCATGATTACCAAGTAAGAAGTGCATATTAGAACTTTTCATAACATGCTGCAAAATCATTATCCCGTCAGATCCTCTGTCTATTTCATCACCCAACATATAAAGCTTATCTGAATCAGAAAAAGCTGCCTTTTCAAGCAAATTCATAAAAATATGATATTGCCCACGAAGGTCTGAAACTACATACGTAGACATAGAATACCTCTACCAATCGTTATCAATACTTTTCTGCCCAGTCCATAACAGGCAACTCTGCATCAAGTATCTTCCGTATTTCACTCTGTCTATCAGTCACATGTTTTAGAGAACTGTCGCTATAGAGATCTCCCAGACGTATCATTTCATAGAAGCCTCTTTCAGCTCGTTGATAACATTCATATGCCCTGTCATAGTCTATAGCTGTTCCTATTCCCTCATAATACATATCACCAAGTCGTAGATAGACCTTACCTGTGCACGGTATAAAATATCCTTGACTGTTATCCAACATACGCTCAGCTTTGATGTATGCTATTCTTACCATGTTCTCGTCTTTTTCAACATAATAACCATATCTGAACATATCTCCTAACTTATACATAGCTTCTGGAGATCCACCAATAGCACCTTGGCTAAAATAATAGTATGCTTTCTCATAATCTATTTCAGCACCATTCCCATAAAAGTATGCATAGCCAAGGTTTGAAAAAGCTGTTATTTCTCCGCATTTCGCTGCTTTTATATAGTACTCAACAGATTTTCTCTGATCCTGGTGCCCAGAACGCCCGCTGTAATAAAATGCACCAAGATTATTATATGCCAAACCTTGCGTATACTTATCTACTGCTTCAGCTGCTTTTAAATACAACTCAACAACAATATCAGCAACAGCTTCAGGCATCTGCCTTGTCATATCTTTAGTATCCAACATGATTGCAAGGTCAAGATAATCATGTACATCATAAAGTTTTTTATCAAGAATATTTTTTATAAGCGCATAGAGACTAGGATTTTCTTTTTCTTCGAAAGTTTTTATGGAATTCTTTAATTCATTTATTATCTTTTTATCCATAACTACTGTTCCTCCATATCATATTAGCTCAATTTGTTGTTGCCTATATGATACAGTTTTCGTAGAAATCATTGGTCTCTTTAAAAGAGACAATTACTTTTCTGAACCTACAAGTACTTTTTGGGTATATTTGAAAAGAGCTTCATTTATTTCATTAATATCAAATTCGCCATTTTCTATTGTTGTTTGTTACTTTACCTGCGTTCTAAATTCTGTTTTTGAATCACTTTATTTAAAGGTGTGGACTTATTTATTCTGGTGCATAATACGCCAGATTATTTAATGCCATGCCTTTTGTGTTATCATGGGAAAGTTACTGACAATAAAAGGCAGGATCCCTCCCCGACCAAAGTTTGGTATCCTGCCTTAGCAACTCCGTACACAGAAGTGTACGAAAACATGCAAGACAATGATAACCCTTTACGTCGAAGAAAACAATCCGATTACACCAAGTTTCTACAACTCTGTCCTAAACAATCTCCAGTTCCATCAGCTCAAATGCCCTTGTGGTCAGTCAGGCTGCCTATCCGTCCATGGTTATTACAACAGATATGTTAAAACCGAGGATGGAAAAGTAATGTTCAGGATCTGCCGTGTGAAATGCGATCAGTGTGGACGCACTCACGCTCTCCTTCTGTCATCAATGGTTCCTTATTCCCAGATATCATTCCAGGATCACCTTCAGATAATCACAGCTCATGAAAAAGAGACGCCTTCAAGCATCACTCTTTCCTCAGCTCTGTCTTTTGACGAGAGCAACTTTAGATACATCATCAGGATGTACCTGAAGCACTGGAAACAACGGCTTATCTCCGAACGTATTTCTGTTGATAGCGAAAGCCTTATAAGCAGCTGTTTTCAATACTTCAAGCGTCAGTTCATGCAGATTAAATGTACTCCAAATATCCTTTTCTTAAATACCACATAACCTGGCACGAACTCTCTCCTGATCCTCCATATACTTAAGAAAAAACGAAAGGAGGATCCGCCATGGATCAGGAAAAACAACAAAACATTGCTCTTATGAGATACTCTGTTATCTCTCCAATCATTTCAGGTCTCTGGGAAGACTACTCATCCCTTACGGCTTTCTTTAATGACGCCTCAGCCAAGGGAGTTTTAGCTCCTGATGGCTCGGTCAAGCACTTTGCACCACAGACCATTGAGCGCTGGTACCGTAACTACAAGAAAGGCGGTTTTGATGCTCTCATCCCTACAGGCCGTGTGGATCAGGGTCTGCCCCGAAAGCTGGATGCAGATCTTCAGGAACAGATCAGATATCTCAAAACCAACTACCCCCGCATGTCCGCAGCATCTATCCACAGACAGCTTCAGGATAACGGAAGCATAAAAGTAGGCACTGTTTCAGAATCAACAGTCAACCGCTACGTCAATCAGCTCTCACTTGAAATGAAGACCACCACAAACCCTGACATGCGACGTTACGAGCGCCCACACATCAACGAGGTATGGTGCGGAGATTCAAGCGTTGGCCCTTATCTCAAGACCGATGATGGTAAGAAGCATAAAGTCTATATCATTGCCCTTATCGATGATGCAAGCAGGTTCATTGTTGGCATAGATGTTTTCTTCAATGACAACTTTGTTAACCTCATGTCTGTCATAAAATCAGCAGTTGCAAAGTATGGACGTCCACAGATGTTCAACTTTGACAATGGCAGTTCCTACAAGAACAAGCAGATGGAACTCCTTGCCGCCCGCATCGGCTCAGTCATCCATTATGACCAGCCTTACACGCCTACACAGAAAGCAAAGATCGAGCGCTGGTTCCGCACCATGAAAGACCAGTGGATGTCAGGCCTCGACATCAGGGATTTCCATTCCCTCGATGAACTCAGAGGTAATCTCTTTGCCTATGTGCAGAAGTACAATCAGACCGTACATTCTTCCTTAAACGGAAGATCACCGCAGGACAGATACTTCTCAGAACCAAATCTTTTCCACCGCCTCAGCGATGAAGAGATAGACCACTCCTTCCTCCTCGAAATCGAAAGAAGAGTCTCGGCTGATAATGTCATCACCATAGACCAGGTTGAATACGAAGTGGACTGCCGTTTTTCAAAGCAGCATATCAAGCTCCGCTATTCTCCAGGGCTTGACGAAATTTACATTGTTGAAGCCGATGGAACACTTACGCCAATCCGTCTCCTAAACAAAGTGGAGAATTCCAAAGTTAAGAGAGACAAGGTACATATCTGCAGAGGAGAAGACTGATGGAATACTTTACACGCTACGGGCTTGAGTTTAACCCATTTATCAAGAACTCAAGGGAGATAATCGTTGATACCGCAGAACACAGGGAAGCCCTGTTCCGCCTTGACTACCTGGCCAAGACCAAAGGATTCGGCCTGCTCACCGGAAGTCCCGGTAGAGGCAAGACAACTGTCATAAGGCACTGGTCATCATCGCTGAATCCCTCGCTGTATAAAGTTATATATTCAAGTCTTTCCACCCTAACTCCGAATGATTTCTACAGAAATCTTGTTTCAGAGTTTGGCGCCCAGCCTGCATTCAAGAAACCAAGTAATTTCAAGATCATCCAGGAAGAAGTCACACGCCTGTCCGTTGAAAAAAGGAAAACGCCTGTGATCATCATTGATGAAGCGAACTATATCAACAATGCCATCCTTAACGATCTCAAGATTCTTTTTAACTTTGAGATGGATTCCAGGGACAGAGCAGTCATTCTGCTTGCCGGACTTCCGAACCTTAATTCCACACTCGGGCTTGGTATTCATGAACCCCTCAGACAGAGAATCGTCATGAACTACAACCTTGATGGTGTGACCAAGGAAGAAGGCCGCAGCTATATCTCTGAAAAGCTCAAAGGTGCTGGCTGTAATCAGACCATCTTTGATGATGCAGCAATGGAAGCAATACTCAACGCAGCTGATGGTACTCCGCGTCTCATAAACAAGTACTGTAACGCCAGCCTCCTTATAGGTGACAGCGCCAAAGCTGATCTCATTACAACCGACATCGTCATGCAGGCAGTCAATGACTGCGAACTTGGTTAGGATTACATCCCTCACTCATTTAAAGTGCGTGAGGGATGATTTCATTTATATAATCTGAAAATCAGGTGTCAAACAATCTGACTGAACCCTTTATCTGACACCCTATGCAGCCTCATTTAAAGTGAAGATTGAGGACTCATTTAATGTGCCGGACAACA
>JAEEGH010023860.1_pt1 | contig 12401 bp, 19 predicted proteins | sample 9134181 | NCBI WGS metagenome assembly JAEEGH01 (sample SAMN16246544, study PRJNA631951) | gut metagenome | biome: gut microbiome; feature: rumen; material: DP-attached | host: Bos | place: Iran: Karaj | collected 2018-10
CAACCGAACAGCACATCAAACAGGCAACGGGCCTGATCGTGGCTGAGGACCATGCGGATCTTTACATCATAGCCGATAAGGCACCCCTTGTCGGGGCACAGTCACTTGCCATCCAGTTCAGCACCGGATATGTTGCCGAAGGCAAGATCAAGGCAACGGATGAAGCAACCGGTCTTGTGATGATCTCCGTAAGGATCGCGGATCTGAGCAGCGATCTTGCATCCAATATCCCTCTGGCTACCCTGGGAAGCACCTACGCCTCGGTCGGAACACCCGTGTGTGCACTCGGAAGCCCCATGGGAAGCGTCGGATCGATCGGATACGGAGTGATAAGCGCATCAAGGAGCACCCTTGAGTATCCCGATACCGCTGATACAATGATCCAGACCAATATTGCAGGTGCGGAAAACGCCGGAGGTTTTCTTTTCAACTACAACGGACAGGTTATCGGTATCATTGCACCCGATCAGAAAAAGAGCGATGTCGACGGTCTGCTCTGGGCATACGGAATAAGTGAGCTCAAGAACAGGATCGGTAATATGGCGAGCGGAAAGCCCGGCATTTATCTCGGAGTTATCGGAACCTACGTTACCAACGAAGCAAATTCCCAGCTCGGTGTGCCCTACGGAGCATACGTACTCAGGACCGAGATGGATTCACCCGCAATGCTCGCCGGTATAAGAACCGGTGATGTCATCGTAAGGCTCGGTGACACCCCGATCACGAGTTACACCGATTACGTCAATGTCCTTCAGACCTATGAGGTCGGAGACAAGGTGACGGCTGCGGTCATGAGACGTTCACAGCAGCAGTATGTCGAGCTCGAGTATATTATGACTGCACGTTCTTCGGGTATAATATTCGAAGATAACTGAAAGGAATCATATGAAGCATATAGCTGAGATCAATGAAAGCGATCATATAAGAGAGATATACCTGTGCAAGGGTGTATCTTCTGCCGTGACCAAGAACGGCAAGGAATATCTTAATGTACAGCTCATGGACAGGACCGGAACCATAGACGGCAAGATCTGGGAACCCGGAGATGCGGGCATTGATGATTTCAGCAAGCATGATTATGTTGAAGTAAATGCCGATGTAAATGTCTGGAATAATGCAAAGCAGCTCAATATCAAGCGTGTACGTGTCGCAAGGGAGGGAGAGTACGACCCGGCTGAGTATCTTCCCGTAAGCCCCAGGGATAACGAAGAGATGTATAAGGAACTTCTCGGATTCATCGACAGCGTAAAGGATCCCCATTACAACGCGCTTCTTAAAAAGCTTTTTGTCGAAGACGAAGATCTGTCCAGGAAATTCCGTACATGCTCTGCAGCCAAGACCGTTCATCACGGATTCGTCGGAGGTCTCATGCAGCATACTCTCGGAGTTGCGGGCGTATGTGATTATATCAGCGGCAAGTACGAGGTACTCAACAGGGATCTTCTCATCACTGCGGCGCTCTGCCATGATATTGCCAAGACAAAAGAGTTCACCGCTTTCCCCGAGAATGATTATTCGGACGATGGCCAGCTCCTCGGACATATAGTCATGGGATCGGAGATGGTCGCGATAGCTGCTTCGCAGATCGAGGGATTCCCTCACACGCATCTGTCACAGCTTCAGCACTGCATACTTGCCCATCACGGAAAGTACGAATTCGGATCCCCCAAGCTTCCGGCACTTGTCGAGGCAATGGCACTTAACCTTGCGGATGAGATGGATTCCAAGATAGAGATATTCACGGAGCTTTTTGAAAACTCAGCCGACAAAAAAGGTCAGTGGCTCGGAACCAAGAAGTTCTTAAATGATGCAAATGTCAGATCGACGATAATGTAAATACGGGTTGGTATCGGAGGATGTTGCAGGCGGCGATGTCCTCCGAATTTATAAGAATATGAGTGAAAGATTATTTAAGAAAAATGATGAGATCACTTTGACTGTTACGGACATATCGGACGACGGCTCCGGTATCGGAAAAAGTGAGGGATTCATTTTTTTTGTAAAAAACGCATTGCCCGGGGACGAGATCAGGGCAAAGGTGATGAAGGTCACAAAGAGCTACGGATTTGCAAGGATAGAGGAGGTGATCAAGCCTTCCGCCGGAAGATGCAAGGCTATGTGCGGTGTGTCCGAAAAATGCGGAGGATGCTCTCTTCAGAATTACAGATATGAAGAACAACTCCGTTATAAATTCAATAAAGTAAAAAATGATCTTATAAGACTCGGCGGATATTCAGAGGAAGAGATCGCAGAAAAGCTTTGCGATATAGTCGGTATGGACGATCCGTACAGATACCGCAATAAGGCGCAGTACCCCGTACGTATGGGAAAGGACGGAAAGCCCCACGCGGGTTTTTTCGCGGGACATACCCACTCGGTCATCGAAACGGATGACTGCCTCATAGAGCCCGAGGTTAATTCCGCTCTTCTTGATGCGGTCATAGCCTGGATGAACAAGAATCACGTCAAGGCTTATGACGAAGAAACAGGCAAGGGACTTGTAAGACATGTTCTGATAAGACACGGATTCATATCAAAGGAATGCCAGGTAAATCTCGTTATCAACGGAAGCAAGATCCCCGATGAAGCGGGACTCATCAAACTGCTCACTGATGTAATGAAGGACAATCTAAAGTCAGTGACCGTATGTCCCAATACAAGAAGGGACAATGTCATCCTCGGTGATTCCTACAGAACCATCTACGGCGAAGGATACATAACCGACACTCTTGTGGGGATCACTTTCAAGATCTCTCCTCTTTCCTTTTACCAGGTCAATCCCGTACAGACAGAAAAGCTATACGGTCTTGCAAGAGACTATGCAGAACTCACCGGTGAAGAGGAAGTACTCGATCTGTACTGTGGCATAGGAACGATCTCACTCATGCTTTCAAAGAAGGCGGGACATGTTACCGGAGTCGAGATCGTTGACAGAGCAATCAAGGATGCGAAGGAGAACGCAAAGCTTAATGCAATCCGCAATGCGGAATTCATAACCGGAGCCGCGGAAGATGTCATCCAGACAATGCTTCCCGGAAAAGGAGAACGCAGGACTCCCGATGTGGTGGTTGTCGATCCTCCGAGGAAGGGATGTGCAAGAAGCTGCATCGATGCGATCCTTACACTTGCTCCTTCACGAGTTGTCTATGTAAGCTGCGATCCCGCAACACTTTCAAGAGACCTGAAGATCTTCCGTGAAGGCGGATATGAACTTATCAAGGCTACACCCGTTGATATGTTCCCGCATTCGAGTCATGTGGAGACGGTTGTATTGCTGTCACACGAGTAACGGGCAAAGAGGACAGATGATTATATTTTAATTATATGTGCTAATACAAATCCCATATGTAATGTAAGGAGAAAGAATATGACAGGAGAAGAATTTGTTCAGAATTGCTTTATTGAAAAAGATAGGATGTTGGATTTATATTTTGATAAAGCAAAAGATACTCTTGTGGGAGGACAGATTAAAAATATAGTCGCCAATGGTATTTCGGAAAGAACGGTTAGGTCCTTGCTTGATTCGGTGATGAATGAGGTCTTTTATACTATGTTACTCGGTCTTGATGGAGAAACTTCTCTTGGAAATGTCCAGATGACATACAAATTGTTTGATGAAGACGGGAACCGGCTTGAAGACATAGATAGTTACGCTTTTGATTCGTTTATGGCAGAAGAAGATGAATGATTTGGAATTATCTTTTTATATAAATGAGTATGACAAATCGGAGTTTGTCGAGCTGAGCCTATCTTCTTGACCTAACGGTCAAGAAGCATCCCTCGCTCTAAAGAGCTCGGTCAATTCGTATTTTTAGGGGAGAACAATGCGTTTATATCATGGAAGTAACATATTAGGTCTGGATGTTCTTAAGCCCCGGGTGGCAGATCATGAAAGACCGTATGTATATATGACAACTATAGATACAGTGGCTGCACTTTATCTTTGCAATGCAGTTGAGAAGCCATATTATTGGTTCCCTTATGGATTTGACAAAACTGATAATGTGCCGGTTTATCACGAATTATATACTAATGCCTTTAGAGAGGTATCAGAAGGCGTAAGTGGTTGCATATATGTGGTTGATGCAAATGATGACCAGTATATTCCGTTTAAGAATATTCCCTGCGCGAGACTGGGCATAGTTCCGCTAGAAGTAAAAGACAGGATAGTAATAGATGATGCGTATGAGTTTCTTCAGGATTATGTCAAACAGGGAAAGCTAAAAGTCAGTAGATATGAAGATAAAACATCTGCGCAGCTCACATATTGGTACAAGATGATTGCAGATTATATGAGAGAAAAGAACATGTTGGAAACACCGGATTGCTCGTATGCCAGATTTGTAAGAGCTAAGATACCGGTGGCTTGGGAGATGCTGACCAAATTAATCGCTCTCAAAGGGGTATGGTATAATTGCTGACAAGGATCATATCAGCAGATTGGAGCATAAATTAATGATCATTTTGATAACGGGAGCATCCCATACCGGTAAAACGGTTCTGGCTCAGAAATTGCTCGAAAAATACAAATACCCGTATCTGTCCATAGATCATCTGAAAATGGGATTGATAAGAAGCGGTCACACAGATCTTACTCCAAGCGATGATGTCGAACTTACGGGTTATCTTTGGCCGATTGTCAGTGAAATGATTAAAACTGCCATAGAAAATGACCAGAACCTGATCGTAGAAGGATGTTATATTCCAAGTGACTGGATTTCCTCATTTGATAAAGACTATCTGTCAAAGATCAAGCTTATATGTTTGGTCATGACAGACGAGTATATTGACACTCATTTTTCGGATATTGTTAAACATGGATCTGATGTAGAAAACAGGATAGATGATTCTTACTGTACCGTGGAGTGGATAAAAGAAATAAACAGTGAGTTTATTGACAGGTTTAAACAGGATCAGATCGTTATTGATAAAGATTATGAAAGTGCAATAGATTCGATCCTTAATATGGATTTATCAGTATTATAAACACATTGTCGCTTTAAAACTATATTTGTATACCCCGGGTAGCATCGCTTTCCGGGGTGTTTATGTTATAATTTTACTTAAATCGGATGTTCATCCGTGTTTGACCCATATTACACTTGTCCCGGTTAAGAAAAGAGGAAAAATGGAAACTTACAGAGGCGAAGAAGTAAAAGGATCTATGACCGCAAGACTATATCCTGCGGATAATACCGTTCCCGAGTGCCAGTGTGTGCTCAGGATAACCCCGATGCATTTATTTGTGTCCGAGGATAATTTTGACGGAACATATGAAGATCACTACATCCTCGCGCATAACATGATAGAGGAGATCAAGGTTTCCGCACCGTATAAAAAGTCCGTTACACTGAAAGAGGATATGAACCCGGATAAGGGGAGCTTCGGTTCTGGCAAGTGGGCTGTGACTTCGGTTCTCGAGAGAATACTCAGGGTTAACAGGGGCAACGTGACCAACGGCTCCGAAAAAGGTATTGCCAATAAAAAACTTCTCGAGATAGTATTTCAGGATGATAAGTTCGAACGTCAGCACATCTACTTTGATGAGATAAGCAGGAATTCGGACACATTCATAAAGCTGTACAATAAAGCAAAGAACGGTAATAACTGACGGCATTATTGAAGAGATAAAGAATAATTATTGATGTTCCTGCCGTGATTACATTAAGAGAGATCAGAGAAAGTGAATATGACGTGCTGAAGGATTTTCTGTACGAGGCGATCTTTATTCCCGAAGGCGTCGAACCTCCGGCAAAGGAGATAGTTGAACAGCCTGAACTGAAGTTGTATTACGAAGATTTCGGAACGGGAAAGGCCGACCTGTGTATTGTTGCGGATGATGACGGAAAGGTGATCGGGGCCGCCTGGACACGAATCATGAATGATTACGGACATGTGGACGATGATACTCCTTCTTTTGCGATATCCCTGTATAAGGAATACAGAGGAAAGGGTATCGGCACCGAACTGATGCGGAAGATGCTTGAACTGTTAAGAAAAGACGGATATGGGAAGACTTCTCTTGCCGTGCAGAAAGCCAACTATGCAGTTAAGATGTACGAGAAAGTAGGTTTCAGAACCGTGGATCAAAACAGCGAAGAATACATTATGGTATGTAATCTTTGACACATAGTAGTGACGCTCATTGGTGACTGCAAGCCGCCAATGAGTTATTTCATACCCGGGGAAATCGGATGGTCTGGAGAAAACCAACGGAACAAGATCATAAGGCGGTACTGAAACGTATCAGGAAGAGCGCGATATTTAACTGTTTGCTGTTGGGTTTTGGCGTTATCGCATGCGTATTCGGCGATATTTTCGCTACTATGTATTATATAAAGGAGGGCTATGACATTCCGCTCATAGTGATACTTCAGACACTGATGATAGGAACAATCGTCTTATTGATGTTTCTGATGAAGGATTTTATAAGACGGTTTTTGCATGTGATAAGAAAGCGGTACGAAGTTGCAGACTGTGCTGTTATCAGCAAGCGTAAGCAGCTCGGGTACAGATGCTGTCATCACTATGTCCTTTTGGATATATACGGAGAAGGACAGGAAGAGCTGTTTACGGAAGCCGATATTTACTATGATACACAGGTCGGAAAAAATGAACTGGTGATAAGGTATATAGAGAAGAAGACAAAGAAAAAGGGACTGCAGGATGATCTGATTCTTAAGATCAGAGAGTGACCGGATGTTTTCAATGATCAAGGAGGCAATATGAGCAGACAGTTAGTTTTTTGGAAATACGAAGACGGAATATATCTTGATAACAAAGAGGTATATGAGAAATGCTGTAACGGAGAAAAGGTTGACGGATTGGAAGAGTTGCCTGGAGTGGATATACTCAATAAGGTTAAAAAAGTATTCAGGGATTATGAAAGGCTGGATGATTATAACTACGGAGGGGAGTTGGGAAACTTTACCGTGCATGCTGATCCTCAATCGGTTGTGTTTGACTGCAGTTTCAGAGTTCCCGAGAGCGAGTTAAATAAGATGATCGATATAATGGCGGAGTTTGGCTGTCCTTTATACGACCCGCAGATAGAAACGAGATTTGACGGAAGATGAGTAACGGTCAAATATTTGACACGGTTGAAAAGTGAGTTTAGAAGGAAAGAATCATGGAAAAGAAATGCAGTAAATGTGGCGGTGAACTTGTTTCGGGTGTGCTGTTTGATAATGTTAGTCATCACCAGATTATCTTTATGCAGCCGGAAGAACTGAGCAAAGTCAAAAAGACAAAAGTAGGTGTGGTCTGTGATGCCTGCACTCAGTGTGGCGCTATTGAAAATCTTCGAGTTGAAGAGCCCGAGAAGCTGAGGAAGGACTGACAGATGATCTTTTACCTGGTAAGGCACGGGCAGACGGATTGGAATAATGAAAAGAAATTTCAGGGTCACAGGAACATTCCCATGAATGAGACCGGCATTGAGCAAATGAATGATCTCGCGGACAGGATCGTTGAAGCGGGTATTCTTTTTGATAGGATCATCGCCAGTCCATTGGACAGGGCGAGGAAGACTGCTGAGATCATCTCGGAGAAGTCAGGCTTCAAGGGAAGTATTGTTTTTGATGAAGATTTCATTGAAAGAAACTGCGGTGCCCTTGAGGGTGAAGTCTGGACTCCCGAACTGAATCTTGATGACCCTAAGCACAATATGGAAACTATACCGGAGCTTTGCAAAAGAGCAGAAAAAGCTCTGGATAAATACTCTTTTGGTGAAGACGAGAGAGTTATGATAGTTTCCCATGGTGCCATCTTGACAGCGGTAAGAACGGTTTTGTCCGGATATACAATCGATTATTCCGACAGGACCGAACCTGTCACACAGGGTAATGTTCTTTGCTGTGAGATAAAAGAAGGAAAAGAAACTGCCATATATAATTTCTTTAAAGACTGAAAGTATTTTTAGTGAGAGGAAGGGGTAAGCGTATGGGGATTTTAGACAAGTTTAAGAAAAAAGAAAACACTGAAGCAACACAGGCTCCGGAAGCCAAGAGTGAGCATACCCCGAGTGCTCAGGATGTTGAAGCTCCCGGATGGGAGGCTATAGAGAAAGAATTTCTCAGAGTGTATCCCGACCCGCCCAATCACCATTACGGAACGCTTATAAAATGGGCACTTGGCGGAAAAGATCCGCTTGATGGAATCAGCGTATATGACGGAGGCACTTATTGGCATTTTGTATCCTTCGGACTTACCGAACTGTATGAAAAAAAATCCCCGAATAAGGAGTACAGTGGTTTCGGATATGAGCTGACATTTAAACTGAAAAAAGATAAATACGAGGACGAGGAAGCAGAGTTAAGAAATATATGCGGAATACTGCAGACAGTTGCAAGGCTCGTTTTTGTAAACGGAGAGAATTTCTATCCCGATGAGTATATTTATACCGGACAGACTGCGGGAATGGATGCAAAACAGAAGAGTAACATCACAGGATTCATAACAATCGCGGATCCGACGGTAAACTCCATTGATACTCCGAACGGTAAGGTTGAATTCCTGGAACTGGTCGGAATGACGGATGCGGAACTGAAAACACTTTCCAATATAGAATCCGTCAGAAACATATACGCCGAACTGGGCAGCGATGTGACCGATTATAACAGGAAGTCTTTGAGGTGAAAAATATGCAGACCATCATAATAGTTCTTGATCCGGAAAAAATGAGTAATCCCGATCTGGATATCCGCTATCTTCTACCTGACAGAATAGAAGAGATAACAGAAGGGCTAGCCAGAGATAACGGATATGACTATTTCCCTGATAATTCGATGGGGATATGGCTTGAAACGGAAGATGCAGAAAAGAATGTCAGCGCTGTTATTCAGCTGATCGAATCAGAACAGATACTGGATAATGATCTGTCAAAGTCAGCAGAGATCTATATTTCCGAAGAGGATTGTGCGGAGAAGGATAAATGCCGCAAGGTATATCCTGTTTGATCTGATCAATAATGATAAAGAAAGTCGTAAATATATCAGAAGAACAACTTGATAAGATCAGCAAAACGGTCGGTGAAGCATTTGTCACTAATGAACTGTTTCATAACTGGGGAACGACTGAAGAGCGACGCGAAGATGTCATGAAGTATATGGCATTGTATGTTGACTATGTATATCATGCCGGTGAATTGTATTCAAATGAAGATTTCACCGGATTTATCGGATTGGAAGACTCCGGAAATTCCAATAAACTCCCACAGGTAAAGATGCTTTTCAGAATGCTGACTACGATCAAGTTTTCAAAGCTGAGGAGCCTTGTGAATTTTGCAAAGCAGATTGACGGTTCCAATGAATTGTATGCAAAACAAAGGCACCTCGATGCCCTGATGGTCTGTGTTGATAAGGAACATCAAGGGATGGGAATTGCATCCGAACTGGTGGCGTTTGCAAAGAATATGTCGGATGAACTCAGCTTACCGCTTTTATTCGATACCGATATGAAAGAGTATGCGGAGATGTACAGGCACCTTGGCTGTGAATTATACAATACGGTCACAGCAAACAATGGAGTAACGAGATACAGCCTGTGTTATAAGAAATAGCCTGATATGGAATTAAAGGAGATCGTAATGGCGGACAAAGCCGTGATTTATATACACGGACAAGGAGGCAAAGCTCTGGACTCGGAATACTTCAAACCTCTTTTTTCTGAATATGATGTACTGGGATTTGATTACAGATCCGAGAATCCCTGGGATGCCGAACCGGAGTTTAAGGAATACTTCGATTCACTGTCAAAACAATATGTATCCATAACCGTTCTTGCCAGCAGCTTGGGAGCATATTATCTGCTGATCTCGGGAGTCTGCGATCTGATAGAGAAAGCATTTTTCGTATCTCCCATAGTAAATATGGAGATGTTGATAAAAGATATGATGCATCGATCCGAAGTGTCGGAAGATGATCTTAAGGAAAAAGGGACAATAAGTACTTCTTCAGGTGAAACTCTTTCATGGAAATATCTTGAATGGGTAAGGTGTCATCCGATTATCTGGAATGTGCCGACACATATCTTGTATGGCGAATATGATCATTTCCAATCACTCCGGACAATTGAGGTGTTTGCTGAAACCGTTCATGCAGATCTTACCATCATGCCCGGCGGTGAGCACTGGTTCCATACAGATGAACAAAACGAATTCAGATGGAACTGGCTTGAAAGATGCAAATGACGTCTAATGGATTTTTACTTAAATCGAGAGGAAGATAAATGGAACAGAGAATGATCAGAAATGTACAGATCGGTGATGCCGCAAGGCTGGCAGAGATTTATTCCTATTATGTCAGAAATACAGCGGTGTCTTTTGAATATGATGCTCCTTCGGCGGAAGAGTTCGAGCGAAGAATAAAGAATACTACTGAAAAGTATCCCTATCTTGTGTGTGAGATCAACGGAAGGATCGTAGGATATGCGTATGCCGGAGCATACAGCATGCGCAGTGCTTATAACTGGACTGCCACCACTTCAATATATGTGGACAAAGATTACCGCAGGCAGGGGATAGGCTCTCTGATGTATAAAGCATTGGAAGATAAACTCAGGGAACAGGGAATAGTGAATATTCTTGCCGGCGCCGCCTTCTGTGAAAAAGAGGACGAGTATCTTACCCATGACAGCAGGGATTTTCATATTCATGAGGGCTTTACACAGGTGGCTCAAATGAAGGAAGTCGGGAAGAAGTTTGACAGATGGTATGATCTCCTCTGGCTTCAGAAGAAGTTGTGACTTTCAGAATCGAAATAAAAACAAAGATATGTAGCTCGAAATTCGGAGACTCAAATGGCTAATAAAATATGCGTTAACACTGATGAAGATTCTCTGACTTTGACAGATGACAGAATATTGGCGGCGGTTGATTCCAATGAATATTATTATGATCCGGATTATGTTGGAAAGATTGCAATTCTGACGACGGACATGGGCCCGTTTTTTGATGATATGGGTCTTGCAATAGAATTTGTAAACGGAGATGTTGTCTTTATCATGTCGGACCACAAATGTTATGAGACCTTCCTGTTTGATCAGATAGGAAAAGCATTGCCTATTGATTATCAACAGATAATCGAAGCTTCTTCCTGTACGGAGAACAGAGTGTTTGAAATCTATGTGAGAGAAAAGTGATTGAAGAACCGGCCAGGTAATATGACGGAGCTATCGGAGGTGTGACCGATGAAAGAAATAATCATAGACGGAAATAACTTCAGTGATGTAGAGGGATTTTACACAGAGATAGACAAACTTCTGACTCGGAATCTTGACTGGAAAACCGGACATAATCTTAATGCATTTAACGATCTGCTCCGTGGAGGGTTTGGATTCCATGAATATGGAGAAGAACTTCATATTACATGGATAAATGTCTCAAAAAGCAAAGCTGACCTTGGATATGAAGTCCGAAACCATAACGGACAGACGATGTTTGATGTTATTGTGGATATCATACTTGATAACGATGATTCCGGTCATTTCTGTACTTTGGACCTAATAGATTGAATAAATAGTCATTTGAAATATATGTGGAGACTTGGTGATGATCACAAGAGATGAGGCGTTTTCGCTTTTAAAACAGTACAATAAGGATCCTTTTCATATTCAGCATGCACTTACGGTGGAAGCTGTAATGAAATGGTATGCGGAGCAGCTTGGATACGGCGACAATTCAGAATACTGGGGCATAGTGGGACTGCTCCATGATATTGACTTTGAACTGTACCCGGAGGAACACTGCCTGAAGGCACCTGAGCTTTTAAAGAACGGAGGAGTCAGCGATGATATCATTCACGCTGTATGCTCTCACGGATATGGCATAACCGTCGGTTGTGGCACGACGATAGATGTCGAACCTATACACGAGATGGAGAAAGTTCTTTTTGCTGCGGATGAACTCACGGGATTGATCGGAGCAGCGGCTCTTATGAGACCTTCCAAGAGTACTAAGGATATGGAATTAAAATCACTCAGGAAGAAGTATAAGAGCAAGGGCTTTGCCGCAGGCTGTTCCAGAGAGGTCATCGAACGGGGAGCTTCCCAGTTGGGGTGGGAGCTCGACAAGCTGCTTTATATGACACTTTCTGCCATGGCAGCTATGGAAGATGAGATCAACGAAAAGATGGCGGCAGAGCAGTAGGGGTGTATGAATCCGTGTATTTTTATCCGGTAGGAGAATATGAAAGATAAAAGCCTCTAAATCTAAAATACCGGATTCCCCAAAAGAGGACGTCCTTTATCCGCCGGATCGTACTCGCACCACATGCCTTCGGAAAAGCTGAAGCTGTATATGGAGAACCGATCCAGTGTGGATTCCATATTTGATTTATATGCCAATTTGTCTTTTTTCAGATAGTCTGCACTTCCAAGCAGCCTGACACCGTTTGTTACGTCAT
>JAEEGH010023861.1_pt1 | contig 12401 bp, 14 predicted proteins | sample 9134181 | NCBI WGS metagenome assembly JAEEGH01 (sample SAMN16246544, study PRJNA631951) | gut metagenome | biome: gut microbiome; feature: rumen; material: DP-attached | host: Bos | place: Iran: Karaj | collected 2018-10
TTCTGGCGGATGATTTCACCAATCAGTCTGTTATCACCAACGTCAACAACATCGTAAAGACCACATCCGTCTAAGCCTTCTGCATAAACAATTGGACCTGAGATTCTTGTAATTTTACCTTCAATCATAATTGTCCTCCGAAAAGTGCCTTAGACAAATCTGCTCTGTTTTTATCCAAAATTTGACTTACTGCCTGACTCAAAGTAAGACGGCAGCGGAAAGATTTATCTTCTGCTTCAAGAATGATGCCTTCTGGTTTTTCAAGACCATAATCATCTTCCAGAGCAATTTTTCTGAAAATAGTTTCTTTGCAGTCTAAAAGATTTTTTCCAAGTTTTTTTGAAAGAGCCTTTTTTGCTGCTTCAAGATTAAAACCATAAACATAAGCAAGAGTTTTTTTATCAGCAATAAGACTTGAAAAATCAAAACCTTTAAGAGCAATTTCAATTCTTTTTTCTTCGCTTAAAGAAGCAAGATATTCATTGATTTTTTTTGTGATTGAACTTTGAATATAAGATACTTCAAAGCACTCTTTTTGCAGAGGAATAGAAGCCTTCTGATCTTTCTCAAAAGCATCAAGTTTATGAGAATAGAATTCTTCTTTTTCAACTTTTGCTTTTTCGATATTTTCATCAACCGAGTTTAAAATTTCTGCACAGCTTAAATCAGCCCGCTTCAAAATATTTTCGGCCTTCTTTCTGGCATCTGCCTGAATTTCTTTATCTAATATATCTGTAGAACGTAATTCCTGCATTCTAAACCTCTATAAATCTTATTTTGCACAACAAAAATTATACTTCGACACCAACAGCTTCTTTAATGGCATCAGAAAGCGATTTTTTACCTTTCAAATGTCCATCAAGACCTGGGACTTCTACAATCAGAGGAAAATTTCCTGTTTTTTGCCATGCAATTTCTTCGTCTTCAATTTGACTGGCGGCATGTTCAGTTAAAATCAGAACCCTTGGAATTTCCCCAGACGGAAGATTGGAAGGACCGCCTTTGCCTGTAACTCTATGAAATGCATCAAGAACTTCTGCTCTTGTTTCTGCAATTACACCGTCAACACCAGTCAATTTGAAGGCTAGAACGATTTCTCGTTCACCAATAATAAAAAATTTCACTTTTATCCGTTGAAACTCAAATTACATGAACAAGATAAGAACTGCTACAAGCATTCCCCAAAGACAAATACCTTCGGCAAGACCAAGGAATGGAAGGGCTTTACCAGAAAGTTCAGGATTTTCACTCATAGCACCCATAGCAGCAGAACCAATTTTTCCTACAGCCATACCACCTGCAATACAAGCCAAACCAACGGCAATAGCAGCAGACAAATATTTAATTGCTCCTGTAGAAGATGCAGCAGCAGCTTCTGCTTCCTGAGCAAACAAACCAGCGCAGCTTCCTAAAACTGCCAGAATAGATAAAAATCTCTTTTTCATATACTACCTCTTATATAGTCTCTATTTTAATTTTCAAATTTAAACTGGAATGGAGTAAATTCTCTTCCTGTTTCATGGAAGAACTTACTGAAGAATTCATAATACTGAAGACGTACAACCTGAATTGCAACAATCATTCCTTCCAGAACAATAATCAGGGCGTTTCCTAAAATCAGAACAAAAATACCACCAATTGTTGTCTGTCCACCACACAAGTTTGTAAGTGTAAGGATTGTAAAGTTCAGAACGGCATGTGAAAGAGCAAATGCTCCGACACGAACAAAACTTACTGTATTTGAAAGATAGCCTGAAATAACTTCAATGATTTCTACGATACTTGAAATAACATAAGTTCCGAAACCGTTTTCAAGCAAAGGTTTTTCATGATTTAAAGCTCTTTCAAAAGGAGCTGCAAAAGCCGCAAAGAACAAAGAAAGACCAATTATAATCCAGTCGTAAGCAGCAATTTTGTGGTGGAGTAATACAATTCTTAAAACAAGAGCAATTACATACCAGAAAAATACTGCACCGGCAAGACCATTTTTACCAAAGAAAGCCTCACCGTATTTTTTTCTCATAATATTATTAATGATATTTATTAAAAGTCCGCAGGTATTGATGATAAAACCAATTCCAACTGCAACTCCAAACACACCAAACATAGCATAAATAGATTTTGGATCTCCGTTTGGCATAAGCTTTAAGATAGGAGCATGAGGATTTCCAAAAAGGCCTGTCACCCATTCTGCAAATGGTTCAAGAAGAGTTTCTGTACCAAAGAATTCACCAGTAAGAAGTCCCATTATTGAACTTGAAACACCAATACACATGAAAACCCGGGCAAACTTTTCCCATCCGCCTAATTTAATTACTTTTAAAGCCATTAAAAGACCAATCAGGAAAAGCATAAGTCCCTGACCACAATCACCAAACATAATTCCAAACAGAAGAGTAAAGAAAAGTGCTACTAATGGTGTCGGGTCAATTGAGCCATAAACAGGAGCTCCATAAGAAAAAATTACTCTTTCAAAGCTCTTAAGAAGTTTTCCATGAGTTAGTTTTACAGGAACCTGTTCCTTTCCAGACATAACACTTGGAACTTCGTAAGGTTCATAATCGCGGATTGCAATACGACCTTCTGTAAGTTCATCAAGAGATTTCATATAATGCTCAACATCTGCAGCAGTAATCCAGCCTGTAATTCTATAAACCAGTTCTGTAGATTCCAGAGTCTGTTTTACCTGACCAATCTGAACCTGAAGAGCAAATTTTTTGTAAAGGCTGTTCAAAAGTTCCTTATGAGTTTCTGCAAAATTCTTTTTTTCAGTATTAAGTTCTTCCACCTTCTGTTCGGCTTCAAACTTTTTATTTTTCATTCCTTCCAGAACATCTTCAGGAATACCTTTAAAATCAGAAGGAACCTGCATTTCTACAAAGTTGTAGTTTTTTAATTCAGTATCAAGGGCAAAACGTCCTTTTTTAGAAGATGCAACCAGAATGTGTGATTTATCATTTCCAAGAGGAATAACAACAGCCAGACCTGCAAGACTGTCTTTTAAATCATCAAAATTATTTTCAGCAATTTTTCCAATCTTTAAAGAAAGGAATGATAAATGTTCAAGTTCTGAATAAGAAACCTGAAGATTTGAGAAAGCCATAGATTCATTGTAGGCTTCAGTACATTTTGTAAGTTCATCAGCAGCTTCAGAAAGATTAGACTGAAGTTCTTTGTAAGAAGCAATTAATCTGCTGGCAGCAGAACGGTCTCCTTCAACAGGAGCTGTAACATCTTCATCAGAAGTTGAAAGGTCATTTATTAAAAGTTCATCTCTGATTTTTTTAAGTTCATCAAAAAACTGAGAATCAATATCAGGGCCAATAGAATCATCATCAGCTTTTACTTCCTTGTTTTTTTTAGTTTGAAAAAGGAAGTTCTTCTGTTTCCCAATAAATTCTATAACTGTCGAAATATCCTGTTTAAGAACCATTAATTCCAGGAGTCTCATTTCAGTTGTTCTAGCCATTTACACCTCCATCTGATGAAAGATTAATTGCCTTCATTGCTTCTTCTGTATTTATATTTAATCTCAAACTTTCTACTGCTGTACGAATACAAGTTAATTCATATTCTTTAATTTTAAACCAGGCTAAAATTGAACAGTCTGTCATTGGATACTGATGAAAAACACTCATAGCAACCTGATTCAATTTTACCTTACTTACCTTTTCAATCCAGGTTGGATCTACCTTCCACACTTCACCCGGAAGATAAGGATTAAGATAATCTTTATACTGCCACTTTGACCATGCATCTGCTTCATCCAAAGGATAATCCAGAATTTTTATAGCAGGACCGGCAACAGGATCTTCTACACGGGCAGAATCGCCCACATAAATAAGATGATTAAGAATCTCTTCTTTCTCCATCTTATAGTATATTCTAAGACGTAAAGCCCATACAATATTTTTAATTACATACTCAGCAAGAAAAAGTCTTTCCAACCCCTGACGATTTTCTCCCGAAGTTTTCTGAATAGAATCCCAAAGGTGGTGGACAATCTGCAAATCAAGCCTATATTCAAACTTTTCCTGTTCATGAATTGAAGGAAGTTCCTTAAACCAGGCAAACTGTGTACCGGCAGTAATTTTTTCAAGATTAGGCCAGCATTCGTAATGACAGGTTGAAAAAGGTCCCAGATCTATGAGGGATGGAAGTTCTGTTTCGTGATTACACAGAGCTGCAAAAATCACCTTTAAGTTTTCTGCTTCATAAACACAAAGTTTTTCTTTTAAAATCTGTCCCGGCCGGTCATACATGTTAACAAAACCGACATAATCTGCAAAAAATTCAGAGAAGGCCTGCTTTTCAATCTGTTCGGCAAGCATTACTTCCGGCACTAAAGGAAGTTGAGTTTTAAATAAAAGAGCCCATAATTCACTAAGACTTTTCTGTTCAAAAAGTAAATGAGTACGAGAACCTATAAATGATTTTCCAAGATTTCCACTTGCCTTTGCAAAGGTAAAAGCGCCTGCTCCAGACTTATCCATAAGCCACCTGCTCAGGCAAAAAGAAGTTTGTCTAACAAATTATCAAAAGACTCTTTATCTAAAGGTTTTGATTCTATATCAGCCTTGTAGTCATCCATTTCTTTCTGGTATTTTGCTTCAATTTCAGCATGTTTTTTTTGAAAGTCACTTTCAAGACCAGAAACTAATTCGTCATATCTGGATTTATACTGGGTATTATATTTGATACGGGCATCTGAAAGTCTTTTTTCAGACTCAATCATTGCATCATTGATGAGGGCTGATGCTTTTTTTTCAACCTCTAAAAGATGATTGATAGCATCGAGTTCTGGATTGTTTTCTGCCATTTAGTGCCTCCAAAAAAACTAAGACTCTAAAGATTCTATAAGATCATACACTTCCTGAGAAGTTTTTGACTGCAAAACATTTTTTACAAATTCGGGATCACTTACTAGTTGAAGAATGTCTCTTAATACTCTTATATGAGTTTCTGTCTCTTTTTCTTCGAATATGATTTCAAAAATCACATTTACGACAGGCTTTCTGGCATCCTTGGATGAATCTGACTCCCCAAGAGGTGATTCAAATTCTATTCCATTGCGACTAATTCCAATCGCAATTGCAGTTTTACCAATAGATTTAATTACTCCATGTGGTACTGCAACATAAGGGAATACTGCCGTGCTTCCTTTTTCTTCCCGCTGGATTAAAGCCTGCATAGCTTCAATCCTTTTTATATTTGAATTTTTTGCAACAATTAACTCTAGTAATTCTGCAAAACATTCTTCCTTATCTGTACTTTCCAGATTGACTTTTATATCAGCTGGAGAAATAAAAGCACTAAGCATATTCCTTAAAAATTATTCGGCGTCTTCCTGTGCAGTTTCAGTTTCTACTGCAGCTTCAGCTTCTGGTGCTGCCTCAGATTCTGATGCTGTTTCTGATTCCCACCAGTTAGATTCTGTTGTTGTTTCTACATTTTCAGTTGCTTCTACAGTTTCTGCAGGAAGAAGATCTTTTTCGAGTTTTGGAGCTTTATTTACAAGTGCAAGTCCAAGTGTAAGTGCGAAAAACAAAACTACAAAAATAAAAGTTGTCTTAGTTAAAACACTTGCTGAGTGAGAACCAAATGCAGCAGTTCCACGGCCGCCTAAAAGTCCACCCATTCCGTTTTCTCCATCATCCTGAATAGATACTAAAAGAATCAGCAAAAGACTAACAATTGCAAAAATAACTAAAAGAATAATACCAAGTGTACTCATGATTTTATTTTTTTCTCCACATTTTAATTACTTATAAAGTGCTATTCATAATATTAGAAAATAAGTGTTTGGTCAACGAAATAAGCAAAAAAGCCCCGGACAAAGATTTTTATCACAAGTTACTTGACCTTTTCTTTATTCAACTGTATAGTTCAATTGTTGCAATTACCTATCTGTTTAGTAGGTAATTATAAAACTCACCTTCTGTTTAGTTTATGGAGTGTTGAATAAGAAAATGCCAGAAAAGAAAACCTTTGAAGTAATAAAAAAAGAAAAACCTTCGGAATTAATTCAGAAGATTGAAGAAATAACGAAGAACATAAGATTTGGTTACGTCACAATACACGTTGAGGACGGAAAAATAATCCAGGTCGATAAAAATGAAAAAATAAGATTTAAATAAAAAAGACTGACCAGAAAACTGGAGGCCTGAGCAGAATAAATCTGTTCAGGCCTTTTTTTTACGTTGAAAAAATAATTCTAAAAACATAGGAGTAAAAAAATATGAACAAAATTAAAAGAATTACCTTAGGAGCTGTTATTCCAGTACTTGTTTTAGCACTCTGGCTTTATGCTACTAACATTCTGGAAGTATCAGCCAGCATTCTCCCAAAAATTTCAAATGTTGGAAAAGCTTTTATAGATTTAATTAAAAAAGGCACTTTACAAAAAGATATTTCAATCTCGCTGATAAGAGTTGTACGAGGATACCTTTTTTCAATTGCAATAGGCTTGATTTTGGGAACTGCAATGGGAATGTTTCCTGCCATCTATCAGATTTTCCATGGCCCTATAACAACAATCCGCCAGATTCCAAATATTGCCTGGATTCCTTTAATCATCCTCTGGTTTGGAATAAAAGAACTTTCTAAAACTGTAATCATTGTAATTGCAGCCTTTTTCCCGATTATGACAAACACTCTGCACGGAATTTTAAGCACACCCCAGGGCTACATCGAACTTGCCCAGCTCTACAACCTGAGTAAATGGAAAACTTTCAGAAAAGTATATCTCCCTCATGCCCTCTCTCACATTCTGGTCGGCTTAAAACTGGGACTTGGAGTTTCCTGGATGGCACTCGTCGCTGCAGAACTCATTGCTTCATCATCTGGAATTGGATACCGATTGAGTGATGCCCGTTCATTGATGAGAAGTGACATTGTTATCGTTTGTATGATTGTAATCGGTATTGTCGGAATCATCATGGATAAAATCATTTCGAAAATTTTCAGAGTTCTGACCCCATGGGAAAAGAAAAAAGCTGATATCTAAAAAAAGGAGCTCAAATTATGGCAAAAATTCTTGAAATTAAAAATTTATATAAACAGTTTGATGTAGACGGAAAAAAAATTGAAGTACTGAAAAACATCAACCTTGATATTGAAGAAGGTGAATTCATAACAATTGTAGGTCATTCCGGCTGTGGAAAATCTACCCTTTTGAAAATTATTGCAGGACTGGAAACTCAGTCGGAAGGAACTTTACTGAGAAACGGAAAGCCTGTCGACGGTCCTTCACCGGAAGCAGGAATGGTTTTTCAGGAGCACAGACTTTTACCATGGCTCAAAATTAAAGACAACATTGGTTTTGGACTGGGAGCCCTTTCAAAAGAAGAAAGAACAGAACTGGTTTCAAAATATATCCATCTGGTACATCTGGATGGTTTTGAAAATGCATATCCTTCCCAGCTTTCGGGAGGAATGAGCCAGAGAGCAGCAATTGCCCGCGGCCTTTCTACAAATCCAAACATTCTTTTGCTGGATGAACCGTTTGGAGCTCTGGATGCCCTTACAAGAATTAAAATGCAGCAGGAACTTCTCCGTATCTGGCAGGAACAGAAAACCACAATGATTATGGTAACTCATGATATTGATGAAGCAATTTATCTTGGCCGCAGAATTGTAGTTATGTCTGCAAGACCTGGAGAAATTAAGGAAGTGATTGAAGTTCAGGCGGGAGACAGAACCAGAGGAAGTGCGGATTTTGCCTTCTACAAGAAAAGAATCTATGAACACTTCTTCAACGAACCACAAATTCAGGCTGTTGAATACAGCATTTAATCAAAATATAAAACAAGCATTTTTCAGGAGTAAAAAAAATGGCTAAAATTGGAAAACACATTGCAATTTATGGAAAAGGTGGAATTGGAAAATCTACCACAACATCAAACATCAGTGCGGCACTGGCGGAGGCAGGCTACAAGGTAATTCAGATTGGTTGTGACCCAAAAAGTGATTCAACTAACACTTTAAGAGGAAACAACTATCTTCCTACTGTTCTGGACAGTCTCAGAGGTGGAAACAAGGTAAATCTTAGTGATATTTCTGTAAGCGGATTTAAGAACGTTCTTTGTATTGAATCAGGGGGACCTGTTCCTGGTGTTGGTTGTGCCGGCCGTGGTATTAATGCAGCAGTTTCACTTTTGCAGGAACTTCACCTGTTTGAAGAATTCAAACCAGACTATGTACTTTATGATGTTCTTGGTGATGTTGTATGTGGAGGTTTTGCCGTTCCTATCCGTGATGGAATTACAGACCGTGCTTATGTTGTATCTTCTTCAGACTTCATGGCAGTTTACGCTGCAAACAATCTTTTTAAGGCAATAAATAAATACGCTCCAACAGGAGGAGCAAAACTTGGTGGAGTAATTGCAAACTCTATCACTGCAGGTTATTCCCGCGAAATTATTAATGATTTTACAAAACGTACAGGAACAAGTGTTGCAGGCTATATTGAACGTTCAATTGTAGTACAGCAGAGCGAACTTTACGGAAAGACTGTAATTGAAGCAAATCCAAAATCACCACAGGCAGATTTATACAGAAAACTTGCTAAACACATTGCAGAAAATGAAGATTTAGTTGTTCCAAATCCTCTTGGAGTAACAGAACTTCGTGACTGGGCTCGTGAATGGGGCGACAAACTTTATGATTTTAACGACGGCGTAGTAAAAGGTGCAGAAGGCCTTTAATTTGGAGAAAGTATGAGTTACCTGACAGAAAGAAAAATACCAACCCGCGAAAAAAGACTTAGTACAATCAGCCATTTTAACGGGACTCTGGAACAGCTTAAAAATGAATCAAGCGGTTCCGAAATTAAACAGAAAATCAGAACCTTCAGCCAGATAAACCAGGATGAAATAACCAGTGCAATCAGTGCCCTCGCCTCTATTGAACACGCGGCAGTTATTGTTCATGGCGTTCAGGGTTGTGCAGCTTCCAATATTTTCTTCAACGCAGAAGGAGAAACCACCGTTTATTCCACCAACCTGCAGGAAAAAGACACCATTTTGGGTAGCGATGCCAAACTTCACAAGGCAATTTCTAAAATTGTAGAAGAAGTTAATCCAAAAGTAGTATTTATAGTAGGAACTCCTGTTGTTGCAATTAATAATGATGATGTAAACTCGGTCATTTTTGAACTGGAAGATGAATTCAACATCAAAATCATCTATATCTACACAGACGGATTCAAAACTAAATCACCTTTATCGGGAATTGATATTGCTGCGCACGGAATTCTCCGCAACATTGTAGAAAGACCAGAAGATGGTGAAAAATCTGACTTTTTGAACATCATCACTTTTTCTGAAACAAAAAAGAGTATTGAAGGAATTACAAAACTTCTGGATAAACTGAACATTGAATATAACCTGCTGCCACGTTTTGGTTCTGTAGAAGGACTGAAAAATGCAGGAAGAGCAAAAGCAAGCGTTGTACTTTCAGAAGATGAAGGCACTTATTTTGCCCAGGAACTCGAAGAAAATTTCGGTGTACAGTTTATCAAAACAGAATCTCCAATTGGTTTAAGGGGAACAACTTCCTTCCTGCGCAGAGTTGCAGAAATTTTTGGAAAAGAAGCTGAAGCAGAAAAAATTATTTCTGAAAACGAAGCAGAAATTCAAAAACTTGTAACAGATCAGGTTTTAAGCGGAAAAAAAGTTTTCCTTGATGGAAATTTGAGTGATTTGCCACGTCTTGCAACTTTGACTGGCAGACTTGGTGGAGAAGTTGCAGGCCTTTCTGTAAAAAGCATTGATTTATACAACAGAAGTTTTTTACAGCGGCTTGATTCAATCTCGCCTCTTGTACCTGTAATTGTTGGAAGCGGACAGTATTTTGAAAAAGCAAATGCACTTTCAAAAATTCAGCCTGACTATTATATCAGCCAGAATGGAAATGTTGGATTTGCAGCAGATTTAGGAATACTTCCTGTTTCTTTACAGAATCTTGTTCTTTTTGGATATGAAGGACTTTTCCAGATTGTAAATGCCATCAAAAATGCAGAAATTTTCACTAGTCCAGAAACTTCGAGAAACCTTTATCTTTCAAGCTGGCTCAAAAAATCTGGCAGCTGGTATGTAAAACAGGAGACAAAATAATGCAGAATATATTAAAAACACCAAGAAACGGCTGTGCTTTACAAGGTTCTTTACAAACTTTGCAGGAAATTAAAGGCGTTATTCCAGTCATTCATTCTACCTCAGGTTGTGCCTACCAGAATTTTCTGGCAAACAAGGCAGCAGGTTTTGGAAACTCTTTTATTTCTACAGAAGAACTTCCAGGAACAGACATGCAGGAACGCCACATTATTTTTGGTGGAGCATCCCGCCTGCGTGAACAGATAAAAAATACTGTCAAAGTTATTGATGGAAAACTTTATGTTGTTTTAAACAGCTGTCCTTCTGCTATGGTTGGAGATGATGTTGACGCCATGGTTCGGGAAAGCCAGGAACAGGGTGAAAGAGTAATAGATGGACTTTCGGCAGGTTTCCACGGAGATGTTCATTACGGCTACTCTCAGATTCTTACAGAAGTTTTTCAAAATCTTCCAAAAATTGATAAATCTGAAGTAAAGAAAGAAAAAAATCTTGTAAACCTTTTTGGAATTCTTCCGCAGAAAGATTTATTCTTCAAAGGAGATTTAGAAGAACTTACCAGAATTCTTAATGGAGCTGGAATCAAGGTAAATCAGTTTTTTGGATATAAGGGCGGTTCAGAACAGCTTGAAAATGCTAAAAATGCCAGCCTGAATATTGTACTTTCAAAGTGGGGACAGTCCCCTGCTCAAAAGCTGGAGGAACTTTATTCAATCCCAAGTTTAAGTTTTGATTCCCTTCCTTTAGGTTTTGATGAAACAGCAGAGTTCTTGAAAGCAATAACTGAAAAATTAGATATAGATCCAAGTGAAGCACAAAACTTTCTCCACCAGGAAGCAGAACGTCTGGATTATTATTTTTCAACAATCAAAGAACTTTTCTACCAGAATCATTTGAACAAACAGATTGATATAATTTCAGATGAAGCAAATGCTATCCGTTATTCAAAATTCTTAAGAAAATACTTTAAGACTGAAGTGAAAACTATAATCATCACAGACTTTGTTCCAAATGATGATCATCCTGAAAACGAAAAAAAGGAAAGTCTTAAAGAGTATGCAGAAAAAATCTACATTGCCCAGGACCAGAGCGAAATAGAAAAAATTCTTTCTTTCTCTGAAAGCAATTTCATTTTAGGTTCTTCCCTGGAAGATAAAACTGCTTCTAAAAAGAATATTCCAAACCTTGTTGTTTCATATCCTTCTTATAAAAACCTGATTTTGAATAAAACTCATGCAGGAATTACCGGAGCAATCCAGTTTGCAGAAGATTATATAAAAGCTGCCCTGTAAGATACAGAAAAAAAACAAAAAAAACTGCGGATAAATGATTTTTTCACCTGTCCGCAGTTTTTTTTTTCATTTATTCGTCATCTTGAAGTGATAATTTCCCGAATCTTTTATTCATATACCAGTAGTAATAAATTGCAATTACAATATTTCCAAAAGCCCATCCAACGGCAAAAGAAATACCGACCAGGAAGAAGGAATCTGAAAATCTTGTTACAACAAAAAGCCAGAGCTGACGGAAAAGTACAAAACCAGAAAGTTTGATAATTACCGGAGCTTTAGGATTTCCAACCCCATTCAGAGTTCCTGTATAAACTTCATTAATACTGCGGATCATACAAACACAGCTGGCAGTTCTTACAAAAAAGGAACCATATCGCACAACATTTTCATCATTATTAAAAAGACGACATAGCTGCGGAGCGAAAATGGCCAAGGTTACACCAATCACCACTGTAATCAAAACCGAAAGCCACATGGCAATTTCATTTCCCACCCTGACACGCCTGATTTTTCCAGCCCCATAATTCTGACTCGCATAAGTTGTAATTCCGACCCCAAGAGAAATAAGTGGAAGTAAAGCAAGAGAGTCTATTTTCTGAAAGGCGGCCTGCCCCGCAATCACATCTGCACCAAAAATATTGATATAACGCTGGGCGAACATATTTGAAAAAGAAAAGATTGTCATCTGCAGGGCGCCTGGAAAACCATAACGAACAATCTTTCTTAAAATTGAAAAATCAATCCCAATATATTTCCAGTCCAGCCTGTAACATTCTGTAGAAGTTTTAAGTCTGATAAAAACAAGAAGTACTGAAACAGCCTGACTTATCACCGTAGCAATGGCCGCTCCACCAATTCCCATTTTAAACACAACAATGAATGTAATATCCAGAACAATATTCAGTAAAGATGAAATTATCAGGAAAATCAGAGGATTTTTAGAATCGCCCACAGCGCGGAGAATTCCAGTTGCCATGTTATAAAAAATCAAAAAGAT
>JAEEGH010023864.1_pt1 | contig 12400 bp, 8 predicted proteins | sample 9134181 | NCBI WGS metagenome assembly JAEEGH01 (sample SAMN16246544, study PRJNA631951) | gut metagenome | biome: gut microbiome; feature: rumen; material: DP-attached | host: Bos | place: Iran: Karaj | collected 2018-10
AAAATGAAGGGTTCCTTTTCTAGTGGCATCATCATATATTGAGCCCTCATATATGAGTTTATGAGTACCGAATTCATATTCTATGCCTGCTTCATTGTACATTTCAGCAAATTCCTTGTCGCTGTTTTTGAAGAAAAAATCCTTTAAAGGAGATGCTGTCATCGCCCATACCACACCTCCGCTCAGTGCCAGTACACATACCAATATGATGGCTACCGATGCTGCTTTAGGTAAGCCTCGTCCAATTTTTGTAACCTTTTTATTCTCCTGATCCATATTCATCACCTTTCTGTACAACTCTTGCGGAGCATGGAGATTTTTATATGCAGAAGCATAAAGCTCCGCTATATCTTTATCTTCCACATCAGATAATATCTGTCTGTTCATTGTCTTGATCCTCCAATCTCTATTTTACTGCTCCATCACCTAAAAGCTTCTTTAGTTTCTGCCGTCCACGATGCAGACGGATTGTTACATTTGAAGGAGTGAGCCCCAGGATATCTGCTATTTCATCTACAGAGTATCCTTCATAATAATGCAGATGGATGACAGTACTGTATTTTGCCGGCATCTTTAAAACGGCATCTGCCAATGCCTGTGCCAGCTCGGTCCGGTCATCTTCTTCCTGCATCAGTGCCGGATGATTTTCGTTTGCTTCATACATGGCATCTAGGCTTTCCGTGTTTCGTCGCCAGAATGAACGCCAGCACATCTTACATTCATTTATGGTGACCTTTATCAGCCAGCGGTGTATATGTTCGTCATCGTTAAATACCATATCCGTAGTCATAAGCTTCACAAATGCGTTCTGTACAGCATCCTCGGCATCTTCCGCATTCTTACAATAGTTGAAAGCGATATGATATACAGAATCCAGGTACTTCCCGGCTATATAGTCTATCTTTTCCTTATCCATGGCTCCTCCTTTCTCAGGTTCTGAAAGATCTTTCATTATTATAATGCATGGGAAATGAAAAAGATTACAAAATTTCAAAATTATTTTTATTTATTTATTTTATTGAGACCGAGAAAAGTGATGTAAAAAGCCAAGGGACGGTTCTGTGCCGCCAAATTTGGTGACACAGAACCGTCCCCTGTCTTTTTTGCTTTTAGTCTTTCCGATATTCCAGTATATCCCCCGGCTGGCAGTCGAGTGCATTACATATGGCGATCAGTGTAGATACCTTGATTGCTTTTGCTTTGCCGGTTTTCAAAATTGACATATTTGCAAGCGTTATACCTACTTTTTCTGCAAGCTGGGTAACGCTCATCTTTCGTTTGGCGAGCATTACGTCTATATTAAATATTAAAGTTCCGTTGATTTCATCCATGTCCGTGCCCTCCTTATATAGTCAGGTCGCTTTCGTCCTGCAGGAGAGCAGCTTTTTCAAAGAATCCCGAAAAAGCCCTCATGCTAATCCCGAAAGCAACACCTATAATACTGATAAATGCCGATGCCAGAACGATGGACGGGTGGCTGAAATTAAACGCTGAGAACACGATACTGGTGCAGAATAATATAGCTGAATCAATAAAAACGAGTAATGATATTGTTTTAAATCTCTGTGCGTTTTTGTGCTTGAACAGCTCATCTTTATCGATACTGCTTACAACCTGCCAAAGCAGTACAAGAGTGATATAGCAGGGCACAGCAAGCACCCATATAAGTACCAGCCATGGGATATACGCATCACTAAATTCGGGATATGCATCCTTGATCCAGCCGCCTACAACGGGCACTACCCAGAAAAAGAATGCACTTCCAAGTACACCCAATAAAATGATTGTGACTTTCAAAGCTAAAGAATTTTGTTTCATAATTTCCTCCGAAAAAGAATTTTTGTACTGCATTTTTAATAGTATTTACTTTTAATACTCTTTGCAGTATAACGTGCTACATTAAAGGTTCGAACTCCGAGTGATTCTCCGTCATCATCGATTTCTTTAAGATAAATATCATCTATATCCTCAAGATCATTTTCATATATATAAGGAATGAGTACCGGTGCTGCATCAGCACTCAAAGTATTCAGGTAATAATAATCTACATTTGATTTATTTGTATTTACCGATGCTATGATATAGTCCGGATGGCTGAATGACAGCACGAGATATAATACTGTTACGATCACTATGCTATATCGGTATAGCGGAAATCTTTCCTTAAAGATATTTATCATTATACCCAAAAACAGTAATGCCAAAAGCCCCAGTGTCCACAATACCAATATGCGCAGGAATGTGAGATCGTATGTGTTTATGTACATGATCATACGTACAGCACTTGATGCTATCATGATATATGTGCAAAGTGACATTACGGTAATTATTACTTGCAGTACCTTGCGTTCCCTAAAATAATTCATGCAGGCGAGAACCAGTATCAGGTTTATTATGCTTACTGCCAAAAGCTGGAAAAATCCTTCTCTTGCATACTGCGCGTAAGTATATCCTTTCGGGAGCTGTAGTTTTCCTAAAAACAGACCGAATATCTGTATACCCGCAAATAAAAGATATATTGCAGTTAAAAGTGATGTGACTGTGATAGCCAGTAAAGGTTCACAGGTTCGTGTATCTCTTACATCTTCATTCAGTGTATGTTTGCAAAGGTAGGCTATCAGCAGATAGGCTCCCATAAAAACCATCAGTGTTCTAAAAACAAGTTCAAAGAAGGTTCCCGTATCAGTAAAAGAATCCATCAGATCAGAAGTAATCTGACTGAAAAATACATCTGCACTGGAAAGAAGTACTATAACGATTGCCATAAAAGGAACTGCAATAACTACACCCAATAATAAATAAAGCATGTTATAGGTCTTTATTCCTTTAGTACTGACATACTTTTTTGCATCTGTAAACGGTCTTAAAATCTGAGTCAAAGAGCCAAAAGCGGTATGCAGTATACTTGCCAGATTTTTACCGAGCTTCCACTCAGATGTGTCATAAAACTGTCTTAGCAGCAGGCTCATCATCAGCAGGAATATACCTATCTTGTTAAATATGATAATCCTCGCGTCATCCGTACAGAATGTCGAAACCGCAAGTAATAGCATGGCTGCAAAATACAGTATGCTTCCTTTTTTCAGTTCCATCTCAAGTTTTTTTAAAACCAGGCAGAAATAAACTAAAGTAGCTATGATAAAAAACAGGAAAGCAATCCCTGCATCGTTTTGAAACATACAAACCGTATAGAGCACCGCATAAATAAGCGCCGACAAAGCGAAGAATACAAAGTTATCCTTCATATGAGCAGTAGCCTCTGTATCAGGCTCCGGCAGTTTTTTATATTGTATTGTCCCATCGTAACAGGTATCAAATGCCTGATTCCAGTCATCCTTAATATCAGGATCTTGAGAAGGTATATTTGTTACATCATTTTGCAAGTTTTCCATGATATGATTCTCCTTAGTGATATCTTACAAGGATTTCATGTGGGCCCATCATGTTACCTTACGATAGGCATTATATCACGGATTTTCTGAATGTCAAGCATAATTTATCGAAATACGATAATTTTTTATAAAGTCAAGGAAAATGTGCAGGGGTTGCCAGTAAATAGCAAGGCGAAAGGTGACATTTTGGGAACCTGCTCCAATCACAATTCGTCTAATGGGAAAGATCTGATAAAGATCAATCCAAAACATAAAAATCGGAGGGATACCATGAAAAGAATAATTAGTATATTATTAGTTTTAGCTATGGGTTGTTCAATACTTAGCGGATGCAGTGGAAACAGCGGTGACTATACTGCAGTCAAAGGAGATATACTTGAGCTGCCGACAGAAAGCACTGTCGAAGGTATTGAACTAAAAAAGATGTATAATGAATTCTCGATAAATCTTTTGAAAAATGTATATGCTGTGGAGGGAAAGGGAAGCATCATGATATCCCCCGCATCGATCCTGTTTGCACTTAACATGGCAGCTTTAGGTGCCGAGGGTGATACATATACAGAGATGACTAACCTCTATGCTAAGGGAGCTACAAAGAATGATATCGCTACTTTCTCAAAAAGTCTCAAAGAAACCCTTGAGAGCAGCGGTATTGTTAATGTTGCAAATTCTCTTTGGATAAATGAAGATAAGTCATACAAGGCCAATGTAGAATATCTTAATCTTCTCCGTCAGTATTATTCTGCTTCGGCTGCACAGATGTCTTTCGAACAGACCCCTGAATTAAAAGACATTATAAACGCCTGGATCAAAGAAAAGACTAACGATATGATAGAAAATGCATTGGACAAGATAGACCCGGAGGCATTTATGTATATTGTAAACTGTCTGGCCTTTGAAGGAAAATGGAAGGAAGAATACAAGGATTATCAGATAACATATGATCATAAATTTACATCCGGAGAAGGAAAAACACAGCAGATGAAAAGCCTGAATTCTACAGAAAACCTGTATCTTGAGTATGGTGGAGCCAAGGGTTTCCTGAAGGAATACGAAGGTGGGGACATGTCATTTGTAGCAATTCTGCCTGATGATGAAAATGTATCAATAATGGAATTTTTAAATAATTGTTCTGAAGATTTTTGGACAAAGTTTTATGACAGCAGGAATAGAGAAGCAGTGATTACCTTACTTCCGGCATTTTCATTTGATTATGGTGCAGAATTAAGGGAAATATTAATGAAGATGGGAATGATACTTCCTTTTACCAAAGATGCGGATTTATCAGGTATGGTTACTCAAAATGATAATACAAACGATGCAAAAATAAGTCCTATGATAAGCAGGATAATCCACAAAACTCATATTGAGCTTGATGAAAAAGGCACAAAAGCTGCTGCCGCAACCATAATAGAAGCAGTTGACGGGTGCACTTCCGTCGATGCCCCTGCACCTCAGCCCAAAAGAGTAATACTCGATAGACCTTTCATATATGCTATAGTAGATAATAATACTGGACTACCTATATTTATGGGTGTAGTTGACTCACTTGAATAATCAAAAAGAGACAGGGGACGGTTCTGTAAGAGACAGGGGACGGTTCGTCCCCTGTCTTAATTAATCCACAGATTTTAATGATTCCGCCATGTTTATCTTTGATATCTTAAAGTACATTACAAAGTCTACAAACAAAGCAAATATAAATGTATATAGTATTGCATATGCGAAACTTATGGGATTAACATGGACATCGAAGGTTACCATGTCAATTTTTATGTTGTACATAACATAGCGGTGAAGGGCTATGCCTACAGGCAGTCCGAATATCGCGCCGAATAATGTAAGCACCAGGTTTTCGCGGAATACATATGCTGCGGTCTCGCCTGAGTAAAAGCCAAGCACTTTTATGGTAGCGATTTCTTTCAGTCTCTCGGTGATATTTATGTTTGTCAGATTATAAAGTACTATAAATGCCAGAGCTGCAGCACAGAAAATGACCAGTATTACTATATAATTCATGGTCTGCATCATCTTCGAAAACATATCTCTGGTGTCGGCATTGACCGATACGGAGCCTGTTTTTTTGTCATCCATAAAATCCGCCGAGGCTTCGTGCAGATCTTCACCGTTGTATACACATACAAATGCGGATTTGTATGGTACTGCTTTACCAGTTACCGTTTCATAGGTTTCGGCACTTATGTAGGCATAGGAATTAAAGAAGTTTTCACAGATACCTGACACTTTCAGATTATAATCGATATATGACGAATCCCTGAAGGTTATAGTATCTCCTACCTTTACCTTGTTCATCTTTGCCACATTGGCTGTGAGTATGACCTCTCCTTTACCCGGATAGTCAAGTCTTTTTCCATCCTCGTTATGCAGATTAAGTATGTTTTCCCATCCGTTACTGCTTTTCAGGGTGATCAAATTTGCAGAGCGGAATGCACCTGTACCTACAGGATCCACCGATTTCTGACAGATGGGCATAAACTCGGCTATATATTTGCCATGCTTATCATAAAAGCTTGTAAGAGACTCTTCATTCATCTCCTCGGTAAAGTTTACCTGCTCGTCATAGATGAGTATCTGGGTATACTGTTCGTCCGCGATCTCTGTTATCGAGTCCCTGATGCCATAGCCCGTGAGCACAAGTCCTGTACAGCCGCCTATACCTAACAGCATCATCACGAAACGGCCCCTGTATCTAAATATATTTCTGACCGATACTTTTCCCAGGAACGGGATACGTTTCCAGAGCCAGGTTATCTTTTCCAGGAATATCCTCTTACCGTTTTTAGGTGCCCTGGGACGGAGAAGTTCAGCCGATTTCATCCTAAGGTCTTTTTTACAGGATATCCAGGTAGTACCTACGGAACATAAAAGGGCAACTGCCAGCGATATGATGAACAGTACCGAATTAAATACAAATCTGATCTCCGAAAAGCCGTACATCAGCCCGTATACTTTCCATATGATAGCCGGGAATACCTTGCATCCTAAGAAAAAACCTCCGATACAGCCCGTGACAGCGGCACTGCCCGAATATATCATGTACTTACCCATGATGACAGAATCACTGTAACCAAGAGCCTTTAACACTCCTATCTGAGTACGCTGTTCTTCTATCATCCTGCTCATAGTGGTAACACATACAAGGGCTGCTACCAAAAAGAAGAACACAGGAAATACCACTGCTATACCGTCAACTATCTTGGAGTCATTTTCAAAGCAGGAATATCCTACATTTTCACTTCTGGTAAGCACAAATGTCGAGGGCTCCTTAAAATCTGCGAGCTCCTTTTCACCGTCCAGATATTCCTGTTTGCCGTTTTCATATTCAGTGATTTTTTCTGACAGCTCTTTTTCAGCTTCTGTTATGTCGATTTCTGCCTTATCAAGTTCGTTTTTGCCGTCTTCGATCTGAGCCCAATATGAAGCTATCATATCCTTGTTGGCTTCTTTCTGTTCCTCGGTCAGACCTCCTACCGTTTCATTAAAGAGTTTCTCGTAGCCTTCGAGTTCCTCTCGCTTTTCAGCTAACTCCTTCTTACCGTTTTCTATTTTTTCTTTTGCTTCGGAAAGCTTTCCTTCAGCATCATCAAGTTCTTTTTTTGCGTCACTCAGTTTTTCTGCTGCTTCAGAATATAGCTTAGTATATCTTACATTTGCTCTTTCGGATAAAAACTGCTCTATCCTGTCTTTGTTTGCATCTATATTTTCCTTATATTCATCCGTATAGATAAAATACTTTTCATCAAGAGTTAAATATATATCGGTGTATACCTCCATCGAAAAGTTATCCGGGGTTACAAGGAAAAAGTAGGATATCGATCCGTTACCTACGGATGTTGTCCCACGCTCATAATTCAGATAAAGAGGTGAATATCCTACACCGACTACTGTATATTCTGTAACCGAAAACGAGTCTATATTTTCCTGCTTATTGTTTTGCGAAACAGTGATTGTCTTCCCTACATCAGAGGTTGAAAAATATCTGCCGTCTGCCACTATCTCTCCGGCTTTTTCAGGGAGCCGGCCTGCTTTAAGACTCACTGTATTTACTTTATTATCTAAAGAATGAAATCTTGCTACATATTCTCGTTGTCCGTCGTATACTACCGCATCTGCCTGATATGCTCCGTATGCTTCCTCCACTCCGGGAACTTGTTTTGTCTTTTCTACATCCTCATCTGTCAGACCCAAGGTTGAGATCAGGCGGTAGTCGAACATTTTGTTTTCTGTTAAAAATCTGTCACCTGCATCGAGCATGGCTTCCTTTGTGACCTTTAGTCCCGAAAAGAATCCGACACCCAGGGCTATGATGGCAAATATCGCCAGGTACCTGCCAAGGCTCGACTTTATCTCGCGCAGGGTGGTTTTCCACATGTTTTTATTCATTTTACAGTCGTCCTTACCAGTCTATATCCTCAACAGGTGTTATCTTATCATTTTTCCTGATATCTGTTATCAGTCCGCTTTTTACCGTTATTATCCTGTCTGCCATGGCTGTCAAAGCCTGGTTATGGGTTATGACTATAACTGTCATACCGGTATTTTGGCAGGTATCCTGCAGGAGTTTCAGTACCATTTTTCCGGTGTTGTAATCAAGGGCACCGGTGGGTTCGTCACACAAGAGAAGTTTTGGATTTTTTGCCAGGGCTCTCGCGATAGCCACTCTCTGCTGTTCTCCTCCGGAAAGCTGTGCAGGGAAATTGGATGCCCTATCTTCCAGGCCTACATTTTTTAACACTGTCATAGCATCCATGGGATTTTTACAGATCTGGGATGCCAGCTCCACATTTTCGAGAGCTGTCAGATTTTGTACCAGATTATAAAACTGGAAAACAAAGCCGACATCATGTCTCCTGTATGTGGTTAGTTTCTTGGCATTACACTCGGATATATCTTCACCGTCCAGAAATACCTTGCCCGATGTGGGTGTATCCATACCGCCCAGTATATTCAGTATAGTGGTTTTACCGGCGCCGCTAGCACCGACTATGACTGCAAACTCGCCTTTTTCTATCGTGAAATTGATATCCTGTAATGCTTCGATATCAACCTCACCCATATGATAAACCTTTTTTACGTGCTGAAATTCTACGAAACTCAAAGTTGTTACCTCCTTGGAGTCCGGAGACAGGGATGGTTCTGTGCCTCCTAACGTCCTTAAGCAAATATTGAGATAATCAATTTAACTACCAAAGCCGTTACCCATGCAACACTGCACTGGAACAGTACTATGGCTGCTGCCCATTTTCTGCCAAGCTCTCTTTTTACCGATGCAACTGCTGCCACACAGGGTGTGTAAAGCAGGCAGAATACTAAAAGTGATATAGCAGCTACAGGTGATATGGCTGCCAGTATTTCCTCTGTATCCGTAAACAGTACCGAGAATGTCGATACTACACTTTCCTTTGCCATAAAGCCCGTGATGAGAGCAGTTGTAATCCTCCAGTCACCGAAGCCCATAGGGGTAAATAGCGGCGAAACAGCTCCGGCGATCACAGCAAGGATACTATCCTTCGAGTTTTCAACCATACTAAGGTTGAAACTGAATTTCTTCAGGAACCATATTACTATGGATGCCATGAAAATAACTGTAAATGCTCTGGTTAAAAAGTCCTTTGCCTTATCCCATAAAAGGCGTGCCACATTTTTAAGTCCCGGCATACGGTAATTGGGAAGCTCCATAACGAATGGTACTGCTTCACCCTTAAATATAGTCTTCTTTGAAACATATGCCGTAATTATACCCATCAGAATACCAAACAGGTACAGACCAATCATAATGAGAGCTCCGTTTCCCGGGAAGAACAGGGATGTAAAGAACGCATATATAGGCAGCTTTGCAGTACAGCTCATAAACGGTATCAGCATGATAGTCAGTTTTCTGTCTCTCTCCGAAGGAAGCGTCCTGCCTGCCATAACTCCCGGTACAGAACATCCAAAGCCTATAAGAAGCGGCACTATGCTTCTGCCTGAAAGTCCGAGCCTTCGCAGGGGCTTATCCATCACAAAGGCGACTCTTGCCATATATCCCGTATCTTCCAATAATGACAGGAAGAAGAACAACAAAATGATGATGGGCAGGAAGCTGAGCACGCTGCCCACTCCTGTAAAGATACCCTCGATGATCAGTGAACGGATCACTTCATTTACACTCCAGGACTCAAGAAGGGCATCTGCTTTTCCCGTAACGAAGTCGACCCCTGACTCCAACAGTTCCTGAAGCCATGCTCCTATTACGTTAAATGTCAGCCAGAACACCAGTCCCATTATACCTATAAACGCAGGTATAGCAGTAAATCTGCCTGTAAGGAATGAGTCTATCTTCTCACTTCTCTGTCTTTCCCTGCTCTCCTTCGGTTTTACCACCGAAGCTTCCACAAGTTTTTTGATAAAGGAGAAACGCATATCAGCCATGGCAGCTGATCTGTCCATACCTCGCTCATCCTCCATCTGCAGGATGATATACTCGACCATTTCCTTTTCGTTATCGGAAAGATCAAGTGCCTTTATAACTCTCTCGTCACCCTCTATGATCTTGTTGGCAGCAAATCTCACAGGTATCTCTGCACGCTTTGCATGGTCATCTATCAGCTGCATAATACCATGGATGCATCTGTGAACCGCTCCGCCGTTTTCATTTTCCTCACAAAAGTCCTGCTTTAAAGGACGTTCCTGATATTTGGCCACATGGATAGCGTGGCGTATAAGCTCGTCAACACCCTCATTTTTTGATGCAGATATGGGTACTACAGGGATGCCGAGCATGGCCTCCATATCATTAATACGGACCGCTCCGCCGTTTGACCGCATCTCGTCCATCATGTTTATGGCAAGCACCATAGGAACATCCAGCTCGATGAGCTGCATGGTAAGATAAAGATTTCGTTCAATATTTGTGGCATCCACTATGTTAATGATGCCCTTTGGCTTCTCGTTTAATATATAGCGTCTTGAGACTATCTCCTCATCAGTATAGGGGGATAATGAATAAATGCCCGGCAGATCCACTACTTCTGTAGAAGGATTATTCTTTATAGCTCCGCTCTTTCTGTCTACGGTTACCCCCGGGAAATTACCCACATGCTGATTTGAACCTGTAAGCTGATTAAACAGAGTGGTCTTTCCACAGTTTTGGTTACCTGCTAAGGCAAAGGTAAGCGTTGTACCCTCAGGGAGAGGATTTTCGTTGGCCGGATCATGATAGATACCTTCCTCACCAAAGCCCGGATGCTCGCGGTATTTACGGAGCTCCTTTTCAGGCTTCGAGGTTTTACCGGTCTTCTTAGATTTTCCTACTTTCCCTGATTCGGCTGCATTACCGGATTCATCATGGTTTTCACTTGTGTTGTCAGCATCTTTCTCCGATTGTGAGCTGTCCTTTTTACCTGTTTTGTTATATGATTTACCACTTAACTTTTCAATCTCGATCTGCCCTGCGTCAGCCAGACGCAAAGTTAGCTCGTATCCATGTATACGAAGCTCCATGGGGTCGCCCATAGGCGCAAACTTAATAAGGGTTACCTCCGCTCCGGGGATAACGCCCATGTCCAGGAAATGCTGCCTTAATGCTCCGTGGCCGCCAACCACTTTCACAACGGCAGACTCTCCAACTTTTAATTCTTTGAGTGTCATTTGTTAATCCTTCTTATCCTTTAAACTGTGGCTATTCTATCATTATTTCCCAATTTATGCAAGTAGTAAGTGTATGCTAATAACACCAAATTATATGACGTTTCTGTGCTCAAAAACAAAAAACCGGTAAGCACCAGGCCTACCGGTTAAATAATCCTTTTTTATTTTACATCCTTGATGGAGAAGCTGATCCTGCCCATCTTGTCCTTGCCGAGACATACGCACTTAACCTTGTCACCTAAGGTGAGTACATCTTCTACATGGTTGATCCTCTCCTTAGCGATCTTAGAGATGTGAACCATGCCTTCCTTGCCGGGAGCAAACTCGATGAATGCACCGAACTCCTTGATGGAAACTACTTTACCTTCGTAGATCTTGCCTTCTTCGAACTCTTCTACGATGATATTTATAAGTCTGATAGCTTCCTGCATCATTGCGGGATCTGTGCCGCATACTGAAACAGCACCCTCATCTGTGATATCAATCTTAACGCCTGTAGCATCAATGATGGCATTGATGGTCTTTCCGCGCTGTCCTACTACATCACCGATCTTCTGAGGATCGATCTGGATCTGTACGATCTTAGGAGCATACTCGCTAACCTCGGGACGAGGCTCTGCGATAGCTTTCTTCATACAGTTGTCCATGATGAAAAGTCTGGCCTCACGACAACGTGCGATAGCGCCCTCTACTATAGGACGGGTAAGTCCATGGATCTTTATATCCATCTGGATAGCTGTGATACCCTCTGTAGTACCTGTTACCTTAAAGTCCATATCTCCGAAGAAATCCTCCAGACCCTGGATATCAGTAAGAACGATGTAATCATCGTCATCATCCGGATTGGTCACAAGACCGCAGCTAATCCCGGCCACCTGCTTCTTTATGGGCACTCCTGCTGCCATAAGAGCCATACAGGATGCACAGATACTTGCCTGTGACGTGGAGCCGTTACTTTCAAAGGTTTCGGACACCGCACGGATGGCATAGGGGAATTCCTCGGGGCTGGGAAGAACCGGTACAAGAGCCCTCTCAGCCAGGGCACCGTGTCCGATCTCACGCCTTCCGGGTCCACGGCTCACCTTGGTCTCACCCACTGAATATGAAGGGAAGTTGTACTGGTGTATATACCTCTTCTCGGTAATATTGCTGTCCATACCGTCAACCCTCTGCTTCTCGGAAAGGGGAGCAAGAGTGACGATATCACAGATCTGTGTCTGTCCTCTGGTGAACATAGCAGAACCATGTACCCTGGGAATAATGTCTATTTCCGCAGCAAGAGGACGGATCTCCTTGATATCCCTGCCGTCAGGTCTCTTATGCTCCTTTAAGATCATCTTCCTGACAGTCTTCTTCTG
>JAEEGH010023865.1_pt1 | contig 12400 bp, 8 predicted proteins | sample 9134181 | NCBI WGS metagenome assembly JAEEGH01 (sample SAMN16246544, study PRJNA631951) | gut metagenome | biome: gut microbiome; feature: rumen; material: DP-attached | host: Bos | place: Iran: Karaj | collected 2018-10
GTTTTCGCGCGCCAGTTCGACCAGATGCGGCTGCACGTCCAGCCCTTCGACGAACGCGCCGCCAAAGCGTTTGGCAAGGATCAGCGACACGGCGCCGTGGGCACAGCCGAGCTCGATAGCCCGCTCGCCGCTTTTCAGGGCGGCAAAGCCGGCCAGCAGCACGGTGTCCATGTTCACACGCGGGCCGTTTTCGGGCTGGATCATGTCCAGAAAACCGTAGAGGATGGCCTCGCCCTTCACGCTCGGCCCACTCACTCCCATTGGTCCACCTTGACGGAGACGATCTGCGACAGACCAGGCTCGCTCATCGTCACGCCGTACATCACTTCGGCGTGCTCCATCGTCTGGCGGCGGTGGGTCATGGCGATGACCTGCAGATTTTTCGAGTAGTCGGCCACCATCTGCGCAAAGCGCGTCAGATTGGCCTCGTCGAGCGCAGCGTCCACCTCGTCGAGCACGGCCAGCGGCACTTTTGCCACTTCCATCGAGGCAAACAGCAGCGACAGGGCCGTCAGCGACTGTTCGCCGCCGGAAAGCTGGGCCAAAAACAGCGTTTTCTTGCCCGGCGGCCGGGCGACGATCTCCACGCCTGTCTCCCACAGGTCCATTTCCGGCTGCGCGCGCAGATGCGCTTCGCCGCCGCCGAAGAGGCGCTGGAACAGCTCGTCGAAGCGCTTGTCGATCTTCACGAGCGCGTTGTTGAAGAGCGTGCCGGCCTGCTTGTCGGTGTTGGCGATGAGTTCTTTAAGGCCGTCCATGCCCTTTTGCACGTCGGCCAGCTGCCCGCCAAGGTATTCAAGGCGCTCGGCCAGCGACTGATCTTCCGAGAGGGCACCCATGTTCACGTCGCCAAGCTCGCGGAGCTGGCGCTCGACGTAGCGCGCGCTGTTTTCCAGCTTTTCGGCGCTCTCATCGCCGGGCGTAAAGTCGGCCGGATAGGGATATTTCTCCTCGTTGGCGGAGATCAGATCGGCCAGACGCTCGCGTGTCTTTTCGATCTCGGTCCGCGCCACCAGCTCGTCGCGCGTGAGCGTGTCGAACGTCGTCTGCGACTTCTGGCTGCGCAGGAGCTGACGCTCCATGCGCGTCGCGGCGCGGGTGTTGCGTCCGTCCAGCTCGGCGATCTTCGTCTCGATCTCTTTCTTCTGCGCCTCGCGTTCGCTTCGCTCGGTACGGAGCGCGTCCTCTCGCTCGCTCAGAGCAGCCAGTCCGGCAACGCTCTGGCGCGAGGCGGCAGCGTTGGCGCTCAGTTCCCGGCGCAGATCGGACACGGCGCGGACGGAACGTTCCAGTTCGGCCTTTTTGCCGGCCAGACGCTCGCCGGCCAAAGCCGCCTGCGTGCGCAGCTCGGCCAGTTCCCTGCTTTCGCTGTCGTCGGCGTCGGGCAGCGCCAGCGCTTCGATCTGTGTTCGCAGCCCGGCGGCGTCAGCTTTCAGTTTTTTGGCGGAGCCGCGGCACTGCTCGATGCGCGACGCGGCGGTGGATTCTTCCGAGAGAAGGGCGTTGAGCTCCTCAGTCTGTTCGCGCAGCGCGCGGCGCAGGCCTTCGGTCTTCGATTTCTGCTCGTCGTGGACGCGGCGCTTGGCTTCCAGAGCTTCGCGCGCTTTCGCCTCGGCCTTTTCGGCCGCTTCCAGCTTTTTGGCGATCGTCGTCTGCGCTTTCGTATCGGCTGCCAGACGATTTTCCGTCTCGGCGATCATGTTGCGCAGCGTGATCGCGCCGACGCTGCGCTCGGTCTTGCCGCCGCTGACGGTGCCCGAGGGCGAGAACACCTCGCCGTCGAGCGTGACGATGGGATAGCGTGCCGTCGCAGCCAGGCGGGCGCCCGTGTCGTAATCCGCGACGACAAGCACGTCACCGAGAAGGTGCTGACATGCCGGCAGCCATCTCGGGTCGGGCGAGACGAGGTCGATGGCCCAGCCCAGCACGCCCGCGCCCGCCGGCGCTTTGCCGGCTCGGGGCGTACGGCAGCGGTCGAGGGGCAGGAACGTGGCGCGTCCGCCGCGGCGCTCTTTGAGCAGGTCGATGCCCGCGCGGGCGCCGCTCATGGTGTCAACGAGCAGCCAGTACTGGCGGCCGCCCAGATAAGCCTCCAGGCAGGCGGCCAGTTTCGCTTCGCAGGAAAAGGCCTCCACGGCCGGGACCGTTTCGATCTTCAGGCGGCCCAGCCTGACGGCCGACAGCACCATTTCCACGGGTTTGGGGTACAGGCCGGCCTCGGCGCGCGTCTTCAGCTGTTCCAGTTCGGCTTCGGCACGGGCGATCGACTGGCGCAGGCTGCGCGCGCGCACGGCCATCTCCTGGCTCTGCGTGGCCGCTTCGCCGCGCTGTTTTTCCAGCGCGTCAAGGACGTCCTCGATCTCTTCGAGCGCTTCGTCGGCTTCCGTCAGGCGTGTGACGAGCTCGCTCCGCTGCTCGCGCAGCCGGTTCAGGGTGTTCTCGCGCTCCTGTCCCTGCGCTTCGAGCGTCTGGGCACGCGCCTCCATCTGCTGCGCTTCTTCCAGCAGCGAAGCCTCGCGCTCGAGCAGTTCCTGGCGTTTTTTGCGTGCTTCTTCAAGACGTTCGTCACGCTTGGAGAGGCGGTCTTCGAGGTCAGCCAGCCGGACGGAGAGCGTGCGCTCCTCACCTGTCAGCTTACCGGCCTGCGCGGCCAGCTCGCCGCGACGCTTCTCTTCTTCCTTGAGCTGCGCGTCGAGGCGGTCATGTTCTTCCTGATAGCGCCGCAGAGCAAACTCACATTCGCTCTTTTCGGCATTCAGGGCCATCTGCCGGCGCAGCACGTCGTCGAGCCGCGGCTGGAGCTCGTCCAGCTCGCCGGCCAGTCGCGTACGCTCGCGCGCGTATTCGCTGCCGCGCTCGCGCAGCACATCGAGCGCGCGTTTCCACAGTTTGGCCCAGCGCTCGGCAAGACCGAGCCGCGACGCAGCTTTTTCGTGTTTTTCCTCCAGCCCGGCCAATTTCGCCTCTTCGGCGCTGCGTTTGGTGTGATAGAGCACGCTTCGCAGATCGGCCAGGCGCGTCTGGTATTCCTTCGCCTTGCGGGCGTTGACCAGATCGGGGGCGATCTCCTCGCGCCGGGCGCGCAGCTCACCCATCAGCGTGTTGAGGCGCATCAGCTCTTCAAGCGACTGTTTCAGCTCTTCCTGAGCGCCGTCGCGCTTTTTGCGGTAGAGGTCGATGCCGAACAGCTCTTCCAGCTGCAAGCGGCGCTGGAACGGCTTTTGCAGCACGGCTGCACCGACTTCGCCCTGACCGATGAAGGCCGAGCGGTCGCCTTCGAGCCGCCACTGCTGCTTGAACTGCGCCAGATCCTGCACGCGCGTGCGGCTGCCGTTGACGTAGAGCGTGCCGCCGGAAGCGTCGAGATGACGGCGCAGCGAGACGTGCGAAGAGCCTTCGACGAGGTCGAGCGACACTTCCGTCTCCGTCGCTTCGGACAGGCCCGCCGAGCCCTGAAAGATCAGGTCGCTCTGGCGCGTGATACGAAGGCGGGCCGCGCCGCTTTCGCCAAGCACCCAGCGCAGCCCGTCGAGAATGTTGCTTTTGCCGCTCCCGTTCGGCCCGACGATGGCCGTGAAACCCGGAGCGAACGGAAGCTGATGCGTTCCGCCGAAACTCTTGAAATTTTTAAGGGTCAGCCGTTCGATAGACAACGCTCCTGTCCCCCCTTCCGCGCGTCAGCGTCAGTCGCGCCTCGACGCCGGCAAGCGTACCCTGCAGGTCGAGACGGAACTTTTCCAGCGGCATGGCGCTCTGCCCGCGCAGGAAGATGCGCCGTCCGAAAAACTCTTCCCACGATGAAAGGTACACTTCGGCCACGTACTTCGCCGTCGCATCGTTCACGTCGATCAGCACGGCTTCGGCACGTCCCGACATGAAGACCTTGCGGACGAAGCGCTTGAGCATCAGCGCGACGCCGTCTTCCTTGAGCACACGCGCGCTCGTGCCGCACAGAGGGCACGGACGCGTCAGCACCGAGCGAAGATCGGAACGCGCCCGCTTGCGGGTCATTTCGACCAGCCCCAGCTGTGAGATGCCGTACACGCGCACGCGGCAGCGGTCGGCAGCGCAGACTTTTTCCAGCTTCGCCAGCAGCGCCTTGCGGTCTTCCTCCGGCTCCATGTCGATGAAATCAACGACGATGATGCCGCCGATGGCGCGCAGGCGCAGCTGCCAGGCGATCTCCTCGGCCGCTTCCAGATTGGTGGCCAGCACCGTCTCGCGCAGGTTCTGCCCGCCCGTGTACTTGCCCGTGTTTACGTCGATGACAGTGAGTGCCTCGGTCTGGTCGATGACGAGATACGCGCCCGATTTCAGCCAGACCTTGTTGTCCAGCAGGGCGTCGATCTCCTTTTCCATATCGTAGTACTCGAACAGCGGGATGTTGCCGCGGTGAAACGTCAGGCTGGGCAGCGATTCGGATTCCTTGTAGCGCTCCAGATATTCCCTGACGCGGTCGTATTCTTCCTGATTGTCGACGATGATCTGCGAAACTTCCGAGTTCAGCTCGTCGCGCAGGACGCGGCCGACCAGCCCCATGTCCTTGTAGAGCAGGCACGGCGCCGTCTGACGCGCGGCGTTTTTCTCGATGTCGCGCCAAAGCGCTTTGAGCTGTTCAAGGTCGGCCTGCAACACGTCGGCGTCCACGCCTTCCGAAGCCGTGCGCATGATCAGGCCGAAGCCGGCCGTATCCATGCCGCGGACCGCTTCTTTGAGGCGCGCGCGCTCTTCCTCGCGTGCGATCCGCTTGGAAACGCCTACGTCATGCCCGCCGGGAACGAGCACAAGGTAACGCCCGGGCAGCGACAGCCGCGTCGTCACGCGCGCGCCCTTGTTCTTGCGCGCCGTCTTGACGACCTGGACGAGGATCTCCGCGCCTTCGCGGACCGTGACGCCGCGGGCGTCGTTGAGGTACAAAAAGCCGTTGCGGCCGTCGCCGAGTCCGACGAACGCCGCGTTCATGCCGGGCAGGACGCTTTCCACGCGGGCTTTGTAGATCTCGCCGCTTTTCTGGCACTCCCACATCCGCTCGATGAAAAGCTCGCTGAGACGACCGTTTTCCACGATCGCCACGCGCGATTCCTCAGGATCGACGGTGTTCGCGAGGATCACGGTGTCCGGCCTGTTTTGTTCTGTTTCCTGCGTATGATGTTCCATGTGCAACGTCTGCATGTTCACGTTCCTTATATAAAACGGCCGTTCGCGCTTCACTCGCTCAGAGCAGAGGCGCGACTGTCCTGTCGTTCGCTCTCCACCGTCCCAGACAGAGACGGGCAACACACACATCCGGCCAGCCCGCGATCAGTCCGCGTTCCGTCAGCGCTTTGACGAGCGCGCCGGGACCGTTCTGGGACGGATCGAGCATGACCAGTTCAATCCCGTCGGACACGCGTTCCACACTCGGTACGGCGTCGGCGGCAAAAGCGTCTTTCAGCGCGTTTGCCGTGTCGTCCAGACGCGAGAGATCGCGCGGACAGAGCCAGTATTTCGCCGCGTCAAAGCATTTGTTCAGCGACATCGTGTCGGCTGGGATATGCGCGGCCTTCAAAAAGCGGAAACCGGCCGGCGATGTCGCGTTCAGTCGCTCGACGGCTTCCGGCGGCGTGACGGTCGTCTCGAACCAGATCTCCGCCGTCTCGTACAGCGAGATGACGCCGACGGGCAGTGCGGGCCCCATGACGATGTGCGGATGGGGCGACATGCCCTGCGTCAGGCCCACACGCAGGCCGGCCCGGCGTGCGATGCGACCGAACAGCTGCGGCAGCTCGACATGGCGCACAAAGCAGGCGAAGCCGCGTTTTTCAAAGATAAAACGAATGCGGTTCATCGGCTTCCTCCGCTCCACGCGCAGCCGCGTTTTTCCCAGCCGCAGGCGTTGCACGAAGCGCTCCGGCAGTCGGGCGTCGGGCGCGCTTCCTTCGACTTGCGGTACTCGCGCAGCAGGAACTCTTTCGTCACGCCGACGTCGATATGATCCCACGGGAAAGCCTCGTTCTCGGGCCGTTCGCGCTGAGCGTACCAAACAGGATCGACACCCGTATTGACAAACGCCTGCTGCCAGCGGTCGAGGCTGAACGTCTCGCTCCAGCTGTCAAAGCGTTCGCCCAGCCGCCAGGCTTCGAGGATCGCGCGCCCGACGCGGCGGTCGCCGCGGGCCAGCACGCCCTCGATGAACGACTGCGCGGACTCGTGATATTTAAAGCTGATCGCGCGCGAACGGATCTGACGCTTCATAAAAGCGCCCTTGCGCGCCAGCTCCTCGCGCGTGCTCTGCGCCGCCCACTGGAACGGCGTGTGCCCCTTGGGGACAAAGCCGGCCACGGAGACGTTGATCTGCGCGCGGCGGGTGTGTTTTTTGCCGATCGCGGCGGCGTGCTCGGCCAGTTCGACGATGCCGGAAAGGTCGTCGTCGGTCTCGCCCGGCAGGCCCATCATGAAATAGAGCTTGACTTTCTGCCAGCCGTGGGCGAACGCCGCTTCCAGCGCCGCGTCGAGGTCAGCATCGGTCACGCCCTTGTTGATCACGTCTCTCATGCGCTGACTGCCGGCCTCGGGCGCCAGCGTCAGGCCGCCTTTTTTCATCACTTCCAGATTCGCCGCCAGGCCGACCGAAAAGTTATCGACGCGCAGGCTCGGCAGGCTGACCTTGATGCCCTCGTCATGCAGTGAGGCCAGCGAGTTCAGGAGCTCGCCGATCTGCGGATAGTCACAGCTGGCCAGCGAGACGAGACTGCACTCTTCCCAGCCGGTCTGCGCGATCAGTGCGCGGATCTTCTCCTCGACAAGGTCTGCCGAGCGCTCGCGCACAGGGCGATAGATCATGCCGGCCTGACAGAAGCGGCAGCCGCGCGAGCAGCCGCGGAACAGTTCCACGGCCACGCGATCATGGATGATGCCTGAAGCGGGTACGATCATCGATTCGGGCGCGATCGCGTCCATGTCAGTGCAGATCACGCGCCGGCGGGGCAGTGAAAATTCGGACGAAAAATGCACGCCCGCCTCGTCGTATCCGCACGAGACAAGACTTGGCACATACGTGCCCGGCAGTTCGGCGGCCGCGCGCAGGCGCTCGGCCCGCGGAAGCCCCTTCGTGTCGCGCAGCAGGTCCAGCAGCGGCGGATTGACGACCTCGCCGTCGCCGAGGCAGAAAATGTCGATAAAGTCGGCCAGAGGCTCCGGCACAAGCGCCGCCGGACCGCCGGCCAGCACAAGCGGATCGCCGTCGGCGCGGTCGCAAGCGAGCAGCGGCACGCCGCCCAGATCGAGCATCGTGAGGATGTTGGTGAAGCTCATCTCGTGCTGGAGCGTAAAGCCCAGCGCGTCAAAATCCTTCAAAGCCCGGCCCGACTCGACCGAGCCCAGCGGCAGACGGGCAGCCCGCAGCTGCGCTTCCATGTCGATCCAAGGGCAGTAGGCGCGCTCAGCGTCGATGCCGTCAAGTGCTTTCGTGCGCGGGTAAAGCAGCTGAAAGCCCAGATAGCTCATGCCCACTTCATACACGTCGGGGAAACAGAAACAGAGACGAAAATCCGCCTTTTCCTTCGGCCGCGTGTCTCCCCATTCGGAAACCGCGTAACGCGACGGCCATTTCGCACCGGCGATCAGCGGCCAGCGGGGATCGTCAAATTCGGCAAATCTCACGTAAAATCATTCCTTCATCTATGAAAAACACGCGGCAACGCGCGGACGATAATCAGCCTTTCTGAACGGAGATCGGCGCGCGCTCCTGAACGGCGTTTTCACGCCGCTCCAGCTCGTCGGCCGCGCCCAGTTTGACGACAAGACCAACGGCAAGGACGTTCGCCAGCAGCGAACTGCCACCGTAGCTCATGAACGGCAGCGGCAGCCCCGTGACCGGCAGAAGCCCCATGCTCATGCCGATCGACTCGAAGGCATGGAACCACAGCGCCGCAGAGAGCGACGCGACAAGGATCTTCGTCGCAACGCTGCGTGACCACAGCGCCACACGCATCATGCGCCAGAGGATGAACGCCAGCAGCGCCAGCAGCACAAGCCCGCCGACAAGGCCGAACTCCTCGGCGAAGACGCTGAAGATGAAATCGGTGTGCGGTTCGGGCAGAAAGCGCAGCTTGCTCTGCGCCCCGCGCATGAAGCCTGCACCCCAGAAGTGCCCCGCGCCCACGGCGATGCGCGACTGGATCACGTTATAGCCCGCGCCGAGCGGATCGAGTTCTGGATTGATGAACACGAGGATGCGCTTTTTCTGGTACTCCTTCAGAAGCATCCAGCCGACGGGCAGCAAAGCCAGCCCCGCGCCGACGAGCGAAAAGAGAAAGCGCTTGGGCGTGCCGGCCACCATCAGCGCGGCGAAGATCATCGTCGCGTAGACGAGCGTGCTGCCGAGGTCCGGCTGCACCAGCACGAGCAGCGCCGAGACGCCGCCGAGCGCCAGCGCGGAAAAGAAATTTTTCAGGTCCAGCGGCGGAAACAGCGTCAGTCGCTTGGCCATCACGAACGCCAGGCCGATCTTGGCAAACTCGGCCGGCTGCACGCGCAAAACGCCAAGGTCGATCCACGACTGCGCGCCCTTGGCCCGGTGACCGAGCACGAACAGCAGCAGCAGCGTCAGACAGCAAAGCGCGTACAGCCAATACGCCTGATCAAACAAAAACTCGCAGTCGATCCTGAGCAGAACGACAAGCACGACAAGCGAGACGGCCCCCCAAATGAGCTGCCGCCCCGCGTAAAAACTTCCCATCGCAACTGAACCGCCGCCGGCTGAGTAGATCGTCACCACGCCGATCGAATACACGGCAGCAACGGCAGCCAGCAGCGGCCAGTCAAGTGCGCCAAGCAGCGCGCGCCAGGAAAACTGGCCGTTCATCAAACTCCGTTGCGCTCCCGCTCGGCCCGTTCGGCCATCACCTTGGAGCCGCGCTTCATGCCCTTGACAGGGACGGAAACGGACAGCGCGGCGACATCCTCTTCCTTGCCGAGCTCACAGGTGATCGACGACGTATCGACTTCCATGTACTTCGTGATGACCTGTACGATCTCGTCCTGAAGCATCCGCATGACTTCCGGAGAGATAGCGCTGCGGTCGTGCATGAGCACGAGCTTGAGACGGTCGTGAGCGCGATCTTTCGACTTCTTCTTGCCAAAAAGGTCACTGATCCAGCCCATCGCGACACCTACTTTCTGCTAAACAGGTTGCGCAGCTTGTCCATGAACCCCTGATCCATGTTCTCGACATCAAGGAACTCGACCTCTTCGCCGGTCAGGCGGCGCGCGATGTTCATGAACGCGGTGCCCGCAGGCGAATTGTCGGTCAGGGTCAGCGGCACGCCGTCGTTCGACGACTTCACCACCGCGTCGTCCTCGGGAACGACGCCGATGAGCGAAACGTTGAGCACGTCGAGAACATCGTTGACGCCCATCATGTCGCCCTTGCGCATCATCTTCGGGCGCAGACGGTTGATGATCAGGTGGATCTTCTTCTTGCCCTGGTTTTCGAGCATTCCGATGATGCGGTCGGCGTCGCGCACGGGCGAAACGTCGGGCGTGGTGACGACGAGCGCTTCAGTCGCGCCCGCGGAGGCGTTGCGGAAGCCAGCTTCGATGCCGGCGGGGCAGTCAAAGATGACGAAGTCAAAGTCCTTTCTCAGCTCGTCGCTGAGTTTTTTCATCTGCGCCTCGGTGACGGCTTCCTTCTCGCGCGTCTGCGCCGTGGGCAGCAGATACAGCCCGTCCACGCGCTTGTCGCGGATGAGCGCCTTTTTCAGATCGCATGTTCCTTCGACGACATCGACCAGATTGTAGACGATGCGGTTCTCAAGCCCCAGGATCAGGTCAAGGCTGCGCAGTCCGGTGTCGCCGTCAACAACGACGACCTTCTTGCCGAGCTTGGCCAGAGCCATCGAAATGTTGGCCGACGTCGTCGTCTTGCCGACGCCGCCCTTGCCCGAAGTTACTACAATAGCACGTCCTACCATGGGAAGATTCCTCCTCTGACGCGATGCGTCGCTGCTTTGATGATCTCTCATATCATACGCGCTCCGTTCGGGCGCGTTTTTTCCCGTCTGTGCGGAAGTCTTTTTCAGCGCGACTTCCAGCTTCGTCTTCAACCGCGACGGAGCCGGGCGCTTTTTCTTCGTCTTTTTCGCCATGACCCGGCCTCGTTTTTAGCGGTCCTTGGAATGAACGATGTCGCTGGCGACGAACACACCGCCTTCGACGTAGATCCTCACCGGGCGTCCCCACCAGGGCGAAGCTCCCGGCTCCATGACGTTGCTGATCATCGAGCCGATGCGCATCTGATTGGTCCGGTAGCCTGTCGTGACGACGGAAGCGTTGTTGTTGCCCGTGCAGCCGGCATGGACCAGCCCTTCCAGATCGCCAAGGACGATGATCGATCCCGTCGCGCTGATTTCAGCGCCCGAGTGCAGCGGCCCGAGCATGAGCACGTCGCCCTCGTGGAACAGCGTCTGTCCCGAGCGCAGCGGCGTCGTGACGATCTTCAGGCTGCTGGGCGAAAAGAGCGAACGGTCGCCGCTGTCGAGCTTGAATCCCAGAGACGCGAGCGTATCGAGCGTCCCGGGATCAGTCGCCGCCCACAGCGTCACCGACAGATTCATCGGGAAAACGACGTCGCGCAGGAATGCCAGCAGCCACGTGCGCGACACGGAAAGCGCCTTGAAGTCGATAATCAGCGGATGCGACAGGACAAGGTTGCCAGCGTCGCGCAGCTCGGTCATCACATCGATGATCCCGGGGACCATTGCCCCCTCGAAGGCCACGCGCAGCGCACTGCCGCGGCCCTTGAAACTGAGTTCCTTTTTGCGGGAAGAAGGTTCCATTCGCGTTTAAGTCCTTTCACTGCAATGTATATGAATTTATCTCAGCTCGCCGCTGTTTTGGCCAAGCAGATAAGCCAGCATCTTTCCGACCAGAGGTCCTGCCACCTTGCCGCCGCTTTCGCCGCCTTCGATGAAGCAGACGACGGCATAGCGGGGTTTGGAAGCAGGGGCGTAGCCGGCGAACACGGCGTGGTCCTTACCGTGCGCGTGCTGGACCGTGCCCGTTTTACCGGCCAGCTCCACACCGTCCACCACGGCCCTGTGCCCCGTGCCGCCCTTGGCGACGACGGCGCGCAGTCCCTGCTGGACCAGGCGGAGCAGCTCAGGTCTCAGACGGGCGCTTGTTCCCTTAAAGTTGTCGATCCTGCGCACGTGCGGGCGGTAAAACGTGCCGCCGTTGGCAATCGTCGCGTAGACCGAGCACATCTGCAGCGGCGTCAACAACGTATATCCCTGGCCGATCGACATGTTGACCGTGTCGCCCTTGAACCAGCCCTGGCGCAGAGCGCGTTTTTTCCACTCCGGCGACGGCAGGACACCCGACGCTTCGCCCGGCAGGTCGATCCCCAACGGAGAACCGAGGCCGAAGCGCTCACCGACTTCGTCGTACTTTTTCACGCCGACAAGCTGGCTCGTCTCGTAAAAGTACACATCGCACGAGTCGCGCAGCGCGCGGATGAACGTCTCACGCCCGTGTCCCCTTCTGCGCCAGCAGTGATAGGAATTGCTGGCCAGATGGAAGACGCCGTGGCAGGTGATGGGAGTGTTCCGCCCCACCGCGCCAGATTCGAGCGCCGCGTACCCCGTCACGGCCTTGAAGATCGACCCGGGCGAATACTGTCCGTAGATCGCGCGGTTGAGCATCGGGCGGGCCTTGTTGAAATTCAGGTCGCGCCATTCGGCGGCCGACACGCCCCAGGAAAGAGGGTTGGGATCGTAGGCGGGGTTCGAGCACATCACGATCACCTCGCCGTTGTTCACGTCGAGCGCCACGATCACGCCCTGACGGTCGCCGAGCAGCTTGAAGGCGTAGCTCTGCGCGCTGAGGTCGATCGTCAGCGTCAGATCCTCGCCGATGCCCGGGAGCTTTTCGTCCAGGACCCGGCGCTGCCGGCCGCGCGCGTCAACTTCGACGGCGCGTTCGCCGACGGCGCCGCGGAGCGTGTTTTCGTAATACTTCTCCACGCCGCCCTTGCCGATCACGTCCCCGCCGATGTAGCCCTTCTCCTCGTCGGGCTCGGCGTTGCGAAGCTCGTTTTCGGAGATCTCGCCGACGTAGCCGACGATATGCGACGCCAGCGCCCCGGCAGGGTAACTGCGCCGCCAGACAGGCAGCGGGAAGAGCTCCTCGGGGAACTCGGGGTCTTCAAGCAGATTCGTCATCTGCAGCATCGTCAGGTTCGAGACGAGCGAGATCGCCCGGTACGGCGCCCAGAAGAGGTTCTTGATGCGCCGGTCGAGCGCTTCGGGATCGTGCGGAAGCCGTGAACGCTCCAGGGCGGCAAGGAATTTCTGCTTCACCTCGTCCTTCCTGAGGTCAAGCGGATAGCCCATGATGTCGAACGTCATCACGTTCAGCGCCA
>JAEEGH010023867.1_pt1 | contig 12399 bp, 11 predicted proteins | sample 9134181 | NCBI WGS metagenome assembly JAEEGH01 (sample SAMN16246544, study PRJNA631951) | gut metagenome | biome: gut microbiome; feature: rumen; material: DP-attached | host: Bos | place: Iran: Karaj | collected 2018-10
TCAGTTAGTCCTTCGTGGGCGGCGGGCGGTCTTATTGTATGAGAAAGACGTTTTCGGACGTCTGTCGTTGTGAAATACAAACTTCGCAAAAGTCAATTCCCACAACAGACAGATGACAACGAGGCGTCTACGTGGTACGTATCTATATACCTTATTATAATATATAGTTCGTACTGGCGTGGGCTAACTGCGTTGTCTATCCTGTGTGGGAAGGGCAATGCGAAGGCCTGTATTTCCAGGATAGGCAGAAGAACAGACACCTACGCCTTTTTTGTATCATAAGCTGAACCTAAAACAAATTACTAACAGCCGAATCAGGGGTGTTTGTTGGCAATTATATTTGGTGACTAGTTATGTCAAAGAAAATCCCAACAATGTTACTGCTTGCAATAGGTGTAATAATGCCTGTCTATTTGAGGTGAATACAGTACATGGCAGAATCGATGCACATAGGAAATCTTATACAGGAGCAGGTGCGGAAGCAGAATATGACTATCAGCTCTTTTGCTAAAAAGTTGTGTTGTGACCGTACGAATGTATATGATATCTTTAAACGTTCTACCATTGACACTGAACTGCTTTATCGAATCAGTAAGGTATTGAATTATAATTTTTTTGATCTTTATACAAAACGACTTGGCAAGGATGTGGAACGATCTGCAACAGAAGTGTTGAGGCTTCTCCAGCAGCTAAAACTTGACACATTCGGATAATCTTCTTACTTTTGCAGAGGTAAAATTTAATAAATAATGCGTATGAAAAGGATTTTAATATCTGTAGTATTAAGCTTTGTATTCGGCTCTATTTATAGTCAAAAAATGAAGCTGAATAATTTGGGAAAGAAAATTGGACAAGGGATGGCCTATTTGGGTTCAACTAATCAGCATATAATTATCCCCTCCCAACTTTCTGTAAATGTACGTACATCAAATGTAAGTACATCTGCTAGTAAAATCCTATTGGCTACTGAAGACCCCCAAAAGTCGCAGAAATTCAAATCTATCACAGAAGATAGACATGTTACCTTTAATGGAAAATGGTTAAACCAACCCATAAATAATCAGGGGGACTTGGCTCGCCGATTAAGATTAACGGCTTCACATGGTTCTTTTAACAGCATTGCCCATTTTGCCTATATGAAGATGGTATCAGATAATAAAGTGCGCATGGACAGTGTGCTGATATTGATAAAAGACATTAAGACAGACTCTGTTGTTGGTACTTTTTGCAAGAAAAAAAGTAATAACGGTGATATGGTTGATTGGAGGTGTCCGTCATATTCTTTTCCTGCTGTCATGCGGGCGGCGACCTATCTGTCAGTATTAGAAAACGGTGGTAGCCCTGATAGTGTAGTTAACACGAAGGAGGGTGTATATGTTGATGTAAAAGGTGACACTATCCGTGAGCACAATTACCAATGGGGTGGCTATGGCATCATGAGTCTGGAACATGGTTTGATGGTTAACTCTGATGTAGCAGCAGTACAATCGTTAGAAAAATTCTTGCCGGAAGGTTATGCTACGCTGGAAGCCTCCCTTAAAAACATGGGACTTCGACATCAAGGCATAATTACAAATTACCAGACCATGTGCCAAGCAACGATGAGTCCTGTTGACATGTTGGATTGGATGGCCAACGTAGCCAAGGGTTATATGCCGGGAGTCAGCAGTGAAAATGTGAAAGCACTCCAACTAGCTCTGTCGCTTCATGTAAAAGAAGGTTTAGGAAAGAAGGCAAATAGTGACAACGTCAAGTCTTGCGGCATCTCATATGTTACCGCTACAGATGCCCTCAACAATTATTACCTTTCATTTATAGGTTATTTTCCATACGAACAACCTTTGTATTGTGTATATGTAGAAATGTATAAAGACGGCAAACCTGCGACAAGCAATTATGCGGCTGAAGTCTATAAGGAAATATCTGAATTGTTGACGCTGAAGAAAAAGAATATTAATAATACCAAACAATGAATAGATACATATTATTATGTCTTTGTTGCCTCTTCGCTACATTATTAAGTAGCGCACAAAGTATGGATGAACTCAATCAAAAAGAGGCAGAACTCAGAATAAGGTTAGAAGAACTGGAATCTTCTGGAGATTCTGCTGAATTCTATAATTGTTACTTTGAGTTATATGCTTGTCTTATGGAGCAAAACAATATAGTAAGAGCCAGTATCTTGGAAAAAATAGACAATACTTTTTATCCAGATAAAAGAAATCTAATCAAGGAAAAGGCAAGAGTTGAGTATGATGTGATGTGGGAGCATGGCAAGGATGTGATTTCATACGCTATTTTGGGCGATTCGTGTCTTTTCGTAAAGTCTGATACAATAGTAGCTGTTCAAAACTATATAAAAGCTGATAGCGTGGCCATGATTTATATGCGTTATCTTTCAGACGATGAGATTGAAACAATGGCTAATGTGAATTATTCCTTGGGATGGTACTATAATAGTGGGAGCAGCGTTGTGCCTGACAAAAAGAAGGCATTGTACTATTTCTTGCGTGCCGCACACCTTGGTCATTCAGAAGCAATGGCTACAGTCGGAGATATATGCAGATTTGATACTATCTTGCCAAGAAGGCTCTTATTGCCTTATTGGTATGTTGAAAACTATCATCAGGCTAATGCCATATATTGGTATAGTAAGGCCTCAGAGAAAGGGCATATTGGGGCACAGTGTGCATTGACCGGATGCTATTATGAGGCTAATGAACCTGACAGCGTTATTCTGTGGGGTACAAAAGAAGGATGTAAGGATTCTACTGATATACAATTGTTGGTTGGTTTGGCTTATTTCAATAAATCTGAGTATGAAAATGCTGTTCCTTGGCTGGAAAAGGTAGCTGTAAAGAAAAATGCTCTTGCAAATTGGCTATTGGCATGTTTGAATGAAAACGTATTCAATGATTCTATTAGAAGTCTTAAATATTTACAAGATGCTGCAGATTTGGGCAGTCCTTATGCTTTGAACGATATGGGGGTTAGGTATTTAGATGGTAAGAAGCATGAAAGAGATTTCAATACTGCAGTCCGTTATTTTCAGCAAGCAGCAGACAAAGGATGTAAAGAAGCATGGTTAAATTTGGGGATTGCATATTATGGGAAAAAATATGGTCATAAAGATCGTGCGCTTGCCGTGTCATATTGGGAAAAAGGTGCAAAAGCTGGCGATTCTGATTGTCAATATATCTATGGTTGTCTTCTGAAAAAGGGAAAGGGCGTGAAAAAGGATAAACAGGAAGCTGTCAGATGGTTCAAACTTGCTGCCCAAAATGGTTCGGAAGATGCAAATAAATATTTGAAGAAAATGGGCATTGAATACGAACAGCCTGCAATTGGTAAACAAAGTTTTAGTAAAAATGTTCGTGTAACGGATGTTGATGGTATCGGCATTACGTTTGTGGAAGAATAAAAGGCAGGAAAGTCCTGTCTCATATTAACCTCTTAAAAAACAAAAATATGAAGAAACTATTTGTTTTCGTATTGATGGTAACAGCAGTCATAACTGCAAATGCTCAGACAAGCTGGCCGCAAGGAAGCTGGCCTGTAAATGCTGTTCTCCAAAATCCCAGCTGGCCAAGCGACAACAATATTGTAAGCTGGCCTTTGGAGGAGCATCATGTGAATAAGCAAAGCAGCGTGGAGAGCTGGCCCACTTGCTAACTCTAATAGTGGAGTCTGAGGATAGAGCCTCGGACTCTACTAGCCTTCAGGAATTAATTGAGAATAACAAATATAGCGAAATATATTATGGATAAACGATTAATTACAATACTATTAATGATTATTGCATTTGCAGTATACGCACAAAGTAGTAATGAATACCAGATAAATAATATTAACACAGATGACAATGACACTTATTTGGGACAGATTACAGTGTATAAATATAGAATAGAAACACATTCTTATAACGATGGAGTTATGCGTCCTACTGCAATTGGTTCTGAATTTGTCGCTTCTCTATATTCGACAAATGTTGGAAATAAAAATTATTTTAAAATAGTAATAGATGGGCAGACATTTTCTGTCATTTCAAATCCATTTAATGGAAGAGTTTCTCCAGAAAATTACTATACAGCTTATCTATTGAAAAATGAGCATTATGTTTCTAATCCTCAATGTCCTTATATGGCAGGTCCTTATTTTCTGTCATTGCCATTTGACCAGTCTAATGAATCTGTAGTTTCATCTGTAAAAACGCAAGAAGCATCGTCGGTTCAAAAGAATCAACAGAATAAGGAGCCAGAATGGACAGCCATGGGAAAAGTAAAAGCTGTTTCTGATATACGGACAAGAAGAAATAGTGGCGAAGATGATGTTGTGTATGATGAAGAGAACGCTTTCCTTTATTCTGCTTTTGATGGGAAAAGAATGAAATATAAACTTGTCATTGCCCGAAGTGGTGAGCAATACGATGTATATCAAAATAGCAGTTACAATGGAGCAATAATTAAATGGAGTAATAATGGAAAATATGTTCAATATTTACCAAGTTTAAGTGAGATGTATACTCACCATGCTGGTGGCTATTATTTTAATGTCGACTCTACACGTTAAGAAAAGTGTTATAGAATGAAAAAACTCTATTACAGAATGAAAGAATAAAGATACTGTGTTATATTGTTTTTTGTTGTAGTCTGATTTTCACTTTCATAAAACTTTGAAATGATATGGAAAATAGTATAAAAAATATTGTCCTTTTGACTTCCATGGGAGTCCTTATTGGTGTAGTAGGTGTTATTGGCTATTTTTATCAGATAAGATGGTTGATGATTGCATGTGCTGTGGTTTGTCTATTTCAATTGCTTCTTAATATTTTTATGGGACTCCTTCAAGACTATACTTATCCTTTTTTATCTGTGTGTATTCTTGTCGGTTACTATCTTGCAGGTGAAATAGTTGATGGCGTTTGTCTCGGATTCTGTTTATACTATTCTTTAGCAATACTTTATATGGGTGTCTTGGCTGTTGTACCCTTTCAGATAATCATGATTATAGTTCCTTTAATCTCTTTAATAGCGTTCTTTGTCAACGAGGAACACCTGTTTATTGCTACAGCATTATTCTGTACCATAAATTATCATATTGCGTATTTTCGTGGTAAATTACCACATTTTGCGATGGATGTCCTTTTATGGGCTATAGCATTTGGAGTGATGTTCATGTTACAACGAAATTCTGATTCATACTATTCTGTAAAATTAATCAAAGGTGTACTTTGGGGCAGCTCTGCTTATTATATCGTCGTTGCCATGTATGCCTTTTATCGCATCCGTAATAATAAAGAATAATGGCAGAATTATGCTGATAATGTGTGAAAGGATTTTTAATACGTATTTCTTAATTAACATGTATGAGGGAGAAGCCGAAACCCTTAAAGAGTAGGCACAACTAATTAAATTAAAAATATGAAAAAAACAGTTTTAGCATTAGTGACTTTATTGCTTACGGTGAATTCGTTTGCAATAGCCAGTTGTCCGACCGATAGTTGTCCTATTGCCTCTTGGCCAGACACATGTCAGTTTATTCTCTCTAATGAAAATGTAACCGATGATGACGGTTGGATTCTTGTTGGAGAAGTTCGTCTGCATTATTGGCGTAATGCGGAAGGAGATTTAATTGCTGATCTTTATATCAGAGAAGTTGCTCACAAGATAATCTATCGTATACAATATAATGGGAAGTTTTATGCTGTGACGAAAGATGATCGTGAAGATACAAAATATTGGGTCAACGTTGACCAGAAGTCTTATTTTTTTAATGTTCAATAAACTAAGGAACTATGAAACGCGGATTACTAATAATTATGACTATAGCGATGTCTGTATTTCCAGTCATGGCACAAAATACATTGAGCATTAAGGTCGACAAACAGAAAATGCTTGACCGTTTCTTGTCTTATGTGAATATAGAAAGCCAGTCGATTGACGAACCGGACATGTCATCATTCCCGATGACAGAAGGACAAAAGGCCATAGCCCAACATATATATAATGAGGTGAAAGGTTTTGGTGGTAAGAATGTCAAAGTTACGCTATCTGATGACTACTATGTCTATGTTGATATTCCTTCAAACATCAAGAGGAAAGTCCCTTCTGTCCTGTTTCTTGCTCACCTTGATGTGACACCAGAGGCACCTGGCAAGGGTATCAAGCCAATTGTTCATCGCAAATACGACGGTGGTGATATTGTGTTGCCTGCTGGCATTACGCTTAGTCCGAATACGCCACAAGGAGCACACTTAAAAGATTTAGTAGGGAAAACGATAGTTACCAGTGACGGTTCCACTTTGCTTGGCGCTGATGACAAAACGGGTTGTGCCATTTTGGTTACGATGGTAGAGGAACTTATCAAGAACCCGAAGTTCAAACATGGACGTGTAATGGTTGCTCTGAGCCAAAACGAGGATGTGGGCAAAGCTGCTTTAAGATACGAGCCTGGTGTGTTTGGTAATAAACCTGACATTGTGGTTGATGTGGATGGCGACACCTACGATGAAATTTCTATCGCTAACTTCTCTGCTATTGGGCAAAGCTATTACTTCAAGGGTAACAAGGCACACCCCAGTAACGGAAAGGAGAACAAATATGCCGACGCGTTAACAGCTGCTGCCTATTTCATTGGTCTGGTGCCTCCAGAGCTTCATCCCAGTGCAAGTGAAGGAATGCAAGGCTATGTTCATTGCTACTCTATGACACATCCTTTAGACGGAACAGGTAAAACAATAACCAGCGACTATGTGGTGAAAGTACGTCTGAGGTATTTCGACCAAAAGGATGGTGAATACCAAAAACAACTGGTAACTGAGAACTTACGTAAAACACAAAAGGCTTTCCCGTTTGTTGAGATGAGAAAAACAGACGATCAGATGCAATATGAGAATGTGGGCTATACCATGCCAGACTATGTACCAGCTTTGGTTCAAAAGGCAGCTCAAGATGCAGGAATGAATATGAGAACGAAATATGCCCGTGGCGGTACCACCTCTGCCATGATGGTGGCTCGTTTTCCTAATGAGACTTGTGGTGGTAGTGATTTTTACAGTGGTCAAAATGCTGAACACTCCCAATACGAGTGGTGTTGCATCGAGGAAATGATGCAGTTGGTTGATGTGATAGAGAATATGATTAAAGCAATAATAGCTCTGTAAGTAATAATCATTGAACACTAATTATAAATAACATGGAAAGAGATATTTATTGGTTTTTAGGAGCTCTGTTCTATTTGCTAATGATAGCGTTTTTTGTATGGGCTATATTGGGAAATGTTAATGTATCGTCAACATATGATGGTTGGACTCCTGACTATCCGTGATAAGTTTGTTGAAAGAATAATTTGTATATAGTGATAGAGTACAGTTATGTTGACAGACTTGTCGTTAGTCCGTCGTGCGATGTTGGTCTGAATTAACAGATGCTTGCAGCAAAAGGATAAGGTGAAGGTGGCGGTCGCTGAGGATATGGATGTCAGCTGTAGTTTGTATATGCCCAGTTTTGTGTCCTTCAATGCTACCACACCAGTTCGTCGCTGTAGGTGTCGAAGGTGAGGGGGGCGGTCCAGCCGCATTCTCGGCAGACTTCGGTGATTTTTTGCTCGATTTTTGGGGTGATGGGGAGGTCGCCACGGCGATAGCGATAATACATGACGCGTGAGAAATCGTTGACAAGTTGTGACCTAATGGCTACTTCCATGTGTCCTGTCATTGCTTCGTAGAAGTGAGTCATGCCTCGTGGAATACGTTGCTTCTTGTCGCTGCGGTAGCCGGGACAGGTGTCGCTGCCTGCACCGGGGTGGTTGGGGTTGAAGCAGTTGACGGTGTACAGCCTTTCCGGCACGTAACGGCCTACCTGCCAGCGCAGACAGTGTTCGTGTAAGGGGCATTCATTATTGAAGCACACGGTGTAGTTCCGGGCTTTGTCTTTTAGAATGTTTTCGTCAATCATAGGAATCTTTGTTGGTTGTCGGCGACAAATGTACGAAAAAAATCCTTAACGCTCAAATTTTTGCTTACGAATTCTTAAAGAGAGCCTACATTAGGCACTGAGAGTGCCTGCCTTAGGCACTGCCAGTGCCCAGCCTAGGCACTGTTTTTAACATTTGTGCTCTAAAATGGTGATTTGTCTTGATTTTTGATGTCCATCAGGCGATGGTGGCCGGGGGGGATAGTTTGTTGGCGGTGGCTGTAGGGTAGGGTGATGGTGGCGGTATGGCCTTCGGGGATGTCGGCTTGCAGTACGAAGGTGTTGCCGTCAAGATGCCAGCTGACGTGGATGTCGCCCATGGAACCCTTGCACCATGTGAGGTCGCCGACGGGATGGGGGGCGATGGTATAGCTGTCGCCGTGTCGCCAGATGCCGAGGATATAAGGGATGAGCAGGTTATTGAGGTGTCCCATCATGAAATGGTTCATCGATGCACCGTGCTCTGGGTTCCACTGTTCGGTCAGCGTGGTGTGACCGAGCTTGATCTGATAGCCATAGCCAGGGACGTCGTAGTGGTTGAGCATCTTGTACAGGAGTTCCTGCTGGCCGTTGTGGATGAGGGCGTTGAACAGGTAGCGGTTGCCAACGTCGCCCGTGGTCAGGCGGTCGCCATGACGGTGGATGTCAGCGACAAGGCTGTCAAGAACTGCCTGGCGGTCTTGCTCCGGCACCAAGCCCATCTCCAAAGCAATGGCCTGAGCACATTGGCTGCCCATTGCATACCGGTGTGTTGCGAGGTCGTAGAACTCTTTGATGAAGGCAGCTTTGATGCTGTCGGCGCGGGGCTCCTGCATCAGGTGGTTCCACCAGTAGTAGTGAGCGGTGGATACCAAGGGCATGGGCGTATTCTGTGAGAATCCTGCCCGTCCCTGGCCGTAGTCGTACCAGTCGCCGAGGCCTTGTTTCAGGATATAGCAGGAGTCCTGCGTGGCCAGATAGTCGACGTAGCGTTTCATCTGCGGGCGGTAGCGGTTGATGAGGCTGTCGTCACCGTAGAAATCGCGGTAGAGGAAGGGTAAGGCAATGAAGGCGCCGCCCCATTCCGGCGACTCTAAGAACGGCGGTGCCCACGAACCTTCAAAAACACAGAGGTTGGGGGCTATCTCCGGCAATGCGCCGTTGGGGAACTGCGCATCGGCGATGTTCTGCATGGTCTGCTCTATCATGGAGCGGCAATCGTAATTGGCTACGAGTCCCTCGCCGTTGAGCCAGTCCTGCTCCAGCCACCCTAACTTCTCGCGGTGAGGACAGTCGGTCCATACCGCCTGCCAGTTGGAGCGGACGGCACGGTCGATGAGGCGGTAGGCATCGTTAAGCAGCGGATTGGAGCACTCAAACGAGCCCGTCTTGGAAGCGGAATTGTAGACAAAGCACGACCCCACCTTCTTCAGCACGTCGATGTCGCCTTCTATCTGCAGGTAGCGATAGCCGTAGTAGGAGAAGCGGGGATGCCAGGTCTCGCGTGTGCCACCTTTTAATATATAGGTGTAGAAGTGGGGGCGCCCTGTCTGCTTCTGGTTGACCAAGCCTTCGGGTGTCAGCGTCTCGCCGGGCGTCAACTTCAGTCGTTGCCCCCATTTCCCCTCAACGGTTATCTCCGGGAATCCTGCCAGGTTCTGACCCATGTCGAGTACCAGTATGCTATCGTGCCTGATGGTGTCGCTGACACCATAGCGCTCCATGATTTTCACGGGTTGCGCTATCTGTTTGCGCAGGATGCCACGAGGCGCTTCCTGAATGACGGCAGGGCGCCAGTTGTCTGGCGTGATGCGTGCGTCGTAGTCCTCGCCGCCATAGATGCTATTGAACGTGATGGGCGACGGTGCCCATTGCCATGAGGCGTCACTCACCACATCGTCCGTTGTGCCGTCCTCGTAGTCGATGTGCAGACGGAAGAGCAGCGTCAGCGGTCCGAACGCAATTTTCATCTTGGCATAGCGCTTGCCCTGTTCGTTGTAGAAACCGTTGCCCAACAAGACCTGCAACCTCACAGGGGGACAGACCCTCTGTGAGCCGCCCCTCACATGGGGTCTGTCCCCCTGTGAGGTCGAGGTTTTCAGTGGTTCCGTTACGTCGTAGGTATTGTAAAAAATGCTCTTATCGTAGTCACTCCATAGCGGTGTAAACTCGCTGTCGCCAACCTTTTGGCCATTGATGGTCAGTTCGTAGAACCCGAGGCCGGTGATATGCACCGTAGCCTGGCGAACCGCCTTTTTCAGTTTAATGTCGCGGCGCAGGTAGATGCTGCGGTCGCTGAGTGTGTCGACTGCTGCCCAGGCCTCCTTGACGGCAGGCTCTTTCAGTTTGGCACCAGTGAAGTTACGTCCCTCGGGCAACTTGGCTTGTTCGCGAGTGATGGCACCAATCCACTGGGCACTCTCAAAAACGCTTGCGCTTGCGCTTAAGCTAAATGATAATTGATAATTGATAATTGAGAGAATTATCAGAAGTAATCGTCTCATAGCGCGTTCGGGATCAAGAGTTTGCCGATGTCGGGACGCTGTCCCTTCAGTTGTCCGTCGACGAAGATACGGAGGCCACGACCGACGTGGTAGCGGTCGCCGTTACGGTCGTAGACGATGGTGAGCGTGTGGCCGTGGTAGAGGATGTTGTCAAGGCAGAAGTAAGACCACTTGTCGGCAGGCAACAGGGGGTTGACCTCAAGGGTGTTGTCCTGACGGGGCCGCAAACCCACGAGTCCGGTGATGATGAGGTCGTTCCATGTTGAATGGTTGTAGTAGCGCGAACGCTCCTGGTCGCCTTTGAGCCAAAAACCCGTGGTTTCATCGAGATATTCGCCGATATAGGGTTTGCCGCGCATGTGCTGGCTCTGCATGTATTTCTCCATTTCGTCGAAGAAGAGGGAGTCAATGGACCCAGTGGCAAAACCACTGGGAACATTGGTGTAGTCGTTGGCGAAGTTGGCCAGGGCGGTGAGGGTCTGACTGGTGGCAAAGGGCCAGACGGCACCGTCCCATTCGCATTTGCCGACGCCGTGGGTGCGGAACAGCGGATGACGGCGCTCGGCAGTGGTCTGTCCGTAGGGCGCAGAGAAGCCCTGCGGGTCGGCAGCTTGTTGCCAAGCCACGGCATATTTCGCCTCGTCCTTTGCCATGTGGGTGTACCACGGCATGAAGCCGATGGCTTCGCGGACGTTGGCACTGGAGTCAATGCGGTGCGTCTCAAAGAACGCATGATTTTCGTTCCACAGTTTGTCATGCACCTTCTCACGCAGGTCGGCAGCCTTGTCGAAGTAGGTCTTGGCTTTGCTGGCAAAACCAGCAAGCGCACAGGTGTTGCCGATGGCCATGGTATTGCCGTACATATAGCTGTTGATGCTGGGGCGCAGGTATTTTTTCTTGCGTCCACCGCTGATAGTCTCCTCCATGGCGTCCTGCACGTCGGCCTGCCAGTAGAGTCCGCCCTCACGGGTATGGGTGCTCTCCCAGTAATTATATTCCCATTCCATCGAGGGAAGCATGCCGACAATCCAGTCCTTGCGACCGTCCACGAGGTAGCGTCCCCACAGCGAATGGGCTATCCATGAGGAGTAGTTGACCAGCTTCTTCATGGGTTGACCGTCATTGCCGTGATACCAGGTGTTCATGATCTGGTCGAGGTAGGTGGTGTCGCGCAGCCAACGGCTCTCATGGATATGGTGTCCCACGCCCGACGAGATGAGGTTCCACTGGTCGGCATAGCTGCGGTTGACGAGGAACTCCGTCATGGCGTAGCCCACGGGTGTCTGGCGAATATGCTTGCGCAGTGTCCACCAACGGAAATACCACATTTCTTCGAAGCCACGGTCGGGGCAGTCGAAGAGCGGCACATTCTCTGTCATCCACTGCCACGCCTTGGCGTTGGGGATGGCCTGCACGATGTTCTCGTCCTCCATCGTGTTGAAATAGTCCACGTAGTGCTTGTAGTTATCGTAACGGAGGATGGCGGGAATGTGGCCGATGGTTTGGCCATCGGTATCAATGGCGTTCGTAACGACGTTGGCAATCGCGAAAGTGACCTCCGGGTCGCGCTCACCGGCGTTGTCGAGGATGCCGTCCCAGTCAGCCGGCGTGTCGATGTCCGGGAAGCGTCGCTCGGCGCCCGTGCGGAACATGATGCGCTCGATGCTTTCAACGGGTGCAAAGAATATGCGCTGGCCTGCCTTCTTGCCATTGATGTAAACCTCTATCATCCGTTTCGACACGCTGAGCACTGCCTCGATGTGATAGACCGTGCCAGCTTCATATTTGCCCAATCCACCGTAGCGTGCGCCGCCCTTGCAGCGCATGATGCCCTCGTCGGTCAGTTCGATACGAGAGCAGGCAGTGCCGTTGGAATCGAGGAATTCTATCTGTAAGAGCCCTCTGTCGTTCTGACCAGCCTTCAAGTCGAAGCTCACCTTCAG
>JAEEGH010023868.1_pt1 | contig 12399 bp, 2 predicted proteins | sample 9134181 | NCBI WGS metagenome assembly JAEEGH01 (sample SAMN16246544, study PRJNA631951) | gut metagenome | biome: gut microbiome; feature: rumen; material: DP-attached | host: Bos | place: Iran: Karaj | collected 2018-10
ATGCTACATACAGTGAGAAGGACAGATATTATACCGTTAAGTTTGTGGATGACGACGGTACTACTGTTATTCCTTACGTAGATGCAGAAGGAAATGAGATTAAGGAGCAGATCCTTAAGTGGAATGATCCTGTAAATTACCCTGCAAATCCTTCAAAGCAGAACAATACAACCGTTTATAACTTTGAAAAGTGGACCAGAACAGATGCAAAGCCTAACAAGGCTGTCTGCGATGGAGATGCAGTGTACAAGGCTTCATATACTTCTGCTGACCGTCTTTATAAAGTTACTTTCTATAATACACTCCTGGATGAGAATAACGAGGAATACCCTGTATATATCACCAGTGGAAAGTATAAGTATGAGGCTACTGTAACTCCTCCGGCAGATCCCGAGAGACCTGCAGATGAGACTTATACATATAAATTCATTGGCTGGGATCCTGTTGTTACCAAGGTTACAAAGGACGATACCGAGTATTTTGCTCAGTATGAATCAATTTATAATAAATATTCGGTAACCTTTAAGAACGGTGATACCGTTATAGCTCAGAAGACTGACTATCACTACGATGATCCTGTGGGGGATACACAGCCTGAAGACAAGGATGTAACAAAGCCTGACAATAAGTATAAGTACACATTCAAGGGCTGGAAGGTTGAAGGAACTGAGGATACTGAAATTGTTAATCCTCTTCCCAATGTTACAGAGAATGTAGTATACGTAGCTGTTTTCGACGGCGAACTTATTGATTATACCGTAACCTTCGTTAACTGGAATGATGCAGTTCTCCAGAGCAAGACCTATAATTGGGGAGATACTGTAAAGTATGAGCAGGCTGAGCCTACAAAGTTTGTAAGTGAAGAGGATGCTCGTGCACATTATTATACATTTACCGGTTGGAATTCCGAGATAACTGCTTGTGAGGGAAATAAGACTTATAAGGCAACATTTAAGCAGAACGATGTCGAGTATACGATCGTTTTCGTTGATGAGGAAGGTAAAGAAATCCTTAAGAAGACGGATTACCATTACGGCGATACCGTTATTGAGCCTGAAGATGATCAGATTCCCGAAAAGGCAACCGAGTATGATGCAGACGGAACACCTGTTACCACACATCCCTTCGCAGGATGGACTCCGCAGGTTGTTAACGTTGTAGCTAATGCTACTTATACGGCAACTTACAGCGATGTAACGAGTCAGTATACCATTACTTTCCTGAATTACGATGACACCGAAATCAGCAGTGTAAAGCTTGATTACGGTGCAACAGTTACAGAACCTGCAGCTAAAGACATTAAAATTCAGAAAGAAGATCCCCAGAATACTTATGAGTTCGGCGGCTGGAACAGCACTGTAACTACTGTCAAGAAAAATGCTACTTATAAGGCTGTTATGACGCCTATCCCCAAGGATTACACGATTAAGTTTGTAAACGGCGGGCAGACCATGCAGACGCTTACAAGGCACTGGGATGAGTTTGTTACCTATACCGGTGAGACTCCTGTCAAGTCTGACCTTGAGTATACTTATACCTTCAGCGGATGGGATCCTGCATATACTGCCGGTATGGCTGTTAATAAGATCACTTTCGATGAGAACCGCGAGGCTGTATTTACAGCACAGTTCGACAAGGAAGAGATTATCTACACCGTTAAGTTTGTTGTTGATTTTGGCGACAGGGTAGAGACTGTCAGCGAGCAGCCGGGACACTATAATCATTCTGTAACCACACCTGATACACCTACCAAAGATGATCTGATGGATGGTGAAGTTCTCGTTGAGGAATACGAATTCGACGGATGGTATCTCAATGGTAATAAGGTTGATGACAGCGAGATCGTTACGACTGCAACCGCTAATCTCACCTATACCGGTAAGTTTAATCCTAAGCGTGCAAAGTATACCATCAAGTTTATCGTTACCGATATTGATGGAAAGACAAAGACAACCGTATCAGAAGTTGTGTATCCGTATGGTGCCAACATTACTCGTCCTTCAGTAGGTATGCCTGATGAAGAGACCGGATTTGTTCCCGATGTTCTTTCGGTCAAGGAAGATGAGAATGGTATTGTTTACCAGGTAACTAACTGGACACCTACCATAATCGGAACATGTAAGGGTGACGCAGAGTATAATTGCGGATATACTATCAAGCTTGACTTCCCTTATGAGGTTGAATTCTATGATGACGGCGAAATACTGATCACCGGAGTTAAGAGTACTTACAATTATGGAGAGCCTCTTGATGTTCCGACCGGCCTTTCAAAGCAGCCCGGCGACAAATATTCTTATACCTTTATCGGATGGCAGCCTCAGCTTGTAACAGAGAACGGCGTTGCTGTCTGCAAGGGAAATGCTAAGTACTATGCACAGTATCGCGCTGATCTGATCCCTTACAACGTAAGCTTCGTTGATTATGACGGAACTGCTATTCTTGTAAAGAAGACGGAAGACGCGGAAGCAAAGGCTGTTAACGTTTACAATTATGAAGACAGCATCGTAACTCCCGAAGTTACAAGAAAAGACAACGAGACCTTCAGGTATGAGTTCGATTACTGGCAGGGAACCGATGCCAAGAATAATCCTGTTTCCTACAGCGCAGTTTGCTTAGGCACAGTAGTTTACACGGCAGTTTATAAGGAAATCTATAAGGACTACACAGTAACATTTGAAGATATCAAGGTAAATGAAACAGAGCCCGCATACAGCGTAAGCACTAAGTACCACTTCAATGCAACCGTTGATGTACCCGCAAACAGAGCTGATTATCAGGACGCTAAGTATGATTATGAGTTCAAGGGTTGGGCAGTTAAGGAAGAGAACGCAGTAAGCGGCGCAGCGGTTACTATCGCAATTGCTCCTCTTACCGGCGAGAACGATCCTGTTGTTAAGGCGACCGGCGACATTACCTACGTTTCGGTTTATGAGCCTAAGCTTAGAGTATTCAATGTTAAGTTCGTTGATCAGAACGGCAATGATCTTGGCGATAAGGGTTATGCTTACAAGGTAACTTACGGCGAGACTGTTGAAGAAGCTGATTGTGAAGATGCTACCAGCGCTGCAAGAGGTAATGCTGAAAAGATGGCTCACGATAATGTTGAGTACTTCTTCTCCGCATGGAAGACCTACAATGAGAACAATGAGCTTGTAACCGTTGAACCCGCAAACTTTGAGATCAACAAGGATACCACCTTCTACGCTGATTTCAGAGAGAAACTTGACTTCGACATTTTCTACCACGGTTCAGATCCTGCTGTTTACGGAACTGAAGGTGAGAAGTCGTTCAGAACTGAGTCTGTTAAGGAAGGTTCCGACTACACTGTAATTACAGAGGGTCCTTCACTTGCAGAAACTCCTACCACAAAGTTCGAGTTCATCGGATGGAGCACCAAGTACATCGCTCCCGACGTATTCCCGGATGCAACTCAGATCCTTACGACCGAGGAAGCTGTAAGAGTATTTACCATCAGCAGACTTTCGGCACCTACATTTACCACTCAGTACGTAACCAATGAATTCAGCTGTGTTGAAGAGATCAAGACTGTAGCTAATAAGGTTGATCTGTATCCTGTATACAAGTCGATCGAGAAGAAATACACCGTAACCTATATGGACGGCAGCGAAAAGCTTGCTGAGGGTTCGTTCATCTACAAGGCGTCCGCACTTGGAATTAAGCCTGCAGACCGCAAGGGATGGTCAACTTCAGCCAACTACGTTACCACGATCTATACCTTCACAGGCTGGGATGTTTCCGATGCAGAGCTCGGATGCGTAACCAGAGACATGGTTGTTCATGCGAAGTACGATGTAAGATACGTAAGCACACTTCCTCCTTTCGAGGAAGAAGATGACGAAGAGCCCGTTGAGGAGCCTAATGTTCCTGTAGATGAGCCCGATGAGCCCGAAGAGGAGATCATCACCGAAGAGCCTGAGACACCTCAGGGTCCTGTAGAAGAGGAGCCCGAGGAAGAGATCATTCCTCCTCAGCCCGAGACACCTCAGGGTGCTCCCGAAGAGGAAGTTGATCTGGATGACGTAGAGACGCCTCAGGGCGATCTTCCTAAGACCGGAACTACTCCCGTTGGCGTATTCTTCGGAATCGGTGCAGCATGCATCATGCTCGGCGGAGTAATGCTCAAGGGTATCCGTCGTCGCGAAGACGAGATGTAATTCTCAAGTGAATATGTAACATGTTTGGGCCTCGGCACTTCGGTGCCGGGGCCCGATTTTACTGAAAAAAACCTGCCCATGCCTGAATTTACTGAAAATGGTTAATTTCTTAACTTTTACTGTTTCATGTGAATTTCACAAGTCTGGCGGGGCATCAATATTGGTTTTGTGTGAGTTACAGCATTTGCTTTAAAAATCTGACAAAAAAGAGAAGCTGTAACTCTTATATTGTGTCAAAAATTCGCATAATGTGAGATTTTATGCATTGAACAGCGAATAAATTTTCGTATTGTGAATTTTTGGGCGTTGTGCTACAATAAAAATCCACCCCTTTGGAGAGAGAGGTTAAGGTGGAGATATAGGACAAAAGTTACTGAACACCCGTTGTCGGGTGAAAAAGAATTGGAGGGAAAAAATGAAAAAACGGTTACTGTCAGTGCTGCTTTCACTGGCACTCATCGTCTCGTCATTTGTTAGTGGAGTACCGGCTCAGCAGACCTATGCCGCGGCACCGGAAGCATCTTCGCTTACATACAACACGGGACACAGGGACACTGATGCGTATGCACTCAGTGATGAGGCAATTTCGTACTACAAGGATTTTCCGTACACTTATACGAACCTCACATCGGGCGAGACTTCTGTCGAGGCAGCAGACCTTGCAGCAGCGCTCAAAGGATTAATGCAGGGTACACTTGAAAACCAGGTTTCTTACAGCTCGCTTCCGGATTATTGGGCATACACCGATGCGGAGGACGGAACTGCCGGAACCATCTATTTCTATGCAGACAAGTCCAATACTGAGGTATCTGCCAATCTTAACCGTGAGCATGTATGGCCCAAGAGCCATGCCAGCTTCTTTGAAAAGTTCGGCGGAGCCGATCTTCATCATCTCCGTCCTGCCATCGATAAGCTCAATAGCGACAGAAGCAGCTATACGATGGGCGAGATCGATGAGGAGACTGCGACTGTATGTTCTTATAACGGCAATGTCGGAGGATATCTAAAGAACAATACCTTCGAGCCCCTTGAGAATGTTAAGGGAGACGTTGCCCGTATTTTCCTCTATGTTTATCTTTGCTGGGGACAGCCTAACCTTTTCGTAAACGTTACGGCTGACAAGCTTCCCGCATTCGATCCCGACGACTCCAAGAACGACGGACAGAAGGTTATCGAGAGCCTTGAGACCCTTCTTAAGTGGAACTATGACGATCCGGTTGATACGTGGGAGATGTGTCAGAATGACCTGATCGAGAAGGTTCAGGGCAACAGAAACGTATTCATAGATTACCCCGAGTACGCATGGCTTATTTTCGGCCTTGAGGTTCCCGAGGGAATCGTATCTCCTTCTTCAGGCAACACTGAGCTCGGCAACTACGAGCCCGGCGATCTCTCCGATTATTACGAAACAGAAGAAAGCCAGATCGATGAGAGCAAGCTGATCTCTGTCGCTGCAGCAAATGCTTCGGCTACAGGCAGCATTGTTACCACCGAGGGCGAGATCATTTATATCTTCGGCACCAATGATGCACCTTCATCGGCTATTATCCGCGATGAGAACGGTGATACCATCCAGATATATTTTGGCAGCGCAGCATTTAAGCAGAATGTCGGCGATGTGATCATGGTTAAGGGCAGCATTGCCGAATACCATGGCGTAAAGCAGATCAGCGGCATTATCACCAAGCTTGTTTCTGAGGGCAGAGGCGTAGCTTCCATTGCTCCCGAAGAGGTTACTCTTGCCGAGCTTAACGCCAATATTGACAATTATGTTTCCAAGCTCGTGACCGTTAAGAACGTAGCTCTCGGCGGCAAGGGCGAGACTGCGGATACCACCGTTATTACACAGACCATCGACGGCGTTGAGTCTTCGCTCGGTCTCTATCTGCCCGCTTCGTACCCTAGCGACGTAGCGAGAACGGATATCGTTGATATCGTAGGTATCGCTTCAAAGCGTGATGACGCGGCACAGATCCGCGTAGGTTCATCTTCGGACTATACCCTTGTACAGAAGGGCGAAGGCCACAACGTGGACCTTACCACCGTTGAAGGTATCCTGGATGCGGCTTTTGAGCTGGAGCCCGGTGAGGCGCTCAAGCAGCCTGTAACTCTTACGGGAAAGATTACATCCATCGATACTCCTTACAACTCTCAGTACGATAATGTTTCCGTTATTATTTCGGTTAGCGGAAAGAGCCTTCTCTGCTACAGACTTGCCAAGGGTTCTGAGCTGAAGGTCGGCGATGAGATCACCGTAACAGGTATCATTAAGAATTATAACGGCAAGATTGAGTTTGATGCGGGCTCGACTTATGTTCATGCCGGCGAGACACCTACAGGAACGCCTACAGGATCACCTGATCCCACAGGTACGCCTGAGCCTACCGGAACTCCTGCGAATGTTACCGAATATACCACGATCGTTTCCAAGGAAGAGGCAGCAACACTCGAGGCTGCATTTGCGCTTGAACAGGGCAAGTCGATGAGCGGAACACAGTCTCTTCGCGGCGTGATCACGAAGATCGTTGACGCTTACAACGAGAATTATGATGACATTACAGTCAACATTCAGGTTGGAGACAAGACTGTTCAGTGCTATCAGCTGGTAGGCGGCAAGGACCTGAAGGTTGGCGATGCCATCAAGGTTACAGGTACTATCAAGAACTTTAAGGGTACTGTAGAATTTGATAAGAAGTGCACATACGTTAAGTGCACCACAAAGAACGTATTCAAGAAGATCGATTCCGTTGACAAGATCGTTGACGGCAAGTATGTCCTTTTTGCAACCAGCAAGGCAGAGAGCGGAGATTACAGCGGCGCTCTTGGTAATACGATCAAGAGTGGTAAGGTGAATGCGGTAGCAGTTACACCTGAAAATGACGCTTTTGTCGATCCCGATGCTGCGATCGTCTGGACGATCAAAGCGGATGAAGAGAGCGGAAGCTATACTCTGTTTAATGAGAGCGCAGGAAAGTATCTCCTGATCGCTGCAGACTCCACATCCGGTTTCTCGCTGAGTGATGAGGCGAAGTATGGCTATACCGTAGCTGCGATCGGTGATGATACGGCAAATATCTTCCTGAAGACTACCTTTACCGAATCAAAGAGAGGTATAGGACTCTTCAAGACCGATTTCAGACCTTATACAGATACAAATATTAAGAACAATAAGGCAACCCTTAATCTTTATGCATATGCCGGTCTCGAGCTTACTCCCGTTGAGACTGAGCCTACCGGCACGCCCAATCCTACAGGCACACCTGATCCCACAGGTACTCCCGATCCTACCGGAACGCCTGCAGATTATACAACGATCGTTTCCGAGGAAGAGGCAGCGACACTTGATGCTGCATTTGCACTTGAGAAGGGCAAGGCTCTCGAAGGAACCAGATCGCTTCGCGGCGTGGTAACTAAGATTGTTACAGCCTACAGTGAAGAGCATAAGAATGTAACCGTTAATATCCAGATTGGCGACAAGACCGTTCAGTGCTACCGTCTTGCAGGCGGCAAGGATCTGAAGGTCGGCGATGCGATTAAGGTTACCGGTACCATCAAGAACTATAACGGCACCGTTGAGTTTGACTCTAAGTGCACATATGTTACCTGCACAACAAAGAGTGTATTCGAGAAGATCGATTCCGTTGATAAGATTGTTGATGGCAATTATGTTCTTTTTGCAACCAGCAAGGCAGACAGCGGAGATTACAGCGGCGCTCTTGCCAATACGATCAAGAGCGGCAAGATGGATGCTGCAGCGGTGACTCCCGAAAATGACGCTATTGTCGATCCCGATGCTTCGATCGTATGGACATTCAAGGCGGCTGCAGACGGCAGCTACACCATTTTCAATGAGAAGGCAGGAAAGTACCTCCTGATCAGCACCAACTCCACATCCGGATTTGCTCTGGATGATGAAGCAAAGTATGGCTTTACCGCATCTGCAATCGGTGACGACGCAGCGAATATCTTCCTGAAGACAACGCTTACCGATTGCAAGAGAGGTATTGGTCTTTATAAGACTGATTTCAGACCTTATACAGATACAAATATTAAGAACAATAAGGCAACCCTTAACCTTTACGTATTTGCGGGCCTTGAGCTTACTCCCGTTGAGACTGAGCCTACAGGAACACCTGAGCCTACAGGAACACCCGATCCTACAGGAACTCCTGATCCTACAGGCGTACCTGCAGAACCTCAGGAGTTTGAACAGGTAACTTCGTTTGACAATATTGAGGACGGAAAGTACATTTTCGTTGCGGAGAGCGGCGAAGATCTCTATGCAATGGATAAGGCGCCCGCTGAGGGAGGCCAGGCTAATGCACGCGGTCTTGCAGCTGTTGAGAAGGTTGATGAAAAGATAGTTACCGATGTGACTTCGATCGTTTGGACACTCACCAAGGTAATTGCTGATGACGGCACTGTTACTTTCACTATTCAGGATGAAGACGGAAAGTTCTTATCCATGAGCAATGCGAATAACAAGCCATTCTCAAAAGATAAGAACAAAGATGCGGCTGATGAATTTGCTTACTTTATTATAAAGGGAAATGAAAAGGTAAGCGGCGCCGTTATCATCAAGAACGAGAAGAACACGAGATGCATCAGTATCTATGCGGCTCAGGATTTCAGAGGTTATACGGAAGATAACAACAGCCTTAAGCCTTTGTATCTCTACAAACTCGCGGAAACGCAGACGGAAGATCCTCAGCCCGTAGATCCCGAGCCTATAGATCCTACTCCTGTGGATCCTACCCCTGTTGATCCTCAGCCTACAGAGCCCACACCGGTTGCTCCTCCTATCATTATCCTTCCTCCTTTCGCGGATGATAATGATAATGAAGGCGGCGAGACAGTAAATGTTGACACTCCCGAGACTCCCGAGGGAACTCCCGCGGAGACCGTTGACGTTACTGAGACCGAGACACCTGAGGGCGCACCTGAGGATGCTGAGCCGACTGTTGTAGCGAAGAAGGTTGTTGTAAAGGCTGACGCGTTTGCCGAGGACAGCAATATTGCTTCCGCTGCGCTGAAGATCATGAGCGACGACACCGCTATCATCAGAAAGCTCAAGGCAGCAGGCAGCGAGGTTATTATTCCTGAGACGATCAAGGTTGGTGACACGGAGTACACCGTTTCGACCATCGCAAAGGGCTGCTTCAAGGGAATGGCTGATGTTACCGAGATCACTCTCGGTGCTAACATTACCACCGTAAGACCCGGCGCGTTCAAGGGAATCGAGACTCTTGCGAAGTTAACGGTTAAGTCCTACACTGAAGGCATGTTCCAGAAGAAGGCCTTCAAGGGCGTTGACACTAAGAACTGCGTTATCGCGATCGAAGTTCCTATGACCATGAAGAAGAAAGCCAGACAGGCACTTGCAGCTCAGGTTAAGGCAGCGCTCGAGCTCGCCGGCTTCAAGGGCACGGTCAAGATCGTGAGAGTTGAGAAGTAATACTTAGTATATAAAAAGTAATACCTTCTATATAATATGAATGAGAAGAAGTGAAGTTCCCGGATTGGGGCTTCACTTCTTTTGTTTATGCGTTCTTGACAGGAGGTTACATTTTCTATAATTTACACGACGATAAAAAAGTTACGTACTAAATCACAAAGATACATTAAAATAATTGAAATGTATCTTTTTTGTATCTTTTGGGGTGTATAGTGGACTCAACAAGTTAAGAAAAGACTCTTAACAAAAAGATGACACTGATGGGTGAACAAAAATATGGAGGAAAGAAAATGAAGAAGAGACTTATCGCACTCGTAGCACTGGTACTTGTACTTGCACTTTCAGTTCCTGCAAATGTAAAGGTAAGCGCAGCAGGCAACGGACATAGCAACGGAAATCAGAAAGAAAAGAACAAAGTATTTGTTGTAGTTGGTAACTATGCTTATTTTGACTGGTTTTCTTTTTCGGAAATCTATGTAAGATTTGAAAATGCAGAGGTAACTATAAAGTATTATGATTCTAGAGACTTCGAGTACATTGGCAGATATCCGTTTGGCAAATATGTTTATAATGTTCAGTCACAGACAGCGACAACAGATAAAAACGGAACAGCAACATTTGAGATCCAGAAGAAGTATGACAGAATTGATTCGATAGAAGTTAGGGTCAATGGTGATTTAGTAGAAGTTGATGATAGTGGCTGGTACACAAAGAACAGAATGACCATTACCGAGTATATTGATGTAAGAGAGACACCTACAAACGAGACTCCCGCAGAGCAGCCCGCAGAACAGCCTGTAGAACAGCCCGCAGAACAGCCCGCAGAGCAGCCTGTAGAACAGCCCGCAGAACAGCCCGCAGAGCAGCCTGCAGAACAGCCTGCAGAGCAGCCTGCAGAACAGCCTGCAGAGCAGCCCGCAGAACAGCCTGCAGAGCAGCCTGCAGAGCAGCCCGCAGAGCAGCCTGCAGAGCAGCCCGCAGAACAGCCCGCTGAGCAGCCTGCAGAACAGCCTGTAGCAGAAGCACCCGCAGCAGAAGTAGTTGCAACTGAGCAGCCTGCAGCAGAAGAGCCCGCAACAGAGATCGCTGCAGCAACCGGTACCGGCGCACAGCCTGACGTAGCAGCTCCTGTACAGACCACCACAACTTATACCATTCCTTTCATTATCCTTCCTTCATGGAGCGCTGATAATGACGATGCAGCAGATACAACCGAGACAACAGCAGCAGAGACTTCCGCAGAGGAGCCCGCAGCTGACGAAGAGATTGTTGATGTAGATACAACTCCCGCTACTCCCCAGGGTGCAGTTGAGGACGAAGAGCCCGCAGCAGAAGAGACAGCAGAAGAGATCGCAGAAGAGATCGTTGAAGAGATCCCCGTTGAGGAACAGCTTACTCCTGAAGGTGCAGTTGAGGAAGAGGAAGAGGGCGAAGAGCTCGGACTTGACCTGGCTGAGACTCCTCAGGGCGATGTACTTCCCCAGACCGGCGTTCTTTCCGCAGCAGTATTCTATGGACTTGGTTCCCTCTGCGTAGCAATCGGCGGCACCGTAGTAGCAAAGATCCGTCGCAAGGAAGAGGAATAATTAAACAGACTAACACTACTAATCCATTTAAATACACCCATTAAAGAAGAGTGGCGATCCAACCGGATCGCTGCTTTTCTTTTGTATGATAAGAGAAAAACACACGGCAGAAAGGTTACATTTACCTAAAAATCGCAATAAAAGATAAATGAATATAGAAGTAACCAAACGGAAAATAATAAGGGAGAATGCTGCAAAAACCCATAAATAGCGGCTTTGCAAGATTCAGAGATGCGGAGGAAAGCGAAGGAATATAAGAAGGTTTCAAATAAATTTAAAAGATACAAAAGAAATATTAAAATGTATCCAAATTGTATCTTTTGGGGTGTATAGTTGTCTCATAAGGTTAAACAACCCCTGAACGAACAGGGAAGAAACTAATGGGTGAACAAAAGAATGGAGGAAAGAAAATGAAGAACTTAAAGAAGAGACTTGCAACAATTATTTGCTTCGTAATGGCAATTGCACTTGTACTTCCTGGAATGAAGGTTAACGCAGCAGCGGCTGGTTCCGTTTACCATGACGGAGATGAGAAAATTACAGTAAGTGCGAGAGTTGTTGACGAGAATGGTCCGGTTGAGGGCGCTACTGTTAAAATTTATGTTACTATAAAGACTGCCTTCACATGGGGTTGGTCCTATCCGACGTATTCTATCACTTCAGATAGCAACGGAGAGGTTGAATTCAAACTCGATAGTGATAACGATGTTGTTACCAAGGTAGTTATTACTGAAGCCGGCCATGAAGATCGAGTTTATACAGGTCCGTTCCCTTATGGCGGCAATATTGGAACAATTAAGACTTATTTCTGGACAAACAATCTTGTAATTGGTGATATTACAATCGAAGTTAAGGCTGACAACAACACCGGCGAAAACGGCGAGAACGGCGAAAACGGCGAGAATGGCGAGAACGGCGAAAACGGTGACGTTCAGGACGACAAGCCTGTAACTGAAGAGAACAACGACGACAACAACGGTACCGGCGCAGAGCCCGATGTAACTGCTCCTGCAGCTGACACCACCGGCACCACAAACAACAACTGGGTATTCCTTCCCATGTGGAGTGACAATACTGACGACGCAGCAGACGAGACTCCCGCAGCAGAGGAGCCCGCAGCTGAGGAAGAGTTTGTAGACGTAGAAGAGACTCCCGCTACTCCCGAGGGTGCAGTTGAAGACGA
>JAEEGH010023869.1_pt1 | contig 12399 bp, 13 predicted proteins | sample 9134181 | NCBI WGS metagenome assembly JAEEGH01 (sample SAMN16246544, study PRJNA631951) | gut metagenome | biome: gut microbiome; feature: rumen; material: DP-attached | host: Bos | place: Iran: Karaj | collected 2018-10
GACGTCTTCAACAGCCGACACTTCGAGAACTATACGGAGGGTTCCACCTTCTGGCGCCACCAGAAAAACTAGCGCGACCCACGCATCAATATCCAGCTGACGTGGAACTTCGGTAACATGACACAGAAGAAACGGCCCGACCGCGACAACGACCAGAACGGCATGGGCAACGATGACGATCAGGGCGGCGGATATGGCGGCTTTGAACAGTAGAAAGCCTGTACACGAAAAAAACAGCGACAAACCTTGCGTGGTTTGCCGCTTTTTTCGTACCTTTGCCGTCGTAATGTGCAAAAGCAAACATCTCTACATCGCAGTCCTCGTGGCTGCCATCGCCCTGCTCTTCGTGCTGAACCTGCTGACGGGCAGCATACGCATACCCGCTGCCGACGTGCTGAACATCCTGCTGGGCAATGCCGATGGCGTGAAGCCCTCGTGGCACTATATTATTATGGAGAGCCGACTGCCACAGGCCATCACTGCCACGCTTTGCGGAGCAGCTCTTGCCGTCAGTGGCCTGATGTTGCAGACCGCCTTCCGTAACCCGCTCGCCGACCCGTCCATCTTTGGCATCAGCAGCGGTGCAGGCCTTGGCGTCGCGCTGACGATGCTGCTGCTGGGCGGCTCGTTCAGTGTTGGCTCGCTGCAGGTAGGTGGCTTCGTGGCCGTCATCCTCGCGGCCTTCGTGGGCGCCATGACGGTGATGGCCATCATCCTGTTCTTCTCGACACTGGGGCGCAACCACGTCATGCTGCTCATCATCGGCATTATGATTGGCTACGTCTCGTCGTCGGCCATTGCCCTGCTCAACTTCTTTGCTACCGACGAGGGCGTCAAGTCGTACATGGTGTGGGGAATGGGCTCCTTCGGAGGTGTTAGCATGCAGCACATGCCGCTTTTTGCGGCCATCACCCTGCTGGGCATCGGTGGCGCTCTATTGCTCATTAAGCCCCTCAATGCCCTGATGCTCGGCGACCGCTACGCTGAGAACCTTGGCGTAAGCATACGCCGTGTGCGTAACATGCTGCTTGTCACCACTGGGCTGCTGACGGCCATCACGACAGCTTTCTGCGGGCCCGTCTCGTTTATTGGACTGGCCGTGCCCCACATCGCACGTATGCTGCTGCGCACCGACAACCACCGTCTGCTGCTGCCTGGCACGCTGCTCTGTGGTGCGGTGGTCGCCCTGCTCTGCAACCTCGTTTGTTACCTGCCGGGCGAAAGCGGCATCATTCCGTTAGGAGCGGTGACGCCACTGATGGGTGCCCCAGTCATCATCTACGTCATTGTAAAAGAGGTGAGGAGGTAAAGGGGAGTTAAGGGGAGTCAAAGGGACGATAGAGATATTTCCCATTAAATGATGAAGCACGAACTGACCAGCAAAGCCTACCTGCAGAGGCTTATCAATGAAGGCGAGCACCAGCAGCAGGACTTCAAATTTGAGATAACGAGCGCCTGCAAGATAGCCCGCTCGCTTTCAGCCTTTGCCAACACCGACGGAGGACGTCTGTTGATTGGTGTCAAGGACAACGGCACCATTGCTGGCGTCCGCAGCGACGAGGAGATGTATATGGTAGAAGCCGCAGGCGAGGTGTGGTGCGACCCTCCTGTGCATTGCCACATGACGGCCTATCGCGTGGCTTCTCCCTCCTCAGCTCACGAGACGCGCACCGTTGTCGTTGCTCAGATTGACCCTGCTATGCAACGCCCCGTGCGGGCAAAGCTCGAAGACGGCACCTTCCGCGCCTTCGTTCGTATTGCTGATGAGAATATCGTCGCCTCACCTGTGCAAATGGAGTTGTGGCGTAGCGAGGGCATGGCCGTCGGCACCCTCGTCTCCTTCACCGATGCTGAGCGCAGCCTCCTCACCTTGCTTGCCGCCTCAGGGCCCATCTCCCTCAATCAGTTTTGTCGCCGTGCCCGTGTGCCCCGTCATCGAGCCGTCCGTCTGCTTGCCGCATTTATCCGCTTTGGCTTGGCAAACGAATCCTTCCAAAACCACACGTTCCTATATAGCGCAACATAGGTTTTTTTTACAAATACGGATACAAACGTCAGCCGAGAACATACGATGTGCCCGTTTTTGGTGTAGGAAGGTGTAGGAAGGTGTAGATAAAATCATTCTCCTACACCCGCAATGGTTTATGTGCCAGCAGAATAAGCTCATTGGTGTAGGAATGTAGCAATTTTTCATGTTTTTGTAGAAAGTGTCCCGTTGTTTGATGTCGTTTTCTGTGCGTAGTGCGATGTTTATAAACAGCGCCCCCGTTTATATAAACAGCGCCCCTGTTTATATAAACGCGGCCCGTGTTTATAAACCGTTGCCTGGAATGAGAAATCGGATAACCTCTTTGTTCAGGCGGACTTTATCCTGCTTGTAGCGTGTGATTATCCCACTACGCTATGGTTTTATTCCAGTGGGCTGTCAGATTAGCCCACTGGGCTGTGTGTCCCAGCTTTTATTCTTCTACTTCCTCGAAGTGGGCTTCAGAGGCGTCCGAAGTGTCGAGGACGCGAGGCTTGGGTTCTTCCACACGTGAGACGGTGGTTCCTTCCTTCGTCTTTGTCTGTCGGGGCTGCGGGGCATTGTCCTGCGAGCGGGACATGCCGCGAGATATTTGCCGAGGCAGATAGAAGAAGACGATATACAGAAGGGCTATGATAAGTAGGACGCGAATCATTTTTTTGCGGATTGACTGATGAGGGAAAGAATGATGTACCAACCGATGGTAGCCGCAAAGCCTCCAATACCAAGAATGAAGAGGAGTGCTATGCTACCGAGGAGGAAGATGTATCGAATGCGGTTCTCCTTCCAACGGAGGTTGTGAAACTTCAAGGAAAACATCGGTATGGGGCTGACTAACAGCCAAGAAAACAAGAGAACTAAAAAGACTATTAGGAGAGAGGAGTGAGACGTTAGGAATTGAGACGTATTGTCCAAGCTGATATTTCCTACTATCTCGTTCCTTGTTCCCAAAAATCCTAATTCCTCATTTTTAATACCTAATTTTACAACCAATGAACCCCAGAACAAGGCGTTGGCAGGGGTGGGAAGGCCTATGAAGGAGTTGGTCTGCCGCTCATCGAGGTTGAAGCGGGCCAATCGGAGAGCCGAAAAGGCTGCCAGCAAAAAGGCTATATAGGGAAGGATGTGATAGGTGCATCGTGTTTGCAGCAGGGAGAAGACCATCAAGGACGGCGCTACACCGAAGGTCACAACATCGGCTAACGAATCAAGTTCTTTGCCAATAGGGGAGGCAACGTGGAGCAATCGTGCTGTCATGCCGTCGAAAAAGTCGAATAGCGCGCCTACTATTATAAATAAGAACGCGAGAAGGAAATCGCCCTGAAGAGCGAACGACGTTGCGATGCACCCTGATAGTAAGTTGCAGCAGGTGACAGCGTTAGGGATATTTCGAACAAACGAGTTTGCCATAATTTGTGCAAAAATACAACAAATAATAAAGAATGGAAAGCAAAGTATGAAAAATATGTTGTATTTTTGCACCCTGTAAGATGGAACCATTCGAAATTCAGATACTCGGCTGTGGCTCAGCAAAGCCCAGCACCCGTCACAACACGTCGTCGCAGCTGGTTAGTCTGCGAAGCAAACTATTTATGATTGACTGTGGCGAGGGTACACAACTGCAAATGGCTCGTTACCACGCCAGTTATGCGCGACTGAACCACATCTTCATCAGCCACTTGCATGGAGATCATTGTTTCGGACTTATCGGACTTATCTCCACGCTGGGGATGCTGGGATGCGGGCATGCCCACTCGTTGCACATCCACGCGCTACCTGAACTAGAGATGTTGCTGCGCCCGCAGATTGACTTCTTCTGTCACGAGATGCCTTACGAAGTGGTGTTCCACCCCTTTCGTGCTGACGAGGCAGCTGTCATTTACGATGATCGTTCTGTAACCGTGCAGACTGTTCCGCTGAACCATCGTATCGCCTGCTGTGGATTTGTGTTCCGCGAGAAACTTGGGCAACGCCACATCCGTCGCGACATGATTGATGCCTACGAAATTCCTATCAGCCAAATGGGACTCATCAAAAACGGCGCAGACTTCGTGACGCCTGACGGGGACGTGATACCCAATGAGCGGCTGACAACCCCTCCCACACTTCCGCGCAGCTATGCCTACCTGTGTGACACAGCTCCCATGACATCCGTTGTGCCGTATATTGAAGGGGTTGACGTGCTCTATCACGATGCCACGTTTGCTTCGACGGAATCGGGCAGGGCGCAGTCGACGTTTCATTCTACTGCGGCTCAGGCAGCAGAGATTGCCGCTGCTGCAGGTGTTGGTAAACTGATTTTGGGGCATTTCTCCTCGCGCTACGACGATGAGTGTCCCTTGCTTGAAGAAGCTCTGGCCGTATTCCCCCACACCGTTCTCGCTCACGAAGGCATGAAAATTGAGGTGGAGGGTAGCTCATGATTGGAAAATAGCAAATAAATTTGCATTTCTGCTCGGTTCGATATATTTTTGCAGCCGATTTCGGATAACACCCAATGCCCGTGGCAGTAAATGAAGAACTTCTGTTGAAGCAGCTGAAGGACCCGAAAATGGCCCAGAGAGCGTTTGGAACGGTGGTGAAAGAGTACACCGAGCCTCTTTACTGGCATTTGCGCCGCATGGTGCTTGACCACGATGACGCCAACGACCTCTTGCAGAACACCTTCATCAAGGCTTGGACAAACTTCGACGGCTTTCAGGGTAATTCGAAAATCTCCACTTGGCTCTACCGTATTGCCACAAACGAGGCGTTGACATTCCTAAGCCGTCAGGCCTCTACCGATATTGTCTCGCTTGACAACGACGATGCCCCCACCGTCAATCTTGAAGCTGACGAATACTTCGACGGCGATGACTTGCAGCAACGCTTCCAGCAGGCCCTGCAGACGTTACCCCCAAAACAGCGAACCGTTTTCAACATGAAATACTTCGACGAAATGAAGTACGAAGACATGTCGGAGGTGTTGGGAACAAGCGTGGGGGCACTCAAGGCCAGTTATCACCTCGCCGTGCAAAAAATAGCTGCATTTTTTCAAGATGATATTTAAACTAAATGAAAAACGAGTAGTCATAAAAGCGTAAAATAAAGAAAAAAACATGTCTGACGAAGAGAAAATAAGAAGTAAAATAGGAACGGAAAATCCGTTCAAGGTGCCCGAGGGGTACTTTGAGGACTTCCAGCAGCGGCTTATGAGCTCGCTGCCGGAGCGTTTCCCTGCTGAAAAGACGGTTGTCCGCACCCCGTTGTGGCGCAAGCGCCCGTTCTGGGCTTCGGCGGCAGCGGCTCTCGTGGGCGTTGTGGTGCTATTTGCCTCCCTCCGCACGTTTGACCGTCAGGAAGATGCTTATGCCTCTGCAGACGAGGGAGTCGTCTTTACGGAGGAGGAGATGGACTATTTGGCTAGTTCCGTCTTCGATGATTATACCCTTTACAGCTATCTAACAAACGACGAATGATGAAAAAGATTGCCCTGCTATTAATGTCGCTTTGCATCCTGACGGCGGTATCCGCGCAGGATAATAAGAAGGACGGACGCTTCATGAAGCCTGAGGAATATAAGGCAAAGCTCCAAGATTTTATCGCCAAGCGTGCCGAATTGACGGACAAAGAGAGTGCCGCTTTCTTCCCGCTTTATTTTGAACTGCAAACCGAGAAGTTCAAACTCAATGGCCAGCTGCGTCGCAAAACGCGCGAGCTTATGCAGGATGGGCTGACGGAAGAGGAAGCGACAGAACTATTGGATGAAACGATGGAGATGAAACTGAAGTGTGACCAGCTGGATAAGGATTACATGGCGAAGTTTAAGGCGCTACTTCCCGCGTCCAAGTTGTTGAAGATTCAGATGGCAGAGGAATCGTTCCGCCGCGAATTGTTGAACGATATGCAGCGTGGAAGGCAACCTGGAGGCCATTTCCGTTTTGGAGAACCAAAGCGATAAGAAACGAAGGTAGTGCTCCATTCTTACAGCCCATTGCGATGACGAGATAGAATCATGCAATGGGCTGTAAAATTTTTCGCAACGGGGGAGAAACCCATTGCGATAAAGCTATATGGGGAAAAACCAGATTAATCGATGTTGAAGGTCTTTTCGCCTATCATTACACCACCGGCAAAGACATAGACGGTGTAGGCTCCTGTGGGAAGGAATTCCTCGACATCCCAATAGACGGCAACGCCTTGCTCTTCGCCTGTATATTCAATGGTTTTCTTGATGGAGTACTCCAGCTTCGTGTTCTCGTAAGCGAAGGTCTTTGAGGCATTTTTGGTGAGCACGTCGCCGTCGGGTTTCATGATGCGGACGTAGATGTCGCGTTCGCCCGTTTCGGCTGTAATGTTTTTCACAATCGTAAAGGAGATGGCAATCTGGGTGATATCCTTCGCCTTTGACGTAGTCTTTCCACGCTTGTTTTTTGTGACGACGGAGAATCCAGTAGCGTCTAGCTGCGAGGCAAGGGTGACTTTATTGGAGAGCGTCTTGGCTTCTTCTTGAAGCGTGGAAATCTGCTGTGTGGCAGCGGCGTACTGACGCTTTACCTGACGGTTCTCATTATGCAGTTTTTCGTTCAGTTGGTTGAGCGAGTCAATCTGCACGATATAGCTGCGCATGACTTTCTTCACCGTTGCCAACTCTTTCTTCAGACGGGTAATTTCAGCGGCATCCGTTGCCTTGGTGTTTCGCAGTTCTTCCTGGAGGCGTTGCACCTTCTCCTTCTCGCGCTCAAGCTGTACTTGTAGGGAGTCGTTGCTAATCATAACCTTCATCTCGTCGTACTGCGAGGCAAAGGCGGAGTATTCGTTCTCCATCTCTTCTTTCTCGATTTCGAAGAGTTGCGTCATTTCCTCATTAGTCTTATTGGCCTTGTGGAGGCTGAGACTGAGGACAATGATGGCAGCGGCAGCTGCCAGAACGGCTGCGACAATGCCGATAATAGTGAGATTTTTCTTTTTCATTGTTTTTCGAATTGGAATATTGTCTCCTTATCAGGGAAAAAACAAAAACTATATCAAATTAATTCAGAATTTTGAACAATTCCTGACGTCTTGTCATTTAGCTTTGCAAGGCTGCGATGGCGGCTTTAAGCGAGGCGATGCGGGACTCAGCATCTGCTTGTTTCTTGCGTTCTGCAGCCACAATGGCTTCAGGAGCGCGACTGACAAAGTTGGCGTTGTTCAGCTTATTCATCACAATGCGCAGCGAGCCTTCGGCATAGGCAAGTTCGTCGTTTAGCTTTTTAAGTTCGGCTTCCACATCCATCAGATTGCCGAGGGGGACGGCGTATTCCGTAGTGCCTACCATGAAGGCAACGGCAGAGGGGCTTTTTTCGCTGACGGAATTGATGGCGCTGATGTTTGCCATTTTGCTAATAGCGGAATTGTAGGCTGACATTTTGTTTTCGCCCACAACCTCAAGAACCAGTTCCTCTTTCGGGGCAATGCCTTTCTGCAGACGGATAGCACGGATATCGGAAATGATTTCCTTTACGGTCTCGAAGTCGCGGATAAGGCTTTCGTCGGCATCCGTACCAATGACGGAAACGGGCTGGAACATGATACTCTCGCCCTTAGCGCGTTCTTCGATGTTCTGCCAGAGCTCTTCGGTAATGAAGGGCATGAAGGGATGGAGCAGGCGGAGCAGACAGTCAAAGTAATGTAGCGTGACATCGTAGGTGCCTTTATCTATTGCGCAGCCGTAAGCAGGTTTAATTATTTCAAGATACCAGGCGGAGAACTCGTCCCAGAAAAGGTTGTAAACAGCCATCAGGGCATCGCTGATGCGGTATTTGGAGAAGTGGTCATCAACAAGGGCTGCCGTCTGCTTCAGTTTGGCATCGAACCAGCGCACCGCTGTAGCGGCAGCCTCCGTGGGGGCAGCATCGGCATCTACCGTCCAGCCCTTAACAAGGCGGAAGCAGTTCCAAATCTTATTGTTGAAGTTACGTCCTTGCTCGCAAAGGCTTTCATCGAAGAGGATGTCGTTGCCTGCGGGAGCGCTGAGCATCATACCCATGCGAACTCCGTCGGCGCCATACTTGTCAATAAGGTCGAGGGGGTCGGGGCTGTTACCAAGGCTCTTGGACATTTTGCGTCCCAGCTTGTCACGTACAATACCTGTGAAATAGACGTTGCGGAACGGCATGTCGCCCAGATACTCATACCCTGCCATAATCATACGGGCCACCCAGAAGAAGATGATGTCGGGACCCGTGACGAGGTCGGAGGTGGGGTAGTAGTAGCGGATTTCTTCGTTCCCCGCGTTGTTGATGCCATTGAAGAGGCTGATGGGCCAGAGCCAACTGCTGAACCACGTATCAAGGGCGCCTTCGTCCTGTATCAATTCATCAGCAGTGACGTTCTCGTAGCCCTTCAGCTGACGGGCTTTCTCAACAGCCTTTTCGATACTTTCGGCCACCACGTACTGACGGTCTGCATCAGGTACATCCTCTTGATTCGGCAGGAAGTAGGCGGGAATGCGGTGTCCCCACCAAAGCTGACGGCTGATGCACCAGTCTTTGATGTTCTCCAACCACGTGCGGTAAGTGTTTTTGTACTTCGGTGGATAGAAGCGGATGTCGTCGTTCATGACGGGCGGCAGGGCGATGTCGGCAAAGTGCTGCATGCGGATGAACCACTGCAGCGAGAGGCGCGGCTCAATGGGAACATTGGTGCGCTCTGAATAACCCACTTTATTGTCATAGTCCTCCACCTTTTCCATCAGGGCTGCGGCGTCGAGGTCCTTGACAATCTGCTTGCGGCAGTCGAAGCGGTCCATGCCGACGTAAAGTCTGGCTGTCTCGCTGAGCGTGGCATCGGGGTTGAAAATGTCAATAGATTCCAGGTCGTACTTCTGTCCAAGGGCGTAGTCGTTGACATCGTGAGCAGGGGTAACTTTCAGGCAACCTGTACCAAATTCGATTTCCACATAACGGTCTTCGATGATGGGCACAACACGGCCTACAAGCGGCACAATGACGCGCTTGCCGCGCAGCCACGTGTTCTTGGGGTCTTTGGGGTTGATGCAGACAGCCACGTCGCCCATGATGGTTTCGGGGCGGGTAGTGGCAACGACAGCATAGCGCCTGCCCTGTGCATCGCGGTGGATAATTTGATGCTTCACGGTAGGGTCAAAGGGCTCGGTGGCGCTAAGCACCTGAGCATCGGCTTCTTCACCATCCGTGCTGCCTGCGGGTTCATCGACGTAGTAACGCAGATAGAAGAGGTGTGAGTGCTCGTCGTGATAGATAACTTCCTCGTCCGAGAGGGCTGTCTGGCGCTCGGGATCCCAGTTCACCATACGAAGACCACGGTAGATGAGGCCTTTGTCGTAAAGGTCGCAGAACACGCGGATGACGCTGCGCGAGCGTTCCTCATCCATCGTAAACGCCGTGCGGTCCCAGTCGCAACTGCATCCCAGTTGGCGGAGTTGCTTGAGGATAATACCGCCGTGTTCGTCCGTCCACGCCCAGGCATGTTTTAGGAATTCCTCGCGGGTAAGGTCGCTTTTCTTGATGCCTTGTTCGGCAAGGCGTTTGATGACCTTGGCTTCAGTAGCAATGCTGGCATGGTCAGTACCTGGCACCCAGCAAGCGTTCTTGCCCTCCATGCGGGCGCGGCGTACAAGGATATCCTGAATGGTCTCGTTGAGCACATGTCCCATGTGGAGCACGCCCGTCACATTGGGGGGCGGAATAACCACCGTATAAGGCTCGCGCCCATCCGGCTTCGAGCTGAAGAGCTTATTATCCATCCAATACTGATACCACTTTCCCTCGACCTGTGCGGGGCTGTACTTACTAGCCAATTCCATATTCCTGAAACGTCTTTTTCCTTATTAAAATAAAATCGAGCTGCAAAGGTACGAGTAAGCGAGCGAAAAACCAAAATAATTTGGCTTTTTCCAAGCGCGAGCACTTATTTATTCCACAAAGCATTTTATTTTTTTGTTTTTCATTTTCCATTCTTCATTATTTGTTGTACCTTTGCCGAAGATTTCAATCCCTTATTAACTGTAGTCTCCAATAATGAGTACAACTGCTCCATTCATGGTATTCTCGGGCACCCGTTCGAGATACCTTGCCGAACAAATCTGTGAGTCGCTGGGCTGCCCGCTGGGCAACATGATTATCACCCATTTCGCCGACGGCGAGTTTGCGGTGAGCTACGAAGAGTCCATTCGTGGAAAGGATGTTTTCCTCGTTCAGAGCACTTTCCCCAATTCGGACAACCTGATGGAACTTCTGCTGATGATTGACGCGGCCAAGCGTGCCTCGGCGCGTAGCATCGTCGCTGTCATTCCCTATTTCGGCTGGGCACGTCAAGACCGCAAGGACAAGCCGCGTGTTTCCATTGCTGCCAAGCTGGTAGCCGACATGCTGATGGTGGCAGGTATCAGCCGCGTGGTTACGATGGACCTTCATGCCGATCAGATTCAAGGTTTCTTCGACATCCCTGTTGATCACCTTTACGCCAGCAACGTGTTTGCGCCTTACATCCAAAGCTTGAACTTCCCGATGGACGATGTGGTGATGGCCACGCCCGATGTGGGAGGAAGCAAACGTGCTGCTGCCTATGCAAAATACTTTAACGTCCCCCTTGTGCTATGCAACAAAACTCGCGTTCGTGCCAACGTCGTCGAGTCTATTCAGATTATTGGTGATGTGGAGGGCAAGGATGTCATGCTCTTCGACGATATTGTCGATACGGCAGGCACCATCACTCAGGCTGCTGACGAAATGAAACGTGCAGGTGCCCGCAGCGTGCGCGCTTTTGCCAGTCATTGCGTTATGTCCGGCCCGGCTGTCGAGCGTGTTAACGCCTCGTTGCTGGAAGAGATTGTTTTCACAAACAGTATTCCCTTTGATAACCAGAACGGCAAACGTTGCCCCCGCCTGAAACAGCTCTCTATTGCCCCCCGGTTTGCTGACACCATTCAGCGTATCATCCACAACGAGCCCATTAGTACGCAATACACTTTCCAAAAAATATGATTTGAGACTCGCGCTGAAAGTTTCAAAGAAAGAGTTTGTAAATTATTAACCCTAAACAATAAAGTTTATGAAAAAGTTTTTCATCATTGCTGCCGCAACTCTTATGCTGGCAGCTTGCCAGGACAAGAATGCTTACACCGTCAGCGGCACCATTGCCGGTGCTCAGGATGGAGACACTATTGGGATTGCCATTCCGCAGGGTCGCAGTCTTGAAAACCTCGCACAGGCCGTCCTGAAGGATGGTAAATATCTGATTAAAGGCACGACTGACACGTGCCAGGTCGTTTACCTCACCGTGGCAGGACGTCCCCGCATGCAGCTTTTCCTTGAAGCCGGAAATATCAAGGCCGATGTGAACGAGAACGGAGAGAATCAGGCTATCGGTACGCTCAACAACAACCGCATGGATGCCTTCAACTCATTGCTCACGGGTGCCCTCGAAGGATATGGCGAATTGAACCAGCGTCTGCAGGCCGATGACATCACCGAAGAAGAAATTGCCGATGTCCGCGCTAAGATGGAGGTCATGGAGAAGAAGTACGACGAGGCCGTCAAGAGCAGCGTGCTTGAAAACACCGATTGTGCTTTCGGACTCTTCCTGCTCAAGCAGTACTATTACAACTTCGAGGCCGAGGAGCTTGCTCCCATCATCGATGAATATCTCAAGAACTATCCTGGTAACGAGAGCGTTCTTAGCCTGAAAGAGAATAACGACAAGGTGCTCGCTTCTTCCGTGGGTAAGAAGTTCATCGACTTCGAGATGAATAACATGGCTGGCGGTACGAGCAAGCTGAGCGATTTCGTGAAGCAGAACAAGGTGACGCTCGTTGACTTTTGGGCTAGCTGGTGCGGCCCTTGCCGGCAGGAGATGCCCAATGTGAAGGCAGCTTACGAAAAGTTCGGTGCTAAGGGCTTTGGCATTGTCGGCGTGAGCCTCGACCGCGATGAGGAGTCGTGGAAGAAGGGCGTGGCTGACTTGGGTATGTCATGGCCTCAGCTTTCCGACCTGAAGTACTGGGATTGTGAAGGTGCTGACCTCTACGGTGTCCGTGCTATTCCTGCAACAGTGCTTATTAACCAGGAAGGCACTATTATTGCCCGTAACCTCCGTGGCGAGGCTCTAGCTGAGAAGCTTGCGGAAGTGCTGAACTAAGCGTTTACATTTAATGAGAACGCGGCGTAATCAACGATTGCGCCGCGTTTCTTTATGAGGACTACGGCTCTCTATCCCTTCATCTTCTTAAAAAGGTTTCGCTTCGTTGTCTTGAGGGCGGGAGAGAGGAATTCGGGCTCCATGATGTCCAGCGTTTGACGTAGTTCGGCAAGGAGTTCGGGAAAGTGACAACATTGGAGATAGGCCAGTTTCATTTCAACGGAACGGACTCC
>JAEEGH010023870.1_pt1 | contig 12397 bp, 10 predicted proteins | sample 9134181 | NCBI WGS metagenome assembly JAEEGH01 (sample SAMN16246544, study PRJNA631951) | gut metagenome | biome: gut microbiome; feature: rumen; material: DP-attached | host: Bos | place: Iran: Karaj | collected 2018-10
CGTCATTTCGCAAAGTCAGTTTAGAGTGCGATGCAATGAAAAAGTAATTCCTGAATACCTGGTTTACTATTTTCATTCAAGATTAGGTCAGCACAAATTATTGTCTAACGCCTCTCAGGTAGGCGTTCCATCTTTAGCAAGACCGACTTCAACTTTTCAAAAGTTGACTGTCAGTATACCACCTATCGCGAAACAGAAAGAAATTGTTAAAATCCTATCATCCCTTGACGACAAAATCAAACTCAACAATGCGATAAACAGGAATTTAGAGGAACAAGCCCAAGCAATTTTCAAAAGCTGGTTCGTTGATTTCGAACCATTCGACGGAGAAATGCCCGAAGATTGGAAATTATATAAATTATCGAATTTTCTTCCTGTTGTTACGGGAAAGAAAAATGCTAACATTTCAGTTCTTAACGGAACATATCCTTTTTTTAGCTGTTCTCAAGATGTGTTATGGACAGACTGTTATTCATTTGATGGGAATGCAATTCTTGTTGCAGGCAATGGCGATTTTAATGTTAAATTTTACAATGGAAAATTTGAGGCTTATCAACGCACATATGTGTTGATTCCGTTTGAGAAACGTTATGCAGCGTGGCTCTATTATGCGGTAAAATATAATTTAGATGACATTACAAAAGGAGCAAGAGGTTCTGTAATTAAGTTTATTACAAAAGGTGATCTTGAAAATTTTGAATTTGCAGCCCCTCAGAAATTGGATAGTTTTAAACTATTGAATATTTTTGATTCAATAAATAAAATTATTGAATCCATGAAATATGAAAATAGTCAATTGTCTACCCTCCGCGACACACTTCTCGCAAAACTCATGTCCGGAGAATTTGGAGTATAAAAATGGTCTTTATAAGCTATAGTCATGATTCCGACAGCTTTTGTGATCAGGTCTTAGAATTATCTGATTATCTAAGATTGCAAGGAGTAGATTGCAATATTGACCAATATGAGGAAAGTCCTCCTGAAGGGTGGCCGAAATGGATGGAAAAACAGATTAGAGAGGCTGAGTATGTCTTGGTTGTCTGTTCTGATCCATATCTGCAAAAAGCTTCCTTGCAAACGGCTCCATCTGTCGGTTTGGGTGTTAAATGGGAAACTTCGCTAATAGAAAATCTTCTTTATGAAGAAGGTTGTGTTTCCAATAAGTTTATACCGATTGTTTTTTCTGTTGAAGATGAAAAACATATATTAACGCCGTTGAAGGGATTTACGTTCTATAATCTTAAATATCCCCTAAAAAAACAAGATTTGGTAAATCGTCTTTTAGGAATAAAAAAACATAAGAAACCTCCTTTAGGAAAACGTCCAAGTTTGCCCCCGAAAAATACAAAGGAAGGTGCAAGACTTCTTGTCACAAGCGTTATTGATGTTGATCTTTGGAACAAAGCTTCCTGGAATTATGTTGGCTATGCAAGTTATGAAGACGAGTCGCAACCACCACTTTTGGGCTTAGCTTTTAAGAATCAGCAAGAAGGTTTAAAAATCTTTTCCGATTGGAAAAAAAGATTTGGTGATGAAGATATCAATGATGAAATATCTATTCATATAATAGAAGAAGATGATTCAGACTCCTATTGTGTCTGCTTAAGTTCTGATTTAGACGCCGTGAAACAACGTCTTCAAGCTTCTGGAATCAGCGATGGCCATGATCTTTATATAAGTTGCCAGCGCTGGCATAGAATGGAAATTGTAGATCCTAAATTTAAAGACTTGTTTAAAAGAGACTATGAAAAGAACAAATGCTTTGACTTCGTTCCTTTCGTATTAACAGTAAATGGAATTCAACCTGTCATGGATCTTGCCATTCGAAAAAAGAGAGTCACATTTAGAAAATTGAGCGAAGTGAAAGATGAAAAAGATATGGATTACCTAGTTCATACGATTATAAAGGAGCGCGAAGCGAATAGAAAAAACATAAATCCCTAGAATGATTACTAATCTGTTTGTAATCAGAATGACGAGTTACAGTCAAGTAACTCATCTCCTAACGTAAAAAGTGGAAGATCTGAAAAAACTTGTTTAGATTTTGAACGAAGTTGAGCGCCTATTTAAAGGTATATCACGCCCTAAAATTCGTTGAATATAAGACAAATAAAGTAATAAAACTAGAAAAAGACTTGATTTTTCGATTTCTTTAGAGTATACTTGTACACAAGTTAAACCAGCCGACCAATTGTGTTGGCGAAAAACGTATCATATGCTTAAATTTTTTTATTACGAATCACAAAGAAGAAAGGTCATTAGCAAGATTTTTCCATTGTTTATCTTTTTAAGTGATCTTGCCATTTATGTGAATTTATTTTACCGATTTGGAACAAATAAGAGTTTTAATGAAAATGAGACTTTTTTTCTTTTTTTTGTAATGATTTATGTTCTACTTTTTGATTGGTTCCTATGGGGGACGAAAATTTTTTCTTGGCTGCAAATAATCAAATTTTCACTTGCATCTTTAAGTTCAAATTATCTTGCTGTTGAAATGCAGTCTTTCTTTTTGCTGAGTTTTGACCTGTTTCACTCAAGTATTTTTCGAAAAGGGGAAAAAGAAGATAAAATTACTACGAGCGTTGTGATGTTTTTGTTCAGTTTCTTCGTTTTATTTCGCTTTTATGTGAAGGGATTGACGAATAGCCTGATTATAGTAGGCGAAAACATTCTTTTTCTATTTCCGTTGCTTGTTATGCGCACCTGTAATGAAATTTCGTTTTTTGAAAAGATTCCAACTAACAAATGGCAATTATTTTGCCAAAACAAATATGAAATTCCCGTATCATTAATTTCTTGGTTCCTGCCATTTTGCTTAGCATATCTTATTTTATTTGATGTACCTTTTTTTTGCGTTGTTTTATTTGGGATAACCATTCCATTCTGTTTTATTTATGATTTCTTTAAAATAAAAAAAGAAAATGAATCCACGATTCTCAGCTACACCCTAGAAATGGTGTATAAATTCGGGATAATCATTCTATTACTAAATATAAAGGATTAATATGGATAATAATTTTATTTTTCTTATTACTTTTTTTTCTCCGCTTTTCATCTTTAATTTTACATCATTGTTCATCTTAGCTCAAGAAAATTTTCACAAATTCAATTCAATTAAGTTGTTGAAAATGGTGCTTTCACCATTGGTAATTCTATTCTGCATCATTGTTCCTGCAGGAATCATTTTGTTGACACTCACAAATGCAATACCTGAATCAGGAAAAAATTTTTATTCGGCCTGCAGCATTATCTATGGAATCGCGACATCTATTTACCTATTACAACGATTAAAAAAAATGTTAAATCCTATATATGTCATAAAAAAAATTATTTCTGAAATTAAAGAGGACGAGTTCCTTTTTTACAAAAATGGACAAATTCCAACGAATCAAAGTAATTTTGACGATCTGCTAAAATTGTGCCACGTAGTTATTGAACGAAATGATGAGTTTGAATTAGAAAGTATTTTTGAATACATATTTAATTGGTTTTATCAGCATATTGATCAGATGAAACCCAACTCTAAATTTTATTGGGCACAACAAAATGATGGATTCAATAGATTCTTTTCAAAGATTTGTAAAAAAATACATCAAAAAGATAATTCAATCATAAAAGATATTTATGTCCGAACAATATATAAAATTTTTTTGAAAAATGTAGATATTCATGATTTCGACAAGATTCATTTTCAATTAAATTCTTTAAAAGAATTAGCTGATTTGTTGATAGAAAGAGGACTAACTCAAGATAACGCTATTGCGGATGAAATATTTCATGCTATAATAGATCCTTATGCAAATATTCTCAATAGAATCCAACCTAGTCCCTATGAGAATTTTTATGTCAATGAATCTGATGATTACGAAGGCTTTAAGGAAAATATCTTGGATCTCATCTTACGCCTTTACGACACCGCAATAAAATATCAAAATATTGATTTTATAAATCATACCTTTATTACTTGCCGATTATTCAATTCTCGAGATGATTTTAATGAATTTATTGCTTGGAACGGCAATTATCTCCAATGCTATTTTGATATTTCGTCAACTTACAAAAATATTTACAGGCTCAAAAACTACGATAAAAAGTGTGTCCAATTTGTTCTAAATGAATATCGTCATTTACTTGCTGCAATGAAGTATCAAGATGCTAACAGAACTGTAATAAAGCATTTGTTCAATGCATGTATGAACGATTTAAGGGACATATTTACAGATTTAATCGAAAATACGAATATCTTAAAATCTGATGATTTTGTACTATATTACGATATATTTTTGGAAAAAAATATTTCTGACGATTATCAAGCGGATACTTATCTAAAGTACTTCTCTTTTTTATTAGAGAAAATCCTTGCAAAGCCCAAAGAATGCGATTTAGTACTTGATTGCACCGTCTGTGAATTGTGGGGACGAACAGAGCAGATTTTAATAAAATTAAAGAAATTGAATAAACCTTATGCGTTTTTTTGGAAAGAATGTTGTGATAATCTCCACAAGAAGTTTCCAAATTCCTATGATGATTACCTAAAATACAGAAAAGATTTAAATGAAGGAATAAAACAATTCAACAAAAATCTGTCTGAGGAAGTTTTTAAACCTTGAAAAAATGAAAATTATTCTGAAGAGAAAATTGTCGCAATGAAATTACCTATTTGTATCAAAACGAAATCAGGTCAATTGCTGTGCTATTTTATTTTTACAAACTATTTTTGCGAAAAACCCTTGACACTACCTATTTTCTGCAAAAAAATAAGATATTTTATTTGTGAATTTACACATAAATAAAAAAAGGATTAAAATGTCTAATATTCCAAATAAACTTTATAAATACAAGCCTATTCTTGATGACAGTCAACTTCTTGATAAGAATCAAGAATTAATAAGAGATTCTAGTGGAAAAATCGTTGATAATGGTTTGGATGCTCTTTCCAAAGGAATGGTCTGGTTTTCTAAACCCGCTGCGCTTAATGATCCCTTTGATTGTCAATTGAAGATAAATATAGATTCTCAATATTTTGAGGAACCCTCTTTATATTTGAATGCCCTTGGATTAAATGCAAAAAAAGGAGTTGATTTCGCAAATATAATTCAATCTTGTAGAAATCAAGGAATGAATAACGAGCAAATAATTAATCAAATAGAGCTGCTGTTAACTAAAAACAAAATGTTGACGTTGAAAGAACGATTAGATTCATTAAAAAATACTTTAGAACAACAAATGTCGAATCGTGGTATTCTAAGCCTGACGCCAGCAAACAACAACCTATTGATGTGGGCTCATTACGCATATTTTCATAAAGGATATTGTTTGGAATTTGATACAAAAGATTGTCATAAGAAGGCGAATGCTTTAAAAGCTCCCTCCTTAACTAAGCCCGTTTCATATGGCGACTATTATCCCTCCTTAATAGACTTAAAGCCTTTCAAAGCATCTCCAAATAATTTAGTTAATAACCTACTATGTTACAAATCAAACGAATGGTCTTACGAAAATGAATGGAGATGCATTCAGCAACAAGGTGATAAACTTTATCCGTTCCCAGGAAAGCTTACCGGCATTATCTTTGGTGCACGTTGTTCTGACGCCGCTCAAGTTGCAATAATAAAGTCTATTCAAAATCTTCCGTACAAAGTCAATCTTTACTATTCTATTGTTAGAAATAATCGATTTGCTGTAGAAATTGTAAAATTATAGACAAATTAGAATCTCTATAAAGAAATATCTAACATAGTCACTACCCTGTTGGCAAAATCTCAGAATGCTATTTTGATTAGCTTCTGGGATTTTTTTATAATACTTATTAAACAATATATTCGTTCTGCAATAATTTTATTCTAATTCCTGTCTTAGCGCATTAAGAAGAGATTCACTTTCCTCTTTTGATAGATATGGAACTTTTACAGTACGAGCCCAATAAAAACTTTTGCCGAGAAGCTTTGATACCGCAGCAAATGATAACGCTTTAAAATCAGATCCATTTTGAGGTACTGGCGTTAAAAAAGCAACATCTCTATAATATGCATCTTCACTGCTGTCTACCTTTCTATCACTAAGAACTTTTGCGGCAGCAATAATTCCTGTTCCCTTATGAGAAAAGAATACAGTGTCTTCTTTAGTTAGGTAATCAACAAAACGCTTTGTATCACCAAATGCAGCAACTCTCTTGTTGTTAAACATATACCATACTGCTGATTCTATATAAGAAACATTTGTATCAAATAAAATGCCTCTCTCAGTTCCTCGATTTTCATGTAAATCATATGGCTTAGCAAAAAATTCAAAATACTTCTTGTTGCCTATGCTGTATATTCTATATGGAGTAAAATCTATATCTACTCCCTGTTTTTTCCAATAATCAACGGCGTCACTCAATCCTTCATTTCCGGCACATCCAATAACAATTAGTTTTTGGTGTTGGTTAAACTGATTGGGGGAAAGGCCAGTTTCTAGTTCAAAGGCGTTTTTATGCGCTTCGGCAAGGTTCATCTCTTTAAAAAGAGAATCCTTGTTTGGGTAGGCGAGAAACTTTCTATTTAATTCATTGTAATTCCAATAGAAAGATTGCTGAGCATATCGCATGACTTGAAGAACAGCATCGGTACCGACGCCATTGCGTTTTAATTCAAAAATAACCAGATTTCCATTTTCGTCCAAAGCATATATATCTGCTTCTTCTCGTCCCTTACGTTCTTGGTGTATTGGGAGAAGTGGGGTTGATTCAAATAATTCAAAAAGATGCTCAGAAAGAAAATTTTCAAGTTCTTTTTCAAGAGGAAAATTCTCATATTGAACCAAGTTTAAGGAATCCGGATCAGTTATATCGTAGAGCATGTTTTTTCCTTTTTTAGAGGCCGGCTTAGCAATAAACCCTATTTTTACAAACTTAACTCATAAAGCATTCTATCTAATACAGCAAAATCTCGTATTTTTAATTTTTTTAGCATTTTCCCATACTCTTTACAGTATTCATAGTACTTTTGTCCTTGTGATAGACCGCGTGGCAAGGTAAAGCCAAGGGCTTTAGAAACTCTCATGGATCGATTATTCCAAAGAAAGTATTTGTCAGGATGCATTGTGGCAAGAATTTTGCTGACGACATTTATTCCAGCTTTGTTTACCTTGTATCGAGGGTTATTCAATGCTTTTTCTATTCGCTCAGCTATTGGAATTTTTTCGTTCTGAAGCATTTTGCAAAGCTTTGCCATTTTTCCTTTTTTTACGGCCTTTTCTAAACCTTCAATATTAAATGCAATAATGTGTCCTAATGCCCCCTGGTTGCAAAATTCCGCTGCTTTAAAATTTTTAAAATCATTATCCAAATCAATTATTTTACACAATTCGTTAATTTCATTCTTTCGATCGTCACAGAAAGAAGAATATTTTTTTCTGAGTCTTAATGTTTTTAGTGATGTGACCAAATCTTTGGCAATATAGGATTTCTCTTTGTGTTTAAATTCATCCATACTTTCAGGATTAGTTGCTTTTTGAGAACGACGTCTCTCATATCGAGAAATCATTTTGTCCGTAAGTATTTCACCATCTTTGGCGATTTTACGAAACCACTTCAAAACATCCTTGCATTCCGTTTGTTTTGTGATTTTTGACGATAGCTCGATATTTTTTCCTAATCCAGCAGTAGTTAAATTTGCAGATCCAACATATGCAACATATTTGTTTTTCATTTTAAACAAATACACTTTGGGATGAAAATAGCATCCTTTTTTCCCATAATATAAAACATCTGCGTTTTCTCCTGCCAATTTTTTTAAGATTTTGAGAGATTTTGCTGGAGTAGGCATATCAATTCCGACAATAATATGAACGTCTTCCCAATCTGCGCAAGTGTTTTTATTTAAAAGGTTAACAAGATTTTCTGCGCCATCATTGCTGATAAGACCTGATGCGACATAGATTTCATTGGCTTTGAGAAAACAGCCCTTTAATTCCAAATCTAGATGTTCAATTATCATAAAGACTCCTTTTTTCTATTATATATATAAAATATTTTCCTTAAAATATTTGCAGTTCTATTTTTTTATATTATTATCCAATGCTCCGGTCCCATTTCATTCCACAATTTGTTCTTCGAGCCTTCTGTGAGGGCGACAAGATTCAGTATATGGATCTTGTGTCAAAGACTATGGAATCTAGGAATCCTCGTTCTGTTTTTAGCGAAGTTGGTTATTACCCCGAGCGATTAGAACATAGTTTATGTGATAAAATTGAGCGTGACTTTGCCTCTGTGCATAAGAAAATTATTTCGTCTCGCTACAAAATGATTCTTGACGCCAATGAAATGTTTTTGTTGAAGAAATACTTGCTTGTTGCATCACTTCGCATAAAAAGCGATGAACTCAAACAAATCCCTACGGATGATTTCTTCAAAAATGTAGAAACGGCGCTGAATTGCTCAACGAAAGATGATTTTAACCGCCTAATGCTTAATGCAAAATTGGAATCCAACCTTATTTTAGAAGAATTCTTCAAACACATTGTGGGCTCTTACACAATTTTTGTAAAGACAAACCATAGCAAAATTGATTTTATTATTCCAGATAGTGGCTCTGCTGATTATATTGGAGGGTGTAGGGAGAAAAAGTTTGAAGTCATAAATGGTATGATCAATATGGCTCCGATTCCTTTGTTTTATGACATCAAGATGAAGATGACAAGGCACGACTATACCATTTTCCCTCTCTCAAAAAATACGGCGGTTCTTTGCGTCAATCCTTTTTACAAGCTACTTGTAGGAAAACCATTAACATCAAATTCTATTCCACATGTTTTCGGTTTTGGCAATACAGAATTGATTCAAGACGCGAAGGTTGGTTTCAATCCTGATGGAACAATCAAAGACTACACTTTCAATATCAAGCAACTTTCCCGCCAGGATGTGTGTTTTTTAAACCATCTGATGCTGGAGAATGCCGAAAGCCATGTAGCATTTGCCAATCGGAAAAAGTTAGGAATAGAGCTTTAGCGTCATCCTATTGACACCCATCACTCATTAATTAATATTTCTATTCTTATTTTTGATATCATTCATGACAGTTTACATAGATTTTTACAGTATTTCCACATAATCAAAAGAATAGCCTAAATTGTACTTTGTAAAAACTCCAGAAAAAGAAATGAAATCACCTGGGGTTAATTTTTTAATCAATTCTAAATAAAAATAAGGGAGAGATAAAAAAATGAAAGGGTTATGTTTTTGTTGATTTAAATTCAATACTAAGAGAATCGGTCTCTCCGAATCGTTGTGGAATCCCATAAGTTGGTAATTATTGTAATATCCGCCAGACTTGAACACATAACCCAGATACATATTTTTATTTGATTCATCTTCTTCAATTTGATGGTCAAGATTCTCTATTGAAATATTTGATTTAGGAATGTTTAACATCCGCAAAAACAAGTATGGGTGTGGCTGATGTTTGAAATCATAATTTTTAAAATAGGTTGATTCAAATACCCTGGAAACAACCTTATATCCGTCTCCAGAAGATTCTTCATTTAGAGCATTTAATAGTGATGAATAGTAGGAATCTGGAATTATATCTGTTAATTCGCGATACCAAATTGTTGTCTTTTGGGAAATTCCTTTTAGTGGAAATTCGTCTAAATAGGTGTAGTTGTTATTTGAAGATAATGCTTTAACATAGGAATCCGATGCAAACAATAAGGATCCCTTTATCAGGCTAGTGATTCTTGCACAACGATCAACTATGGTCCCGTATGGATCGTCAGTATTTGTTTCAAATTGCAGGTTGAATACCTCTCCGAAATCAACACCTATTTTGAAGTCAAATTTATTTAGTGTTTTGTCAGATAGAATGTCATTGATGAATTTTTCAGAATCAGAAACATCTGAAAACGTCGCCATAATTTCATCACCAATTCTTTTTATCACGTTTCCTTTATTTTTCTCGACGTTGGTAGTAAGAATATTGATAAAAAGAACAACATCAGTTAACCAATCAAGGTCTTCTTTGTTTTGCTTTAATTCAGTAGAATTGCATAGATCAACGAATAAAATGACCTTGTTTATTTTTGTTTCAGCAATTTTATTCTTGATGCTCATTACTTCTGTCATTAAAGAAATATTTTTGGAAACCAAGTTGTCAACAGTACTTGGAGTAGTATCGATTATTTCTTTTGTAATTTCTTTCGTTTCGATTGTTTTATTTTTCTTATTAAATATGGGAAACATGATTTACTCCATGCGATAGATGATCAAATTTTGTTATAACTATCTAAAATCAAAGATGAAATTTAGTTTAATCAGCTGAAAAAACTGTGTTTTTTACAATTAATCATTCGAATCATCTTCCCCGCTCCCACATATTCCAGCAAAAAGAACGGAAATGCACTTAGGGTAGCGATGACATTATCTTGCTTTATCAGCTTTTGTTGATGTTGCAAGATAGCGGCCTGTTGCATCTGGTCGAGGACGGAAGATAGTTCTTCAGAAGACAAGTGCATTAGCCACTTGGCTTTTTCGTAATTTGCCTTGCTAATAATCAGCCAGTTTTCGCGACAGTTGGCTCTACAGATGGTCTTGGAATCACGATTCAAATCATTCACAAAATGCTTGAATCCGTCGCCTTCGCAATCACATATTTTAAATAGTTTTCTGTCTTCGGACATAAGGCCGTTTGATTGGTCGCATATATTGACCACTTCGACCATCGGATAACTTAAAAACAGCTTTCCGTTTTCGGTTTCGTTGTCGAAGAAATTCAACAGTTCGTCAAGTTGTTCGCAAGATTGCTCAATCGGTTGAGCAAGCCCATGAATATCCAAATCAAAGAACAGAAATACCTGAGAAACCGATTCCCTATCTAAATCCTGGAGTTCCTTATCTTCCTTATGCAGTTCTTTTAGAACCTCTACAACATCTAAAAAGCCATCATCGTCTTTTAACTTACCATAAAGGCTATAGATGTTGGACGAGAAAACAATTTTCACCAGATCGCTAGACAAATCGGCTAGTTCTTCAGGGAATGCCTTTTGCAGTCGGGCGACAATGTTCCCTTCGGGCTGTTCGCCCTCCAATACAAAAAGGACCTTTGCGGAACTCAATCGAAAGCTCCTGCGCGGAACATTTTGGGAATGTTAAGAGCCTGGCGCAATTCCTTTTGCGTCCTAGACGAAAGCGGGCCCATCACATAGGAATCAGAATCCTTGTATTCGGGCAACATTTTGAACGCGCAGTCAGGGCGAATCAAATCGTTTGTCAGCAAAGTAGAATCATGCGTAGTCAGCAGAACCTGGCTCTGTACGCTCCGCAACATTTCCACGACTTTTGCAGCCGTCTTTTCATGATAGAAAGCATTGAATTCATCAAGGTAAACAAAGCTGGGCGTGGTCGATGCATTCCCTTGCATTTGCATGTACCAGAAAAAGAAGAATACGAGAGCCTGAGTTCCTGTAGATGCATTCTCCCAGAAATCTATAATGTGGTTACCGCCAAAATCAAAGAACAACTTTTCCTGCCCATATATTTTTAGGCTTTTCAACTTGCAGTCAACATCAACAGAATTAAGGAAATCTTCAAGTTCCTTGAGTTTTCCTTTCCGTATAATCTCAACATCAACTTGCGTGCTGCCAACGGCAAAACCTTGATAATAATTTTGTCGAAGGTGCGAAAACATAAGCATACGATCAACAAAATCAAAAAATTCCTTGACAACTTTATTCGTCGCGTTGTCAGCAAGAACTGCATTTGCCCTAATAAAGCGCATTGCAGAAATCTTTATGTCAAGTTTGTTTCCATTAAGGGTTTCAGCCCCTTGTAAATCCGTATGAAAATCATTCCAACTGCGAGATACAACCTGGACATCATCTACAAAGAATTTTTCTTCCAAAATATCTTCATAAGAAGGCTTGCTATATTCGTATCGAACACGGGATGAGCCAAAAACGAATTCATATACAAATTCGGCATTATTCTCTAAATGCATTGCATTTGTATAAGACATGTACAGCATCGGATTTCGCTGCTTGTCCGTCAGGTTCTGCACTATATCAAAAATCGCCTTTCCGAGATTAGATTTTCCAATGCTGTTCGGGCCATAAATCAAACCGGTCTTGACAATGCCGTCTTTTACGCAAGCCTCCGAAAAGGCGTATTGCTTGGTTTGAGACAGGTCAATAGTGAACTTTTTTTCGAAGTTCTTAAAATTTTTTACGGAGAATTTCGCTAGCATTCGTAAAACCTACCTTAAATCGCTATAAATATACCTAAATATTTAGATAAAAACAATACTTGCCGTAAAATTTTTACGCTGCAATGGCTAATCTGCCGATTTTCCCCCAAAAAAAGCATTTTTCTATTCAAGCCCCTTGTTTCTCGGCCCTCTTATTGAGAAATTTGGTAATCTTGAAC
>JAEEGH010023873.1_pt1 | contig 12395 bp, 8 predicted proteins | sample 9134181 | NCBI WGS metagenome assembly JAEEGH01 (sample SAMN16246544, study PRJNA631951) | gut metagenome | biome: gut microbiome; feature: rumen; material: DP-attached | host: Bos | place: Iran: Karaj | collected 2018-10
TTTGCGCAAGTCGCGGAAATGCTCGAACGCTGGGATGTGGACGGCATCGAGCTGGATTGGATGCGCAGTCCGCTGCAATTCAGAAAGGGACATGAAAGAAGCGACGCGCATTTTCTGACGGAGTTCATGCGACGGGTAAGGCGGCGGGTGCAGGAGGTGTCGAAGAAGCGAGGCCGCAAGATCCGGATTTCCGTGCGGCTGCCGCGCTCCCCGCAGTTGGCCGTGAGGGCCGGATATGACGCCGATGTTTGGCTTCGCGAAGGTCTGATGGATTTGATCGTCGGATCGAGTGTCTTCTGGCCGGATCCGGAACTTCCCGTGGCAACATGGCTCTCGTTCATCGAAAAGCATAATCCTTCCGTTCGTTTCCTGCCGTCGATTGACTGTTTCCAGCTACCGGACGTAGCCCATTTCCGAGGTATGGCCAGTTGCTATTACAGACGGGGCGCGAAGGGCCTTTATCTCTTCAACGCCCCGTATTGCGGAAGGTATGACACGGATGGGCGGCATCATGACGAGGACACGTTTGGGATTGTCTGCCGCGAGGGGTTGTCGCCGGATTCAATTCGGGGGAAGCCGATCAAAGTGCCGCCGCCGCATGTGGATTTCCCCATGCCCTGCGATTGAATTACTTTATGAGCAAAGAAAGGCATGGCGTGAGAGGCGATAGGAAAGTTATGAGAATTGCAGATATTCGATTGGCCTGCGCGGTGCTGGCTTGTATCGCCGTGCTTGTCGCTGACGGGACGACAGTGGACGCACATGCGGACGCGACAAACGCTGTCGTCCGGTGCGACTATTCCGATTCGCTCAGGGCTTTGCCGCAACTGCGTGGCGTGATGTCGCCAGTGCGCGACATGACGGAGGACGATTTCGCCACCTTGCGCGAATGGGGCGTGAAGCTCCTGCGCTACCAGATGAATCGGAACTGGGGCGTGAAAAATGCCGACCGTGATTTGGACGATTACGACAAGTGGCTCGGCGGCAAGCTCGACCATCTAGAGTTCTTTGTCCTCCCGACGGCCGTCCGCTACGGTATGAAGGTCGTAATCGACCTGCATATGCCGCCGGGAGGCAAGGGCGAGGGCGACGAGATGAACATGTTCTACGAGCCCGAGTACGCGAAGCACTTTGTCCGCTGTTGGATGAGGATTGCAAAGCGGTTCAGGGGGAATGCTGCGGTCTACGGCTACGATCTCATCAACGAGCCGAAGCAGACGCGTCCGCCGGCGAGGGGAATGGACTGTTGGACGCTTCAGCGGAAGACGGCCGAGCGCATCCGCACGATCGATCCCGATACGCCGATCATCGTCGAAACAAACCTTGCCGCCTCGCCGTATGCCATGCCGGCGAAGCCGTTTGATCTGAAAGACATTATCTACCAGGTGCATGTCTATATACCGGTTGAGTACACGCATCAGCGTGTTTTTGCGAATCAATATCACATGCCGATGAAATGGCCCGATCCGTCGCGCGGATGGGAGCGAGACTTTTGCATTCGCGACCGGGTTCTCAAGCCTGTGCGGGACTTTCAGCTCAAGTACGGCGCGCGCATCTACGTCGGCGAGTTTTCGGCGATATGCTGGGCGGAAGGTGCCGACCGGTATCTATCGGACTGCATTGACCTGTTTGAGGAGTTCGGCTGGGACTGGACTTACCATGCCTTCCGCGAATGGGAGGGCTGGAGTGTCGAGCACGAGGGGACGGACGCCGGGCATATCGTACGTTCGGCGGACAACCCGCGCAAGCGGGTGTTGCTCAAGGCGTTTTCAAATGGCGGCGGAATAGTGGCGGCAGATGAAGATCCTGCGCGATTTGTAAATCCGTTCATCGGAACGGCGGGGACTGGGCACACGTTCCCGGGTGCGTGCGTGCCGTTCGGGATGGTGCAGGCCTCGCCGGATTGCGGGACGGAATCGTGGAACTACTGCAGCGGATACTGCTATGAAGACGACAGTGTCTTCGGGTTCTCCCAGACCCATCTCAACGGAACGGGCGGCGAGGATCTTGGAGACGTTCTGCTTCTGCCGTTCTGCGGCAATGCGGAGGCGCGGGGCTGGAAGGAGCGGATCGACAAGAAGACCGAGACGGCTTCGCCTGGATACTACGCCGTTACGCTGACTGACTCCGGCATCCGGGCTGAAGTGACGGCAACTGAGCATGCCGCGCTTTATCGCTTCCGTTATGACGGCGAAGGCCCTGCACGGCTTCTTTATGACGGACAGTGGGGAATCGTCCATGAAGGGTGGACGTCGGATTACATGAAGTCGTTTTCGTTTGTGCAGGACGGCGACAGGGGCTTTAGCGGCCAGCGTCAGACGAAGAGCTGGAATCTCAGGGAGATCGGTTTCAACGTCGTTTTCGACAGACCATGCACGTCGTGCACGAAGTTGCCGCGTGTGAAGTCCGGCGAGAAGGGCGGGCGGTATGTTTTCGAGTTCGACCTGAAGCCCGGCGAGACGCTGCTCGTCAAGGTAGGGGTGGCTGCTGGCGGCGCACAGGAGCGGGGCGCGCTGCCGGAAAGGGCAAAGGCGAATTTGAACGCCGAGATCCCCGGGTGGGATTTTGACGTGGTCAGGGACGCGGCGCGGCAGAAGTGGAACGAGGTTCTGGGCAGGGCGGTTGTCGAGGGAACGGAGGATCAGAAGAAGAACTGGTACACCTCGCTCTACCGCCTTTGTATTCAGCCGAACAACATTGCAGATGTCGGCAGCAAGCCGTTCTATTCGACCTTCTCGTGTTGGGACACTTTTCGCGCGGCGGGTCCGCTTTACACGATACTCTGTCCCGAGAAGGCGTCGGCGTTTGTCGATTCGATGCTGGAGCAGGGCAGACGAACCGGCTATCTGCCGATCTGGACGCTGTGGGGCGAAGACAACCAGTGCATGATCGGGACGCACTCCGTCCCGATGATCGTGGACTGGTTCCTGAAGGAAAGGAGGAGGATGGAGGGAGGACGAAGAAAGTACTGGAAGGATGCGTATAACCAAATCAAGGAGACGCTGACGAAGAGTCATGAAGGTCGGTACAAGGAGAACTGGGACCTTTATGACCAATACGGCTACTATCCGTTTGACAAGATTCGCGGTGAATCCGTCTCTCGCACGATGGAGTGCGCGTATGACGACTGGTGCGCGGCGGTGATGGCAGAGAAGCTGGGGTACGCGGAAGATGCGGCGTTTTTCTTCAAACGCTCGGCAAATTGGAAGAATGTTTTCGATCCTTCGATCGGGCTTGTGCGAGGCAGGGATGCGGAAGGCAAGTGGCGTGAGCCGTTCAATCCGTACGCGCTTGGGCATGGAGCCGACCTTGACAACGATTTCACGGAAGGAAACGCTTTTCAGTATTCGTGGCATGTCATGCAGGATGTCCAGGGACTGGTTGACATGATGGGAGGCAGGAAGTCGTTCGTGGAGAAGCTGGATGCCCTCTTTGAGGCGCCGTCCAAGACGGAGGGGAAGGGTTGCGTTGTTGACATTACCGGCCTTATCGGGCAGTATGTCCACGGTAATGAACCGAGTCACCACGTCATCTACTTCTATCCGCAGATTGGCCAGCCTGAGAAGGCGGCGGAACGCATCCGCGAGGTCTTCGACAAGTTTTATCTGCCCAAACCAGACGGGCTTTGCGGCAACGACGACTGCGGACAGATGAGCGCGTGGTATCTTTTCTCCGCGATGGGTTTTTATCCGTTCAACCCGTGCGGCGGCGAATACATCATCGGCGCACCGCAGGTTCCATGCGCGAAGTTGAGAGTTGGGAGTGGAGAGTTTAGAGTTGTCGCCAGAAACCTTTCGAAGGAAAACAAATACGTGAAGTCGGTGTCGCTGAACGGCAAGCCGATTACGGACTGGAAGATACGCCATGCCGACATAGTCAAGGGCGGAGAGCTGGTGTTTGAAATGGAGGGCGCGAAATGAAGAGGAACCTGATTGTGCTGTTGTCTCTGGTTTTTGTTTCGATGACGGTTTGCGCGGACGACGCCGAGAGACACGGCTCGAAGATGATGAACGCGAAGGCGGTGTCTTCCGACAGGGTGGCCACGGGTGGCGTAAGAGTGTTGTTCCTCGGGAACTCCATTACGCTTCACGCGGCGTTGCCGGCAATCGGATGGACCAATGTCTGGGGAATGGCGGCGAGTGCCGCCGAAAAAGACTACGTCCATATCGTCACACGCGGCATCGAAACGAAGACGGGACGCAAGGCGGACGTGCGTGTCAGGAACCTTGCGGCGTTCGAGCGAAACTACCGCTCATGGGACATCGCGAAAGAACTCGCGGACATGGCTGATTTCGACCCTGCTTATCTTGTGATCGCGCTAGGGGAGAATGTTGCCGACCTCAAGACGGTGGAAGACCGCCTTGCTTACCGTAAGGCGTTCAAGAGTCTTCTGGGTTTCTTCATGGGAGACGGGAAAAAGTCTCGGCCCAATGTGGTCGTCCGCGGCGTGTTCTGGCCGAATGCGACGAAGGATTTCGAGATGGCGCAGGTGGCGGGCGAATATGCAGTTCCGTTCGTTCGGGCCGATTTCGGGACGGATGCGAAGATGACGGCAAGAGGCCTGTTCTGGCATGGTGGTGTGCAGGCGCATCCGGGGGACAGGGGAATGCAGGAGATTGCAGACCGCATCCTAGAGGCTTTCTTCCCGATGGAAAGTGTCAATAAGGTTCGGGTGAACGAAACAAAAATTCCGCGCATTGTGCACTGAATCACGATTTGCTATACTACGAGCATCTGCCTGTGAGATGGCAGTGAGTCAGACAATAGAAGGATGGATACATGAAGAGACTGTGCTTTGCGCTGGTTGCGGTATTTGCCGCGACCGCGTTGCTCGCGGAATCGTTTGGTCCTCTGTCGCCGTCGGCGAAGCCGTACGAGCGCGAGTACATCTGGCCGGATGGCAAGATGCCCGACGTGCAGCCGCATCAGATCGCCGCGAAGACAGGCGAGGTCAAAAGCCCAGGCTTCAAGGCCGACGACTTCAGGCGTCCGTACATAGACTGGTATCAGCCGAACCCGGAATGCAAGACCGACCTCTGCGTTGTCACGGTCTCGGGCGGCGGTTTCTTCTCCTGCTGCGACGAGCTGCGCCTTCAGCCCGCAATCGACCGTTTCGTGAAGGCGGGCTTCACGGTCGCCGACCTCACGTACCGCACTCCGCGCCCGGAGGGCCTTGCGATCCATCAGTGGGCGTGGGAAGACCTGCAGCGCGCGGTCCGTCTTGTGCGGTCCCAGGCCGCTAAGCGCGGGTTCAGCCCCGACAAGATCGGCGCGACCGGCATCTCCGCCGGATGCAAGGCCGTGCTGCTCGTCGCGACGAGCTCCCTCACGCCTGCCTACGCGCCGGTCGACGAGATCGACAAGTTGCCGTGCAACCTGCTGTTCGCGCTTCCGCAGGCGCCGGCCTACGTGCTGACCGACGGACAGGGCACGCCGAATTCGCGCGACGGCGACGCGCCTGACGTCTCAATCGTGCCCGAGCTCAAGTTCGACGAGAAGACGTGCCCGATGTGCTTCTTCCAGGGCGGGATCGACGAGTACTCGCCCTTCGGCTCGACGAAGATATACCGGCAGCTCCGCCGGATGAAGATTCCGGCCGAGGTGCACCTCTTCGCCGACCGCTGGCACGGCTTCCACGGCGACATGAACAAGGGCGACGAGGGCACGGCCTGGGACCACTGGTTCACGCGCGCCGAGGAGTTCATCCGCCAGATGAACTACGACGGGCGCAGGCAGGACGAGGTGGCGCTGATGGACAGGTACCCCGACAACGCGGACCGCCTCAGGTGCGAGCGCGAGGACATCTGGCCCGAGGGAAAGACGCCGCCGGCCTACACCAATCAGTGCAAGCCCTACATCGAATGGCACTTCCCGAACGAGCTGAAGACGAAGGCGATCCAGATCATCTTCTCGGGCGGCGGCTACCTGAGGAGCAAGCCCGACGGGCAGGAAGTCGCCCCGGCTCGCCGAATGCTCAACGCGAAGGGCATGACGGTCGTCGTTCTCAAATACCGCGCTCCGCGCCCGTCGGGCGGACTTGCGAAGCACACGTCCGCCTGGCAGGACCTCCAGCGTGCCGTGCGGATCGTCCGCTCGAAGGCGGCGGAGAAGGGGCTGGACCCGGACCGGATCGGCATCATGGGCGGGTCGGCCGGAGGACACCTCGCGCTCATGGGCGCGACGTCTTCGCGCAGCATGTCGTATCTGCCCGTGGACAAGATCGACCGCGTCCCGTGCAAGGTGCAGTGGGCGATCGCGATCTACCCGGCATATTTGCTCACGGACGGCGTCGACTGCAGGAACGTCAGCTTCGGCAACGGCGACGAGGACCGTCTTGTGCCGGACTTCGCGTTCGACCTCGACACGTGTCCCGTGCTGTTCATCCACGGCGACTCCGACGGCTATTCGGCGATGGGGTCCGTGAAGGCGTGGGAGCAGCTGAGGCGCATGGGCGTCCAGGGCGAGGTGCACACGCTGGCGACCCGCAAGCACTGCTTCCAGTACCACGCCTCGCCCGGGACGGGCAGCTACACATATCTCGACCGCATCTGGGAATTCATGAACCACAAGGGCTACAACAAGTAGCCCTTTGGCGAGCGGGACATGTCCGACAATAGCCGCTGTTTCGGTTGCGCGCTTGTTCGCCGCGGGGCTCGCGACGGCGGCAATGCCGCGATCGGCGGCGTCACCTCGGCCGAGCCGTGTCGGACGGCGGATTCTGGCGTATGAAGAAGGTCCTTGTCGTATCGACAATAAAGGGGATAGCCGGCAGGAACTGCCTTACCGGCATCTTCGACTACGTGAATTCGGGCCGCGACTGGAGCATCAGGTTTCTGCAGGATCCGGACGACATCGCGCCCGAGATAATGAGGGCGGCGGTGCGCGAGGGCGTCGACGGCATAGTCGTCAGCTACAACCGCCGCACCCGTTCGTTCGAAGAGCTGCTGCGCATCGACGTGCCGGTGGTGCAGGTGCATGATCCATGCGGCGATTCCGCGGGTCTGAGGCCGAGATTCGCGCTTCTGCGCAACGACGACATACGGGTCGGAGAAGTGGCGGCGGAGTACTTCCGTAGCAAGGGCGCGTTCAGGGCGTATGCGTATCTGCCGACGGACGAGCACACGACGTGGTCAGATCTCCACCGCGACGGGTTCGCCAATGCGCTTGCCAGGTACGGCGAGACGGTGCGCGAACCTGCGCCGGACGAGCCGCTTGCGGACTTTCTCCGCTCTCTGCCGCGGCCTGCGGCGCTGTTCTGCGCGACTGACCCTGTGGCTCTGAACGCCGTCTCGGCGTGCCGCAGGCTGCGGCTGGCGATTCCGGCGCAGATCGCGATTCTCGGGGTCGACGACGACGAGATGCTCTGCGGCGCGTCGCGTCCGCCGCTTTCGAGCGTCCACACCGACGACTTCGGCCTCGGCAGGCTTGCCGCGCGCGAACTCGACAGGCTGATGCGCGGCGGCCGCCAGAAGGGACCTGTGGTGCTGCGCGTCCCTCCGTCCGGCGTGACGGAGCGCGATTCGACTCGCGCGGTTCCTCCTGCCGGGCATCTCATCCGGGAGGCGCTGGCCTTCATCGACTCCAATCCGTCGGCCGGCGTCGCGGATGTCGCGCGCCACCTCGGCGTCTCGCATTCGCTTCTGCGGCGGCGGTTCAGGGAGATACACGGCAGTTCGCTGCGAGACGAAATCGCCGCGCGGCGCATGTCGCTGGCGGTGCGGCTGCTTCGCGAGACGGACGAGCCGGTCGCCCGCATAGCGAAGAGGTGCGGCTTCGCGTCCGCCTGCCGCTTCAACCATGCGTTCAGGCAGCTTGTCGGCGCGGCGCCGCTTGCAGTGCGCAACGGGGCCGAGGCGAGGCTTTCGCCGCGGCCGTAGCGCGTTCGGGACGCGTCAGGCCTTCTTGTTGAGCGAGACCGTGATGATCTCGAACAGCCATTCCGGAAGGTCGAGCTTCCTGTTCAGCATCTCCCTGATGTAGCCCTTGAAGTCGAACGGAATGCGGCGGAACGAAATGCAGTTCGTCTCTGTGTCCCAGATGACGTACGTCGCGCAGAGGTCGTTGCGCGGATAGCCCACCGAGCCCACGTTGATGATGTAGCGGCAGTCCCTCTTCGGACGGAACGGCTTCAGCTCGAGCTTGGTCGCCGGCGTCTTGAAGAACATCCGCTGCACGATCCGCCCGTCCTTCTCCTCCCACGCCGTCGCCTGGTGGGTGTGACCGCAGAACATGAGCCTCGCGGGCGAGCGGTGGAAATTGGCCTCGACCTCGCGCGGAGTTCCGACATAGCCCCAGCTCTCCGGCTCGATGAAGTTGCCGTGCGAGAAGAGCGCGCCCTCCTCCTCGACCGTGAACGGGCAGGCGGCGAGCCACTTCTTCTCCTCTTCGGTGAGGGACTCGCCCTGCTCCATGTCGGTCTTGTAGTTCTGGTACTTGCGAAGCCCCTGGTCTGACTCGCGGCCGATGCACACGGAGTCGTGGTTGCCGATGAGGACGACGTCAAAATTCTTCCTGACCAGCTTGATGGACTCCTTGACGTCGTAGCCGTAGCCAGTGGTATCGCCGAGCATCAGGAACCGACGGCACATGCGCTCCTTGGCGTCTTTGAGCGCCAGCGCGAGCGCAACCGGATTCGAGTGCACATCGCTCATGATTGCATATCTCATATCATCACCATCACCGTTTCTGCAAATGTCGAGTATCTCGCTCTTCGCCAGTGAAGACCAAAACGACGAGAGTTTGAGTATTATACACTTTTCTGACGAAAATGGGAAGGGCCGTGCGCACGAGATTTGCTCGGCCGACGGTTGCGTCCGCGACGGGAATGTAGTATAATCCAGCAAACGGTCGGCGGCCCATGGAGGGTCCGCCGATTCACTAGAAAGGAAAAGAACTATGAGCAAATGGGTTTGCCCGGTCTGCGGGTATGTTTACGAGGGTGACGCGGCTCCCGAGAAGTGCCCGCAGTGCGGAGTTCCGGGCTCGAAGTTCCTCAAGCAGGGCGGCGGGCTCGACTTTGTCGCCGAACACCACGTCGGCGACGGCATCGTCGACGACGCCGAGGTGACTCAGGGCCTCAAGGACCATTTCAACGGCGAGTGCTGCGAGGTCGGAATGTATCTCGCGATGTCCCGCCAGGCGGACCGCGAGGGCTATCCCGAGGTCGCCGAAGCCTACAAGCGCATCGCGTTCGAAGAGGCCGAGCACGCCGCCAAGTTCGCCGAGCTCCTCGGCAAGACCATCGACATCGTGACGGACTCCACGAAGGAGAACCTCCGCCGCAGGATGGAGGCCGAGTGCGGCGCGACCGCCGGCAAGCTCGCAATCGCCAAGCGCGCGAAGGAGCTCGGCTACGACGCGATCCACGACACCGTCCACGAGATGGCCAAGGACGAAGCGCGCCACGGCAAGGCGTTCCAGGGCCTCTACAACCGCTACTTCAAGTAGAGACGATGGACAGCTTCGAGTTCTGCTCGCCGACCAGGTTCGCCTTCGGAAGAGGCGCGGAGTCCAGGACCGGCGAGCTGCTCAGGGAGTGCGGCGGCACGAAGGCGCTGCTGCACTATGGCGGCGGGTCGATCCGCAGGAACGGCGTCTACGACAGGGTGACGGCGTCGCTTGAGGCGGCGGGCGTCCCCTGGGTCGAGCTCGGCGGCGTCCAGCCGAATCCGCGCGAGGCGCTTGTCCGCGAGGGCATCGCGCTCGCTCGGCGCGAGAAGGTCGACTTCATTCTCGCAGTCGGCGGCGGAAGCGTCATCGACTCGGCCAAGGCGATCGCGTTCGGCACCCTCTACGACGGCGACTTCACGGACTATGCGTTCGGCAAGGACGCGAAGGTGCGGCGCCCTGTCCCCGCCGCCCTGCCCGTCGGCACGGTGCTGACGATAGCGGCTGCGGGCAGCGAGGGGTCGTGCAACTCGATCATAAGCCTTGGCCCGGAAAAGCTCAAGCGCACCATAACCGGCGACAGGCTGCGGCCCCGGTTCTCCGTGCTCAACCCGGAGCTCACATTCACCCTGCCGGCCTACCAGACGGCGTGCGGGCTTTCGGACATGTTCGCCCACGTTGTGGAGCGCTACTTCACCCAGACGGAGCGCGTTACGGCCACCGACGAACTGTGCGAGGCCGTCATGCGCACCGTAGTGCAGGAGGGCTCCGCGGTCATGGCGAACCCCCTCGACTACGACGCGAGGGCCAATGTCATGTGGGCGGGGACTGTCGCGCACAACAACGTGTGCGGCGTCGGCCGCGCGCAGGACTGGGCGAGCCACGGCATCGAGCACGAGCTGTCCGCGCTGTACGACTGCGCGCACGGCGCCGGGCTCGCGGTGGTGATGCCGGCCTGGATGGACTACGTGAAGGACGCAGGAATCGGCCGCTTCGCGCGTTTTGCCGAGCGAGTGTGGGGCGTCGCCCCGGTCGCCTCGCCCGAAGGCATGGCAGACGAGGGCATCGCCCGGTACCGGGCCTGGCTCAAGTCCATCGGAATGCCGCTTACATTCGCGGAGCTTGGCGCGCGGCCGGAGGACATACCCCTGCTCGCCGCGAACCTGCACCTGAACGGCAACACGCTCGGCGCGTTCAAGCCTCTTTCCGAGGCGGACGTGCGCGAGATACTGAAGCTTGCCGTCTGAGCCGGGCGGGCGCCCTCAGGCGCCCTTCGGCCAGAACTTGTCCGAGAGCTTCGACGGGATGCCCACCTCGCCCTTGTCGAAGTTCGCGGCGAGTATCTTCCATCCGAGGTCGAGGGCGTCCTCAAGCGGAATGTTGACCGAGAGGTCCATCATCTCGCGCTCGAAGTCGGCGCCGTACTTGAGGAGCTTCTCGTCCCACTCGGACATCCTGAAGCCCATGGACTGCTTCTCGACGGTCTCCTTGTACTGCGCGTAGAGCTTGATCATCGCGTCCATGACGGTGCGGTGGTCCTCGCGCGTGTTCTTGTTGACCTGCTGCTTGAGACGCGAGAGCGAGCCGAACGGCTCGATGCGGCCGTTCTTGAGGTAGAACTGGCCTTCGGTGATGTAGCCGGTGTTGTCGGGCACAGGGTGCGTCACGTCGTCGCCCGGCATCGTCGTCACAGCAAGAATCGTGATCGAGCCCGCGCCGTCGAAGTCCACCGCCTTCTCGTAGCGGGAGGCGAGCTGCGAGTAGAGGTCGCCCGGGTAGCCGCGGTTTGAGGGAATCTGCTCCATCGTGATGGCGATTTCCTTCATCGCGTCGGCGAAGGACGTCATGTCCGTCAGCAGCACGAGGACGTCCTTGCCGCCAAGCGCGAACTTCTCGGCGACGGCGAGCGAGACGTCGGGCACCAGCATGCACTCGACGGTCGGGTCCGCGGCAGTGTGCACGAACATGACCGTCTTGGCGAGCGCGCCCGACTTGTCGAGCGTCGAGCGGAACTTCAGGTACTCGTCGTACTTCAGCCCCATGCCGCCGATGACGATGACGTCGGAGTCGGCCTGCAGCGCGATGCGCGCGAGAAGCTCGTTGTAGGGCTCGCCGGCCTTCGCGAAGATCGGCAGCTTCTGCGACTTCACGAGCGAGTTGAACAGGTCGATCATCGGGATGTTCGTGCGCACCATCTGGTTGGGCATGATGCGCTTCGAGGGGTTGACCGACGGCTGCCCGATCGGAGACGGATTCTCGTCGATCGCGGGCCCTCCGTCGCGCGGCACTCCCGCTCCCGTGAAGGCGCGGCCGAGAAGCGCCTCGGAGAAGGGCACCTTCATCGTCTCGCCGAGAAAGCGCACCCTGGCCGCGGTGTCGACGCCGCGCGCGCCCGCGAATATCTGCAGCGTCACGTTCGGGCCGTCCAGCTTGATGACCTGCGCCAGCGAAACTCCGGCGCGGCTCTCGACCTCCGCGATCTCGTTGTACCTGACGCCCTCGGCGCGAAGCGTCGCGATGGAGCCCGAGAGAGCGTCGATTCTGTGGTAGACCTTGTTGTTGAACATGGCTTTTGCTTTCTGTTGCGGTCAGCTGCGGACCGACGCTTCGGATATCTTCCTCTCCAGCCCCGCCTTGAGCTCCTTGAACTCGGCGGACTCGAAGGGCTTGTCGTTCCAGTCGATGAATGTCTGCTGGAGGTCCATGAAGAACCTGCGCATCCCCGGCTTGTCGGCGATCGCGTACTCTCCGAGCAGCGCCTTTTCGACGACGTCGAACATGACCCTCTGGCGCTCGGTGGGCGTCGAGGCGTCGGACTCGCTGAATGCGTTCTGCTGCAGATACACCGCGTCGAGGAACTCGGCCTTCAGATAGGTCGTGAAGTCTGGCAGGGACGTTCCCTCCTCGCCGACGACCTTCATCATCTGTCCGATCTCGTTGCCCCTGCGCAGTATCGTGCGCGCCTTCTCGACGCGGGCCTGCTCGATGACGGTGTTGTAGTGGCGCCA
>JAEEGH010023876.1_pt1 | contig 12395 bp, 7 predicted proteins | sample 9134181 | NCBI WGS metagenome assembly JAEEGH01 (sample SAMN16246544, study PRJNA631951) | gut metagenome | biome: gut microbiome; feature: rumen; material: DP-attached | host: Bos | place: Iran: Karaj | collected 2018-10
GGTGGCCTCAGGCAGATCCTCGACGGCAAAGGCAACGTCCTCGATCAAGCACGATGTGCCCACGGGACGCGCTCCGCCCACGCTGGGGAAAAGGCCCGAGCGGATGGCCCAATATTTGCCATATACGGCCGGGTCGGTGGTAAATTCAACAGGGATATAGGTCTGGAACTGCGACAGGCAGGCGGTAATCGTGTCGATGCGGTGCTGCAAGTCGCCAGGAGTCATGGCCTTGGTCTCGGTGAGGATGGCCGTCAGGTTATGGTAGTCACCCGGCTCAACGCCCTCGATACGGCCCGCGTCCACGTCGCGCTTGTACTGCAGGTACACGGGGTCGTCGACCGAGGCCAACGACAAATAGTCGAGCATCTCAGCGCTCTTGACCATCAGGCGCTCCTCGCTCATGGCGATGTCCTCCTCGCCCGACAGCAACTGCTTGAGGGCCACCACCGCCTCGCAACTCTCGCGCATGGTGTAGAAATAGAGCATCGCCGAGGCTTTGCACGGGTAATCGTGAAGCGTTCGCATGGTCACCTGGCTGATAAACGCCAACGTGCCCTCGCTGCCCACCACGCAGTGGGCAATGATATCAAACGGATCATCGTAGGCGACAAACGGCCTCAGGTTCAAACCCGTCACGTTCTTGATGCTGTATTTCTTGCGGATGCGCTCGGCCAGCGGTACGTTGGCGCGAATGCGGTCACGCAGAGACTCAATCTTGGCAATAAAGTCGGGATGGCTCTGGCGGAATGACTCACGGCTGGCCTCGACACCCGTGTCGAGCACAGTGCCGTCGGGCAGCACCAGACGTGCCGACAGCAGCATGCGGTCGCTGTTGGCGTGCGTGCCGCAATTCATGCCCGAAGCGTTGTTGGCGACGATGCCACCCACCATGGCCGAGCCGATGCTCGCAGGATCAGGCGGGAAAACGCGCCCCAGCGGTTTTAAGATTTGGTTCACCCTTGCTCCCACGATACCGGGCTGCAGGGTGATGCTCTCCCCGTCAGGAGCGATGCTGTAGTCCTCCCAATTCTTACCCGCCACAATCAGGATGCTGTCGCTCACACTCTGGCCCGACAACGACGTGCCCGCCGCGCGGAACGTAAACGGCAACCCATAGCGGTTGGCCGCCCTGACGATGGCAGCAACCTCAGCCTCATCCTTAGCGCGGATGACCACCTGCGGCGTCAAGCGGTAAAAACTCGCATCGGTGCCCCATGCCAGGGTACGCAACTCGTCGGTGTAAACCCGCTCGGCAGGCAGCGCAGCCCGTATCTCTCTCAAGAATCCGCTATAGTCCTTCATATCCCTTTAACTTTAACTTAATCAACCCCCAAAGATAGTGCAAGCCGAGAGGAATGCCAAATTTATTTGAGAATTTCCGAGGCGCAGCCTATCTTGCGCGTAGCGAACGATAGTGCAAGCCGAGAGGAATGCCAAATTTTTAGCAAGTTGAATGTCATGAAAACTTGTTTTCAATGACTGAAACGCCGCCTAGGTCAGATGCGGCTGCTGTGGCAAGGACAAAATGCCCGCGGAGAATCTTCCCCGCAGGCATTTTCATGTCAGGTGGCTATGTCGCCACTATCAATCGCCATTGTTACTACCAGTTACCGGTAAGCAGGTAGTCGATCAGCAACGAGACGTCGCTGATGGCCACCTCGCCGTCATTGTCACAGTCGGCGGCCTGGATGTTGATACTCGAGGCATTGCCGGTGAGCAGGTAGTCGATGAGGAGGCTCACGTCGCTGATGGCCACCTCGCCGTCGCCATCCACGTCGCCGCGCAGGGTTGCGGACTTGCTGATGACAACATTACGATTGTAGATTGTGCTGCCACTGGCTGAGACCACTGTACCATCGCTGTTGAAGTAGGCTCCGGCAGGCTCGGTGATGGTCAGCCCATCGCTGAGTGTGGGCTGCATACGGATGATGGAAGCGTTGATCCTACCGTAGGCGGTCAGTTTGGTGTTCGCTCCGCTCATGACCAGTCGGCATGTACTGGTGCCACCGTAAATGCCATAATACTTACCGCGGAACAGGGCTTGCACGCCGCCGCTGAGGGTCAGCGTTCGGCCGGTAGTCACCCCGCATCCATAGTAGGTGTCACCAATGCAATTGATTGTACCTGAGCCTGAGATGGAAAGTGATTCCTTGACATTGAGAGGCGAATTGTTGCCAGCTGTGGTTTGGATCGTATTGGTTCCCGTAACGGTGATCTTCAAGCCACTGATTTCGTTCCTGATGTTATCGGTGGTGCTGCTGGTGATGGTCGCATTGCTCAGTTTCAGCGTGTTGGTGCTCGGCGTGTAAGTCACTGTGCCTTCCACACCATCGATAAATGACAAGTTGTTGTAGTTCAGGCTGTTGACCTGGACACCATTGATCCACAGATTATAGTGCGTAGAATTATCCTCGATGTAAACGGTGGATACATTTATCGGGCCGACATCGCTCGCTGCCAGTTGCACATAGGCTGAACCGCTGTTGATCGTCTGCGACGAGGTCACGCGGTTGAAACGGTCGGAACCGTTGAAAGTGTAGTTCCAAGGCCCTGAGGAAGTATAGCCGAGTGTTTGGCTGGCACCTGTCACACCCTTGAGATAGTCCTTATTAGGGGTGTAGAATATGTAGGGTGCCACAGCGGTCTTGGGCCTGAAGCGATAGACGGTGCCCACCGTGCCCTTTAGCAACATGCCTGTATGGCCGGCGATACCCACGTCGTTGCTCAGTTTCCCCAAGACAAGCGAACGCGTCGCTAAGTCAAACTGGTCGGCGGTATAGAAATCGCCGGTGGCGGGCAGCAGCACGCTGTCATCGACAGGAACCGAGATGGGGGTCCATTGGGTGGTAGGCTTGACCCAAGGCAGCAGTTTGGAGGGCGCTGTAGTGGGATAGTTCGAATAGCTGCTGGTCTTCATCTTGGAGTAGAAGTCGTAGAATTGGTTCAGAGGCACGTAGCAGATGAAGCCTTCGGCGTTGCTCGGGAAGAAATCCCTGCCAAACGTGGTGGTCTCGGTTCTGCTGATGAAGATGCTCGACAGTCCAGTGCAATTGGTAAACACTCCCGACTCGATGGTGGCCAGCGTTGCCGGCATTGTGAGCTCTCCGGTGAGCGCTGAGCAGGCATAGAAGGCCTGCGACCCGATAAATTCCAGTCGGCTGCCCATGTTGATGGAGTTGAGCTTGTCGCAGAAGTAGAACGCACTTCTGCCGATGTGGACCGGGTTGGGGATGTTCACCGTCGTCAGGTAGAAACAGTAATAAAAGGCTCTCTCGCCAATCTTCTTGACGCACTTGCCGCCATAGACCGCACTCAGATTGGTGCCCGAGAACGCCTGGTCCTCGATCTCGGTGATGGCGTAGTTATCGACATTGGTACTGTAATACCTGATCGGGATGTTGATCGTGTTCGGGTTGTACATTTCACCCCTGACGATTTTCACCTGGCCATTGAACGTGAGCGTGCTGGCCACCGCGTCGGTATAGGTACCCACGCTGGTGACGGTGTAGTACAGCGTCGTGTTGCCCGAATCGTCGGCCTTTGCAAAGTCGTAGGCATTGCCGTTGATAGTGGCAAAGGCACTGCTCCACACGCTGTTCTGAGAGTAGGCCGAGACGTTGTTGAACGGCACGCTCAGCTCACAGTTACTGCCGATGCCCGAGAAGTCCATGCCCGAGGGCGGACTAGGTCTATTGAAAACGAGCTTACTCAGTGAGGGCATGTTGGAGAAGGCATGGGTAGAGACCGAAGTCGCAGAGCTGGGAATGCGCAACTCCTCCAGTGTCGTGTTGTAGAAGGCGTAATCGCCGATCGTCCAGACGCCATAGGGAATCTTGAGATAGGTCGACTTGTTGCAGCCGGCAAAGCACCACGGCTTGATAGTCCTGGCCGTGCCATAGAAACCGCCGTTGCCCACCCTGGTGTTGGCGGCGCCCACCTGGTAGATGGTTTCATAGTTCTCGCTGCACAGCCAGCCGGCAAAGCTCTCAAAGATGGTGTTATTGGAACTTACATTAATATTCTCCAAGTTGCTGCACTGCGCAAAGGCACCGTCACCATAGTAGGTCAACGTTTGGGGGATGTACACCCAGGATACAGCAGTATTGGCAAAGCAGCGCACACCCAGTTTCTGTGTGCCATAGTTCTCGGTATCCTTGAGGTACAGGTTGACGGTGGCCAGGTTGGAACAATTGTAGAAAGCGTAGTTGCCGATCGTCTCGGCCGAGATATTGACCTCGGTCAATGCATGGCAGCTGTTGAAGGCATAAGCGCCCACCTCCTTGAGACGGAAGTATGAGCCCACGTCGCTGCGCCCGATTTTCTGCAAGGTCGAGTGATTATAGGCGGCATAGGGTGCAACCTCGGTCCAGTTACAGAAGATGTAAGAGCCACCGCCGTAGGTGCTGTTGGTATAGTCATGGGCAGAAGAGGTCATGGGCAGATAGGTCACCCCCGACTGGATGCCCACCAGCGTGACGTTGACGTTGTTGCTCATTGTCGAGGGACTCGTGATGACATAGCACAGGCCGTTCTCGACAAAGTCGTTGGCCTTGACGCCGCTATAGGAGACCGAGCCGTTGCTGTCGGCAGCCTTCCAGGCACTCACGGCGTTATAGCTGCTGGCGTTGGTCTGGATTGCCGTCAATACATTGCACGTCCTCATGCCCGACAAGGCATAGGACGACAGCGTGGGCGGCGTCGGTGCTGCCACGCCCATCTCCGTCATCGACGAGCAATTCTGGAAGGCATAGTTGTAGATGTGCGTCAGCGTGCTGGGCAGAAACACATATTTCAGGTTGGTACAGCCTGCAAAGGCCGAGGAGCCGATCTCCTCCACGCCCCAACCCAGGCGCACACGCTGCAGCGTGGTCACGTTCTTGAAGGCCTCGCTGCCGATCGAGGTCACGCGATACTCCCTGCCGTTGTAGGTCACACGACCGGGAATCGTGATGTCGGTCAAGCCGTCATAGCCACCATAATAGGGGCTGTCGCGCACCCAGCAAGTGCCGTCGTCGGCTTGTTCATCGGGCTGATAATAGATATCACCCACCTTGAAATAGGCACTGGCATACACCGTCACCAGGGCCATTGCGAGTGTTAAAAGTATCTTTTTCATAGCGCTATAAAGTTTTATTGGGTTAATAATATTTCTAAGGTATTCTATTCTGTGGCAAATATAGCAGAAATTTCTTGAATTTAAAACAATAAAAGCCAAGAAATTTTATTTTTAAAACATTTTGGGGTGTGTTAGCTGTTAGCTATTAGCAACTCCTAACTACTAACCCCTAACTCCTAACTACTAACCCCGAACTCCTAACTCCAAAACTCGATTCTCATGGTGGCCATGATATCGAGTTCCTCGCCCCGGGAATCGCGGTAGACAATGGTCAAGCCACGGTACTGCTCAGGCACCTTGAGCACTTCTACCCGGCCCCAACGCGGCGGACCGTAGTCAAACGACTTGCCCGAGAGCAACAACTTGCCGCCCACATAGTCGAACTCGTAGAAGCCGCCACCCAGGCACTCCTCATGAGGCAGCAGCAAGTCGCGGTGCAGCGTCACCATGCCCAACCGCAGGAAGCCACCGCTGGTGATGATAAACTTGGGATGTTCCATAACGGCAAAGTTAATACATCTCCCGTAACAAAACAACACCTGCAGGGAAAAATCCCCGCAGGCGCTGTTCAATGTCATTCGTTTGGTACTTGCCCGTGTCAGCCAGCCAGCAGCTTGTCGATGATGCGCTGCAGATCGGCAATCGAGAGTTCTCCGTCGCCGTCCACGTCGGCCCTGTCGCGCACCTCCTGGTCAACCTCGAGCCCCAGGAGGATGTCGATGACCACGTTCACGTCGCCTATCGATACCTCACCGTCGCCGTTGACGTCGCCAGGCTCGTATTCGGGCGGGGCATCGTAGTGCATCTTCATGTCGAGCCATGCCAGGCGGTCGCTGATCCACTGCTTGAGGTAGGCAATCTCGTCGTCATAGCTGCTTGCGATGTAGTGGTTAGGCCAGACGAACTCGCCCCATCGGGGCCAGGCCTGGGAGTTGCGGGCCTCGGCACCGCACACCGTCACCTCGTTGACCAGCGAGTCGATGGTCGCCCAGATGTTGCGCTTGCTCAGGTTGGCCGCCCTCATCTCCCGCCACCGGGCGTTGCGCTCTTTCCAATAGCCGTTGAGGTCATTGTTGAGCTTATACCACCAGAAGGGGATGAGGTAGGTCTCACCCACGCGGTACATGATGTCGTTGCTCTGGTAAACCCAGGTGTAGGTGTTCCAGCTGTTGTGGTGCCTGGCGTTGCCATAGCCCAGGTTCATGTCCCACAGCACCATCTTGAACCGGGAGTCCACGCTGTCGCGACGCTTGAACATCTTGCCGCTCAGGCGGTAGCCGTCCACGTTGTGGCTGAGCTCGGTAAACAGCTGGTAGTCGATGAAGTTCTGGGTGTCGATGTACTTGCGGTAGCCCGTCTCGGGGTTGGTGTAGTCGTCCTGGGCAAAGGCGTCCTCCATCTCGTCGATGGCATTGTTGATATACTCCAGCTGGGCGGGCGTCATATCCTCATACTCGGGGGCCTTGTACTGGAACAGGATCCGACGGTCGTCATATACCTTGCCGTTGCGGCTCACGGGGTGATACTTGGAAACGTGGGTGGAGTCATCGTCGGTGTCCACCTCGACGAGATAGCCACCCGTGAGTTCGTCGCCCGTCTCACCGGGGTCGGGCAGATTCAGGCGGTGTTTGCCCGTCGAGACAACCTCGCTGAGGACATACACGCCATAGTAGATGCCGTCGAGGTAGAGCTCGCACAGACGGCCGTCGGGGGCATACTCCATCCAGGGGCGTGCCAGCTCAAACGTGAGCAGGTCGCGTATCATGCTACGGTCGGCATAGGGGGCCATCAGCGCCCAGTTGTTGTCCTTGCCCATCCCCAGGATCTCGACCTTTTTCTTCTTGTCGCTCACCTCGAGCGGCTGCTCCAGGGTGCGGAAGGAGTAGGGTTTCTTGTCGCTCATGTTGTAGGTGGAGTTGCCACGGTAACGCAGGGCGATATAGCCCTCGTAGTCGATGTGCTGCCCCGGGTGGGCCACCGTGTCACCATAGTTGAGCTGTCCTTTGCCGTTGTGGATAATCTTCATGTGGGCCGAAATCCTCTCGTCGCGCTGAATCGTCGCGCCGCCCACCTCAATCCACACGATGGGCAGATTGGTCGATGTGATGGTTATCGTCGTGTCGTCAGGGGGAAAATTGTCCGGGTCCTGGGCAACGGCCACATTCCCCAGCATCAGGATGGCCGCCAGCAATAAATAGAATTTCTTCATGCGTCGAGTTAGTCGTTTTGTAATTTGGGCGCAAAATTAGACAAAAAAACCAATATTTCAACAAGTTGGCACAAAATTAGTGGTCAGGAGCCAGTTTATAGCCGCTCACTCCTAACCACTAACTCCTAACTTCTAACTCTTAAAGCAGCAAATCGATGAGGGCCGTCACATCGCCAATGTCAACGATGCCGTTCTCGTCACAGTCGGCAGCCACCTCGTCGATGTTGCCGCCACCCATCAGGTAGTCGATCAAAGTCGAGACATCGGCAATCGTCACCTCGCCGTCGCCGTTCACGTCGCCAAGCAGGTGGGCATTGGGGTCAAAGCCCAGTTGGCTGTCCATCCAAGCGATGCGGTCATGGAGCCACTGCTTGAGGTAGTCCACCTCATCCTCGTAGTCGTAGGCAACATAGTAATTGGGCCAAACATACTGGCCCCAGCGCGGCCACGCCTCGCTGTTGCGCTGCTCGGCACCGTGCGACGTGAGCACCGTGGCCAGTGAGTCCACCGTAGCCATCAGACGGTCCTCGCGCAGGTTACCACGGCGGTACTGCGCCCAGCGAGCCTTCAGGGCAGCCGTGTAGTTGGGGTCGGTGTTCAGCTTGTACCACCAGAAGGGAATCAGCTGCGGGTCCCCCTCGTTGTGCAGGATATTGTTGTTGCGGTATATCCACGTGTCGGTGCGCCAGCCCTGGTAGTAGTCGGCGTTGCCATAGGCCAGGTTCATGTCCCACACCACCATCTTGAAGCGCGCGTCCTCGCTGTCACGACGCTTGAAGAACTTGCCGCTCAGGCGGTATCCGTCCACGTTGTGGCCCAGTTCCATGGCCAGCTGGTAGTCGACAAAATTCTGCACATCCAGGTATTGGTCATAGATGGAAGTCTTGCCAGGGAAATAGGCCCACAGCGCCTGTTCCATCTGGTCGATGCGGCCCGTGATGTATGCCACCTGCTCCGGTGTCAGCTCCTCGTAGTCGGGCGACTTGTACTGGAAGTTGATATAATCGCTATTGTAAGTTATGCCGGCGTTGCTCACGGGATGGTATTTGGATACATAGGTCACCTCGCCGTCGGTGCGGTTCACCTCCATGATGTAGCCACCGGTGATGGAGTCACCGCTCAAGCCCGGGTCAGGCAGATTCAGGCGCGTCTTGCCCTTGGAGACGACCTCGGTAAGGATAAACACGCCATAGTAGGTGCCGTCCAGGTAGAGTTCGCAGTAACGGCCCTGCGGCGTGTACTCCATCCACGGGCGCGACACCTCAAAGGCCAGCAGATCGCGCATCATGCTCTTGTCGGCATAGGGTGCCAGCAGTGCCCAGTTATTGTCCTTGGGCATGCCTAGCAGCGACACTCTCTTTTTCTTGGCAATGCCACGCCACATGGGATCGGCCAATGTGCGGAATGAATATGGCTTCTTGGGACTGTCATTATAGGTGGAATTGCCGCGGTGTCTCAGGGCGATATGCCCCTGGTAGTCGATGTGTTGTCCCGGGTGGGCAATGGTATCAGCGTAGTTGAGCCTGCCCTCACCGTTGTAGATGATTTTCATGTGTGCACCAATGCGCTTGTCGCGCTTGATGGAATCACCATCCACGTCAATCCACACGATGGGCAGATTGGTCGAATCGAGATGTACATTAGGATTCTTAGGCGGGAAATTTCTCGCCCTTTTGATGCAGGACCCTAGTCCCAGCATCATAGCTACCATCAATATCACTAATGTCAGTTGTCTCATCACTTAATTTTCAGCCCATTGTTTTGATTATTCTTTGCAAAGGTATAAAAAAACTGCAATATGTGCCAAAGCAGATAATTAAAGGTATGTAATGCCGCAGTTTTATGTCATTGTTTTGTGGTGAAATCTTATAGAAAAAAGGTAAAATCGTTGCGAAATACAATTTTTTGTGGTAATTTTGCCGAGAAATTAACAAAAAGCTATAACTAAATAGAAATAATGGATTCACAGAAAAACACAGAAATTATCTCAAGAATCAAGTATTTGATGCGTGAGATGGGAGTGAAACAGGTGCAGTTTGCTCAGCGCATCGGTGTGGACACGTCCAATCTGTCGAAGTATTTGAATGGTCATATGCCGTTAAGCGACTCTTTCTTGAACCGTCTGGTGGTCAATTTGGGCGTTTCCAAAGAGTGGTTGCTTGAGGGAACGGATTTGCCCTTTGGCAAAACGCCTGTGAACTTTGATGCTGGCGAGAGTCGTCTGGCGCTGATGGGTTCTGGAAATAACACTACTCCAGTGGGTACACCAGTATATGATGTGGATGCCACAGCTGGCACTTCTTCGGGTCGCAACGATTTGTTTTCCAGTGAAAACATCGTGGGATGGGTTGATTTGCCCAATGTCAGTCCCAACTGCCGAATTGTGCGTGTCAGCGGTGACTCGATGGCTCCTGTTATCCAGGACGGCGATTTTGTCGCAGTGCGCGAGTTGAGCAACCCCAACCAGATATATTGGGGTCAAATCTATATCGTGCAGCTTGATGACTACAGGCTTGTTAAATATGTGCGCCGTCACACCGACCCCAATATGGTGGTATTGCGCAGCGAGAATCCTAACTATGACGATATGGACGTGCGGCGCAATGACATCCATGAGATGTTGCTCGTGCAGCATGTGCTTCATCTTAACTCAAGGCTGTAGATAGCAGGTAACTGACAGCAGTCTGCCCGCCCTGCCGTGGCTTTATCACTGAAAACAGAATGAATATCTTCTACCATACACTTCCCAATGGTTTGCGCTTGGTGCATCTGATGACGACTAACCGGGTCGCTTGGTGTGGACTGGCTATCAATGCCGGCAGTCGTGACGAGACTTGCGGCCAGTATGGCCTGGCCCACTTTGTTGAACACACCATTTTCAAGGGAACGAAACACCGCCGCGCGTGGCACATTCTCAACCGCATGGAACGCGTGGGCGGTGAGTTGAATGCCTATACCACCAAGGAGGGCACTATGCTCTACTCGGTATTCCCCCATGAGCACTTGGACCGCGCGATAGACTTGCTTGCCGATTTGGTGCAGTGGTCGGTGTTTCCGAAGGATGAACTGGACCGTGAACGCGATGTCGTGCTTGAGGAAGCGGCAAGTTACCGCGATACACCTGCCGACGCCGTGTATGACGACTTTGAGGACCTGCTGTTTGAAGGCAGCGAACTGGGACACAACATCCTCGGCAGGAAAGAGGAATTGGAACAGCTCACCCAGGAGGATTGTATGCATTACCTAAAAACGTTGTATGTGCCTACTAACATGGCGTTTTTCTCGGTAGGACCCGAGAAACCCGAGCGGGTGTTCCGCATTGCCGAGCGCTGTTTTGGCCCTATGAATCATGTGATGGCACCGCGTCATCGCATCACGCCGTTGGAGTCCGTCCCGTTCAGAAAGGTCATGCAGATAGGCACTCACCAGGCCCATACCATCGTCGGAGCCCGCTTGCCTGACATGAATCACCCTTTGCGTTTTGCCTTGATGCTGCTGAACAATATCCTGGGCGGACCAGGCATGAATTCTCTGCTCAATGTGGAATTGCGTGAACGCCGTGGCTACGTCTATACGGTTGAGTCAACGCTCACATTGCTCAGTGACTGCGGGTGGATTGAAATCTATCTGGGCTGTGACCCCGATGATGTGCGTTCCAGTCTGCGCGTGATTGAGCGCATCACCACACGATTGGGCGAGCAGCAGATGTCAGCCCGCCGTCTTGATGCCTACAAGAAGCAGTACTGCGGGCAACTGAAGGTTGCTGCAGACAGCACCGAATTCATGGCGATGCGTGCAGGACGCGGACTGCTGTACCACGGTGCGATGGCAACGGTTGACGATACGATTGCCCGCATTCAGGCGGTAACTGCCGTTGAGATAGCTCAGGCTGCTGCCTATCTGAACGCCAACCGCCTCTCCTCACTCACTTTCCAATGAAATATAAATCACAATCATCAATATAACAATCACGAACAATGAAGAAAATCTCGATTCTCATTCCTTGTTATAATGAAGAGAAATCCCTGCCATTGCTGTATCCCGAGTTGGTAAAACTGATGGATGCCAACCAGAACTATGAGTGGGAACTTATGTTTATCAACGATGGTAGCCGTGACAACACCCTACAGGAACTGATCAAACTTCGTCAGCAGGACAAGCGGGTCAACTATGTGGACCTGTCACGCAACTTCGGTAAGGAAACCGCCATGCTGGCTGGCTTTGACTATGTGACTGGTGACTGCATGGTCATCATCGATGCCGACTTGCAGCACCCGCCCACGCTTATTCCCGATATGATTAAGTTGTGGGAGCAGGGATATGACGACATCTATGCCAAGCGCAAGACCCGCGGCAAGGAGAGCTGGCTGCGCAAGCGCCTGTCGTTACAGTTCTACAAGATATTGCAGAGTTCGTCCCGATTCGACGTGTTGCAGAATGTGGGCGATTTCCGCCTGCTGGACCGCAGTTGCATCAATGCCTTGAAGAAGATGCGTGAGAGTGAGCGTTATACCAAGGGTATGTACTGCTGGATTGGCTTCCAGAAGAAGGAAATCGAGTTTGTGCAGGGTGACCGCGTGGCAGGTGATTCGTCGTGGAGTTACGGCCGCCTGTTCTCGCTGGCCATCGATGGCATTACCTCGTTCACCAGCTTGCCCCTGCGCATCTCGACGGTGATAGGCTTTATAGTCTCGCTGCTGGCCTTCTGCTATATGGTCTTTGTGTTCACCGAGGCGCTTATCTGGGGTGACCCTGTGCAGGGCTATCCCACGTTGGTTGTGCTCATTCTGTTCCTGGGAGGCATCCAGTTGCTGTCGCTGGGCATTATCGGCGAGTACATCGGACGCATCTACAACGAGACCAAGAACCGCCCCGACTACGTCGTGCGGGAGTTCAACGACGAGCGTGTGTTTTAATCCGTACTATTGACCTCACCCATGATGAATGACAAGAACATAAGACGACCTTTAGCCTCGGCAGTGATGCTTGTCGTGTTGGCACTTGTGGTGCTGGCATTGTGCTTGGGAGCCATCTGGCTGGGTGATGATATCTATTTCACGTTTAACCTCA
>JAEEGH010023882.1_pt1 | contig 12393 bp, 11 predicted proteins | sample 9134181 | NCBI WGS metagenome assembly JAEEGH01 (sample SAMN16246544, study PRJNA631951) | gut metagenome | biome: gut microbiome; feature: rumen; material: DP-attached | host: Bos | place: Iran: Karaj | collected 2018-10
GGCCGGCGACTATAAAGATGCTGACGGAAAAGACTGTGTAGAAGTTCTCGATGCAGGCTGGGCAGCACCTGGTACAAAGGTAGTTCTCGAAGGCGCAGACCCGACCGCAGCAAAGAAAGAGCAGATTACAGGTGATGAGTTCTTTGCAGTTCAGATTGCTGCAAAAGACGGAATTGTTCAGATTGCAGGCAAAAAGCTTCTTGCCGACGGAAAAGAAATAAAGACTGAGAAGGCATTAAACTCTGAGATAGGCTAAAATTACGGTGGTTGAGTGCGAGCGAAGCGAGCGTATCGAAACCACCGCAGAGGACAAAAAATGAGTATAAAAGACGAAGCAATAAACTGGGTAAAAGACTATTTTGAAAAGAACGGCAATTCACAGACAAAAGCCGTAATAGGAATCTCGGGCGGAAAGGATTCTTCTACCGTTGCAGCCCTTTGCTGCGCTGTCCTTGGCAAAGACCGCGTTATCGGTGTGATGATGCCAAACGGCGTTCAGTCTGATATTGAAGATTCTAAAAAGCTCTGCGCTTTTCTTGGAATTAAGAATTACACAGTAAATATTGATGATGCCTATAAGGGGCTGACAAACGCAATAAAAGATTCAGTAGGAGCTGATGAAGTTCCAGCCCAGTATAGAACTAACACTCCGGCACGCCTTCGCATGGCAACTCTTTACGGAATTGCAGCACTCGAAGGAAATGCCCGTGTTTCAAATAACGGAAACTTGAGCGAACGTCTTGCAGGTTACTTTACCCTGTGGGGAGACGGAGCAGGTGATTTTGCTCCTCTTGCAAATCTTTATGTTGATGAAGTTGTGGAATTGGGTAAATCACTTGGTCTTCCATCTGAGCTTTGTGATAAGGCTCCAAGTGACGGAATGTCCGGTAAAACTGATGAAGACAATCTTGGCTTTACTTATGCAGATTTGCGTGCAGTTGCTGAAGGAAAAACTGAAGGTATGGATACTGCAAAAGTAGAAGCCATCAAAAAAAGAATCGACGGAATGGATTTTAAGAAGAGACTTTTGAATCTTCCGTGCTTCCTGCCGTCTTTCAGGAAATAAAATGTTCAACATTAAAATAAACAAAATCGAAAGTTCCGCCCACGAAAACGACGGAACTTTCTTACAAACTCCTTTCTGGTGCGAGTTTAAGGCCCGCCACGGCTGGACCTACCGCCGTTTTGAAATTGAGTATACATTACCACCGCTGAACGCAGAAGAAGGTTGTGAAAAGTCTAAAGAGACACTTAAACAAGTTCAGGGTGACAATATTCATGTAGAAGTCGCAGTCCTTAACCGCTGCTTTGCAAAAGGGATGTTCTCAATTGCCTATATTCCGCTTTTTCCAAAACTGCCTTATGCATGCACACCGGAAGAGCTCTTAGATAATGCTTTTAGTGATCAAACTGAAGATACAGTCCCTGAGGCTCCAGAAGAAAGCAACACGACTGAAAACACCACAAACACATTCCTCATCAATCAGGAAATCATAACTCCGGAAACTCAAACAATTGAGTTCTGTCACTTTCTCAGCGAACTTGCTGCAGCTCTCAAAACAGAACTCCCATCAAACACAATTGCAATCCGTTTTGACCCGGATGTAATTTTCAACACACCAGAAGACCGCGACCTTTTCAATTACGGAATGAAAACTGTTGCCTATGCGGACAGATTAAAACTGCACAAAAACGCAGTAGATATTCAGCCACCAGACAGCACACTTGTAGACCTTACAGGTACAGAAGAAGAAATCCTGGACAAAATGCATTCTAAATGGCGCTATAATATTCGTCTTAGCGAAAGAAAGGGTGTTGTGATTCACCGTTATTTAGGAAATGATATTAACTTGTCTGAAAAAATCGACAAATTTTATGAATTAACAATGATTACAAACGCTCGCGACGGAAATGCAAGTCATGCCAAAAATTATTATCTGGATCTTATTAAATTCTCTGCAGAAGAAGTTGCTGCCGGCAAAGATGTACCCGTAATCAGTTTATATATTGCAGAACACGAAGGAGAGGAAATCGCTTCTATAATGACACTTTTCAGTCACGACGAAGCAATCTATCTTTACGGAGCCAGTAGCAACAATAAACGAAACCTCATGCCAAATCATCTTTTACAGTGGACTGCAATGAAAGATGCAAAAGCTTATGGAAGCAAGGTTTATGACATGTACGGAATGCCTCCAGAGGGAAAAGATGAAAATCATCCTATGCACGGCTTGTATATGTTTAAGGCAAACTTTGGCGGTAAAAATATCCACCGAACAGGAAGCTGGGATGTACCGTTGAAACCCGTTTATCACCTTTACAGCACTGCAGAAAAACTCCGTGCATTCTGGCACAAAAAAATCATTAAAAAGCTTAAAGGCAGATAGTATATGCAAAACTTTTACGACACAAATGATATTCCCTGCTTTGGTGTTGCAGGAAACTTTACCGGACATCTTGAACAAGCGGGGGAAGCAGTAGATTTTAAAAACATAAAAACAAAAGATCAAAATGCACCAAAAGCAATTTTCCCGACTTTTATTCCATTAAACACAAACACAATTCAAAAGGATAATTCAGGCATTCCAGACTTTCTTACAATCTATCCCTTTAGTTCTGAAAAAATAATTTTTCCAAAAGGAGAAATAAAACTGCAGATAGAGCCGGAATGTGCAATCATCTTTAATGCAACCTGGGAAGGGGATACACTTACTTCACTTAAAGCAATATCTTTTGGAGCTTCAAATGACTGTTCAATCAGAAAGCAGGGAGCAAAGAAAATCAGCGAGAAAAAAAACTGGGGCCCATCTTCAAAAGGATTTACGGATAATCAAATTGCAGCTGACGGTTTTGAAAAAGGTTGTATTCTGGATGACTATCGTATTGCCAGTTTTTTAATTCGAGATAATAAAGTGTATGCTTATGGTGAAAACAGTGCAGTCCGCGACTATAGTTATATTTACAAAACACTAACAGACTGGATGCTGGAAAAATTTAATAAGCAAATGGATGAAGGTCCGGCAGAAGATATTCATTCTTATCTGCTGGCAGCAGGCCGTCCAAAGCAGATTATGGTTTCTATTGGAGCAACACGCTATACAGAATGGGGAGAAAATAACTTTTTGCAGGATAAAGACAAAGCACTTGTTCTTCTTTATCCGGAATCAAAATATACACCAGAAGAGATTTTCCAAATAGCAGAAAGGGGCGATTTTTCAGACCCTTCAATTTCAGCTTTAGTTCAGACGGTGGTTTTGTAGATTTTTGAATAAATCAGATTTTAATATTGTTTGAACAATTTCATCTTCGGGGAATAATTTTTCAAATTTTTCTACCGCTTTTTGTAAAACAGACTTATTATCTGCTGTAATTATACATTCACAAAAACCTTTTTCACGTTCCTGTTTAGCGGCTAAATCATTTGTCTGATTTAAAAGTTTTACACCTTCAATTTTCATTATTTCCTGCATTTGAGTTTTTTCCATAAGGGGGAGTTTTAAACTCATAACAAAGGGAGAAGGAAGGGGAAGTAATTCTTTTTTTATACAAGTTTTGTATAATAATTCGAAAACAGAAAATCCGTAAGCTGCAGCATAAGTAAAAGACATTCCGCTCAGACGTGGATTGATTTCGATTATATGCCAATTCCCTGAATTATCCAGAATCAAATCAATTTGTGCTACTCCAGAAAATGCCATTTTTTCGGCAAGAGAAAGCATCATCTTTTTTAATTTTTCTGGTAATTCAAAGGGACCGTATTTTACACTTTGTTTTGGGCTTGTAATTCCATATTGATTTACACTGAACTCAAAAGGCGGAAGAATCTGATAGGCACCAGGTAGCCCGTAAATCTCAAGTCCAAATTGTCGGCCGCTTATAAACTCTTCAATAAGGCGGTTTGAATTATTTCTTTTGGAATTGAGATAGCAGACTGCCTCCCCGTAAGTATGAACTACTGTCATTCCGTAAGAACTTAATCCTGTTGTATTTTTAATAATAAGTGGCAGATGAAGTTTATTGATTTGAGAAATAACGCTTTCACGATAGATATTTCGCAGAACTTCTTTATTACTGCCTGCACAAAAGTATAAATCATGATCACAAAAAACTGCATCAGGAACTTGAAATCCTAATCTTTTTAATTCAGAATGGGTCCGCCACTTGTCAAAAGAATTTAATCCGGTTGAAACACTATGACATATGGTTTTTATTCCATATTGTTCCAGTTTTTCTGCAACGAGAGCATCGCTTACAGGAAGCCAGTCATAGGGAGAAATCCAAAACGTCATTGCAATGGCAAAATCGGGCTTTAGTTCAGCTATTTTTTGTGCAAAAGTATCTGTGTCAGTTTTAGCCTTGATAACATCTATATCTTCAGGCATAAACATAGCAGGTTTTTGTGTTACACAAAAAAACTCATGTTCAGGATGAGCAGCTTTCAGCGCTTTAAAAGCCACTGCATTTTGAGGCATTACATTTATTTTAAATGTTTCTTCGTCAAAAACGTTTGAATTGGTACTGTAAAAAACAATTTTCATATCAGTGATGACCTTTTTATCATTTTATCATATCAACATTATTCTAATATTCCGTAGAAATTATCTGATTTACAGCAGCCTTAAAATCATTTTCTTCCTGAATAGAAAGCAAATCTTTAGAATAAAGTGCTTTTTCAAAAATAATTCCCGCTTTTCTGGCGTAAAGAATATTATCAGCCTCTTCGATTTTTCTAAAATAATCTATGATTTTTTCAGTATATTCTGCCGGGGCAAGATTTTTTTTGTAGATGATGTCATATTTGCTTCCCCAATTAATCAATTTTACAAAAACAGTTGTAAGCCGGTCTAATTCAGCCTTTTTCTCTTTTGATTTTTTAGAGGCTTTCAAAAAATCGTTCATTTTCTTTTTAAAAAGTTGAGAATCTGTGGTTGAATAGGCAGTTCGCTTAAACCTGAAATTAAAGATCTTTCTTAACAATTCTTTAAAATTATCAAGAAAACTTCTGAATATCACTATAAATTTTCTTTGACGCAAATGTGTGAAAAAATCTTTTGAAATAAACGGTTTGAGTAAAAACCACAGCACAAGAAACGTTGCAAAACCGGCAAGAAGGATTTCAACTATCAAAAGAATAATTTCAAGTACTTTATTCGGTTTTCCGCCCGGCAAATCTTTTAAAGGCAGATTTTCTACAAAATCAAGTGCAGGGAAATCACCATAATTCTTAACCGGCTCTTTTTTCTCGATTATAACCGGTTCCCTGTGGAATAAACTTTTTAGCCATTCAAGAAAATCAGATGTAATTATAGATTTCCCAGAAGAAATAAAGAAGCCTAAAATCAAAGCTATTCCTACTACAACAAATGATAAGGCAATTACATTTTTTCTGTGTGACCATTGCTTTTCAAAACCCATAAACGCATAGTATATTTCCTTTTGAAAAACTGTAAGCAGAAGAATATTAGAAAAACTGCCTGCAAAAAAAGCTAGAGCAAAAGCAAAAGTCAGTCTTGAATATTTATACGAAATAAAGGGAAGAGCACACAAAAACAATATGCAAATCACATCTAATATAAACAAAAAGTTTTTTAAGGATTTTATTGATCTAAGTGCATCTTCACCAAGAAATTTCTGATGGAAAAGTTCTACTTTCAGTTTTTCGCCTGATTTATTTTCGCATTGATCTTCAAAATCATCATGATAAAAATATGCTTCAAAAAGTGAACTGTAAATAAAAAACATTCCGCACGATACAGGAATAATCACAAGCGGGCTCATCACATAACGTAATACAACACAAATTATCGTAACCAGAATATTAAAAAATATAAAAAAACGTATCTGATTTGCACCCTTTGATTTGCTGGAAAAATTGTTTTCAAAAATAAGGAAGTAGGCCAAACTTATTCCTGCTGTAAAAATATAATACAAAAAGTTTACCGGGTTATCTTTGCCAAAAGAATTCAAAAAGTCGCTTAATACAGAAATAACAAGCAGAAATAAAGCCGTAACAGTTATAAAAATAAGAGAACGTTCATAGAATTTTGATTCAAAGGTTATTTCCATAACTTCCTCGATATTTTTAAATTTTCGGTGCTCATGTCTGTTTTTTCAGCCATATATTTATCATCATAAAAATCAACTTGTTCAGGTCCTATTACAAAAAGTTGAGTTCCATAGGGTAATTGATGTCTGAATTTCTGAACAGGCTCATAATCTAATTTTCCACTGACAGGTTTAATAACGGAAATAATATCAAGAATACAGTCGGTTTGATTCATAGCTGGTTTTAAATAAGGAAAATCACTTCCATAAGCCGCAAAACCGCAGCGTTGTTTTAGAACAGAAGCATGTTCAACTATTGAAGCTGCAATCTCCAGAGCACGTTCAATTTTATATTTTCGCTGATCAAGTCTGTAATCATCTTCTGCAAGATTTACAAAAACAAAAAATGGAACATCAAATGTATCCTGATATTCATTCGTAAAGAGTTCATTGTATTTTGCACTTGCGCGCCAGTTTATTCGTTTTAATTCATCACCATTTTTATAGTCACGAATAGAACGCCGCATTGTAATATCTTCATAACAGATGTTTTTGATATTTATATTTCCCTGGGGAAGCCCCGGAATTGCAATCGTATTAAGTTTGATTCTTGCAGGTCTAACCATAATTTTCATTTTTACCGGGATTTCTTTTTCAAGAGTAAAAAGATGAAGAAAATCGCTTACTATTACAGTCACAGGACCTGCAAAAAACTCTCCTCGCTCTTGAACTTGAATGCGATAAGTCATTACTTTTATTTCTTTTGGCCTCAACTTTATGATATCCCTATTTTCATTACGGAAAACGTAAATATAAGAAACATCATCATAAACATAACAAACATAAAGGGGCAGCCAGGAAAAGTTTTTTATAGTAAGCTGAACATCACTCTGTTCTGTACAGGCAAGTCTAATTACATCAAGATTACGTTCAATAATCAAACAGCGGTCTATGATTTTTATATATATAAATGAAAAAATAATAGATAAAAAAGCTGTAATACAAATTAATTGGCTTAATTTAAAGGGAATAATGAGAAATAAAAGAAAACTTAAAATTGTAAGGATTTTTACAGAATTAGAGGATTTTATCATTTATACATGAGCCTTAAAAGCAGGAACAGGTACTCTTTCAACAATTTCGCGGATTATGCCTTCTGCAGAATATCCTTTTACAAGGGCTTCACCTTTAAGAATTAAGCGTTTTCTAAAAACAGGAAGGGCAAAAAGTTTTACATCTTCTGGAGTTACATAATCCCGGCCTTTTATAAGCGCATAACTCTGAACAGCTTTGTACAAGGCAATAGAACCACGTGGAGAAATACCGGCTAACACACGGTCATCATTTCTTGTATTTTTTACAAGCTCAATAAGATATTGAACTACTGAATCATCAACATAAGTTTGAGCGCTTATTTCCATACATTGCAAAATCTCTTCACTATTAGTAACTGCCTTTACCTTTTCGACAGGATGAACTGTACTTCTTTGTGCAGTGATTATTTCTGCCTCTTCTGCTTCACTAGGATAACCGATTGAAAGTGTCAGCATGAAACGGTCTTTCTGAGCCTCAGGTAAAGGGAAAGTTCCTTCTGATTCAACAGGATTTTCAGTTGCTATAACAAAAAATGGTTTTTCGATTTTATGAATTATTCCATCAACACTTACCTGACTTTCTGCCATAGCTTCCAGAAGTGCCGACTGAGTTCTTGGAGTAGCACGATTCAACTCATCAACAAGAACCAGAGAATTAAGTACGGGACCAGGTCTAAATTCAAAAGTTTGAGAAGAAGGAAGCCAGACAGAACTTCCGGTTACATCCGATGGCATTAAGTCCGGCGTACACTGGATTCTGGCAAAATCAAGTCCACTTGCCTTTGCCAACGCTTTAGCAAGAACAGTTTTACCGGTTCCAGGCACATCTTCCAGAAGAACATGGCCACCCGCAAAAAGACCGGCAAGAATCATCTCTATAATTTGCTCTTTTCCTTTAAAGACTTCTTTTACAGCATTTAAGATTTTTTCAGAAACTTCATTTACATTATTCATAATTTTATTGTATCTTTTTTTTTTGATTTAAACTACAATGTCGATATGACCAAAGATGATTTATATTTTCTTATTCAAACAAAAACTACAAAAGAGTTCGAATACAAGGGAAAAACCTACAGCCTTTTATATGATAAGGATTCCGACGGCGAATACATCAGGTTCGGTCTTTTGTACGAAGAAAAAAAATATAAATCTTTTGGTGAATTATGGAATGACGCAAAAATCGAAAATCATTTTTTCAGAGAAATGATTGATATTTTTTAATTCAGGCAGAAAAGCCAAACTTTTAGCAGATAATAATTATGGTTAAATCAATACAGATAAATATGACTGAAGGGCCGATTTTTTCCAAGCTCTTAAAGTTTTCTATACCTTTAATTTTTTCAAGCCTCCTGCAATTGCTTTTTAATGCAGCAGATATTGTCGTAGTAGGACGCTTTGCCGGTGACAATGCACTTGCCGCAGTTGGTTCAACCGGTTCGCTAATCAATCTTCTTGTAAATCTTTTCCAGGGACTTTCAATCGGTACAAACGTTGTAGCCGCTCATTATTTTGGTGCCAACAGAAAATCAGAATTAAAAGAAACCGTCCACACCGCAATGCTCCTGTCCATTTACAGCGGAATAATTATGACCGCCGTAGGAGTAACCTTTGCAGTTCCTATTTTAAAATTGATGCAGGCTCCTCACGAAGTATTAACACTTGCTTCTGTTTATCTCAAAATCTATTTTGGCGGAATAACTGCAACAATGATTTACAATTTCGGAAGCGCCTTGCTCAGAGCAGTAGGTGATACCCAGCGTCCACTATACATACTTTTTCTGGCAGGAATAATAAACGTAATTCTGAATCTTATTTTTGTAATAATTTTTCATCTTGATGTAGCAGGAGTAGCCTGGGCAACCGTAATTTCCCAGACAATTTCGGCAATTCTGGTTGTTATAATTTTATTAAAAGAAAATGAAGAATATTCTCTTGAAATAAAAAACATCAAAATCAACATGCATATTTTTACAAAAATAGTAAAAGTCGGTATTCCAGCGGGATTTCAGGGAATTATGTTTTCTTTTTCAAACGTCATAATTCAGTCGTCAGTTAATTCTTTTGGTGCAATTACAATTGCAGGAAACGCCGCCGCAGTAAACCTCGAAGGCTTTGTTTACATAGCCATGAACGGATTTTCCCAAGGCACACTCACCTTCTGTTCACAAAACATGGGAGCCGGCCGCATAGAAAGAATTAAAAAAGCCGTATGGGTTTCGCAGGGCTGCATAATTGTAATAGGAGCAGTCTTAGGCGCACTCTTCCTTTTGTTCCGAAACCAGCTTGTAGGCTTTTTCTCTGACAGTCCCGAAGTTGTCCAGGCAGGAGTCCGCCGCTTCTGGGTAATCATGACAACCTACTACCTGTGCGGAATGATGGACGGCATGTCTAACAGCATACGAGGAATCGGGCATTCTCTCACACCGGTAATTACGTCCTTGTGCGGCGCGTGCTTGTACAGAATCATCTGGATTTTCACAGTATTCCAGATTCCTCAGTTCCATAATATATACTGTATTTATATTACGTATCCGATTAGTTGGATTTTAACGTTCATCGCCAATATAATTTTTTATAGACATTATATAAAAAAGATCCAAGCATGAAAAAAAGATGGATGCGGAGTGGAAACTGGCTGACGGCTACTTCTGAGAATTTTTGGCGGATGCCATCGAGTAAATTCGAGGATTTGCGAAGCAAACCGCAGAATTTCAACGAGAAAAAAATTGCTCAGCCCGTAGCCGACAGACAGTTTCCACGGGAGCAGCCATCTTTTTTTCATCTTTATGATTGATTTTTATATAATTCAAATGTTAAAATTACAATATGAGCGAAAATAAAAAAACAGTATATATTCTTGACAGTTACGGACTTATCTTCCGATGTTACTTTGCTTTCATAAGCAGGCCGCTTACTAATTCTAAAGGCGAAAATGTCAGTGCACTTTTTGGATTTTTCAGGAACCTGCACTGGATTTTACAGCATTACAAGCCTGATTATATATTTGCGGCAATGGATTCTAAGACAAAGACTTTCCGTCATGAAATGTATCCTGAATATAAGGCTACCCGAAACAAAACTCCGGAAGACCTTCATGCTCAGATTCCATGGATCTGCGATATTCTTGAAACCTTAGGCATTCCAACCCTTCAGTGCGATGGCTATGAAGCAGATGACATAATTGCTACTGTTGCAAAAAAATGCGGTGAACAGGGTGCAACCTGCAAGATTCTTTCGGGCGACAAAGACCTTATGCAGTTAGTCGATGACAATACGCTTATACTTAAGCCCGAATCCGGAGCACAAACATGGAAGCTTACAGATGCAGATGGAGTTTCTGCCGAATGGGGCGTTACTCCTTCCCAGTTGCTCGACCTTCTTAGTCTTTACGGAGATACAGCAGATAACGTTCCCGGTGTTCATGGAGTTGGTGTTAAAACTGCCGCAAAGCTTCTTGCCGATTACAAAGACCTCGACGGAATCTACGCCCATATAGAAGAAATAAAAGGTGCCCTGCACCAGAAGCTCGCCGATGGAAAAGAAAATGCCTACTTCAGTCAAAAGCTTATCCGTCTTTGCAACGAAGTGCCTTGTCCCGATATCGATAACGCTTTGAATAGTGAGCCTCTTCAGTTTAATTTCAAGGCCGCTGCAGAAAAGCTGTTCGCATATGGAACGCCGGCTGTTGCTAAAAGTTATGCGGAACTGGGGATTGGAACAAATGGTGGCCCTTCGACAGGCTCAAGGACCACAGTGCCTTCAGATGCCATCGCGGTTCCTGAGCCTGTCGAAGGGCCGCTTACAGATAACGCTGCACCAATAAACATCACCCAAAACGACACATCCTCTTACAAGGCCATCACCGACCTTGCAGAGCTAGAAAAATACATAACCAAATTCCTAAAATCCTCTGCATCAAAAAAACTAATTGCTTACGATTCAGAAACAACTTCCTTAGACACCTTCAACTGCAGCATCTTAGGCTTCAGCTTGTGTTACGAGGAAGGCAAAGCAGTATACATACCACTTCAGCAGAAATCAAGCGACCTGTTCAGCGAAACCTCTTACATCACAAAAGAACAGGCCTTCTCCCAGCTGGAACGCATTTTCACAGACAACACAGTCACAGTTATAATGCACAACGCAAAGTTCGACTTAAAGGTTTTGTATAACACAGGCTTTACAAAAATCTTTGACGGTTGTAAATATTACGACACAATGATTACCGCCTGGCTTATCAATCCTGAACGAACAGGCCGTAACGGTTATTCACTTGAATATCTTGGCGAAACAATCCTTGGACTTAAGGGTATCGAATTTTCAGACATCGTACAAAAAGGCCAGACCTTTGCAGATGTTCCGTTAGAGCAGGCTTACCGCTATGCTGCAGAGGATGCAGACTTTACATATAAGCTTGGCTTAAAGCTTCGTGAGCCGTTTGAAGCAGACAAAACTCAAACTCTCAAAAAGCTTTTGATGATGGAAATGCAGGTGCTTCCAATTCTTACAAAAATGGAGCTCACAGGAATCCACCTTGACGGTAAATCATTAAATGATTACAGCAAGGAGCTTACAAAATCAATCGGCCTTATTGAGCAGGATATCTACAAGGAAGTAGGACACGAATTTAATATTGCATCTCCTAAACAGCTTCAGACAGTTTTATTCGAAGAACGTCATCTTAAGGCCGGTAAAAAAACAAAGACAGGTTATTCAACAGACACCTCTGTACTGGAAGAGCTTGCCTTGTATGATCCGGTTCCACGCATGATTTTGGAATACCGCGAGTTAGCAAAAATAAATTCTACTTATGTAGAAACCTTACCACAGCTTACAGATAAGGATGGCCGCATTCACACAGACTTTGTACAGACAGGTACAGCCACAGGTCGTTTAAGCTGCCGAGAACCAAACCTTCAGAATATTCCTGTTCGCACAGATGCAGGAAGAAAAATCCGCGCTGCGTTTACTGCACCAAAAGGCAAAGTTCTTATTTCTGCAGACTATGCACAAATTGAGCTTGTTGTACTTGCACATCTGAGCCACGATAAAAACATGTGTAAATCATTTATAGACGGCACAGACGTTCACAAGGCAACCGCAGCACTCATCTACAATGTTTCGCCGGAAGCCGTAACACCAGAAATGCGCCGCACTGCAAAAACAATCAACTTTGGTGTAATTTATGGAATGAGCTCTTTCCGCCTTGCAAATGATTTAGGAATCTCGCGCACACAGGCCGCACAATTTATAG
>JAEEGH010023885.1_pt1 | contig 12392 bp, 7 predicted proteins | sample 9134181 | NCBI WGS metagenome assembly JAEEGH01 (sample SAMN16246544, study PRJNA631951) | gut metagenome | biome: gut microbiome; feature: rumen; material: DP-attached | host: Bos | place: Iran: Karaj | collected 2018-10
GTCGCCATTGAACGTGCACCATCCCAACGCGATTTCAGACAAATCGCCAGTTCCGACGACCAAACCGTTGAATTTGTTCGCCAAATCCAGCAGAATCTGCGTCCGCTCGCGGGCCTGTGCATTTTCATACACGACATTCCGCTCTTTCGGATCATGGCCGATATTCGCAAAGTGTTCCAGACAAGCATTTTTGATGCTGATCTCTCGCAGTTCGACGCCGAGCTTGCGGCAGAGATTGCAGGCGTTTTCATACGTGCGGTCACTCGTGCCGAAGCCGGGCATCGTGATGGCCATCACGTCCGACGGCTTGCGTTTCAGCATTTTCATCGTCTCAACGCACACCAACAGCGCTAAAGTCGAATCCAATCCGCCTGAAATACCGAGCACAAGTTTTTGCGCATGAACATGTTCCACGCGTTTTGCCAGCCCCGCCTTCTGGATTTCAAACGCCTCTTCGCAAACCGCCGCGCGTTTTGCAGCGTCTTCAGGAATGAACGGCGAACGTGACAACGGACGGCGCAAATCCTTCGGTTCAGGCCATTTGTCTAAATCATTGTTCCACCACGGCATATCCTTTTCCGCCTCTAGTGTCGCTTTGGCCTCGCCAAATGCCGTATCCGCAAGACGCAAGCCAGATAGCATCTCGACATCAATATCCATCAGAATCATCTGCGAACCACGTTGAAACATCTTGTTTTCCGCCAAAACGGCGCCGTTTTCCGCGATGATCGCCTGCCCGCCGCAGACCGAATCTGTCGTCGATTCTCCCACGCCCGCAGATACATACGCATACGCCGCCTTGCAGCGTTCGCTTTGGACACGAACCAAATCACGCGTCTTTTCCCGCGTCCCGACATAATCCGCCTTCGCAGCCAAACAGACAATTAGATTCGCCCCTATCAATGCTTTATTCGAGCTCGGCGGCACGGTCATTTCCAAACCGCTTCCAAACTCTATACCAAAGCACAACTCATTTAAACCATATCCACCACTAATGTTAAAAAGCATGCCGTTGGCAAAATGAGCTAAGACTTCGTCTCCCGCAAATTTTGCTGCCGCCATGGAAATATCAGCACCAGATTCAAATTGTAATCCGCCTTTTCCATTCGGTTCAATCCCTTGAATATATCCATTCTTGGCAATGACAGCGACATTGAATAACCGCTCTCGCCAAAACATTGGCGTTCCAAATACGAAAACGGGCTCTTTCGGGAGTTCTTTCAGCAGACGTTTAACGCCGTTTTCCGCCGCCGTCAACAACGCCTGGCTGCGGAACAAATCACCGCAACTGGCGGTTGTCACAGAGAGTTCCGGAAACACGACGACACCCGCCTTCTCCTTCGCCGCCTGCTTCGCCAACGCCAGAATCTTGTCGCAATTGTAATCGACATCCGCCACTTTGCATTCTGGCACGCACAACGCAATCCGCTGAAATCCGTACATCGCCGTTTCCCTTAATTGTTGTTTGCCATATTGTTATTTGCTTAACGCATGGGCGACCGCCGCCACAGATTTCATCAATCCCGTGCGGCAGGCTTCCAATGCGGGCATCGCCCAATAATTGCGGTTGAACAATTCCAACGACAGAATCGTGCCGCCATTGCGATCGACCATCTGCAAGATCTTGTCCAACGGGGCGATACCGTCGCCAGGGAAGACGCGATCCGCATCTTTGATCGTCTCGCGCGGCGGATTAGCGGGAAAATCGTTCAGATGCAACACGGGAAGAGCCTGCTGGCTCAACAACCGCATCGCTTCGTAGTTACCGCCGCCTTTATATATATGGTAAACGTCCAGCAGAACGGCTGCTTTCGGATGCGCGGCCGTCGCGGCAATTTTCAGAACCTCTTCAATCTTGCTCAGATTTGCGGAAAAGCCCCACAACTCCAGAAGTGGTTGAACGCCAAATTCATCGCCAAGCTTCAAAACAGCTTCGTAACGCTCTTGAAAACGCGACAAATCGATCGGCTTATCCGTCGCGCCGACAGGCGGGCAGGCCAGCCGTTTGCCGCCGAGCTCCGCCAACGCCTCCATGTCACGGCGGACTTCATCCAAACCTGCGCGTCGTTCAGCATCATCCTCAACGGCCCATTTGCCAAAGCCAATGGCGCTTTCGACGGACAGCCCAAGCTCCGCAATATATTCGCGCAGAGGCTTCAGCGAACCGTTCGCCTTGCGGTATTCATGGATTTCACGCATCCACGGTTCGACGGAATCGAAGCCGGCCTTCGACGCCGTCTTCAGTTCATCCACCAGACTCAATTTCTGGCCGCTGATCGTTCCTGTATTGAGGCAATATCTGAACATGTTTTTTCCTTCAATTTTGGGAAGAGACCAAAGAGACTAAAAGAGCAAAAGAGACATAATACTTTCCACGACAGTTTCTTATGTCCCTTATGTCCTTTCTACCCTTGCCTTACTCTTCTCCGAGCACGGGCTCTTCGTTGAACCAGTCGATCATTTCCTTCGGCAGGGCGGCGATTTCGATGATCTGGCCATGTTCGCCGCTGGGCATTTCCAGACGTTCGTCCAGCTTGCGGCCGATCAGCAGCTTGCCAAGAGGCGTTTCAAAGGAGATCATGTTGCGTTTCGGAACCGTGTCCAGAAGACCGAGCACGTAGTACGTCTCCGTGCGGCCGCCGGAGAACTTCACCATCACGGCGCTGCCGAGAACGACCGTATCCGCGACCTCCACGTCGCGGAAATCCGTTCCGCGCAGATCCACGAGGCTGCTTTCGTATTCGCGGCGCATCTTGCCGAGCAACGACTGCTGTTCCTTCGCGAACTTGTATTCGGAGTTTTCACGCAAGTCGCCGAGGCTGCGGGCATGCTCCAAGGCGTCCGCATTGGCCGGAATCTGCTCTTCGACCAGATTCTTGAGCTGCATCTCACGCAGTTTGAGGCTTCTCCAGCTCGTGACACGCGGCAATGCGGCACGCTGATGGATCACCTTGCGCTCCTCGACCAGATGCTTGTATTCCGGATACAGACGGATGATCTTCACTTCCATACTCTGGCGGTCGCCGGCTTCCAGCAACGGCATCCGCTTGATGCAGTGAACGAATTCGGTCACCGTCTCTTCATCACCGTAATTCATGATCAGGCGCTGGAACGGCTCGTTGTCCATCATCAGCTTGAACAGGTCGCGATGCGCTTTCAAGTAATTGCCCTTCACATCTTTCTGCAACGTACGGAACAACAGGACGGACTTCGTCAGATAACGCATCTTCAAGTCTTCGTAGTCGGACTTCCAAAGCCAGAACATCGCATCCGCCGTCACATCGCCGCCAGCCATCGCCGCATCAACGGCTTCCGCCAAACGAGAACGCTCTTCCGACGTCAGGTTCTTCTCCGTGCCAGCCCACAGGCGGTACGGGAGTTTGAGAGTATGTTCAATCAGATAATCCGCTCCCTTCGCCTTCTTCGTGACTTCAAACCACGGAATGACCAGCTTGCCGGGCAGCTTGTCGCTCGCCTCAATGAACAGCTCCTCGTTCTCCCAGACAACCGCCTTCTTTTCCGCAAGCATGGCGACCGTCTTGTCGAATTCCGACTTCATGCCCGCTGGAAGCATGTGCTCCAAAGACGCGAGCGCGGTCGCGAACAGCAGCACCATGTCGTCACGCGGCGCGGCATAATCGAAGATGCTCGTCACGTTGGCAATATCCGGCTTCGATGATTCTTCGATGACGGGAATCAGCTTCAACCGTTCATTCAATTCCTGCAAGCTTCGGCTCTGATCCCAACTCATTGTATTGACCGTGCCGCCGGCCTGCGCATCACCGCCCTGCTTCGCAGGCACGCCCGATGTCAGGACCTTGAACTGCGCCTCCGTCATCACGCCTGGAACCAGCAACGCACGGCCCGGATTCAACAACGCGGGACGCGCACTCGTGATATGGCTGTTCATGAATTCCGTCAATGTCTTCAAATCCATCTTTTCAGGACGAGTCTTCTTCGTCATCCAATTGTGAACTTCGGAGTCGATATCGACAACCATCAGATTATCCAGGAAGTTACGCAGTCCCAACGTCTGCCGTTCAGCCTTCTTCATGCTGTCCGCCTTCTGGCCGGCAGCCTGACGTCTCACGAACGCGACACGAACCTGGCCACTGATTTCATCAATCAAATCGATGACACCGACGCCGAATGCAGGCGTATAGCAGAAAGCGCCTTTCTTCAGGACACGCAGGACTTCCAGACGTTTGCTGATTTTGGCCAGATCCTCGCCTTCCTTGTGGATGTTGAGGTTGTCCACCAGACCGTCGGGATTCTCCCACGCGGGGAACATCTGCTTGACAAGAGCCGCGTACAAGTTGCGGAGCATGACGCCGTCCAGACCAGCCGCCAGCATCGCCTCGACCAATTTGAATTCCGCTTCGTCAAGCGTCTTGAGCGACGCCTTTTCGGCGAATTTCTGCAATCCGGCTTCCCATTTGGCGCGCACGCTTTCGTCCCATCCTGCGCACTGCCGCGGTTCGGCCACTTTCAAAATTTCCGTCAGTTCCTCAATGGCCGAACGATCGGGAACCGCCGCGCCATCAAAAAGTTTTGCAAGCTCTGCACTGGTTGAATAAGTGTTGGAATCAGCCATCTTCATCACCTTTTTTGTTTTAGACAACTATTTAAAATTTTTATAAATCAATCTTCTTGAACACCTTCTATCGATTCGCCTTCCGATAGTTGGAAGGAACATGCGACGCGATCCGCCGCGCTTCCAACTCGCTCCAAAGCGGCGGAAGGATCAGATAACCACTTTCATCATACGGCGGAATCATCATCGTTCCGCAGAAATATCCGTCCAGCAGAATCACCATCGTCTGGCTGCCGTATTCGCCCGTCGCCTGCCGCCAGAGTCCTATCCCCTTGCGATCCAGCCTCATCCGAAGGCCCCACTTTCCATTGTCACCATGAACTAACTCCGCCTCGCCGAAGCAGGAGGAATCCACAATTGGGAAACGGCTCACGAAATGCTCATTCCGCCCCATGACATCATAGACAGGCTGGACCAACGACGTTTCAGGAGCGAACGCATCCCGCCGAACCTCCCTGTGAAGGCTCAAGTTAAACACAGGCTTATATCTGTCAAAAAGCGCGCATCCCGTGCCACCCATCAAAAGCAACCACAAGCTGATCGCACAAACAAATTGACGCAACAATTTCATCATATGCTACTCCGTTTCATCCAACTTCCTGTACAGCGTCCCTTTACTGATGCCCAGAATCTTCGCGGCTTTGTCTTTGTCGCCATCGCATTCCGACAGCACCTGGCTGATGTATTCACGTTCGTGAATCCGCAGATACGCCTTCAGCGTCAATCCTGCGTTCCGTTGTGGACGGCCCGCCAGAATCTCGGCCTTTTCGGCCTCATCTTCCTCTTCATCCGCCTGACGCAGTTCTTCTGACGATGGACGGAATTCATCTGGCAGATCATAGACGCCAATAGGCATCCCACCGCGATTCGACAACGCCGCGATGCGGCGCAACGAATTCTCTAGTTCGCGCACATTGCCCGGCCAGTCACGGCGTGACAGCACGTCCATGGCCTCGTCGGAAAAACCACCGAACCCACCGCCGCCCTCTTCGCTCCATTTATCTTGGAAATGACGTATCAGCAATGGGATATCGCTTCGTCTCTCCCGCAGGGGCGGCAGATAGAGCGGAAAACCGCAAAGCCGATAATACAAATCCTCCCTGAACACCCCCTCTTTCATCCGTTTTTCCAAATCTTCATTGGTGGCGGTCAATACACGCACATCCACCTTTGTCGCGGTCACGCCGCCGACCGGCCGAACCAATCCGTCCTGCAAAACTCGCAGCAACGACCGCTGCATTTCCAACGGAATCGATCCAATTTCATCCATGAACAATGTCCCACCATCCGCTACTTGAAACAACCCCTCCTTGTTGCGAACAGCCCCTGTGAAAGCTCCTTTCACATGACCAAACAATTCCGATTCCAGCAAATTGGCGGGTATCGCCGTGCAATTGATCGCCACGAATGGACGGTTGCCGCGTCGGCTCAAACGGTGCAAAGATTTCGCCACCAGTTCTTTACCAGTCCCGCTCTCCCCGCGTATCATGACGGCCATGTCCGTCCCCGCCACCTTTTCCATCTGCTTGTACAACTCCTGCATCGTGGGATGCTCCCCGATCATCAGCCCGTAATGCAACGTCCCCGTGTCTGGCTTCTTGCTTTCGCAAGGCACCACCTCCTCCTTCTTTTCCGAAACTTCAGGCTGCTTGCCAGTCCCTCCAGAAGCCTTTAGACGGTCAAGGCGAGCCAGCAAGACTTTCTCCAGCAGTTTCAAAGCCTCCTCCGAACGAATCGGTCTAACCAGAAAACCAGAAGCCCCCGCATCAACAATGGCTTTACCTTCCTCAAGTTCCGCGTAGTCAACCACTACCAGAATGTCCGCCTCACATGCGCCTGTCGGACGGTCAGCCAGCAACTCGCGTCCGAATTCCAGCCCGCAGACAACGACATCCCACGCTTCCGCGTGTAGGACGTCGCCTCGAGCCTCCTCTTCGCCACATGATTTGACGCGGTATTCCAGGCTCCTGAACAAACTCCGCAGAACATCGCTCAGATTCGCGTCGTCAACGGCTATCAGTATCTTGGTCTTCATCGGCTTTTGTTTTAAAATCCTATTCAGTCAAAATAATGTATTCCGTAAATCCAATCTCGCAAGTCGACAGCCCCCTATTCCATTAACAAAAATCATCCATCTTTTTACAAAAAAGAGAAAAAAATGAATGAAAAATGTGAAAGTTTTGAAAATGGGCGTATAGTTACACTATGCGGTTAAAACATAAGGAAAGCAATTATAATGGAAGAATACATTTGGGAACAAACAGAAAACAATGAAGACAGGGTGCAGGCCCTGATCAATGAAGCAGGAGTCACAAGACCAATCGCCCTCGTGTTGGACATGCGCGGCATCGGCCCTGAAAAAATACGGGACTTCCTAAACCCGTCCATATCGGACATAGGGGACCCGTATCTTCTACAGGGCACGAAAGAAGCATCCGCCAGACTCTGGCAAGCCATCCACAACGGGCAGAGAATTCTCATCCACGGCGACTATGACACGGATGGCATCACAGCCTCCGCTCTTCTCGCATGGGTGCTCCGCCGCAATGGCGGCAACGTGGAATGCTATCTGCCGCATCGCATCGACGACGGCTATGGCCTCACCGTCGAATCCATCAACAAAACCCACGCCAATAAGGCGGACCTACTCATCACCGTCGATTGCGGCATCACTTCCTACGAAGCTGTCCAAGCCTCGAAGGATATGCAGTTCGACTTAATCATCACGGATCACCATACGCCTGGCGTCGAACCATTGGACGCCTACGCCGTCGTCGATCCCAAACTGCCCGGCTCTCCTGTTGAAATACAGGAACTTGCCGGTGTCGGCGTCGCCTTTAAAGTCTGCCATGCCTTCTTGAAGTATGGTCGTGAACACGGCTTCGGCGGAGAGGATACGGATTTACGTCAAGGTCTTGATCTTGTTGCACTTGGAACGGTTGCTGATATCGTTCCACTCCTCTATGAGAATCGAATTCTTGTCAAACATGGATTAAAAGTTCTCGCAGGCAAGCAGCGTCCTGGAATCCATGCCCTTTGCGAAATTTCCGGCGTCAGCGAAGAACTCGCCACGTCCGACATCACCTATCGTCTAGCTCCCCGCATCAACGCCACCGGTCGTCTTGGTGCTCCGACAGATTCCCTCCGTCTGCTAGAGGCGGACAACATGGTTGACGCCGCCAATCTCGCCCGAAAACTGGACGAACAGAACCGCGAACGCCAGACCATTGAGGAAGCAGTCGTGACAGACGCAGAAAACCAAATTGCAGCACGTTACGACTTGAGTTCGACGCGATCCATCGTCGTCTGGAGCGAAGGCTGGCATCAAGGCGTCGTTGGTATCGTGGCGTCACGGCTGACTCGTAAATACCACCGCCCGTCTGTCGTCCTCACACGCGATCCATCCGGACAGTTCACGGGATCCGCTCGTTCCATCCGCAAACTGAATCTGGTCGATCTCCTCGGCGTCTGCTCCGATTCGCTGATCCGTTTCGGCGGTCATGCCATGGCGGCGGGCCTTTCGCTGACGGAAGAGAATCTTGAACTGTTCTGCAAGCAATTCGACGAAGCCGTCCAGAAGGTTCTCGGCATCGATTCCATGAAACCAGTAATCGCCGCCTGTGGCAAAGTCGCTTTCAGCGAGTTGGATGATGTTTTTTTCCAAGAGCTTGAGATGCTTGAACCTTTCGGCCACGGCAACCCCGAACCCGTTTACATTACGAAAAACGTCATTCCGGAACGCAAAATGCCAGCCGGAAAGAGCCATACCCGCGGCATGGTGAAAGACGAATCAGGCACTCGAATGCAGTTCATTGCTTTCGGACGACTGCCAGACCAATTCCCACCGCCGCCATGGGACATCGTCTTCTCGCCGCACATCAACCGCTTCAACGGCATCGCGATGCCGCAACTGCGAATCCTAGACATCAAACCTGCTGAAGGTTGATTATTTCTGACAGACGCTCCGCTAAACAACGGAGCGTCATTTTTTTTGTCAGACACATGTTCTTCTAAAAAACGGAGAACCTCTATACCATATATTATATGGCTTCCGTTTGGATTAGCCTCTTCAGCAGCAAAACGACATTCTGGCGGATATCATTCCAATATGATATTCTCGCATGTTCCACCACTTGGAATCATCGGCAGGACGCTTTCCGCCGCAGTCGTATGAATGTCAAGCAGATACGCTTCTTTCGCCTCAAGCATTTCCCGAAGCGCCGCATCCAATTCATCCTTTTTCCAGACGTCTCGCCCAGCGATTCCATAGCCTTTGGCGATCTGCACAAAATCCGGATAGGGACGTTTCGCACGCTTCACCGCCATGTCCGTATCCGCATGGACGCCGCCATAGAATTGATCCTCCCACTGCGACACCATGCCTAATATCTGATTGTCCAGAATGATCATCTTCAACGGTAGATTCGTGGCATAAACCGTCGCCAACTCTTGTATGTTCATCTGGAAACCACCATCGCCGTCGATGAGCACGACTGTTTCTTTGGGAGCGGCCAGTTTCGCTCCAATGGCTGTCGGCAGTCCGAATCCCATCGCGCCGAGGCCGCCGCTTGTCAGCAACTGCCTCGGACGGTTGTAGTTGTAAAACTGAGCGGCCCACATCTGGTTTTGGCCGACCCCCGTCACAATCGTCGCTTCACCATCTGTCAGTTCCGCCAAACGACTGACCACCTGCTGCCCTTTGATCTCCTTTCTGTAGTCGTCTTTGTATTTAAACGGGTGCTCCGCTTTCCATTTGTCCGTCAATTCCAGCCAGAACTCATGGCGGCCGCGTTCAGGCTTTTCCAACATCGCACGGAAAAGCTCTTTCGCATCGCAGACAATCGGCAGATCGGCATGCTTGTTCTTATTGATTTCCGACGGATCGATGTCCGCATGAACGATTTTCGCACGAGGGGCGAATTTCGCTATATTGCCTGTCACACGGTCGCTGAAACGAACGCCGACGCCAAGCAGCAAGTCGCATTCATGCACCGCCTTGTTCGCCGCATAGCATCCATGCATACCCAGCCATTTCAAACTCAGACGATGGTTTTCCGGAAACGCGCCAATGCCCATAAGCGACGTCGCGACAGGGATCTGATAAGCCTCCGCAAAAGCCAGAAGTTCCTCGCTTGCATTGGAATGGATGATTCCGCCGCCTACAAACATGCATGGACGGCGGCTTTCCTTCAACATCGTCCGCAACGTCTCAACACTTTCCGCTTTCGGCTTCGAATCCGTTGCGGCCTTGTGTATAAAAGGCTTCTCCGAGAAGACTGGCTCGCAAACCGCCTGCTGGACATCCCACGGAATGTCGATGACAACAGGCCCAGGCCGTCCGTTCTTCGCCAAATAGAACGCTTCCGCAAATACTTGCGGCAATTCCATCGGATCAAGTACGAGATAACTATGCTTCACGCAGAGGCGCGTCATGCCGATGATATCCGTCTCCTGAAAAGCGTTTTTTCCAATCAAATGCTGATTCACCTGCCCCGTAATAACTACCATCGGCACGGAATCCGCGCAGGCGTCCGCGATGCCTGTTACAAGATTCGTCGCTCCAGGCCCGCTGGTCGCCATACAGACGCCGACTTCGCCCGTCTTCCGTGCATAACCGCCCGCCGCGAATGCCCCGCCTTGCTCATGACGCGGCAGAATAACGCGCACGCCTGCGTCATGCAACGCATGATGCAACGCCATCGACGCGGCGCCAGGATATGCAAACACAAACGGAATACGCGCTTCCTTAAGGCAGTGCGCCACGATCTCCGCGCCGTTCATGCCGGAGCCGTTCTTCTGGACTGTCTGTTTCATAGATTAGCAAGTTATGTCAGTAAAAATACTCCTCCTCTTAATATAATGTAATAACTGTATGCCTGTCTGCAACTCTACTATACCACATGGTGTGACTATATGTACAGACAGCTACCACTGTTGGCGGTCCAAGATACGGTAGTTCGCTGCCTCCTGAACATGCCGCCGTTCGATTCTCTCCAATCCATCAAGATCAGCCAACGTTCTGGCAACACGTAAGATACGATCATATGCACGAGCTGACAATTGCAATTCCATAATCAACGATTGCAACGCTGTCGCGCTCTCCATGTCCAATTCGCAAAATTGATCCATCATCTTCCCGCTCAAGCTCGCATTGTCGCGAATGCCCGTTCCCGCATAACGTCGCCGTTGGATTTCACGAGCCGCTATAACCTTTGCACGAATGGTTGCGGAATCCTCTCCGCAACGCTTCTGCGTGAGCATCTCGCTGTCCAGAGGCGCCAATTCGATGTGCATATCCACGCGATCAATCAATGGACCACTGATTCTGCTTCGATAACTCATGATCATTCCTGCCGTGCAATGGCATGGACGGCGTGGATGACCGTAATAGCCACATGGGCATGGATTCATCGCCGCTACCAGCATGACACGGGCAGGAAACGTAAACGTTCCACTTGCACGCGCCAACACGACTTCCCCCGTCTCAAGTGGTTGCCGCAGAACTTCCAATGTATTCCGTCTGAATTCTGGCAATTCATCCAAAAACAACACACCATTGTGGGCCAGACTCAATTCCCCCGGCCGCGGATTAGCGCTGCCACCGACCAGCCCCGCATCGCTCACGGTATGGTGCGGCGACCGAAACGGACGTCGCACCATCAAGCCTTTCTTCCCATCCAGCAACCCCGCAATACTGTAGATTTTCGTCACCTCCAACGCCTCCTGTACATCCAGCAACGGAAGAATACCAGGTAACCTCCTGGCTATCATGCTCTTACCACATCCAGGACTGCCAATCATAAGCAAATTATGATTGCCAGCCGCCGCTACCGTGATTGCGCGTTTCGCACTCTCCTGCCCTTTCACATCCACAAAATCCATGACTTCCGCCATGGACTCGACTGTGTAAATCGACTGGATGTCAACTGTTGTTACAAACTGTCTCCCCCTACCCTGTAATACATCGACCGCCTCCGCCAACGTATTGACACCAAACACCTCTATACCAGAGGCCAACGCCGCTTCTTTCGCGTTCTCCGCAGGAACAAGCATCCGCTTTAAACCATGATCGCGAGCATACATCGCCACCGCCAAGGCACCCTGAATGCCCCGCACTTGCCCACTCATTGCCAATTCACCTATGATCATTGCACTATCCAGCCCTGTACAGGCCAACTGACCATCCGCCTGTAATATCCCCAATGCCATCGGCAAGTCATACGCACTACCACTCTTATGTAAATCCGCCGGAGCCAGATTCACAATCGTCTTGCCCCGTGGCATCCGATAACCTGAGCTCTGGACTGCCCCCCTGACCCGTTCACGACTTTCCCGTATTGCCATGTCTGGAAGCCCTACAACAATCATTGTAGGCCCTGTCTGATCAATTTGTTCAGGAGGTGGTGGCACTAGATTCACCTCTATTTCAACACCCTTCACATCCATTCCACGTATCGCCGCACTGTTCACATGCATAATCATCTATCGGCTCCTGCTACAAGTCATTTCAAATATTTTCCTTAATAATATATCATTAAATTTTATCTTTGCAATTCATAATAATTCTTATTAATTCCTAAAAACTCCTACAAATTCTCAAGTAGTCATACGACTTTATTTTATAATAACTAATATTATTTATATTCTTATTTTATAAAACAAATTATTTTATTTTTCATAGACATTCTGTCTTCTTACTTCTATTGACTCATATACCACATTCATAATTCTATCAATAGTATTTCTTTTTATACAATATCTTGAAATATAAAACAAGACATGCAAATGACTACCAAGT
>JAEEGH010023886.1_pt1 | contig 12391 bp, 7 predicted proteins | sample 9134181 | NCBI WGS metagenome assembly JAEEGH01 (sample SAMN16246544, study PRJNA631951) | gut metagenome | biome: gut microbiome; feature: rumen; material: DP-attached | host: Bos | place: Iran: Karaj | collected 2018-10
CCGATAAAACTGCTTGCTCCTGTGACTAAAATTCTCATGCTAAAGTGAATTTTCGTGCAAAGGTAAGGAAAAAAGTGAAATTTTCCTTATCTTTGCCTCCAAAATCCTAACAATAGCAATATGGGTAAGAAAAAATCGGGACTTTCGAAGTCTGGTATTAACAAGCGAGAGCTCACTACAATGGTGGTGGACTTCTTGAATCGCAATAAGGGGCGACGCTTGGTCTTGAAGAACATCTTCAGCGAGATGGGCTTGACCAGCCACCCGTTGCGGATGCTCTGTGTGGACATTCTGAACGAGATGCTCGACGATGGCTACATCGTGCGCACCTACGAAGGCGAATTGGTCTTTAATGGTAATGCCCATCAGGTGGAAGGCATCTTCAAGCGGACAACAAGTGGAAAGAACTTTGTAGATACCGACAATGGGGTGGGCATCACCATTTATGATGAAGATACGCTCCATGCCTTGCCTGGCGACCGAGTGCGAGTGAGCATCCTTGCCAAGAAGCGCGGTAGCCATAAGTTGCACGGCACGGTGATTGAGATTCTGAAACGCACGGCGCAACCCTTTGTGGGTACGTTGCAAGTGCAACATAGCGTGGCGTTTCTGAACATGCCAAGCAACCACTTGCAAAGCGACATCTTGATTCCGATGGAGAAGCTGAAAGGTGCGAAGAATGGTGAAAAGGTGGTGGTGAAAGTGGTGGATTGGCCTCAAAATTCCCGCAACCCCATCGGCGAGGTGGTGGACGTGTTGGGGGAAGAGGGCGATAACAATACCGAAATGCACGCTATTTTGGCGGAATATGGTTTGCCCTATAAATATCCCGAGAAGGTGGAGGCTGCAGCTAACAGGATTGACGCCGGCATCACCGAAGAAGAGTTGGCTCAGCGAGAAGATTTCCGCGAGACCTTTACCATTACCATCGACCCTCGGGATGCTAAGGACTTCGACGATGCCATTTCCATCAAGAAACTTAAGGAGGGTCTTTGGGAAGTGGGTGTGCATATTGCCGACGTGAGCCACTATGTGAAGGAAGGCTCTGTCATCGACCAAGAGGCACAACAGCGTGCCACCTCCATCTATCTGGTGGATCGCACCATTCCGATGCTGCCCGAACACCTCTGCAATCAGCTTTGTTCGCTTCGTCCTAACGAGGAGAAGTTGACTTTCTCCGTTGTCTTCGAGATGAATGAGGAAGCTGAAGTGTTACGTCACCGCATCAAACACACCATCATCAAGAGTTGCCGCCGATACACCTACGAGGAAGTGCAGTATCTGCTCGAACAGAATGGTGAGGCTTGCGAGTGTGAGTTGATACGTCAAGGTCAGGCGATGCCCACGCAACCCATTCCTGCTCAGGAAGTGTTGCCCGACACCGAACTGAATGCATTCCGTGACCAACTGCCCCCCATTGACCCAGCGAAACTCCCTGTCACTCCTGTGCCCGACAACCAACGGAAAGGGGAGTATGCGAACGAGTTGATTACGTTGAACCGTATGGCACACAAACTCCGTGAGAGGCGTTTTGCCGCTGGTGCCATCAACTTTGACCGTGAAGAGCCACGTTTCGAAATTGACGAAAAGGGAAAGCCCATTCGTGTCTATTTCAAAAGTGCCAAGGATGCCAATAAACTCGTCGAAGAATTTATGTTGCTGGCCAACAGGACGGTGGCAGAGAGTGTGGGCAAGGTCAAGAAGGGTGGAAAGGTGAAGACGTTGCCTTACCGCATCCACGAACAGCCCGATGCCAACAAACTCGCCAATCTGGCAGGGATGGCATCCCGTTTCGGTTTCCATCTGCTGACACAAGGCAGTCAGCTTGATATGGCCAAGAGCCTGAACAAGCTTCTTCGTGACGTGAGGGGACAGCGAATCCAGAACCTGATTGAGATGGCTTCGCTTCGTGCCATGCAGAAAGCTCGCTACTCCACTTACAACGTGGGGCACTACGGCTTAGCCTTCGACTATTACACGCATTTCACTTCGCCCATTCGCCGTTATCCCGACCTCATGGTGCATCGGCTTTTAACGCGCTATGAACAAGGTGGGGCTTCTGCCAGCCAGAAGAAGTATGAGGATTTGTGTGACCACTCTTCCCAAATGGAGCAGCTTGCAGCCACAGCCGAACGTGCCAGCATCAAATACAAGCAAGTGGAATTTATGGCAGACAAGATTGGGCAGGAGTTTGATGCCCATATCAGCGGTGTAACGGAGTTCGGTGTCTATGCCGAGATTGACGAGAACCATTGCGAGGGACTCATTGCCGTGCGTTTCCTGGGTGACGAGGCATTCTCTTTCGACGACAAGAATTTCTGCTTGATAGGTCGTCAGACGCACCAACGTTTCTCGTTGGGCGATGCTGTCCGTATCAAGGTGGCATCAGCCAATCTCTTCAACAAGCAGCTTGACTACGAGCTGGTTGAACACATCGATTCGCCCTACACTAACACAGCATCCCCCGAACCTTTCTACGCTTCTCTTGATGTGTCAAGCAAGAAAAAGAAAGCTAAACATACAGGTAAGGCTCCCAAAGTGTCGAAGAAAGGTGGACATAGGCGGAAAGGTTGATAAAGCTCATACCGCCTTCGTCTGCCGAAAGCGATAACACAAAAACTTAAAAACTTAATCGAAATACAAAGCCTCGAAAGTGCTGCTTGCTACTTTCGGGGCTTTCTGATGTCTTAGGTCGAGAATTCACGACCTTTCGGAGATATTACCACAGGCCGTTGGTGGGTTCCTCGTTGGCGTTCATTTGTTCGATGATGGCAATTTCTCTTGCATCAGCATCGGTGACGCCAGCACTTGCTGCACTACCACCACTACCGATGACTACCAATATATCGTCTTCGAAAACGCGTTCTTCTTTGATTGCGGGTGCAATATAATTCTTTTTCATATCTATATCTGTTTTTATCGATTACTGAATCATAACTTTTTTACCATTGACAATGTAAAGACCACGAGTTGGATGGCTTACCTCACGACCAGAGATGTCGTAAATCTTACCGTTCTTCAGCAACTCTGCGGCTTTGATGTTCTCAATGCGAGTCGTTTCACCGAAGTTGAGCGTAACGGCAGCTTTAGCCTCGCTTGCAGCAATCTTGCTCATGTCAATGTAAGCCTTGTTAGCACCTACATTCACAGTTGCACCAGTGGTGTAGTAGAGTTGGTTTCCGCTCAGCACGTAGAAGTTGTCACCCTGTGGAGCAACGATGCTCTCGAATGTACCGATAAGACCGTTGTTCTCACCAGCAACAGTTACATCAAACTTTTCAAGGTCAGCACGGAAGAAGTTCACGTTGCGAACATTATGTTCGTTGTTCAGGCCATTTTCGTCAGAAGCCATATAGAAATAAGGCTTTCCAGCTTCGAGAAGACCTTCCACCTTGGTCAAAGCAATACCATTTTCATCTGTACCTGCAATAGCGTAGATTTCAGCACCTGCACAAGAAGCTACGTAAGGTAAGCAGATAGTTCCGAATTTGCCTGTTTCATTGTATTCGCGAACAACATCGCCATTAGCATAGCCACCTTTAATCTTGGTATTGTTAAAGTCGGTCAGATAGACGCTTCCGATGGAGATGGCTCCATTGATGGTGAACGACTTGATTTTCTTTACATCCATTCCCTTGTCTAATCTCAGATAGTCAACGCTGATACGAATGGCGTTTTGGTTGTTCCAACGGTCAAGCCACATGTTGCCACCTGTTTGAGCTGTTCCTCCAGCATATCCTTCACCGTTTACTTTCTTCCCATTTTCATCAGTGATAGAGATTTCGTGGCTGGCATCAGCTGCTGTGTTAGAAGTGGTGATGACGATGTAATCCCAATCCAAAATGCTGACAGGCTCTTCGAAAGTCCAGCCACCATTTGTCATTACACCTGTTTCGGCATCATAACCAGTAGCCTTAGAGAGGGCGAAGATTTCGTCATTAGCAGCATTGTCTTCTTTGACCACCTTGTCGATGACTTTTTCCTCAAAGACAACACTCTTATAAAGTTTAATGTATGCTTGTTCTCCAGACAAATCTGCAACCGTCATCCATGATGGCCATCCTTGTCCATTCGTTGATTTACCAACATTCTGGAAAGAGAACCCTTTCTCTGGGTCGTATGTAACAAACCAAAGACCAAGAAGATCTGCATCTGTTCCATATTTATGTCCTCCGTCAACTTTGGAATCTCCTGCAAAGACGATACTCCAGCCACTATTGGGGGTGTTGATGTATGAACCTCCATTGATGCCCTTGTTATAGTCATTACCATCCATGTTCTTGACGTGAATTCTGTAGATGTTATTACCGTCCACGCCAGAGTCTTCCACTTTTTCCAAAGTACAATTAAAGAATGCGTCTATTGATAAATCCGTTACAGCGTCATTTTGAGAATTTTGGTTTGAGAGGAAGAATTTAGCTTTAGTCCCATTGTCGCTGATTACGAAGTTTCCTCCTTCTATAATATAATCCAACGAAGTGATTTCTTCTCCAAAACCTTTCGCTACTATGATAGTTTCGGTAGAACTTTCTTCCCCTTCCTTATAGAAGTAAGCTTCTGTGATGGTAATTGGGGCACGGCAACCAGACCAATTGAAAATTGTGAAGTCTTCGATAGGCGACCCATTCAGTGCAATTTCGTATTCTGTCTTTCCCGCAATACTTTTGAAACCACCGTATTCGTTGATGTTCCAACCTTCTGGCACAGGTGCTCCAAATTTAATGACAATTTTCTGATAGTCTCCAACTTCCATGTTTAGATATTGGAAAATATTCTGAAAATCTTCCAAAGGAGTGAATGTTGCAGCATACAACTCTTCCAGAGTACTTGGTGCGATAGGCTCAATCGTGACCCCTGCTTTGCCTCCTGTAAGAAGGATTGGAGTTTTTGTTGCATTTTCAGGCACTGATTCATTCTTGTAGAAGTAAACCTCGCTAATAGTGATGGGCTCCATTACATCCCAGTTGAAAATGGTGAAATCATCTATATTGGCACCAGTCAAGTTCACCTCATACTCGGTTTTTCCGCCAAGGTTGACGTTTCCGTCAAATTGGCCGCCATACGTGTGAATATGCCATCCGTTTGGCACTGGAGCACCAAATTTGATGACAATCTTCTGATAGTCACCAGTTTCGAAGTCCTTGTATTGGAACATGTTCTGGAAACTTGCCGAAGGTGTGAATGTTGCAGCATACAACTCTGCCAATGTGCTCGGTGCAATTGGTTCAATAGTTACACCCTCACTTCCTCCTGTTAAAAGGATGGGAGTCTTTGTCTCTTGTGCATTAACCACTCCGACCATTGTGGACAGGAGCATCATGCCTAAAAGTAATAATTTTGGTTCATCCCCGAATTGCGTTGGCAAGTTTATATAGTAGTATAGAAAAAGCCGCCAATTCATTATCTTTGTGGTTCCCCAACCATATCAGATATGAACGGCAGCTTATTATATCAGGCATACGGTGTTCAGGGCTACTCCTATGCCAGTACCGAGTACAAAGGTAATGCAATTTTCCTTCACCTCAAAACAATCGTTCCCCAAAGATGCGTCTGTCCGCATTGCGGAAGTCTCCATGTCATCAAATATGGCATTGCCAGGCGCATTCTGCACAACCTCCCCTTCGGCAGTAAGCCATGCAATCTGTCGTTGCAGATACAGCGTTTCTGCTGCAAGGAGTGCGGCGGGGTGTGGCAGTCGGACATACCTTTCACTCATGGTGAGGTTAGCTACACCTACAGGTTCTCCCGTTATGTGCTGGACTTGCTGCGCATGGGCAACACGATAAAAGATGTTGCGCAGCACCTGCATGTGGGGTGGAACATGGTGAAGGAGATCCACAAGAAGTATCTGAAGTCCAGGTATTCACATCCTGACATCAAGCATGTGCGGCGCATAGGCATAGACGAGTTCGCCATCCGTAAGGGACATGTCTATAAGACCATCGTGGTTGACCTCGACACGGGGCGCATCATCCATGTGGGTGATGGAAAGGGCAAGGAGGCACTGGAGGGGTTCTGGAAACGAGTGAGGAGGAACAAGGTGAAGATTGAAATCGTGACCTCCGACCTCTCGGCTGCCTTCATCGCGTCCGTGATGGAGAATGCCCCGGATGCCGTCCACGTCTATGACAAATTCCATGTAGCCAAACTTGTGAACGAAGCTGTGGATGCAGTGCGAAGGAACGTGTATGCACAGGAGGCAGACCTGGAGAAGCGGAAGATAATCAAAGGCTCACGGTGGCTGCTCCTGACCAAGGATAAGGACATCTTCGACGATGAGAAGAAGAAAAGGCTGGACAATATCCTCGAAACCAACACCCCGCTTTTCCATGCCTATTATCTCAGGGAAGACCTCGACCAGATATGGATGCAAGACAGTAAGGAAGAAGCAGAGAGGCAGCTTGCCTATTGGTGTGAAAGGGCCAGGGAGACCAAACTGAAGCCTTTCATCAAAGTGGCCAATACGCTAATGGCCAGAAGAACGGGCATATTGGCATGGTATGATGCCCCTGTAACAAACGCAATGCTGGAAGGAATCAACAATAAGATAAAGGTAATGAAGAGAAGAGCATATGGCTATAGAGATGATGAGTATTTCACACTGCTACTGCTCGGACTACATGACAAAACCAACGCAATTCGGGGATGAACCATAATTTTTTCATTTTTTAGTTTTTAATATGGATTAATTGATAATAAAAATATCGTTTGGAAATTCGGTTTCGGATGTCCTTTTTGCGATTGTTATTATTAAATATGTGTCACGGACAATTTTCGGGGTGCAAAGGTAAATAATAATGTCTTTGTGGCGTTTTGTTTTTGTAACAAAGGCTTTCATATTTGTTTTTCCGTAGTCCTAAAGGCATGGAAATGAAACTTTTTGTTGCGTCTTCAAAAGCGAAAGAAACAAAATAGGCCTGTTGCTAGGTACTGTGTGTATGGGGGAAAGAAGAACGTATGCACGAAAAAAGGGGCTTACCCCATGCGGAATAAGCCCCTTTAAGCTGTCTATAATGTAACCTACTTAGAACTTGAAATCCACAGCGAAGCGGATGCCGTTCTTCTTCAGCTTGTCGCCTCCATAGATGTCGGGCATGTCGGTGTAGGTGAGTCGGCGCACATACTGAATGGTGATAACCTTGAAGATGTTGCTAATGCCGACCGACAGCTCCATGTAAGGCTTGTTGCCCATCACGAACGAGGTCTGATGACCGTCACGGGTGGGGAAACGGAACAGCTCGTTGTCGCCCGTGCTGACAAACGGATTGTTCTTGTCAGTCAGATGTCCGAAGAGCATCTTGAAACCGACGTACTCACGCAGTTTCAGCTTCTTGAGCAAGGGAATACGGTTGAGAATCTTACCGTCGAAGTTCCAGTTGACAAGCAGCGATACATAGCGGTCATTGAGGAACTCCATGTTGCGGAGCATATTGAACGACCAGCTGTCAAACTGCACGAAGTAGGAGAGGTTCGACTGAGGCGTGAAGAGCATAGGGAAAGGCACCTTGTTCCACTGCACACCACCCTTCACGTATGTCTCGATGCTTCCGCAAGCTCCAGGCAGCCAAAACTTCTTGAAGACCGAAGCCTCCGTCATGTTGTAGTTGTACTGTCCACCCATGAAGCCATCCATGCCCATCGTGTGCGACAGCGTGAAGATAGGTGCATCGTTGTTGATGTTCAGTCGCTGCTGCTTGCTGTTGATGAACGTCTCCCGTGGTGCATAGCGAAACCCTACCTTCACGTCGGTGGTCTTGATGTGGTGCAGGAGCGTCCCATCTACATTTCGCATGTAGATGAGCTTGCCCGTCGGCGTAAGCTTCGAGTTGTCGAGTGCCACTGACCACGTCATGTGGTTGTCCGTCTCATACTGATACTTCAGGTTGAAGTCGTTCACATACATCATCTGGTCAACCTTGCTGGTCTTGAACGAGCTATACACATTGTCCTTCACCGTGTTGGCATACTTATCTACAGGCGACATGTCGTCGTACATGTAGCTGGCCTTGATGCTGCGACGAGGGAACTCGTGCGCCATATACTTCTTCTTGTTGAAGGAGTACTCCACCTCTGCCTTATACTTCCACTTGTCGTCCTTCGTGCCGTAAGCCCCATAGCCACGCACGAACAAGTGCGGAGAGAGGTTACCCGTCGTCTGGAGGCTTCCCTGATAACGCCATCCATCCACATCATTGTGGGACACGATAGCATTCAGCGGAATAAAGTCAATCTTGTTCGGCTTCGGAGTCAGCTCCACCGAGTTCTCTACCACCGCTGTGAGCAAGAACTTCCAGAAACCACCCAAGTCATCGTTGATTTTGTCCACACCATTACCGAGGTGATTTTCAGCCTCCGTCAGCTGCACAGGACGGATGGAAGCCCAGTAAGTAGAGTCCTTGAAATCAGCATCAGCCATCACACGCTCCACCTGTGGCGACTTGAACGCCTTCTTATCGGTGATGGGGTCGAAGCTATAGTTGCTGTAAGTCGAATAGCGTTGGCACTGAAAATTAACCATCCCATAGAGACCACTCAGCTCCACAATCATGTTGTCCACTTTCATCACACGCTCCCCCGTGGGCAAAGTCATAAAGTCCTGAATGACCATCAGGTTATCCACATAGTTTACGCCCGAATTGGTGGGCACATTGATGATGGCACGCTTCACCTGATTCAGCGCATCGTCGGTGATGAACAAATGCCCCGCAAAGCCAAAGTCCTGTGTGTTGTTTGGCAGAAACACCACGTCGATGCACCTCTCATCGTCCACCATGACCGTGTCCTGTATATAATAATGGTAGAAACCAATCGCCTCGTTCGTCGAAATGGGACTGATGAACGGATGCTGGAGCAGACGCACATTGTCCTTGTAGATGTCCACATCCGTGAAGATGTCCTTCACGTAAGTGGTCAGCATCTCGCCCGATGAAAGCATCGACTGAAAACCGTCATTGCGCCTCGCCTTCACCGTCGTCTTCACCGTCTTCGGACTCTTTCGGTAGTTCTCCTCCGAAGCCGTCTCGTCCACCATAATGGGGATAATCAGCTTACCCGTCTCAGGACATATCTCCGCCATCAGCGTGTCCTTCGACCCCTTCACATCGTTGTAGGAGAACGTCTTCTTCTCATACTTGTCGAAGTGGTAGAAGTCCTTTTCCCTGATGTCGCTCAACCTCTTGTTGGCAATCACCTTACGCATCAGCTCCACGGCAGGGTTGTTCTTGCGGCTATAGCGGATTTTCGACTTCTTCACCACCACTTCGTTCAGCAAGATGTCGTCGCTGTACAACTTGATGAGCTGATTCGGAACCTCCTTCCTGCCCCTCGGCACTGTCACCGTCTGTGTCTTATAGCCAAGAAACGACACCTCCAGCTTACTGTAATTATCCAGAATTGGCACCACGAAATGGCCGTCAATGTCCGAAGCCCGTCCCTCCGACGTGCCCACATACTTCAATGTAGCCCCCGGAATCGGTTCCCCCGTGCTACCGTCCACCACCGTGCCAGACAGCTGTGCCCTTGTGGCCACGGCACACAAGGCGCAAAGCAGAAAAAACAAACATCTGTGCATAACAATCCTTTTTGTAAATTTCACAAGTGCTCAACTTCTTGATCTCAGGAGAGAAATTTTAGAAGTCCATTCCATTTCGGGTGCAAAGTTACGCATTTTCAGCGAACCAACAGCCTTGCTCACACGAAAAGAAACTTAAAAAGCTTAAAAAAATGCCAACGCCAAGCCATCAGCATCCGCAATCGCACTACTCATAGATTTCATTCTACAACGGATTGGACGGATGAAACGGATTGGATTTTCCATTTTTCGGGACAATTTCAAGTAATCTGTGCAGCATCCACCTTTTGGGCAGTGCCGTTGCCACTTGTGACTCTGCTACGTTGCCTCCTCTGGGTCAGTGTAAGTACTAAAACCAATCGCAACCTACGATTGTACTATCGAAGGTTGCGATTATACTATCGAAGCTTACGATTGTACTATCGAAGCTTACGATTGGAAGTCGGTTCCTTGGAATAGGAAATCCGGGGAACCGACAATTAACCATCCTTTTTCAGTTGCAAAGTTACAACATTTTTTCGACTTTTCCAAATATTTGTGCAGCATTTTGACCTTGATGGGCTACCGCTAAAAGCTAAAGATACCTTTCTCCTATTTTCAAATTGAGCCATATCAAATAGCTCTTTTGTGGTTGGGTACACATTTTTCATCCTAATCATTTGGAAATAAAACAAAAGTTATCTACATTTGCAAAGTCTTGGGAAGTGTATTGCCGTCCGCAAGGATGAACGACATGCCGAATGAGACCTAATCCAGTAGTCCGATGGGCGAGTGTGGCGGTGGTCACCTCCTTGTCCATCCATGTAGGGCGACGGGGTTATGTTTTTACATTTGGGTTTGACGCGTCGCGGTCGTGCCTCGTGCAGACACTTGGCTGCCTCTCGTCAAAAAGGACGTTTACGACGTTTTTCTTCAGGTCTCTAAATCTGGAAAATTTAAAGCTTTTCTTGAAGGTAACGCAATCGGAACGTCCACGTGGGTGATTTATCCACAACTTGCTTCTATGCTATTATTGTATGGAGAACGACGACAATAGAAACTTGTTAAAATAACATGAGTGGATAGGACATTACATATAGAAGCGACATAAGAAGCGTTGACTTTTTGATTCTTGTTCCAAATATCGCCAATATAAAGAACTATCAAGATGAAAAAGAGTTGATGCTCGCGTTTAGGCGCGAGCTGATACTTGTATTTGATAGTTGGGCGTTTGGCGATGCCTTTGGAACAGATGCAGAGAATCAGTTTCGCGCCATTTCTATGCCCAATCAGGACAGTTTAATGACCTTGACCGTCATATCTCCGCAAAACCAGCGTATGTAATAAAAGATAACATCAAATTGGAAAAAGACAAATGAGAAAGCAAACATTCATCAACATTATCTTCGCCATCGTTGCAATACTCTTCGGCGGTCCATCTGTTCACGCCGACATCATAAAAGGGCGCGTTGTAGATGCTGAGACAAAGGAACCGTTGCCTGATGCCTCTGTGACGCTGACGCAGAAATACGACATGGGGTCATCAACGGCATGGGGCAAGGCCGACTCATTGGGCGTGTTCTATCTGCATGCCGATGGGAAGTGTACCATCGAGGCATCGATGCTTGGCTACTACTCGAAGTCGAAGACGGTATTGGCCTTCAGCGACAGCCGAAAAGACACGCTTGACATCGGCGATATTGAGTTGAAAATGTCGCCGCAGATGCTGAAGATGGTGGAGGTGACGGGACGCGCCCGCCGCTTCACCGTGCGGGGCGACACCATCGTGTTCCACCCCGAGGCGTTCCACCTGCAAGAGGGCGCACGGCTCGACGAACTCATCAGCCAGCTGCCGGGCGTGGAGGTTGACAACGAGGGCAAGATGTCGTGGAACGGCAAGCCCATCCGCCTGACAATGGACGGCGAGGGCATCTTGGGCGGCGAACAGTTGATGAGTCAGCTGCCTGCCGAGGCTGTGCAGGACATCAAGGCGTACAACAAGGCATCGGAATTTTCGGAGCGCACAGGCCGCGACGACGGCACACAGGACATGGTGCTCGACCTCACCATCAAGCCCGGTTTCCTCGACCGATGGTATGGCGACGTGAAGGTGGGCTATCAGACGCCGGAGTATTACGAGGGCGAGGTGACGATGAACCGCCTGTCGAAGACCGACCCCGTGATGGTGTTCGCCAATGCCAACAACATCGACAAGACCATCAGTAAAAGCATGAGCGGATGGGGCAGTAGCTGGGGCGACGGCTACGGACATGACCAAGGCGGTGCCGCTGGCTATCAGCATAAATGGAACAAGAAAGAGGGCACACAGGAGATGAAAAGCCAATACTCTGTCACGGGTGCTTTGGACCATGAAGACAACTGGGGCACCTCACACGCAGAGACGGAGAACTACCTGCCCAACACCGCCGCGACGCGCACCTCAAGCGAAACGTACCACCGCGACCACAAGTTGAACCCGCGCCTGAACGCCGACCTGCGCTGGGCCAGAGACTCGCTGAACACATTTTCCCTGAGTGCCGGCATAGGGCATAAGAACAAACGCTCGCACGGCAGGCAAACTACGGAACAAGAGGAAATGGCAACGAGCGGCTACATGCAGACACTCTCACAATACGTGGGAAGCCACAGCGACGGACACGAGACTGCACTCAGCACAAGAGCCGGATGGGAGCATTACGTCAAAGACGGATCGCTCGGTGCAAGCATCCAACTGGACTATACCGACGGGAAGAGCAACAACTGGACGGAACGCACTGTCACCTCGCACATCGCCTCGCTCAATTCCTCAAAGTTGAGCCAGTTCTCCACCTCGCCGACCTC
>JAEEGH010023890.1_pt1 | contig 12391 bp, 10 predicted proteins | sample 9134181 | NCBI WGS metagenome assembly JAEEGH01 (sample SAMN16246544, study PRJNA631951) | gut metagenome | biome: gut microbiome; feature: rumen; material: DP-attached | host: Bos | place: Iran: Karaj | collected 2018-10
GACTTCCTCGGCAATGGTGATGGCGTTGGGGTTCACCTCGTGGATGAGGCAGTTGGCCAGCGTGAGGTAACAGATGGCGTTATCGTCCTCGTGACCGTTGAAGTAGTCGCCGTAGCCGCCGAAGGCCTCGCCCAGACCATGACTATAGTATAGCATGGAGGTGACACCGTCGAAGCGGAAGCCGTCGAACTTGAACTCCTCGAGCCAGTACTTACAGTTGGAGAGCAGGAAGTGGAGCACGTCGTCCTTGCCGTAGTCGAAGCAGAGGCTGTCCCATGCCGGCTGCTCATGCCGGTCTCCGGGATAGAAGAACTGGTTGGGGTCGCCAGCCAGATTGCCCAGACCTTCGACTTCATTCTTGACTGCGTGCGAGTGAACGATATCCATGATGACTGCAATGCCCATCTTGTGGGCGGTGTCAATCATCTCCTTCAGGTCCTCAGGCGTGCCGAAGCGGCTGCTGGGAGCGAAGAAGCTGCTGACGTGGTAGCCGAAGGAGCCGTAGTAGGGATGCTCCTGGATGGCCATGACCTGAATGGCGTTGTAGCCGTCCTTCTTGACACGCGGCAGCACGTTCTGGGTGAACTCCTTGTAGGTGCCCACCTTCTCGGCATCCTGTCCCATACCCACGTGGCACTCGTAGATGAGCAGCGGGTCCTTGTGGGGCTTGAAGGTCTTTTTCTTCCACTCGTAGGGCTTCGCGGGGTTCCACACCTGAGCAGAGAATATCTTGGTCTGGTCGTCCTGAACGACGCGACGGCACCAAGCAGGAATGCGTTCGCCTTCTCCCCCATTCCACTTCACCTTCATCTTGTAGAGCTGGCCATGCTTCAGGGCTTTCTCGCTGAGCTTGAGTTCCCAGTTGTCTGTTCCCTCAATGCGCTTGCACTTATACTTTTCGTTCTCCTGCCAGTTGTTGAAGTCGCCGATGAGATAAATCTCGGTAGCGTTGGGCGCCCACTCACGGAACACCCAACCCTTGGCCAGCTTGTGCAGGCCGAAGTACATGTGGCCGGAAGCGAAGTCGGAAAGGGTTTTCTTGCCGTTTCGCGTCAACTGGTTGATTTTCCATACTGCGTGGTCGTGACGTCCGCTGATGGCTGCCTCGAAGGGTTCGAGCCACGGGTCATTACGAACGAGTCCGATGTGCTGGGGAGCCTGTGGCTCCACCACTTTCTTTGCGGCGGCCTTCTTGGGCTTCGCCGTAGTCTTCTTTGTTGTTGCCATAGTATTATGCTTTAATCTTAAACTTTGTTTGAGCTTTCTTACGTTCGAAAATAAAAGCACGCTTTCATTTTACTCACTTAACCGAAACCTTAAATATTGCTTTTTTGATTTCCGGCTCGAAGGAGATGCAGGGAGCATGTCCGTCCTGCGGGAAGAAAATGACAAACATACCAAGGTGACACGTCACATAGTTTTCAGCACCCATATCACCATACTTGCTAATATCCTTCTGTCCGTCGTAGGCAGCATCAGGCAGCAAGCCTGCAGGCGTATAGCCAAAAGTCTCGTCACGCGACAGAGGAACATGGATATCAATCATCTTCTGATGCGTCTCCAGCACGGCCTCGTCGGGAGCCTTGCTCTTGGCCGTAGTGATGTTGACGAAAAGGTCATCCCCCTCTATTTCATACTTGCCTGAAGCCATCTTGTTCAGGTCGTTGGCCTTTAAAAACTCCACTACCTTTGGGAAGAGCGGATTGAGCTTTGCGTAGAGGCTCAAATTGTCTAATGTGTCGATAATCATAGTCTTATAATAACAATTGTCAATTAATCAACCTTCTTACGACCACGCACATAGGTGCCGTGAGCCGTGATGTTGCCGTTGCGGTCGCGCTCTACGAAACGGCCGTCACGACGGTCGTCAACGTAGTTGCCCTCAAAACGGTTGCCGTCCTTGTCCTCCTCGATGGCAGCGCCATTGCGCTTGCCATTCTTGAAGGTGCCTTTGAACTTGGAGCCGTCGGCATAGCGGGCAACGCCCTCACCGTCGATGTTGCCGTCCTTGAAGTCGCCCTCGAACACGTCGCCCTGCTTGGTGGTCAGTTTGCCGTGACCGTTGGGTTTGTCGTGCTGCCATTGTCCAGTATAGGTATTGCCGTTCTTCCAGACGAAGGTTCCCTGTCCCGACTTGTCGCCCTTGAGGAACTGGCCGGTATATTTGTCGCCGTTGGCGCAGGTGAAGATGCCCGTTCCGGTGCGTTCGCCCTCGGCATACTCACCCTCGTAGATGTCGCCGTTCTGGAACTTGTAGATGCCACGTCCGTGCTGCAGGTCGTTCTTCCACTGGCCTACATACACGTCGCCGTCGGAATACTTGAACGTGCCGCGACCGTTGCGCTGGTTCTCCAGCCACTCGCCTTCGTAGGTCGAGCCGTCACCCCAGTCGTACTTGCCCTTGCCGCTCTTCTTGTCGTTCACCCACTGACCATCGTAGTAGGCGCCGTTGGCAAAGGTGTATCTGCCCGTTCCGTGACGGCGGTCGTTCTCCCAACTGCCTTCGTACTTGTCGCCGTTGTAGTAGTACATGATGCCTTCGCCCTGCTGGACGTCAACATACCACAGGCCCACGTACTTGTTGTTGTTCAGGAAATAGTAAGTGCCCTTGCCGTGCTGGTGGTCCTTGTACCAGTCACCCTCGTAGCGCTCACCGTCGAAGAAGGTAAAGATGCCGTAGCCGTGGCGCAAGCCGCGGAAATAGTCTCCCTCATAGAAATTACCGTCGGGAAACGTCGTCTTTCCCTTACCGTGGGGCTTGCCGCCCTGCATTTCACCGTTATACTGTCCCCCGTCGTGCGTCTCGCAAGAGCCCAGCGTGATGCTCTGCGCATTCAGAAAGAGGGGGAAAACCAATAATATATATGTAATAATCGTTCTTATCTTCATACTTCCAATGCGTTTAACTTTACAAAGGTAGAAAAAAGTTGGGAGTTAGGGGTTAAGAGTTAGGAATTTTTTGTACCTTTGCCGAAAAATTAGTATTTATTATGAAGTTTACCGTTATCATTCCTGCGCGCTATGCCTCGACGCGCTTTCCTGGAAAACCGCTCGCCATGCTGGGCGGGAAACCCGTCATACAGCGGGTCTATGAACAAGCCTCCAAGCTACAGTCACCCGTCTATGTGGCTACCGACGATGAGCGTATCTACCAGTGTGTCTGCGACTTCGGCGGACAGGCCGTCATGACGCGCAACGACCACAAGAGCGGCACCGACCGTATTGAGGAAGCCGTAGAGAAAATCGGTACTGATGCTGACGTCATCATCAACATTCAGGGCGACGAGCCGTTTGTGCAAGTGTCTCAGATTGAGGTGCTCTGCCACCTGTTTGATGACCCTGAGACACAAATCGGCACCCTCGGCAAGCCCTTCGAGAGCATGGAGGCCGTACAGAATCCTAATTCGCCCAAGATTGTGCGTGACCGCAGAGGTTTTGCGTTGTACTTCAGTCGCAGCGTGATACCTTTTGTAAGAGGCAAGGATCAAGGGGCAGGAAACAAGATGGAATTCCCCTACCTCAAACATCTCGGCATGTATGCCTACCGTCGTGAGGTGTTGCATGAGATTACCCAGCTGCCGCAGTCGTCCTTAGAACTGGCCGAAAGCCTGGAGCAGCTGCGCTGGCTGGAAAACGGCTACCGCATCCGCGTAGGACTGACCGACGTGGAAACCGTAGGCATTGACACCCCTGCCGATTTGGAACGCGCAGAGCAGTTCCTTGCATCATCGGTTTAGCGTGCCAAGGAAATATCTTCGGTTTAGTGTGCCTTGGGGTTTTGCCCCAAGGTTCTTTATTATTCCCCTTCCAAGTAGTCCTTGCAACACTCCGCACAGCGCTCGCCATCGATACCCGCAGACACTATGCCACCGGCATAGCCTGCCCCTTCACCACAGGGGAATAATCCTTTCACACGGACATGCATCAACGTCTCCGCATCTCTTAGTATGCGGACAGGACTGCTGGTACGTGTCTCTGCAGCTATCATCACCGCCTCGTTCGTGAGGAACCCGTGGGCCTGGCGTCCAAAAACCTTAAAGCCTTCTTGAAGTCGTTTTGTAACCCCCTTCGGCAACCAAAAATGCAGGGGCGAAGAAATGAGTCCTGGCGCATAACTTGTACGTGGCAGGTCGTAGCTCAGCCTACCGTTTACAAAGTCTGCCATGCGTTGTGCGGGAGCCGTCTGCCTACGGTTGCCCTGCTGCCAGCAGTCTCTCTCTATTTCTTCTTGAAAATGAAGAACTTTTAATGCGGTAGAAAACTCGTCACTATCATTTCTTATCTCCGAGTTTATGTCTTCCGGCCTTATCTCCACCACCATGCCTGAGTTCGACCATTGTCCACCGCGATTACTGGGCGACATGCCGTTGACGACTATCTGCTCCTTATCAGTAGCCGCAGGAATGACAAAGCCGCCAGGACACATGCAGAAAGAATAGACGCCGCGTCCATCCACCTGAGTCACAAAGCTATACTCCGCAGCCGGCAGGTACTTCCCACGTCCATGCTTGGAGTGGTATTGTATCTGGTCAATCAGCTGCGAGGGATGTTCCAAACGCACGCCGACGGCTATGCCCTTGGCCTCAATCTCCACCTTTGCCTCAGCCAGATAGCGATAGACGTCACGCGCCGAGTGGCCGGTTGCCAAAATGACGGGACCCAAGAAGGGTTCTTCGCAGAGCGAAGCGTCAGAGCCGAGCGGAAGATATACTGCCTCTACGCCAATGACCTTGTTATCTTCCATAATCAGGCGGGTCATCTTCGTTTGGAAATGCACCTCGCCACCACAACGGAGGATGGTGTTGCGCATGTTCTCGATGACACGCGGCAGGCGGTCAGTACCGATATGCGGATGGGCATCGGCAAGAATGGCCGTCGATGCTCCATGCTGACAGAACACGTTGAGAATCTTCTCCACCGAGCCGCGCTTCTTTGAGCGCGTGTAGAGCTTACCGTCGCTGTAGGCACCTGCCCCACCCTCGCCAAAACAGTAGTTGCTCTCAGGGTCAACACGCTGCTCCTGACGGATGCGTGCCAGATCCTTCTTGCGTTCATGAACATCCTTTCCACGTTCCAGAACGATGGGACGCAAGCCCAGCTCGATGAGTCTGAGGGCAGCAAATAGTCCTCCAGGACCTGCGCCCACCACCACCACTTGGGGTGCATCACTCACATCGGGATATTCCGTATGCACATATTCGTCGTCCTCGGGCATCTCGTTGACATAAGCACGCACCTTGAGGTTGACAAAGATGGTACGCTGTCGCGCATCAATGCTGCGCTTCAAGATGCGGACGGCAGTCAGCGAACGCTCGTCGGTTCCGTACTCCTCGGCTATGTAGTGCCTGAGGCTTTGCTCGTTGGCCGCTACCTGCGGCAACACTCGCAACTGGTATTCCTGTATCATAACTGGTGGCAAAATTACGAATAAGCAAGAAGAAAACCAAAAGATTTTTGGATTTTCTCGAGCGAGAGTACTTTCGACGAAGTCAAAATTACGAAAAAGTTGAGATTTTTTTCTTCTTTCATCTTTCATTTTAAATCTTTTTATTACCTTCGCGCCATGATATTCTATTTCTCTGGCACAGGCAACACGAAATGGGCAGCCGAGCAGCTTGCAGCTGCAACAGGCGAAGAGCTTGTCTATATTCCTGACATGCTGCGTCGCGGCATCGTGAAAGTAACGCTCAGCGAAAACGAACGGTTAGGATTCTGCTTCCCCACCCACGGATGGCAGCCGCCCCGCATTGTCCGCGAGTTCGTACGCCAAACGACCTTCCACGTTCCCACTTCCACCTTCATCTACGCCCTGACCACTTGCGGCGACAACATGGGTGAGCTGATGACCATCTTCGAGAAGGAGTTGAAGGCAAAGGGGCTTTGGCTCGACACGAGCTTTGCCGTCGTGATGCCTGAGTCGAACGTCTGCTTTTCTTTCCTGCATCTGGACACACCTGAAAAAGAACAACAGAAGATTGCTGCCGCTGAAGTACGCATGAAGCACGTCAGCGAGGTCATCAAGAACCAGCGGAAGGGTGTTCACGAACTGGTGAAGGGAGCCATTCCACGTACCTATTCTTATATTATTGGCGGCTATTACAACAAGCACCTCATCAGCGACGAGAAGTTCTGGGTGGATGCCGAGGCCTGCATTAAGTGCGGACTGTGCGCACGGCTATGCCCTGTGGATGATATAGAAGGTGCACCCCCCGTGTGGATTCACAACGGACGATGCACCAACTGTCTTGCCTGTTATCATCATTGTCCGCGCCACGCCATTCACTGGGGCAAGATGAAACGCGGACAGTACGTGTTCAATAGACGCGAGGACCGAAAATCGTAGTACCCACACGCACCATCGTAGAGCCGCAGGTAACGGCAATGCGATAGTCGTGACTCATGCCCCACGAACGTTCGCAGAAGGCGGGGTCGTCGGCAAAGAAGTCGCGCTTCACCTCGTCGAAGAAGTTGCGGGCCAGCATCATCTCCGAACGTATCTGTTCCTCGTCCTCCACGTAGGAGGCCATCATCATCAGACCGCAAATCTGCACGTGCTGTAGCTCACGCCACTCACCGTCGGCCAGCAGCTGGCGACAGGCATCGAGCGTCAGGCCGTACTTTGTCTCTTCCTCGGCAATGTGTAGCTCCAGGAGCACTTTTATAATACGGTCGTGCTTCGCAGCCTGCTTGTCAATCTCGCGCAGCAGCTTGAGCGAATCCACCGCCTCGACCATCGAGATGTAAGGGGCGATGTACTTCACCTTGTTGGTCTGTAGGTGCCCGATGAAGTGCCACTCAATGTCCTTGGGCAGCAACTCCACCTTCTGACGCAGCTCCTGCTCGTGACTCTCGCCGAAGATGCGCTGTCCCTCGGCGTAGGCCGCCTCTATATATTCGTTGGGATGGTACTTGCTGACAGCTACCAGACGTACCCCCTCGGGCAAGTCGGACAGCACGTTCCTCAAGTTCTCTCTTACGCTATACATGAAAGATGAAATTAAGCCTTCTTCTCGTAAACGTCGAGGAACTTGGTCTCGCTGATGTTGGAGATGACGTAGTCACTCATCGTGCCAGCCATAGCCTCTTCAATGTTCTTCACGGCACCGTTGAGGGTAGAGGCCTGCACCAGGTAGGTGACGCTGGTGCGCTTCTCCTTCTCGGTCTTCTCGTCGAAAGTGATGAACTGCAGTCTTGCCTTGTACCAGCGGTCGTCGTTGCCGTTCTCGCTGAAAAAGATCTCATGATAGGTAGAGGGGGTGATATTCCTCACCTCAAACTCACCGCTGATGTAAGATGACATCTCCTCAGTAATCTTCTCTTCGGCATCGCCGAAGCTGAAGGCCTCAACGACGTAATACTCATTGACTTTCTTCGTCATACCGTCCTCCTGCATCTTGTCGTAGCGGATAACGGTTTCAAACCAGTTTGCTGTTTTGCTTTTCATTTTTTATATTTACCTTTTTACTTTTTTTACCTTACTTACCTTTATTTCTGCACTCCATAGTACTGGAGCTTCTTTTTCTTCTGCTCAGTCAGCGACTCCACAATTTCCGTGGCAATGAGCTGACTGCGGGTAGTGCTCAGACCTGCCTCGTTGCCGATGTCGTTCTGCAGCTTCAGCAGTTCCTCGTTGACACTCGACATCTCCGACAGGAAGACCTTCTCACTGGAGTTCATGTGTTCGTTGTCATAAATCTTTGACAGCACGCGGTCGGCTTCTGCCGTGAAACGCTTACGGAAAATCTGCTCTGCCTTGGCGTTGTACTCCTCCAGCGAACGGCGTTCCTCAGGAGTCATGACAAGCGTATCACCACTCACGACACCCAGTTCGGCAGGGTCAAAGCCTTCTTCCAGCAAATCGTCGTTAGGCTGCTTGGGGGCGGGCTTCACAAACTCCACCTCACTGGTCTCAGGCATTAGGTCGAAGTAGAGACCCACAATGAGAAGCGCCGCCACTACAGCGCCCAAGAGCATGAGTGCCGACTTATAGAATTCGCGCTTGTGCTTCAATGCCTTGCGCATGTCTTCCACGGTCTGGTAACGACCTTCGGGCTCCTCCGTCAACGCCTTCTTAATTACCTTGCGGTACTCGTAGGGCACCTCAGCCATCTTGAAGAGCCATTCCATCAGGCGTCCCAGCGAATAGATGTCGCAGCGGTTGTCGATGGTGCCGTCGCCGCGAATCTCTGGGGCAACGTAATCCTCCATTCCCTGATAGAGCTGCATCTTGTCTTTCATGCCCAAATAGAACGAGCCGTGATTCAACAGCATGGGAGCATGGTCTCCTTTGCGCACGAGGATGTTCTGAGGAGCATAGCAGACGTGCCAGATGTTCTGTTCGTGGAGATAGGCCGTCAGGTCCATCAGCTGGCCAATCAGTGCATCGATGAATGCACGGTCAGCCACCAGTGCTGGCTGTTCGTTGAGCAACTGGTCGAGTGTGGTATAGTTTCCGGGCTCCAGGTTCAGGGCGACAAACTCTCCCCTACCCGAGACCTCTTCCTCGAAGTGCATCTGGTTCTTGTGTTTCAGCTCACGGTTTTTGGCACTTTCGTTTTTCAGGCCTTCTACAAACTTGATGCTGTCGTTGAGCGTGGGGGTGATGTCCAACACGTTCTGGTATTTCTCGCCTACCAGCTTCTTGCTAAAATGACCGAGCAGCATCTTTGCTCCCTTGGTCTTGGAGGGCGATTTCGATTCCAATAGTTCTTCGTAGTTCATCGGTATAATTTACTATTTGACTATTTATAATATGATTTCTTGTCACTTGTTGACAGTCACGTTGATTTTAGCCCCCTTGCTCTCGTTCTGCAGACGGTTGAGGGCAGTCACCACATAGACGTAGCGCTGGTTCCCGTCGCCCAAAGGCAGGCGGTAGAAAGGCTCGTTGGTCATTGCCACGATGTGCGAGACATCATTGGTATTCACCTTCTCGTCGGGACGGAAACGATAGACAATATACTTTATGGCTTCACGCTTCCAGCCGGAGCCACGAGGAGGAGTCCAACAAAGCACTAGCTCGTCGTCGGACATCCAGACAGCCTCCAGCTTACGCGGCTTGCGGGGCGAGGTCTTGCTGATGAACGGCATGGAGGGCTGCAAGGCAGGCAAACGCCAGTAGCGCTGCTGCAGCTGTGTGGCATAGCCGCCCACGTTGTCAACGGCAGCCTTGGCATACCACAATACCGTACCCTCCACGTTCGGACAATCCACATAGAGGCGCATCTTCTGCTCCTGCTGGCCGAACTTGACAGTACGCTCTATGTCCTCGCCGATGATGAGCGGACGGTTCTTCGCATGCTGGTTCCACCAATGTATCAACTCATTATAGTCGGCAGCACGGTTGCCAATCTCCCAGTATATCTGCGGCACGTTGTAATCAACCCAGCCCTTGTCAACCCAGAGCAGGATGTCGGCATAGAGGTCGTCGTAGTTCTGCAGGCCGTTGGTTTCCGAACCGTTGGGATCATTCTTCTTGTTACGATAGATACCGAAGGGTGACACGCCCACCTTCACCCACGGCTTGATGTCGTGTACGGTCTTGTAAATCTGCTTCACAAACAGGTTCACCTGCTCACGGCGCCAGTCGCCACGGTCGGTTATACCCTTGGAGTGGGCAGCAAAGGTGGCATCGTCGGGAATGGCAAGACCAGCAACCGGATAGGGATAGAAATAGTCATCATAGTGAATGCCATCCACATCGTAGCGCTTCACGATGTCAGCCACCACCGAGCAAATGTAGTCGCGGTTCTCCTGCATTCCCGGGTCAAGCAGCAACTGTCCGTCGTAGGAGAAAACCCGTTCAGGATGCGTCTGAGTGATGTGCGTCGTACTGACCACATTCGTGGTCTTCGTCTTCGCACGATAGGGATTAATCCACGCATGCAGCTCCATGCCCCTGACATGACATTGCTCCACCATCCATTGCAAGGGGTCCCAGTAGGGATTAGGCGCCTTGCCTTGCTGACCGGTCAGGAAGCGGCTCCAGGGTTCTATATTGCTAGGATAGAGCGCATCGCACTCCGGACGAACCTGGAAGATGATGACGTTTGTACCCATGCGCTGCAACGCGTCCAGCTGCTGTATCAGCGTTGCCTGCATCTGCTGTGTTGACTGACCTATCCACTGTCCGTTGACCGCCTGAATCCAAGCCCCACGGAACTCTCGCTTCACCTGCGCAGCTACGCTGCTAAATGATAAATGAGAAATGATTAATGATAAACCTATCACCATCATCATCCATTTACCGTTTTTAATTCCTATTGTCATATTCTTTATCATTTCTCATTTATCATTTCTCATTTAGGCCGCAGGCCGCAAATACTTCCTTCGTCCAGTCGCTGCCATTCTCTGGGCAGAGGGTGAACATTCCCATCTGACTGGCAGCTGCCACATTGCGGGGTCCGTCATCCACAAAGAGCGTTTCCTCGGGCAGGATCTGCTCGCCCATCAGCATCTTACTGAAGATAAGCGGGTCGGGCTTCATCACCTTCTGCTGGAAGCTCAGGTAACAAGCATCCACATAGTATTCCAGCGAATGACCTTTTCCGTCAAAGCGGGGGCTATGGGTCAGTGCCGTCATAAACGGATTGGTGTTCGAGAGCAGGATGACGCGGATGCCCTCCTTGCGCAGACACAGCAGACAGTCGAGGTTACGCTGCGGTATGTCCTTACAATAGCCCTGCCAGGCATAGCAGCACTCATCGTAAGTCACCTCGCGACCCACGAGTTTGCTCAATTCGCTGCGGAAGGTCTCGGCATCAATCCTTCCGGCTTCCAAATCACCGAAGATACCACTCTGAGTATAGGCATCGAGTCGCTGGCGGGCATCCTTCAGTCCCAAAGCCTCAAAGCGCTCAATGGCCTGTTCCTGCGACAGCGTAATTACCACGCCGCCTAAGTCAAATACAATATTCTTAATCATTCTTCAAAAAGATTCAGTTTGTTCTTACGGGCCTCTTCCAGCGACAACAGCTGTTGTTGCTGCTGCTCATAGCCCGCACGTAGCTGTTCGTATTTCTCGTCCAGCTCGTGCTCCACCTGCTGTTCGTCAGCCATCAGGCGCTGAGCCACCAAAGCATTCTGTGAAGCATCTTTCAGCCATACCACAGGACCGCCATATACAGGAGCAATCTTCAGTGCCACGTGTAGCTCGCTGGTGGTCGCACCTCCTATCATGATGGGGATGTGCAGTCCCGCACGTTCCAGTTCGCGGGCCACGTTGACCATCTCTTCCAGCGAAGGTGTGATAAGTCCCGACAGGCCTATCATATCCACCTTTTCCTCCTTGGCCTTACGCACGATATCCTCAGCGGGCACCATCACACCCATGTCAATGACCTCGTAGTTGTTGCAGGCCATCACGACAGCCACAATGTTCTTCCCGATGTCGTGCACGTCACCTTTCACCGTAGCCAATAGCACCTTGCCCGCCTTGGCCGAACCTTCCACCTGACCTGCCTCAATATAAGGCTGCAGAATACTGACGGCCTGCTTCATGGTGCGGGCAGTCTTCACCACCTGCGGCAGGAACATCTTGCCCTGCCCGAAGAGTTCACCCACCTTGTTCATACCGGCCATCAGCGGCCCTTCAATGATATCGACAGCACGCGGATATTTCTCAAGTGCTTCCTTCAGGTCTTCTTCCAAATTGTCACCGATGCCACGGACAAGCGCCTCCGAAAGGCGTTCTTCGAGGGGAGCCCCACCAGATCTCCCTGAAAGGGGAGGCTCTCCTACCGACCCCGCAGGTAAGTCCCTCCTCTCGAAGGGATTTAGGGAGGCTGAGTCCTCTATCAGCCTCTCCGGTTTTCCCCTCAGAATAGCGTCCTCAATTGCTTCGAGCTGTTCTTGGGGAATATCATTATAGGTTACCTTCGTAGCGGGGTTGACGATGCCGAAGTCCATACCTGCCTGAATGGCGTGGTACAGGAAGACAGCATGCATCGCCTCGCGGAGGTAGTTATTGCCTCTGAACGAGAACGACAGGTTGCTGACGCCGCCGCTGACATGCGCTCCAGGCAGATTCTGATGAATCCACTCCGTAGCACGGATAAAATCCAGCGCATAGGCATTATGCTCCTCCATACCCGTAGCAATAGCCAGCACGTTGGGGTCGAAGATGATATCCTGCGGCAGGAAACCCACCTTGTCAACCAACAGTCGGTAGGCCCTTTCTGCTATTTCAATCCTGCGTTCATACGAGGTAGCCTGTCCCTGTTCGTCGAAGCACATCACCACCACGGCAGCACCCATGCTCTTCACGTCGCGTGCATGACTCAGGAACACCTCCTCACCCTCTTTCAGGGAGATGGAGTTCACAATACTCTTGCCCTGCACGCACTTCAGGCCAGCCATAATCACCTCCCACTCACTGGAGTCAATCATCACA
>JAEEGH010023892.1_pt1 | contig 12390 bp, 8 predicted proteins | sample 9134181 | NCBI WGS metagenome assembly JAEEGH01 (sample SAMN16246544, study PRJNA631951) | gut metagenome | biome: gut microbiome; feature: rumen; material: DP-attached | host: Bos | place: Iran: Karaj | collected 2018-10
CCAATCTTATATATTCTATATTGAAATGGCGTTTTTATGGACGATAATCGAGAAAAATATGAAAATTTATCCGATGCGGTTCTAAAGGATTTGTGTAAGGCCCGTGAAATCAAGGGTACTTCCAAAATGAAAAAGGAAGAACTGGTGGAAGCAATGCTACAGCAGGATATCATTGATGCACAGGCTGCACAAAAAGAAACAAAAGAGGAAGCAAAGCCGGAAAAGAAAAAGAATGTTTCTGTAGTAAAACGTCCTGCAAAGAAAGCGGAAAGTGCTCAAAAGGCTGAGGGAGAAGAAAAGAAGGAAGCTGCACAAAATACGGAGGAAGCTGCGGAAGAGCCGGAGATTCCTCACTATGATGACGAAAAGCCCTGTTACGGTATTTTAGAAGTGTTGGCAGACGGATACGGATTCATTCGTTGCGAAAACTACATGCCGGGTGAAAATGACGTCTATGTATCTCCGTCTCAGATCAGAAAGTTTAACTTAAAGACGGGAGATATCATTTCCGGACGCACCAGAAAAAACAATCCTACGGATAAGTACGGTGCACTTTTATATATGAACGAAATTAACGGATACGATCCGGAAAAGGCGGCAAAACGTCCGAACTTCGAGGATTTAACTCCGATTTTCCCAAATAAGAGAATTCGCTTGGAACGTCCCGGAAGTACCGTTGCCATGCGCCTTGTGGATTTGATTTCTCCCATCGGTAAGGGCCAGCGTGGTATGATTGTGGCACAGCCTAAAGCCGGAAAGACCACACTGTTAAAGCAGGTGGCAAAGGCCATTACCGAAAACAATCCGGAGATGCATTTGATTATTTTGCTTATCGATGAGCGACCGGAAGAAGTTACGGATATGAAGGAAGCCATCGAGGGTAAAAAAGTGGAAGTTATTTACTCTACCTTTGATGAGAAGCCGGAGCATCACAAGAGAGTTTCCGAGATGGTTATCGAACGTGCCAGAAGATTGGTGGAACACGGAGAGGATGTGGTGATTCTGTTGGATTCCATTACCCGTCTTGCCAGAGCCTATAACCTTACGGTTCAGCCCAGCGGACGTACCTTATCCGGTGGTTTGGATCCTGCGGCGCTTCATATGCCAAAGCGCTTCTTCGGTGCTGCCAGAAATATGCGTGAGGGCGGATCTCTTACCATTCTTGCCACGGCACTTGTGGAGACCGGCTCTAAGATGGATGATGTGGTATTCGAGGAGTTTAAGGGAACCGGTAATATGGAGCTGGTTCTTGACAGAAAGCTTTCCGAAAAGAGGGTATTCCCGGCCATTGACTTGGCCAAGTCCTCCACCAGAAGAGATGATCTTCTCTTAACCAAGCAGGAGCAGGATGCCATCGATATTATCCGCAAGGCCTTAAACGGAATGCGCAAGGATGAGGCAGCGGAAAACATTATAAATATGTTTGCACACACGAAAAATAATGCGGAAGTGGTGGATTTGATTCTTCGAAAAAGAATGATTTAACGAAAACGCTTTCCGAAAACAACAGGTGTATAGTATAATCAAACGGGAGATTGATATAGGCTTAAGAAAGGGTACGACGAATTTACGAGTCGTAAAGTATGCCTAAGACTACAATTTTAGACGGACTAAAAAAGGGATTTTCGGCAATTGAAGAGCAGACCGCGGGTTTTTTTCGGGAGAAGGATGACCTGACAGGGTTATTATCGAACAGTTGCTTTTATGAATATGCAGCCACTTTGGATAACATTTATCCGGATCGAAAAATGGATGCAGTCACGGTTAATATCAACCATTTCCATTTGTATAACGAATTATATGGAATGAATGAAGGAGATCAGGTGTTAAAGCTGATCGGAAGATGTATCCGTGAGTTTTCCGAAGAGATGGGCGGAATTGCCGGTCGAAGTGATGCGGATAATTTCAGTATCTATGTGCCACATCAGGATTCTTACGAATGCCTGGCAAGTTTTATTCTGGAAAGCATTCAAGGGGATAAAAGCGTTCATAACACCGGCATTCGCTTAGGTGTAAATGACGTGGTTAGTGAAGAAAACTCTCGTTTGGAGATGGCCTTTGATCGTGCTCGTATGGCAGGAGATACTGCGGATAAAGATTCCAAGAAAATTATTTGTTATTATGATTCCACCATTCGAAAACAGCGCATTTTTGAAGAGCGTTTGATTCGTGATTTGTCAGATGGTATTGCGAATCATCAGTTTAAAGTATTATATCAACCGAAGTATGATGTGACGGACAGCAAGCCCGTTTTAAAAGGTGCGGAAGCTTTGGTCCGTTGGGAACATCCGGAACTTGGTACTATTCATCCCGGATGCTTTGTTCCGTTGTTTGAAGAAAACGGTTTGATTCAGCTTTTGGATGAGTGTGTTTGGAGACAGGCAGCAGCTCAGATAAAAGAGTGGAAGGACAAGTTTAAAGTGTCTGTTCCCGTATCAGTAAATGTCAGCCGTGTGGATATTAAGGATTGCGATATTGTTCAAAACTTATGTGATATCGTAGCGGAAGCCGGGATTGATGTGTCGGATCTTCATTTGGAGATTACGGAGTCTGCATATGTCAGCGATACAAAGCATTTGGTTGAAACCGTTGAAGCCTTTCGCGCGAAAGGATTTGTTATCGAAATGGATGACTTCGGAAGCGGTTATTCTTCTTTAAATATGCTTACAACACTTCCTATTGATATTCTAAAAGTAGATATGCGTTTTATGGAAAATATCAAGGAAAGTCAAAAAGGAGTGCGCATGATGGAATTGGTAAAAGAGATTGCCGATTTCTTAAGTGTTCCTATTGTAGCAGAGGGAGTGGAACAGCAGGAGCAGCTGGATGCTCTTAAAAGACTTGGCTGCCAGATGATTCAGGGCTATTATTTTTCAAAGCCGGTTCCGGTTGGCGAATTTGAAATGTTATTGGCTTCATAAAATTAAGGGTAGGATGAATTTTCGTCCTACCCTTTTTACTTGCTTATACAGGTTCGCCTTTTAATTTCTTTTTGTTTTTATACATTTCTTTGTCGGCTTTTTCAAACACCGCTGACACGCTTTTTTCTCCTCGATGCTTTTTCATACCGGAAGCGATGACAACCGCACCGGTTCCCACATTCTTTTTGTTAGCTTCCCGGAATTCTTTAAATAATTCATCTAGGTTTTTGTAATCATCACCTTGGGCAATGGCTACAAATTCGTCACCGCCGATACGGAATACGGGACTATGCTTAAATGCGTTACAGATGCGTCTGCAACCGTCTTTGATGTACTGATCTCCGGCCTGATGTCCTCTGGTATCGTTGATTTCCTTTAAGTCGTTGATATCGAAAACAATAATAGCAAAATCCGGCACGCTTTTTTCATCAATCATTTTATCCAAGTGAGTTTCAAGGTCTACATATGCGTGTTTGTTTTTTAAACCGGTGAGGGGATCAATATTTGCAATATCACGTGCTGCCATCAGTTTTTTGTTATATTCGATGTCTTTTTTTACCTGTGCGTCAGTGTCTAATATTCCTACAATCAACTCTTGTCCGTTTTCTTCCTCGATTAAAGCGGCTTTTAAACTGACATGCTTTGGCGTGCCGTTTACGATGAGACGATAATTTAGGGAATACAGGCCCTTTTCTTTAATATCCGTTAGAACCTTTTGCTTTGAAAACATAGAATGAAATAAATCCTGATCTTCAATAAAAACGGTATTTGTAGCGTATTTCAGCGTTTGATTGAAGAAGTCTTCTCCTTCTACCGGAAGACTAAACTTTTGGAAGTCTCTCGTCGCAGAAAATTCCACGTAGTGGTCGGTGTCAACATCAACCGTATAAAGACAAATATAGTCGCCGGAAAGTGCGGTAATGCGACGATAGGCTTTTCGCTCATGACGAATTAACTCCAATTCCTGCTTTTGTGTAAGCTCCGCATTATTCTCTACGTATCCAAGGATGACAATGGCGAGGGCAACCGCGTTGGTTTTTGGATTTGTGGCAATTCTTCGAATAAACATATGGATAATGGCTCCGCGCTCTGTCTGCACATCTACGATAATCTGATTACCGTTTTCCTTACAACTTTGAATCGCACTGGTAAATTCATATCCAATATCCATCGTGCTGGAATATGGAAGAACGCCTAAACTGTATAATTTGGGATAGTAATGATTCATAAAGTCTCTAAAGGACTTATTACCGCGAATCAGACGAAGTTCGTGTTCTCCGGCTTCTCCGATAAACATAGGGATAACATCAAAGTAATGGTGCATACCGTCAAGAGAACCCAAAGATGCATTGGAGATGTCGTAGAGGTTTACGGTTCCGACTTTGGAATAATAGTCTGCTTCGTCCGGATTTTCATAAGTTAATGGATCTTTTTTGTCAAATAACTCGCATAATACACTGTAGGGAACAGGCTTATGGTAATAATATCCCTGCAGTTGAGAACAACCGATTTCTTTTAGAAAATTTACCTGTTCAATGGTTTCAACACCTTCTGCAATAGACTCGCATTGCAATCCTGAAAACAGTCGGACAAATTCGTTGACAAGAATTCGGCTGTTCTCATTTGTGGTGATATTATCAATAAAGAGCTTGTCAATTTTAACCGCATCAAAAGGAATCTCCTGCAGAATAGAAGGAGATGAATAACCACTTCCAAAGTCATCCATCCAGACCATAAAGCCTTCTTTATGGAATCGGTCGATTTGGATTTTCATGTAGTCCAAGTCGTCGATAAGAATGCTTTCTGTAATTTCAATAATAATCAAATTATGGTCGATTCCGGCAGCGTCCACACGATTTTTGATTTCCTCAACCATGTCGCAGACATAGAAATCCGTACGTGAAAGATTGATTGTATTGGGGACCACAAACATACCGTAGTCTCTTTGGGCGTTTAACTTTTTACATACCTGTTCCACCACATACAAGTCCAGCTTATAGGATATTTTGTAATCCTCTAATATGGGGATAAAAGATAGAGGTGGGATGAAACCTTTCGTCGGATCCATCCATCTGGCCAATGCTTCTTCTGTACAGACTTTGCCGTTGCTGGTTCGGACCATTGGCTGATAGTGAACTTCAATCCACTCTTTTTCTATAGCCAGATCAATGTTATCTAAAACATAGAGTCTGTCCTCGAACTGTTTTAACATTTTCACATCAAAAAACTTGTAGGTGGATTCTGTTATGTCGCCGCATAAATCACATGCAATTTTTGCTCGATCGCATGCCAATGTTGCATTTGGATGGGAAGTGGCGGCAGAGATTCTTGCATCGTAGATTCCTACGCGAAGGGGAGGTACCTTTTTATCGGATATGTTTTTTACATCCTTAAAAATATTTTTTAGTTTGATTTCGATGTCTTTCAAATAGGTGTAGACTACAAAATGGTCGGCAGTGGTACGGCAGCAGTGATCGCTTCCAAAATACGTAGATAACAGCTTTGCTGTTTCACGAATCACCATATCGCCTTCGGAGTAGCCGTATTTTTGATTGAAGTCCTTAATGCCGCAAAAATCGAAAAAAATCATGATATGATCGATGTTTTCTTCTAAACAATTTTGATGAAATGCTTCGGACATTTCAAAGAAATAGTCCATCTCTGGAAAACCGGTCAAATGATCATAGTTTAAACGTTTATCAATGGTAATGGAAAAGAGGGTGTTTTTGTCGGTACTTTCGTGGTAGAGGCCTTCATCTACATAGTAAACGACAGCCAATCGGGTTCCGTCCTCTTTATAAATGTGTTTTCCGATGGCATGAAGGAGGTAATAGCCTGTCTTGCCTTTGGTTCGATAGGTAACATCATAGATTCCGTCTTCTTTTGCAAAACGAATGGCTTCGTCGGAAATGCGCGCGACATCATCGGGATGTACATCCCGATACATATTGTTATCCATGAGATCATAAGCTTCTTCTAAGGATGAGCAGTTGAATAATTCAGCTGCTGCAATAGAAATGGCAACGGTGACAACCCGTTTGTCAATGAATTGATATACCGCCATGGGTATACAAGATTCTTCGATGAATTTTAACTCTTTTTTGTCGTATGTAAATTTTGTCATATCAGATTCCCCATATCTGTACGCATAAAGTGCACATAAAGTATAACATTTTCTGACATTTCTGACAATAGAAGCGTATTTATGGAAAAAGTCAGTTTCCTTCATAAAAAAAGATGACATAAAAACCATCCCCCCCGGTGTTACTAAAAAATACCTGTTGCAAAAATGTATCGCCTATGTTAATATACAAGAGCTGTTTTTCGGGATGAATAGCAAAGCGAGAAATCGCGTGTACATATATTTATTGTTTTAGAGAGGTGAAAATCATGAGACAGGGTATCCATCCGGATTATTATCAGGCAACCGTTACCTGTAACTGTGGAAACACTTTTGTAACAGGTTCTACAAAGGAAAGCATCCACGTAGAAATTTGTTCTAAGTGCCATCCGTTCTACACAGGCCAGCAGAAATCTGCACAGGCTCGTGGACGTATTGATAAGTTCAATAAGAAGTACGGCATTCAGTAAGAACATGTTTATCGGAAGGGTTGAGGCATTGGATCTCAACCCTTTTTCTTTAAAAAGAAGGCAGGGGTAAATATGAGTTATTCCGGTATTGGCGGACAGGCCGTTATGGAAGGCGTTATGATGCGCAACGGAAAAGACTATGCCGTTGCGGTACGCTTGACTGACGGAACCATCCATGTAGATAAAAAGAAAATGAAAACCGATGGAACCACCATCAATAAGATTCCAATCATTCGTGGTGTCTATGCTTTTGTGGTTTCCCTTGTTATGGGACTTTCCACCCTGATGGACTCCGCTTCTTATTTTGAGGAAGAGGATGAGAAGTTAAAGGAGATGGATGAGGCAAAACAGAAGCGCAAAGAAAATCTGGAAATGACAGGCACTTTGATTTTTTCCTTTGTGCTGGCCATGGCTTTGTTTATGGTGCTTCCTTTTTATATTTCCAAACTCTTTGGTCTGATTACCACATCGAATGCGGCTATTGTTGCGGTGGAAGGATTGGTTCGCGTTATTATCTTTTTGATTTATATCGTGGCCATCGGAAAAAATGAGGACATCCATCGGGTGTATATGTATCACGGTGCGGAGCATAAGTGTATCAACTGTATCGAGAATGGCATGGAATTAAACGTGGAAAACGTTCGTGCTTCTTCCAGACTTCATAAAAGATGCGGCACCAGTTTTGTGTTTGTGGTACTTGTAATCAGTATTTTTGTATTTATGTTTTTACACGCGGACAGCAGAGCGGTGCAACTGTTGTATCGACTGTTGTTTGTGCCGGTGATTGCCGGAATTTCCTATGAGTTTATTCGTCTGGCGGGACGCAGTGACAACAAGTTTGTAAATCTACTTAGCAAACCCGGTCTTTTGCTTCAAAAGATTACTACGGCGGAACCTGAGGATGATATGATTGAAGTCGGTATTGCTTCCGTGGAAGCGGTATTTGACTGGAAAGAGTTCGTTGCAAAACATGACCTATGATGAAGCTTTAAAAAGCGGAATTGCATATTTGGAAAAGCAGGGTGTGCCCAATGCTCATTTTGACGCGGAGGAGCTTTTACTGTTTGTGGCTGATTATTCCAAAGCTGATTTTGTACTGCATCGAATGGAAGAAATGTCTTTGGGTGCTGAAGGTCGCTATGGTGAATTTTTGGAGCAACGGGGAAAGCGAATCCCTTTGCAGCATATCATTGGTGTCCAGGATTTTATGGGATTGGCGTTTATGGTAAACTCCGACGTACTTTGCCCAAGACTGGATACGGAGTCTGTAGTGGAACGCGCGTTGGAATTAGCACGTGCATACGAGGAACCTACGATATTAGATCTTTGCTCCGGCAGCGGTTGCATCGGTATTTCCATGTATCATTTTTTGAAGCTGCGGCAAAAAAAGGTGCATGTGGACGGCGTGGATTTGTCGGAAAAGGCCTTGGAAGTGGCAAAGAGAAATGCCTTTACCAATCGAGCTTTTGTGGAATACTATCAGGGCGATTTGTTTGAAGCCCTACCTTCGGATAAGAAATATGATATGATTATTTCGAATCCGCCTTACATTCCGTCTCGTGTGATTGACGGACTTATGCCGGAAGTTCGAGATTACGAACCCCGTATGGCATTAGACGGCGACGAAGACGGATTGAAGTTTTATCGCCTGATTTCCGAACGGGCCCGAGAGTACCTAGCTCCCGGCGGCTGCCTTGTCTATGAGATAGGGTTTAATCAGGGCGAAGATGTGAGTCGTATTATGAATGATCTCGGATATAGAGATGTAAAGATTGAAAAAGATTTAGCACAGAATGATAGAATAGCATTCGGTTTTTTATAGCTGGATGATATGGCTTAGTATAAATTTCAAACCGCCGCGAGCAGGGGCGGGCTATGCAACGAGGGTAAGCCGGAAGGCGGCCGAGGCAGCATGGAGGGTGCCCTGCGGGAGGCGGTCAGTAATTATAAGGAGATGTTATAATGTTTGATAAATTAGAAGATTTACTCTTGCACTATCAGGAGATTATGAATATGTTAAGCGAGCCGGACATCGCAAACGACTCAAAGCGTTTCCAGAAATTAATGAAAGAACAGTCCGATCTTTCCCCAATCGTTGAAGCTTATACCGAATACAAGGCTTCCAAGCAGGCAATCGAGGATTCTCTTGCAATGTTAGACGAAGAGTCTGATGAGGAAATGCGTGAACTTGCAAAAGAAGAATTAAACGAGTCCAAAGAAAAAGTGGAAGAACTTGAAGGAAAATTAAAAGTTTTATTACTTCCGAAGGACCCGAATGATGATAAGAATGTAGTAGTGGAAATCCGTGCAGGTGCCGGCGGTGATGAGGCAGCTTTATTTGCAGCCGAAATCTATCGTATGTATGCACACTATGCAGAGACCCGCGGTTGGAAAATCGAAGTATTGGATTCGGAAGAAACCGGTATCGGCGGTATGAAGAATATCGACTTTATGGTAACCGGAAGCGGCGCTTACTCTGTACTGAAATATGAGTCCGGTGTACATCGAGTACAGCGTGTACCGGAAACAGAGTCCGGCGGACGTATCCATACATCCACCATTACAGTATCCGTTATGCCTGAGGCAGAAGATGTAGATATCGAAATTAACGAAGCGGATTGCCGTATCGACGTAATGCGTGCATCCGGAAACGGTGGACAGTGCGTAAATACCACGGACTCAGCGGTTCGTTTGACTCACTACCCAACAGGTATCGTTATTTACTCACAGACCGAAAAGTCTCAGTTACAGAATAAGAACAAGGCGTTTGCTTTATTAAAGACAAAGCTTTACGATATGGAATTGCAGCGTCAGCAGGCAGAAGCATCTGCAGAGCGCTTATCCCAGATCGGTACCGGAGATCGAAGCGAAAAGATCCGTACTTACAACTTCCCACAGGGACGTGTAACCGATCATCGCATCAACTTAACACTTTATAAGTTAGATAAGATTATGAACGGTGATATCCAGGAAATTTTGGATGCGCTTATTGCAGCAGATCAGGCAAAACGCCTTTCTAAGATGAACGAGGCAAGCTAAGTCAGACGGAATTATTGGGGAAATTACTATGGGAGAAAACAAGAAAGCAAAAATTTCAGATGCCATCAGCGATTACAGCACGGAAGGCATGATTGTAGGAGGTTTGGCCGGCGTCGCATTTTTCGTGATATTTGTGATATTTGGCCACGCAAGCTATGGTGCTATCTGCATTGCCATCGGCGTGTGTGCCGGTTTGCTGTTTGGCATGTCAAAGAAAAAACCGGTAAAGAAGTCCTCTGTCGATCGGGAGGTAGAGACCTATAAGAAACTGGATATGCAGCGCAATTCCTTTTTCCCGGATGCATCGGTAAAACCGTACAATCCGACGAAACAGCGCCCGGTGCTTCGTACCAGAATCGCCAACGGCGAGCGCATGGCAGGATTTATCAATCTGCGAAACGGTGAGTTTGAAGAAGCTATGCTGATTTCCTCCGAAGAGGACTTACAGGAATTTATGCGACGCTACAAAATCGGCTCCCGCAACGAAATCCAGGATGGAATGTAAAAGTCCTATATTTAGTACACAAAGATATATTATAATACTCCTATGAGATTCATCGAGGATACCTCGGTGAAGATGATAGGGGTATTTTTTTATGTCAGTTAAGTTTGTGCTTGGATCAAGCGGGAGCGGAAAATCCACATATTTATACGAAAAAGTAATAAATGAGTCTATGGCGCATCCGGATAAACGCTACTTTTTTATTGTGCCGGAGCAGTTTACTCTTTCAACGCAAAAGACTTTCGTGGCGCGTCATCCGAAGCATACCATTATGAATATCGATGTCTTAAGCTTTCATCGTTTGGCCTATCGTATTTTTACGGAGCTGGGGATGGATGGTTTGTCGATTCTTGACGATACGGGAAAGAATCTGATTTTACATCGCATCGCTCATGAAAATCTTGAAAAGTTTCCGGTGCTTGGCAGAAAGCTGCAGAATCCGGGCTATATCGATGAAGTAAAGTCTTTGCTTTCCGAGTTTACCCAGTATCACATTTCCGTGGAGGAACTTCGCGGGATGGCAGATACAAAGGGACTTCCACCTATGTTTCCGAAGAAGGTGGATGAGATTGCCTTTTTGTATGAGTCTTTTCTTTCCTATATTAAGGATAGTCATATTACCTCTGAGCAGATTTTGGAAGAGTTGGCCAAGGTTTTGCCGAATTCAAAACTGGTGCAGGATGCGGTGTTTGTATTTGATGGATTTACCGGTTTTACACCGCTGCAAAATGATGTGGTCCGGGCTTTGATGCCTTTGGCAGATAAGATGCTGTTCTCCGTTATTATGGATAAAAATGAAGCGGTCTTTTCTGAAATCAAAGAAGAAGAACTTTTTTACATGAGTAAAAAGTTCATCGCGAGGTTAACACAAATGGCTCGCGAGACAAATACGGATGTGTTAGATCCGGTGCTTTTAGACTTAAGTGAGACCTCTCGATTTACAAAGGATAGCGCCTTTGGATTTTTGGAGAGCCATATCTTTCGAGATGAGACAGGCGTGTATGAAGCGGATGCAAAGGATTCACTTCAGATTGTTCGTCTCGATACACCTCGAGAAGAGTTGGAGTTTTGTGCCAACGAGATTCGTCGCATGACATCTGTATCAGAAGGCGAGACTCCGGATACGAATGCTTTACGCTACAGCGAGATTGCCATTTTATGCGGGGATGTTTCTAACTATAAGAATTATATTGATGAGATTTTTCATAAGTATGATATTCCGGTGTTTACGGATGCCACCATGGAATTGTCTTTTCAGCCGGCAGTAGAGTTTTTGATTTCCTTCTTGGAAATGATGGATGCAAACTTTACCTACGAATCCGTCATGCACTTCCTTCGTACCGGCTTATCCGATATATCGACAGAAGATTTGGATTTATTTGATAGTTATTTGTACCGCAGCGGAATCCGCGGATGGAAGAAGTATGGAAGAATCTTTACGGTTCATCCAAAGGAGTTTTCCGATGAGGAACTCCTTCGGGTAAATGAAATCCGAAAGGATTTGGCAGGACGTTTGGAAACGGCAGCAGAGGTGTTCTTAAAACCTTCTACCTTAACCGCAAAGTCCACCGCACTTTTAGGATTGTTTGAGTCCTTTGGTGTGGCAGATAAGATGACAGCAAAAAGCGAATACTATTTGTTGCATGCCGATGAGGTGCGAGCTTCCGAATATGCACAGATTTATGGTTTAATCACAGATCTTTTGGAAAAGATGAATACCGTATTGGGCGAGGAAGTCGTGGATGCCAAAGAGTATTCCGATTTGCTCCGTGCCGGATTTAAGGGGGCAAAGATTGGCATTATTCCGCCGTTACAGGACGCAGTGGTGTTTGGTGATTTGCAGCGAAGCCGTTTGGAAAATACGAAAGTGATCTTTTTAATCGGAGCGGTGGATGGTCTCATTCCAAAGGTGTCCGATGCGGCAGGTATTCTTTCCCAAAATGAGCGTGAGATTTTAAAGGGTGCGGACTATGAACTGGCTCCTACCGAGCGTGAGCGATCCTTTATGCAAAAGTTCTATCTCTATCAGATGCTTACCAAAGCTAAGGAAAAATTGATTGTTACCTATTCCCGTTTGGATACGGAAGGGGCTTCCTGCAGAAAGTCATATTTGATACCGATGCTTACGGAAATGTTTTCGACGGTAAAACCATTGGTGTTGGATGAAACCGCAAAAAAAGATTTGGAACTTACCACCTATCATCAGTATAAAGAGCGGTTTATCGACCTTTGTCATGAACTGTTATTACATGGTTCACTGGAAAAACAGACACCGGAGTTTACGGCGTTGTTACAGTATTTTTCCGCAAACTATCCAAATGATTTGAAACGAATCTT
>JAEEGH010023893.1_pt1 | contig 12389 bp, 13 predicted proteins | sample 9134181 | NCBI WGS metagenome assembly JAEEGH01 (sample SAMN16246544, study PRJNA631951) | gut metagenome | biome: gut microbiome; feature: rumen; material: DP-attached | host: Bos | place: Iran: Karaj | collected 2018-10
TCGTGGGCGAGCCCACGGACAATTGCATGGTATCGGCCTCCAAGGGGACGAAGTCGTTCGACCTCAAGTTCACGGGCGAGCCGTTCCATTCTGGGTATCCGCAGTACGGCGTGAGCGCCGTGGACCTGTTCGTGGAGTTTGTCAATGCGCTCAAAGCGAAGGACTTCGGGACGGACCCGGTCCTGGGCGAGACCACCTGGAACATCGGCCTCTTGCATAGCGACAACCCGCAGAACATCCTCTCGCCGGAACTGACCTGCCGCCTCTACTTCCGCACGACCTTCGTCTCGGACGAGGCCGTCTGCCGGTGGATGGAAGAGGCTCAGAGCGGCCGCCTCGCCGTCACCCCCCGCGGGGGCGACACGCCGGCCCGGTACTGGACCGTCGAGGGCCTGCCGGCCAAGAGCGTGGCGTTCGGCAGCGATGCGCCGCACCTGAAGAACTTCACGCACAAGGCCATCTGCGGCCCGGGCAGCATCACCGTCGCGCATCGCGACGATGAATGCGTACGCGTCGCGGACCTCGCCACCGCCGTGGAACAATACCTCGCCCTATACCGTTCCGTAACGGAGTAAGGGCCGCAAAAACAAACAATTATGGGCAAAGACCGATTTGACATCCTGGACCGGGAGAACCTGGGCCTGATTACGGACGCTCGCGTCATCGTCGACAAGGAAACTGGCGTGAACTACCTTTTTGTCTGCTGTGGCTACGGCGGCGGCCTGACTCCGCTGCTGGACTCCGACGGGAAGCCCGTCATCACGAAAGACGGATATCAAAAGTAAATTACCGAGCCCTATGAAAGTCATCATCAGCGGATACGGCCGAATGGGCCATATGGTCGAGAAGGAACTGGCGCGGCGGGGGATCGAGCTCGTCGCGGCCAGCGAGGACATTTGCAGCATCGACCCGGCGGTCGCAAAGGAGTGCGTCGTCATCGACTTCACCTGGCCGGATGCGTTCCGGGCCAATTACCCCTTCATCGCCCAGCACTTCAAGGCCGCGGTGGTAGGAACGACGGGCTGGAACGACATCGAGGCCGATGTGTTCAAGGCCTTCGATGAGGCCGGCACACCGCTCATCTATGCGTCGAACTTCTCCCTCGGCGTGAACGCCCTGTTCGCCGCCGTGGAGCGGGTGAGCAAGATGCTCAAGGGCAACGGCTACACGCCCGCCGTGGAGGAGACGCACCACATCCACAAGCTGGACGCCCCGTCCGGCACGGCCAAGAGCCTCGGCAAGCTGCTCGAGGAAGGCCTCGGCGTGGAGCCCGAGATTACCGCCCACCGCATCGGCGAAGTCCCCGGCATCCATACGGTCACGTACACCTCCGAGGTCGACAAGCTCACGCTCACCCACGAAGCCTTCGGCCGCGAAGGCCTCGCCGCCGGCGCCGTCGCCGCCGCCCTCATGACGGAAGGCCTGAAAGGCGTGCACGAATTCAAGGAGTTGCTGTAGCGGCGAATTATTCGTAACTTGCGGAGTCAAAAAACGAACTTAGTCATGAAACCATTGACACTGAAAGGCTGCGGAACCGCGCTGTTCACCCCTTTCCGGGACGGGAAGGTGGACGAGGCCGCGTTCGCGGCGACGGTCCGCCGGCAGGTCGAGGCCGGAATCCATTTCCTGGTGCCGCTCGGGACCAGCGGCGAGACGCCCTGCCTGTCCGTGGCGGAGCGCCAGCGGGTGCTCGCCCTCACGCGCGAGAACGCGCCCGGCAAGACGCTCCTCGTGGGCGGCGGCACGAACTCGCTCACGGCCACCCTGGAAAGCATGGCGCAGCTCCCCGACGCAGACGCTTTCCTCATCGTCGTCCCCTATTACAACAAGCCTAACCAGACGGGCCTGTACGAGTACTACAAGGCTGTGGCCGGCAGTACGGACAAGCCTATCGTTATCTATAACGTGCCCGGGCGCACGGGCGCGAACATCACGGCCGAGACGACGCTCCGCCTCGCGGAGGAAATCCCCAACATCGTCGCCGTGAAGGAAGCCTCGAGCAATTACAAGCAGATCAGCGAGATCATCCGCTGCAAGCCCGCCGGGTTCAGCGTGCTGTCCGGCAATGACGACGAGACGCTGTCGCTGATGGCGACGGGCGCCGACGGGGTCATCTCCGTCGCCTCCAACGTCGCCCCGCACGAGATGGTGGAGCTCGTGGAGGCCCTGCAGGCGGACGACATGGTCAAGGCCCGCGCCTACCACCACCTGCTGACGCCCCTCTTCCGGGCCTGCTTCGTGGAGCCCAACCCCATCCCCGGCAAGGCCGCCCTGGCCCAGCTCGGCCTGATCAAGAATGAGCTCCGCCTCCCGCTCGTCCCGGCCTCCCCGAAGACCGAAGAATTGATCGCCAAGACACTCGAAGAATTATGGAAGTAACCCTCGAACGTTTCAACGAAGTCATCGAAGGCCTGGAAAAAGGCGAAATCCGCGTCGCGGAGAAGAAGGACGGCCAGTGGGTCGTCAACAAGTGGGTGAAGGAAGTGATCCTCGCCGGGTTCAAGCTCGGCGCGGTCACGGACATGTCCCAGGGCCAGTTCCCGTTCTTCGACAAGGCCACCTTCCCGGTGCGCCAGTTCAAGGCCGAGGACGGCGTGCGGATCGTCCCGGGCGGCTCCAGCATCCGCCGCGGCGCCTACCTCGCCCCCGGTTCCATCGTGATGCCCCCGGCCTATGTCAATGTGGGCGCGTACGTGGGCGAAGGCACGATGGTCGATTCCCACGTGACCATCGGCTCCTGCGCGCAGGTGGGAAAGCACATCCACATCAGCGCATCGACCCAGATCGGCGGCGTGCTCGAGCCCGCCGGCGCGATGCCCACGATCATCGAGGACGGCGCGTTCATCGGCGGCAACTGCGGCATCTATGAGGGCACCATCGTCCAGGAAGGCGCCGTCGTCGCCTCCGGCGTGATCATCACCTCCTCCACCGCCATCTTCGACGCCACGACCGGCGAATTCATCCGCCGCAACGCCGACGGCCGCGTGGTCGTCCCCCGCGGCGCCGTCGTCGTCTCCGGCTCCAAGCCCATCATCCGCGGCGGCAAGCCCCTCGAGAGCGGCGTGCACCTCTACTGCCCCGTCATCGTCAAGTACCGCGACGAAAAGACCTCCGGCAGCGTCCAGCTCGAGGACCTGCTCCGCTAAATTCTCAAAATTGTTTTTAACAACCGGCGGCATTCTGCGTCCTATGAGTGCAGCCGGTTGATTTTTGATATGAAAAAGATACTCCTTACCCTTTGCATGGTCCTGAGCCTCGCCCCCGCGGCCTGGGCCGGAAACCCCGCCGGAAAGCTCCGGACGCTGGTGAATGAATTCCGGAACGAACCCGGTTTCGAAATGGTGGACATGGGCCCCATCGCCCTCGGACTCATCCGGGCCGCCGCCCGCGGCGAAGTCAAGACCGAAGACGACCGCAAGGCGCTGCAGGTTTTCAAGGACATCAAGCACCTGACCGTCCTGGACTTCTCCGACGCGGAAGCCGACCGCAAGGAAAAGTTCCTCCGCAAGGCCAAGCGGGTCCTCGCCGACGAAGAAGTCCTCATGGAAGCGAAAGACGAGGGTGAAACCGTCCGGGTATACGGCCTGTCCAACGCGGCCGGCGACATCCTGGAGGATATCATCATCCTGGCGGGTGACGCCCTGATCAGCGTCCGCGGAAAGATCCGGGCCGACCTCATCGGCGAACTCGTCAATCAGGCCGAGAAATGACCGACGCCCGGTTCCATACCGTCTGGATTCCACTGCAGGAGCGCTTCTATCGGGTCGCCTTCTACATCCTGGAGGACCGGGCCGATGCCCTGGACGCCGTTCAGGACCTGTACATGAAGCTCTGGAAGATCCGTGACTCCCTGGACCTCGTCCGGAATCCGGGCGCCTACGGAGCTCTGCTGATGCGGAACCTCTGCATCGACCGGATCCGGCGGCTGAATCCCACCGCGGAGCTGTCCGACGACCTCCCGGGCCAGGAACCGCCCGACGAGGAACTCATCCGGAAAGAAAGCCTCGGCTCGCTCCTCCGGGCAATGGACACCCTCCCCGACAGCCAGCGGAAACTGATGCACCTCCACGTCCTGCAAGGACGGTCCTACGACGAAATCGCGGCCGAAACCGGCCTCTCTCCCCTCAACATCCGTGTCCAGGTAAGCCTGGCCCGCAAAAAACTGAAGAATCATGAAGTCCATTGACGAAATCACCCGGCTGAGCGCCGAAGACCTCGAGCGGATCTCGCTCGACGAAAGCATCCCCGTGCCGGAGGAACTCTCCGCCCGGGTCCAGGCCGCGGTCCGGAAGCCCGCCCGCTGGGCCCTCCCCGCCGGAGTTGCCGCTGCGGCCGTCACCCTCCTCGCCGTGGGCCTCACCCTGACACGGAATCCCGAACCCAAAGACACGTTTGACGATCCCTACCTCGCCTATGCCGAGGTCGAGAAAGTCTTCGCCAAGATATCCGGCACCGTCGCGTACGGCGCGGAAAAAGTTACCGAATCCGAACAAACCCTCGACAAACTCACTTATTGGAAATGAAAAAGCTGTATATCCTCGTGGCGATGCTGCTGGTGAGCATCACCGCCCTCGCCCAGGACGGGCGCTCCCTCTACAACAAATACTCCGACTACGACAATGTCGAAGCCGTGTACATCTCCCCCGCCATGTTCCGCCTCATCGGCAAGATTCCCGATGTGGAGATGAAAGGTGAGAACGTGAACCTCGGACCCGTCATCAAGTCTCTCTCCGGACTGTACATCCTGTCCATCAAGCAGGGCGCCATTGCCGATGACCTGGCCGCCGACGTGAACCGCTTCATCCAGAAGGGCCAGTACGAACTTCTGATGGAAGCCAAGGACAGCGGGGAAGTGACGCGGATGTACACCGTGGGCGATGACTTCGTCGTGAACAGCTTCGTCCTGCTCTCGCACGACGGCGAAGAAACGAACTTCATCTGCATCGACGGCACCATCCCGCGCGACAAACTCGAAGAGCTCATCGCCGACGCGGCGAAGGACTGAGACCTCCCTGGAAAAAGCGACGGACAGAAAAAAATGATAATTCTGTCCGTTTTTTTTTGCAAATCCCAAAAATATATCTACCTTTGCAGTGTACTATTTGACTAATACACTATACAATGAAACGAGTTTATTCATTTTTGGTTTGCCTGATTGGCCTGACAATGAACGCTTTTGCCGCCCGGCAGAATGAAACGGTCCTGCGCGGAAGCGCGATCGAAGAGAGCGGCGCACCCGCGGGCTTCGCCACCGCGTTCCTGACCAATGCGGAGGGCATGCTGGTCTGCGGCACCACGGCCGGCGAAGATGGCCGCTTTGAACTCAAGGCCGCGCATGGTACCTACACCCTCACCGTCTCCCTGGTCGGTTTCAAGGATGCCTCGCAGCCGGTCACCCTGAACCAGGCCCAGCAGGAACTCCCCCCTATCCGCCTGGAAGAGGACAAGCAGCTGCTCGGTGAAGCGGTCGTCCAGGCCATCATGCCCAAGACCAAGCTCACCGGCGAAGGCCTCGCCACCTCCGTGCACGGTTCCGTGCTGGAGAACGCGGGCACCGCGCGCGACGTCCTGGGCAAGGTTCCGGGGCTCATCAAGGGCAAGGACGGATTCGAGGTCATCGGCAAGGGCGCTCCCCAGGTCTATATCAACGGCCGGAAAATGACCGACGCCACCGAGCTGGACCGTCTCCTGAGCCATGAGATCCAGAGCGTCGAGGTCATCAACAACCCCGGCGCCCAGTATGACGCGACCGTGCGCGCCGTCGTGCGCATCCGCACCATCAAGCGGAAGGGCGAGGGCTTCGGCTTCAATGTGAACCTGGTCGACGAGCAGTCGCTCCGCGTCAAGAAGTTCAATGACCCGGACGCCGCTGTCAATGTCAATTACCGCACCGGCGGCGTGGACTTCTTCGGCGGGGTGAACTACAACCAGATCAATCAGCGCCAAAACAGCGACCTCGTGCAGGAGACGAATCTGAATCCGGTCATCCGGCAAGTCGAGGCCCTGACGGCCGATTTCTCCACCCAATCGTTGACCACCACCGGCGGTGTGAACTGGCAAATCGCCAACAACCATTCTACCGGCGTCAAGGTGGAATGGAGCCGCAGCCTGGGTTACAACGACTACGAGCACATGGAAGGGGACATCTTCCGTGGCAGCGAACTCATCGACCACCTGAAGACCGTCAACCGCGGGCAGAACGGGCCGAATGTGCCCCAGTCGCTGGGCGCCAACGCCTACTACAACGGCCTTGCCGGCAAGATGGGCATCGACCTGAACCTGGACTATTACCAAGTCTCCAACGGCCAGATTTCCAATATCCAGGAGGACAGCGACATCCAGGACGCTACCGTGTCGACGGAATCCGATTCCGACAGCAAGCTCTACGCCGCCAAGCTGGTGCTTTCCTATCCGATCTGGCGGGGCCAGCTGCAAATGGGCACGGAAGAGACCTTCTCCCGCACCCGCGACAATTACCGGCTGACCGGGGCCGCAATCCCTTCGGCCTCCTCCCGCGTGAAAGAAGACAACGCCGCCGCATTCGTGAACTACGGCTTCGTGGTCGGTCAGATCGGCCAGCTGAGCGCCGGCCTGCGCTATGAACACGTGAATTATGCCTATGAGGACCTGATGGGCAACGGCAGCTTCTCCCGGAAGTATGACAACCTCTTCCCGTCGGTCTCCTTCGCCGGTGTCCTTGGTCCCGTCCAGACGATGCTCAGCTACAGCGCCCGCACGGCCCGTCCCGGCTTCAGCATGCTGTCCACGGCTATCCGCTACAACAATCGATACACCCTGCAGGGCGGCAATGCAGCCCTCCAGCCGCAGGCCATCCAGTCCCTGTCCGCGACGGCCCTCTGGAAGTTCCTCACCCTTGCCGTAAGCTACGACCGCACGAAGGATCCGATCATCACCTGGGCGAACCTGTACAACGACGAAGGCGTCATCCTGCTAAAGCCGTTCAACGCGGAGAACCCGCTCCGGTCCCTGTCGGCCTTCCTGGTGGCCACCCCGACCATCGGCCCCTGGAACATCAGCGCTACCACCGGATTTCAGAAGACCTGGCTCCAGGTGGGAGACCTCAAATTCAACGACGCGCCCATCTGGATTGCCCAGCTGAACAACACGCTCACCCTCAAGAAGGGCTGGCAGCTGGAACTGGGCGGCGAATACCATAGCCCCGGCCAGCAGCAGAACATCACGCTGACCAACCATTACTTCGACCTGACGGCAGCCGTGCAGAAGACGCTGCTGAAGGACGGTTCCCTGGTGCTCCGCCTGGAAGGCCGCGACCTTGCCTACCTGGGCCACAACAACGTCTTCACCAACCTCGGACACTACAGCATCACGCAGAGCGTCCTGATGGACTCGCAGCGCCTCGTGTTCTCCATCCGCTACCGCTTCAATACCACGGAAAGCAAATATAAGGGAACAGGCGCCGGTAAGGACGCCCGTCAGAGAATGGGAAGCAGTTCCAATTAACGGATTTCCACCAGCCGGGCTGGCCCGGTGAGATACACGTCGGTGAACTTTTCGTCCGCTCCGGGCGTGAAGTTCACCGACAACCAGTCTTGGCGGGCGCGGAGGCGGACAGATTCCTTCGCTTCGCTCGGAATGACAGAAGGGTCGCTCGGAATGACAGCGGCGGCGTACGCGGCGATAGCAGAGGCGGTGAGGCCCGTGCCGCAGGCGAGGGTCTCGCCCTCGACGCCCTTCTCGAAGGTGCGGACGTGGAGACCGTCCGGAGCGACGTGGACAAAGTTCACGTTCGTGCCGATGGGCGCAAACGCCTCGTTCCATCGGAGCGCCTTGCCCTCCGCATCGACATCTACCTGCTCCACGTCATCCACGAATTTCACGAAATGCCGGGTGCCCGTGTTCAGGAAATACCCGCCCAACATGGGCGTAATCCCCTGTACGTCAATCATCTTGATGCGGACAGTCCAGAGGCCGTCCTCGGGCCGTTCGAGAATCTCGCCGGTATGCAGCCCGTCCGGGGCCATGAACAGGAATACGCCGCCGGAGGACGGCCGGATGCCCAGATAATCGGCAAACGCCACGATGCAGCGCCCGCCATTCCCGCACATCATCCCGCCGGACCCGTCGGGGTTGTAGAATTCCATGGTGAAATCGACCCCGGCATCCCCGGAGCCCAGGATCATCAGCCCGTCGGTCTTGTATTCCTGGCACAGCGCCTCGATGCGCGGCACCTCGCGGAAGGCGGATACATCCCCCTCGCGGCCGTCGATGACCACGAAGTCGTTGCCCGCTCCGGAAAAATGATAAATCGTCTTCATAACCGTCCCTTGATGATTTCGCCCAGGAGCTTCATCCCCGGCTCCATCTTTTCCTCCGCGACGAAGGAGAAGTTGAGGCGCATGGTGTTGCGGTGGCTGCCGTCCAGGAAGAAAAACGAGCCGGCCACATAGGCGACGCCCTTGGACAGGGCTTCGTCGTACATTTCAATCGTGTCGATGCCTTCCGGCAGCGTCAGGAACAGGAACAAGCCCCCCTCAGGATAGGTCCATTTCACGCCTTCCGGCATATACTTCTCCAGCAGGCTCACCATCAGGTCCCGGCGACGGCGGTACTCAGCCTTCGTCTTGACGAGGTTCGCATCCAGCGCCCCGCTCGTGAGGAACTCCGTGGCCATATACTGGTCAAAGACCGGCGGGCACAGGTCCAGAGCCTGCTTGCAGATGTAAATCTGCTCCAGCAGTTCCTCCGGGCCGATGATCCACCCCAGCCGGAACCCCGGCGCAAAGATCTTCGAGAAACTCCCCAGGTGCAGCGTCCTTTCCGGCGCCAGCGAATAGATCGTCGGCACCTCCTCCCCGCTGTACCGCAACTCCCGATACGGACTGTCCTCCACAATCACCACATTCAGTTTCCTGGCCAACGCCACAATCTCTTTCCGTTCCTCCAGCGTCATCGTCTCCCCCGAGGGGTTGTTGAAATCCGGGATGACATAGATGAACTTATAGTGGGGCTTCGGCGCCGGCGCATCGGCGCAGACCTCGCCCGGTTCCGGCGGCCGGATCGAGGAAATCGGCCGCACATCGGCCCTGTAGGCCTTAAACGACTGCAAGGCGCCCAGATATGTCGGTTCTGTGGTAAGGATGATATCCCCCGGGTCGCAGAGAATGCGGGTGCACACGTCGATGCCCTGCTGAGACGAGGTCGTGATCTGCACCTTCGAAACCGGTACATCGTAGCGGGCGGCAATGGCTTCCCGAAGCTCCGGAACACCCTGCGTAGCCCCATATTGCAGCGCCTTGGTCCCGTACTTGTCCAGCACGATCCCCGGCAGCTTCCGCAGGTCTTCCACCGGGAAGGTCACGGCCGCCGGATACCCGCCCGCGAACGAGCAGATGGCACTGAGGTCCACCTTCCGGAAAATCTCCCGGACGGGGCTCCGCATGAAGGAAGGGACGTCGCTTGAAAATAAACGCTGGTAGTTCATGATAGATTTCTCGACTTCGCTCGAAATGACAACAACGGTCCTCGGAATGACAAGCTATTCGCGGGTAATATGCGCCCCGAGGGCGTTCAGACGGCCTTCGATATCCTCGTAGCCGCGGTCGATCTGCTCGATGTTGTCGATGGTGGAGGTGCCCTTCGCGCTCATCGCCGCGAGGAGCATCGCGATACCGGCGCGGATATCGGGCGAGACCAGGCGGGCAGCCTTCAGCTGCAGCCGGTGGTCGTGGCCGATGACCACGGCGCGGTGCGGATCGCAGAGGATGATCTGGGCGCCCATGTCGATGAGCTTGTCGACAAAGAACAGCCTGGATTCGAACATCTTCTGATGGATGAGGACGCTGCCCTTGCACTGCGTGGCGACGACGAGCATCACGGACAGCAGGTCCGGAGTCAGGCCCGGCCAGGGGGCATCGGCGAGGGTCATGATGGACCCGTCCAGGAAGGAGTCGATCTCGTAGCTTTCCTGCGCCGGCACGTAGATGTCGTCCCCCCGCTGCTCCAGGTTCACGCCCAGGCGGCGGAAGGCGTCCGGAATGATGCCCAGGTCGTACCAGGACACATCCTTGATGGTGATTTCGCTCTGGTTGATGGCGGCCATGCCGATGAACGAGCCCACTTCGATCATGTCCGGCAGGATGCGGTGGTTCGTGCCGTAGAGCTTCTCCACGCCGTGGATCCGCAACAAGTTCGAGCCGACACCGTCGATGAACGCGCCCATGCGGTTGAGCATCTTGCACAACTGCTGGAGGTACGGCTCGCAGGCGGCGTTGTAGATGGTGGTGGTGCCCCGCGCGAGGACGGCGGCCATCACGATGTTGGCCGTACCGGTCACGGAAGCCTCGTCCAGCAGCATGTAGCGGCCGGTCAAGCGGCCATCGGAGGTCAGATGGAAAGCGCGGCGGGAAGCGTCATACTCCATATTGGCGCCCAGGGTGACCATGCCAGAGAGGTGCGTGTCCACACGCCGGCGGCCAATCTTGTCGCCGCCCGGCTTCGCGAACCACGCGTGCCCGAAGCGGCTCAACAGCGGTCCCACGACCATCACCGACCCGCGGAGCGCCGCGCACTTCTTCACGAACTCCTCCGTCTCGATGTACGCCGTGTCCACCTCGTCCGCCTGGAAGCGGTAGGTGCCCTTCTCCAGGCGCTGGACTTTCACACCCATCCCCTGCAGCAGGCCGATAAGGTTCTTCACGTCCAGGATCTCCGGGACGTTGGAGAGAACGACCGGATCGGCCGTCAGCAGCACGGCGCTGATGACTTCCAGGGCCTCGTTCTTCGCACCCTGCGGGGTGATTTCGCCGGACAGCTTATGCCCGCCTTCGATGATAAACCTTCCCATATGTTTATACGTGTTCCACCTCGGGGTGGAGTTCTATGCCATATTTATCCTTGATCGTGCCGATGACGCGCTGTTCCAGGGCAATGATTTCTTCCGGGGTCGCCGCCCCGGTCGCATTGACGATCACGAGCGGCTGCTTCGGATAGACCTGCGCGCCGCCGAGCCGCATGCCCTTGAACCCGCACTGGTCGATCATCCAGGCGGCCGGCACCTTCACTTTTTCGCCGACGTCGTAATGCGGCACTTCATATTCCGGACCATTCTCCGCCTTCGCGATGGCTACGATCCTTTCGAAATGCGCTCTCTCAATAACCGGATTGCAGAAAAAGCTCCCCGCGCTCCCGATCTCCTTCGGGTCCGGCAGCTTCTGCTCCCGGATGCCGATGACCGTCTCGCGAATCATCTGCGGTGTGAGATGCCCGATCAGGTCGGGCATGACGTCATCGGATTCCTTCGCTTCGCTCGGAATGACAACGGCGTTGTCATTCCGAACCCCCTCCACCTTGTCATTCCGAACCCCGGAGGGGTGAAGGAATCTCGCCTCCAGCGCTTTGCGGACACCGCCGTAGTCCAGTTTGGGCTGGGGGACGGTGGAGAGGCGGAAGGTGACGGCGGTGATGATGTAGCGGCCCTTCCAGGCAGTCTTGAAGAGCGAGGTGCGGTAGCCGTAGCCGCATTCCGCACCTGGAATAACTACAAAGGTGCGCGTCGTGCAGTCAAAGGCATGGACCGTCTCGATGATGTCCTTCGCCTCCACGCCGTACGCGCCGATGTTCTGCACCGCGCTCGCGCCCACCTCGCCGGGGATCAGCGACAGGTTCTCCGGGCCCCAGAGGCCCTCGGAGGCTGCCCAGGCACAGAAGTCGTCGAAGACGACGCCTGCGGCGACGCGGACGCGGACAGATTCTTCGCTGCGCTCAGAATGACAGCCCTTGTTGCAAAGATGCAGCACGGTGCCGGGGAAGTCGCCGGTGAAGAGAAGGTTCGAGCCGCCGCCCATCACGAAGAGGGGCTGCGGAAGGGCGTCGAAGTCCAGCGTCAGCAGGTCCTCCGGTTCCGTGACCTCCACATACAAACGGCAGGACACCTTCATGCCGAAGGTGTTCTGCTGGGAAAGGTCATATGTCTCGTGCCTCGTTACCATGCAAAGCTGTGGGTCAAAAGAGGTTGGGAATCGACCAGATTATAACTGGTTGATAATCAAATAATTCCGATACGGGGAGTTCCAAACCCCATCTCAAAACTGGAGGTTGGGAACCCGCTGTTTTGCAACAATATGGTTATCAAACTCTTACAAAACTCCCGGTACCAAACCTCCGCGAGCGCTACTCCGCCGGCTTGACGTTCAGGGCGATCTGGAGTTCGTCCAGTTGGACCTGGTCGATCTCGGACGGGGAGTCGATCATCACGTCGCGGCCCTGGTTGTTCTTCGGGAAGGCGATGTAGTCGCGGATGGAGTCGGAGCCGCCCATCAGGGCGCACACGCGGTCGAAGCCGAAGGCGAGGCCGCCGTGCGGCGGGGCGCCGAACTTGAAGGCGTTGATGATGAAGCCGAACTTGAGTT
>JAEEGH010023894.1_pt1 | contig 12389 bp, 9 predicted proteins | sample 9134181 | NCBI WGS metagenome assembly JAEEGH01 (sample SAMN16246544, study PRJNA631951) | gut metagenome | biome: gut microbiome; feature: rumen; material: DP-attached | host: Bos | place: Iran: Karaj | collected 2018-10
GGTCGTCTGTACTTTTTTCGTTGTATCTTATTGGAAATCATGATAGAATCAATACGACAAATCGGAGTTTATGAGAGGAACAGGACTTATGAAAGATAACAGATTTATATGTCTTGAACAATTATGCAGCAAATACAGAATAACCTCAGTCACGCCTCTTCTAAAAGGATGGTCAGGAGATAGAAAATTCATTCTTGAAGACAAAGGCGGAGAAAGATACCTTCTTCGATTATCAAATCCCGATTTATTCGAAAAAAAGAAAGCTCAATTCGAGCTCCTGAAAAAGATCGAACTGCTCAGACTTAACTGTTCACGTCCGATCGAGTTCGGCATGGATACTGACGGCACCGTCTATATGCTTATGTCTTATCTTGAGGGAGAAGACGGAAAAACGGCGGTTGCAGTTCTTACAGACGAAGCGGCATACCAGCTCGGAATTGAAGCCGGGAATTGTCTTCGCAGGCTCCATTCTGTCGAAATACTGCCGCAGGAGTTTACATGGTGGGATCGCTATTTAGAAAAAATGCCGCAAAAAATAGCCGCGCTGAATGCCTGCGAATACAAACTGCCGATGCAGGATCAGATTTTGGATTATTATGAAACGCATTGCGAAATAATGAAAGACCGCCCGCTTGTTTTATGCCACGGTGATTATCACCTTGGGAACCTGATCGTCAATAATGGAAAGATCGGGATCATCGACTTCGACAAAAACGATATCGCCGATCCGTATGATGATCTCAAACCGTTTTGCTGGAACGTTATGGTCAGCGAATATTTTGAGACAGGACTGATAAACGGGTATTTCGATCACAGCGTTCCGGACGACTTCTGGAGAATACTGAAATTCTATACCGCTGAAAGCCTGATTTCGCACCTGCCGTGGGCTGTGAAATATGGGCGGCAGGAAATAAAAACCGCGCTTGAAGTGACCGATCATCAGATGAAATGGTACGATCATTTTGAACTTGAAATACCCACGTGGTATAAAGAAGTCTGAAGATTACCCTGGTTTATTCCGAAAAAGGAATCGTCAAATTCCGGTTTGTCGGAATGAAACGAATTTGAACCTTCCGAGAAACAGTTTCTTTTCGGAAGGTTTTTTGTTTGCCTGAAGCGCACGTATCACCACCGCATGACGGTGTATAAGTGCGCCCTTCCGGAGAAAAACCGAGCTCCCCTTGTCAGGGGAGCTGTCGAGGCTTGCCGAGACTGAGGGGTAGTCAGGAAACTACCCTCCCGTCTCGCTTCGCGAGCCACCCTCCCTGACAAGGGAGGGTCGAAACGTGTACCGGTTTGAAAAACACCCTTTTGAGAACAGCTCTTCAGAGCCGCTTCTTTTTTGTTTCCGTTGCAATTCAGCTTTCTATGAGTCTGATCAGCTCTTCTTTTCGCTCCCTGATCAGCGTCCGATACGGCAGATATTCGGCGTCGGCTTCGTGCCGCAAAAGCTCCGTGATCTGGGCGACCGGCTCCAGGATCGGCGTCAGCGAAAGGTTTGCCATCACACCTTTCAGCGCATGCGCCGCTTCAAACGCGGCTTTCGTGTTACCGCCGTCCAGCGCTTCCTCCAAAAGCATGAAGTTCCTGTCCTGTGCGCCCATCCGTACAAGGCGCAGATAAAACGCTTCGTTGTTGAGACAACGCGCAAGACCTTCTTCGGTGTTTGCACCGTAAGCGCGCAGAGATTCTATGGTCAGCATTCCTTTTCCCTCCTGTATGCGGAATCAATCAAGGTCAGCCGGATCGGCTGCGGGATCTTCAAAAAACGCGTATCCGTTCTTCCCGTGTCCCTTCACCCGGTACATCGCCGCATCGGCGTCCTTGTACAGATCGTCGGTCGGATTCAGGCTGTCGCAAAAAGCGACGCCGATACAGAGCGAAACCGGCGGCAGTCCGTCCGAAACATCGCGGAGCGCGGCAAGGATGCGATCCAGCTTTTTCTCGATCACTTCGCGCATCGTACGGTCGACATGCTGCAGAATGACCGCGAATTCATCGCCGCCGATGCGGCAGATATGATCCTCCGATCGAAAACTCTTCTGCAAAATGTCGGCAACCTTTTTGAGTACACGGTCGCCCGTCTCGTGACCGTACGTGTCGTTGATCTGCTTGAAGTGATCCACGTCGATCAGCAGCATTGCCTGACGACGTTTGTGTGTGTTGACGCGCTGTTCCTCAAAAACGGCGCGGTTCAGAAGCCCCGTCAGATGATCGTGCGTCGCTTGATAGATCAATTGATCTTGATGCTCCTTGGACTTCTGATAGGCGTCGTTGTATGCGTGCACCATATAGCGCAGCTCCTGAGAACCGATCTCGGGAATCATCCCTTTGGACGGAATCATGCCGATGACCGTGCGCAGCGGTGCAAGGACCAGCTGATGCGTGCAGGCGACGATTGCCGACACGGTCAGCAGCAGCACGCCGATCAGCACGCTTTCCAGCACGAGCAAGCGTCCGAGCTGCTCCGCATTCGACGCCTGCGCCTGATAGGTTTTGCCGACAAGCGTTTGTTCGCATTCGCTGATGATCTCTCGAATCTCGCTTTTGAAAGACTGATATGTCTCGTCAAAGACCAGCAGATACGCTTTTTCTCTCTGTTCCTCCTTCGACATGGACCGGTCCGTCTCGCTCAGCTCGATATCTTGCAGGACCGGATACGCCGATATCGCATATCCGCGCGATTCTACCGTCAACCGCATTGCATAGCTTTCGATCTCCGCGAGCTTGTTGGAAAGCCAGAGCGCTTCATTCATCAGCGCAATCTCTTCTTCATCGACAAACAGCGTTTCCATGTCTTCCAGCGCACGATCGCGCCGCTTTGTGACCTCGATCTCTTCAAAGAAATCGGCAGCCGCCTGCGGATCCCCCGTGATGACGAAAGTTCGGACACGATCCGTCAGATAATCCGAACCGGACCGCATCGCCGCAGCGCTCTGCTGCGCTTTTATATAACGGTCTGTTGCCACCTCCGTCTCCCGGTAACTGTACAGAACACGGATCGTGGAAAATACAAGGATTGCGGCAAGCACGACCGCAATGCCTCCGAGCAGCAGGTTCAGTCTGCGAACCGGAATCCCGTTTCGAACCTGCTTTTTCATATGCACTTTACTCGTGCGCGTTTCCGTTTTCAGTCCCCCCATTTCGGTTCCTGACCGTCTTCCGAGACACTGACGGTATCCATGGCGCTTTCAATCAGCTTGACCATTTCCCATACGGATCGAAAGCAGATGGTCTTATCCTCTTCCATCCAGGTGATGCGGCCCTGCCAGCTGCTGTTCTGCCGGTGTTGTACCCGCACAATGAAGGTGCCTATGTCTCCGTGTTTCTGAAGCAGTTTATCGTCGCTCATTTGCTCTTTCCTTTCCTGCCGCGTTTGCAGTTTTGATTCGCTTTCTGAAAAACTTCGCTCGTTTGTTCCCGAAAACGGGAACCGCAGATCGTCATATAATCTCTCCATCAGAAGTGTCATCTGCCCGAGATCGGTGTAATCGACCGGTTCCGCCGAAAAGCGATGATACAACCTTCCCTGCAATTCACAGCCGTTTCTGTGATCTACGCAGATGATTACACCGTTCGGTGCGCCGATATACCATTGAGATTTGGCTTGTTCCATTGCTGTCCCTCTCTCACGGCGTCCAAAAGACGCTGTTCACATAGTATTCGATGCCGGTGCGTTCCCGACCTACCAAAAAGCGCTTGTTGATGCGTTTCTGAATCACATTGCAGTTTTCCCGCGTCGTATTCACAAGAAGAACCAGATACTGCCCTCTCCCATACCGGCACATCGCGTCGCCGCGGCGAATCGAAAACCGGACCGCGTCGCCCATACGCGTGACAAGTTGTTCTAAGGCCTCGCTGTCCTTCATCGGATTCCCCTTGCCGTCCACAAGCGTGCAGAGCATCAAATATACGGATTGCCCGCCGCGCTCCAGCATACGCTCCACCATGCGGTAGATGCCGAGAAACACCGGATAATTGCAGACATATCCCCCGCTTTCCGGATGTGAAAGACCGGTCAGCTCGCGCTGGATCTGATCAAGCACCGCGTGCCGGTGCTGCATGCTTTCACCGAGCCGGTCGAACTGTTCCATCAGTCTTGCGGACGGCCGCAGTCCCTCTTCGTTCAGATACAGTTGAACGGTCTCCTCATACAGTCGACGCGCGTCTTCCGAACGTCCGAGTGAAGCGAGCGCCTCCATTGTGACCGTCTCCCAGTCCGAAAGCGGATCAATCCCCGCCGCATACACGCCGAGCGTTTCCATCTGGAAATAATCCTGATTGACTCGGAGCAGCTCCGTCGCCCGTTCCACGCAAACGCAGAACAACTCCTTGAGCCGCCGTGCCTCCCTCGCCGCCCAGATAACGCCTGTCTGCATCGGCAGGAACTCTCCGCCGTAAGCATAGCAGGCATCGATATACAGTGCCAGTCTTTCATCGATGTCCTTGGTCTCCTCAGCCCGACGCGCAAGCGCTTCGAACTGCGAGGCGTCTTCAACGGTCGGCACCGATGAAGCCCAGTAGAACACGCCTTTTCTCTGTTCGATGCACGATTCGGCCGGAAAGCCGCATTTCTGCAGCTTGCGCTTTGTATTGTATATGACGCTCTGCAGCGCATGATGAATATTGCCGATGTCGCGGTCAGCAAACAGCAGCTCCTCCAGTCGGTCGCGTGTTACGCCACGTTCTCCGCTGTGAATGAGAATCTGCAGAAGGTATGCGCTTTGCGAATCGTTCGCCTTGGAACCTCCGGCGAGCAATTCGCCGTTCCATCGCATGGAAAAGCCTCCGAGCATACGCACATAGAGGGTATCTCTCGTTTCTTTTGCCATCTTCTGCCTCCTGTTAACCGATTCCGGTTTTGATCGTCTCACCCCGCTGCCGGACCGTTTCCCCGTCTGCGGCTACATTCAGTTCCCTGCCGTTCATGCCTTTTCGGTACCGGGCGACGCCGATGCTTACCGTCACAGCATATGGCTTTCCGGACCGTTCGGTGTTTTCTTTCAGAACACTGCGAATCCTCGCGCAAAGCGCTTCGATCTCTTTCCCGTCGCTTTGGCAACGGTCATGAACCTGTCGCCCCCAAATAGGTATCCGTATACATCGTTGATTTATAAAATATACCATAAGATCGTCCGATTTGCAATCCCAAACCGCCGCGGACGGAGAATTTGCTTTCCACGCTCTTTGCGGAGCGCACGGTTCCTCCGTCATCCGCGCGAAAAAGCGCAGTTGACAGTGATTCCTGTTTATCATATAATTATTTATTATACGATCGACTATGTAAAGCCGTTGCTTCATCGGAACCGCATCACGCAGCGCCTGCCGCCGGTGCTTCCGAAAACGGCACCGAACGACAAAGGGGATAACGATATGTTCGAAAGCCATTCAAGATTTCATTCTGCAAACGATAAACGCCGCATTCTGGTCGTTGAGGACGAGCAGATCAACCGCGAGATTCTCGGGTTCATGTTGGAAGCGTCCTATGACGTCTGCTTTGCCGAAACCGGCGCAGAAGCATTGCGGATTCTTGATGAGGATTATCAGACACTGAGCCTCGTTCTGCTGGATCTGAACCTCCCCGATATGAAGGGAATCGACATCCTGCATCGCATCAAGGGAAACGGAAACACCGCCGTTCTGCCGATCATCGTCATGACCGCTGACCAGGACGCCGAGGTGGAATGCCTCAGCATCGGCGCAACGGATTTCATTTCCAAGCCATACCCGAAGCAGGAAATCGTTCTGGCGCGCATCCGCCGCACGATCGAATTGTTTGAAGACCGGGATATCCTTCACTGGACCGAACGCGACCATCTGACCGGACTGTACAACAGCGAGTTTTTCTATCGCTACGCGATCCAGATCGATTCGTTTCATCAGCATACGCCGATGGACGCCATCGTGCTGGACATCAATCATTTCCATATGCTGAACGAGCGCTTCGGAAACAGCTTTGGCAACGAAGCGCTCAAGCGCGTTGCGGAAACGCTTCTTGCGGCCGTCAGCGATACCAACGGGATCGTCTCCCGCAAAACGGCGGATACGTTTTTGATCTATTGTCCTCACCGCACCGACTATCAGTCCATTCTGGATGCCGCCTGTGTGGAACTGACCGCGGACTGCCATGTGCGCGCAAGAATGGGCGTGTATTCCGAAGTGGACCGCAGCATCGATATCGAGCGCCGTTTCGACCGCGCCAAGCAGGCGGCCGACACCGTCAGGAACAGATACCCCTCGGCAATCGGCTTCTACGACGACACGCTGCACGAAAAGGAACTCTTTGCGGAGCAGCTTTTGGAGGATTTCCGGACGGCGATCCGCGAAAAGCAGTTCCTCGTGTATTATCAGCCAAAATTCGATATCCGTTCCGCAGAGCCGGTCCTGCACAGCGCGGAGGCGCTGGTTCGCTGGAAGCACTCGAAGCTCGGTCTGATCAGCCCGGGCATATTCATCCCTCTTTTTGAGAAAAACGGGTTCATTCGGGAGCTCGATTCCTACGTCTGGAAGGAGACGGCCGATCGCATCCGATGCTGGCGGGAAAAATACGGTCGTTCTCTGCCGGTTTCCGTCAATGTATCCCGCATCGACTTGAACGATCCCCCGCTTCTGGAGATGCTGGAAAGTACGGTGGATGAGGCGGGAATCGCGCACCGTGATTTTCTGCTGGAGATCACGGAATCCGCCTACACAGAAGACGCTGACCTGATTATCAACGTGGTCAAGACGCTGCGGGAACACGGATTCACGATCGAAATGGACGACTTCGGCACGGGCTACTCCTCGCTCAATATGATCACCAAGCTTCCGATTGACACGCTGAAGCTGGACCTTCAGTTCATACGGACCGCATTCCAGGGAAAGAAGGATACCCGGACGCTCGAGGCTGTGATCGGTCTGGCGCATTCGCTCGGTCTTGCGACCGTCGCGGAGGGCGTCGAAACGGAGGAACAGTTGTGCGTGCTGAAGACACTGGGCTGCGATATCGTGCAGGGATATTATTTTTCGAAACCTCTGCCGCCCGAGGTTTTTGAAGTCTTTCTGCAAGAAACGAAAAACTGAACGGCAGATCGTGTCCGATCTGCACCCATTGAGAGAAATGAACGGCCCTCGCGCAAAAAGCGCCCGGGCCCGTTTGCCGGAATGAGGAGGTAAGACCATGAAGCATGCACGGATCAACAGGAAGCCTGCGGTTTGGACGGCTTTGGCTCTGCTGCTCGTTTTCACGGCAGGCGTATGGCTGCCCGCCGCCCGCGCCGACAGCGATCCCGGACTCGTCCGCGTTGGCTATTACGAGAACGAGGTCTTTCAGGAAGGCGCGGCGGAAGGCGCGGTCAAAACCGGCTACGCCTACGAATACTATCGCAAGCTCTCCGAATACACGGGATGGAAATACGAGTACGTCTACGGCGGCTACGGAGAGCTCTATCAGATGCTTCTGGAGGGCGAGATCGATCTGCTGGCAGGTCTTGCATGGCGTGAAGAACGCGTCGGGCTGATCGCTTATCCGGACGCCATCATGGGAAGCGAATCGTACTATCTCGTCAAGCAGGATACGGAGATCGGCATTACCGCCGATCCGAACACGCTGAACGGAAAGAAGATCGGCGTTCTGGACAGCGCCATGATAAGCGTCCTGAACCGCTATCTGGAAGAACACGACGTTCAGGCAAACGTCCTCATCTTTCCGGATTACGCGCAGCTGTTTTCCGCGTTCGACTCGAAGCAGCTGGACGTCTTTGTTGCCGAAAGCGACGGCTCATACGTAAGGGAACACGCCGAAGTGCTTTGCGCCTTCGGCTCCTCGGATTATTATCTGTGTGTCAGCATCAAGCGTCCCGACCTGCTTGCCGAGCTGAACGAAGCGCAGACGCTTCTTGCGGCGGAAGAACCGAATTATCTCGATTCCCTCAGTACAAAGTACTATTCGGTCAGCGTCACGGCACGTGCCTTTTCCGCTGCGGAGCGTGAATGGATTGCGTTGCACAGCACACTGAACGTCGGATATCTCCGGAACTACCTTCCGTACAGCGATACGGATGAAGCAGGTCAGGCGACCGGCCTCGTCAAGGATATCATTCCGGAAATCCTGAATTCGCTCGGCATATCGGGCGTTTCAGTGACCTATCGGGGCTACGGAAGCTACGACGATATGATCGCCGATATGGCGTCCGGCGCGATCGACGTGGCGTTTCCGGTGGGCGGCGGTCTGTACTACTCCGAGGAGAACGGCATCTATCAGTCCAGCGCCGTTGCCTCCGCCTCGACAGAGATCGTGTTCAAGGGAACCTATACCGAAGATACGGTTGCGCACTTCGCGGTCAACGAAAACAACCGGATGCAGTATTACTACATCAAGACGAACTTCCCGGACGCGGAGATATCCTTCTATCCGTCCATCGACGACTGTCTCTCGGCCGTTCTCTCCGGAAAAGCCGGCTGTACGACGCTGAACGGTCTGCGCGCTAACGACATTCTGAAAAACAGCAAATACCGGGACCTTTCCATGCGTCAGGCCGGGCGGACGGACGACCGATGCTTCGGCGTGGAGATCGGAAACGAGGGGCTTCTCAAACTGCTGAACCGCGGCATCAACGTCGTCGGCGCCGATTATGCGCAGAACCTGTCCTACCGGTACACCGGCGGTCTGTATGATTACAGCTTCACCGACGTGCTGCGCGATCATATGGCGTTGTTCGGATCGGTGATTCTCGCCGTCGCCGCGCTGATGATCTTCTTTTTGATCCGGGATTCCGTAAGGACGCGGAAGGAAGCGCGGAATAAGGAATCCGCCCGATTGGCGCTCGAAGAGAAAAACCGGGAACTGGGCGAGAGTCAGGCGGCGCTTTCGGATGCGTTGGTTGCGGCCGAGCATGCAAGCCGGGCCAAAACGACCTTCCTGAACAACATGTCTCACGATATCCGGACGCCGATGAACGCCATTGTCGGCTTTACCGCATTGGCGGCGTCCCATATCGACAACAAGGAGCAGGTCCGCGACTATCTTTCCAAGATCTCCGTTTCCAGCCAGCATCTCCTTTCGCTGATCAACGACGTGCTGGATATGAGCCGTATCGAAAGCGGCAACGTCACCATCTCGGAATCGGATACGCATCTGCCGGACGTCATTCACGATCTCCGGACGATCATTCAATCCAGCATCACGGCAAAGCAGCTGGAGCTGTTTATCGATACGCAGGACGTCCGGCACGAAGACATCGTCACCGACCGGCTGCGTCTCAATCAGATCCTGCTCAACATCCTGTCAAACGCCATCAAGTTCACGCCGAACGGCGGCATGATCAGCTTCCGCGTGATCGAAAAGCCGTCCTCCCCCACGGACAAAGCGGTTTTCGAATTCCGGATCAAGGACAACGGCATCGGCATGAGTGAGGAGTTTCAGAAATCGATCTTCGAAGCCTTCACCCGCGAAAAGAGCAGCACGGTCAGCGGCATTCAGGGCACCGGACTCGGGATGGCCATTACAAAGAACATCGTGGATATGATGGGCGGCACCATCACCGTACATTCCGAGGAGCAAAAGGGCAGCGAATTCATCGTCAAGCTCCCCTGCCGGATCAGCGAATCCCCCGTGACGTTCGGGCCGATTCCCGAACTGCAGGGCCTGCGGGCGCTGGTTGCGGACGACGATACCAACACCTGCCTGTCCGTATGCGCAATGCTCCGCGACATCGGGATGCGTCCCGACTGGACCAACTACGGCAAGGAAGCGGTCGTCCGCGCCAAAGAAGCGCTCGAAAGCGCGGATGCGTTCAGCGCCTATATCATCGATTGGATCATGCCGGATATCAACGGCATCGAAACGGTCCGCAGGATCCGTAAGGTCATCGACGACAGCACGCCGATCATCATCCTTACCGCGTATGACTGGGCGGATATCGAAGAGGAGGCGCGGGAAGCGGGCGTCACGGCGTTCTGCTCCAAGCCGCTGTTCATGTCCGAGCTGCGGAACGTGCTGTCACAGCGTTTCCAGTCCTGCGAAAAAGCGGAAAAAGAAGAGTCGGCGTCCGCCGGTTTCGCGGGAAAGCGCGTTCTGCTTGCCGAAGACAACGAAATGAACCGAATGATCGCCGTCGCGATCCTGGAAGAAGCCGGTCTGACCGCGGATATCGCAACGGACGGCACAGAGGCGGTCGAAAAGATTGCGTCCGCACCCGCAGGCTATTATAATATCGTTCTCATGGACATTCAGATGCCGCACATGGACGGATACACGGCGGCGAAGCAGATCCGCGCCCTTGACGATGCGCAGAAGGCAAATATCCCCATCGTCGCCGTCACCGCAAACGCTTTTGAGGAAGACCGGAAGATCGCGCTGGAGTCCGGCATGAACGGTCATCTGGCAAAACCCTACGATATTCCGGCTATGATGGAGACGCTGAAAAGCCTGCTGGGATGACCGTTCCGGCGCAGAGCCCAACCACGTTGCGGAGGACATCATCATCAACGCCGAGATCATGAAGCAGCTCATCGAAATGAAGGGCGCGGAGATCCGTCACGCCGAGAACGGAAGGATCGCGACGGAACTGTTTGCACAGAGCGAACCGGGACATTATGACGCCGTTCTCATGGATGTGCGCATGCCCGAAATGGACGGACTGGAGGCGACCGCAGCCATCCGCGCGCTCGACCGGTTGGACGCGGCGACCGTCCCCATCATCGCCTTGACGGCGAACGCCTTTGACGAAGACGTTCAGCGCTCTCTGCTGGCCGGCATGAACGCTCATCTTTCCAAGCCCGTGGAGCCGGAGCATCTGTATCAGACGCTGGAAGAGCTGATCTGGGAAGCGGAGCATAGCAAAGAGAACGCCTGAATACTGCGAAAAGCGACTCGCCCGTCGGACGCCCGGTCTGCAGCAGATCCACAAAACCGATCCGAAAAGGGGCTCTTCAGAGGAGGTTTGTCAAGGGGGATTTTCAACAGCACAGTCGGTTTCGGTCGGCTGTGCTTTTTCGTTGCGTAATGTTGAAATATGTGTTAGAATAGCTCCGATAAATCGCAGTTTGAGGAGGTTCGTCGTGGTGGGCTTTTGGATATTCATGTTGATAATGGTTTTGCTCATACCAATCACGATGATCATATTCGGAAGATTGTTTTCGAATAAAGCCCCGAAAGATATAAACTATACCTTCGGATATCGAACAAAAAGATCTATGATGAATATGGAAACATGGAAGTTTGCCCACGAGTATATTGGTAGGCTCTGGTTCATTTGCGGACTAACACTTTTACCGCTCTCTGTTGTCGTAATGGTACTTGTGCTTGGAAATGAACCCAATACAGTCGGAACCGTTGGAGGGATTCTTACAATTGTGCAGATGATTCCTATGATCGGGACGATTATTCCGACTGAAAACGCACTAAAGAAGAATTTTGATGAATTCGGAAGGCGCAGATAAATTCTGTTTTTTCGTTCTATGGATAATGTAAGTATGTGTGACAGCGTGACAAACGTGACAGTTGGCTTCAATCCCGTTCGACGTAGAGGTTTGAACTGTCACGCTATGATGTGACGGCGGTGTGACAGCGTGACACGGTATAATCGTATCTGCGAAAAGAATACCCGTTCCTACGGTTCGTAGGTTGATTATTGAGCCGTTTCGGTGTAAAATAAAGAAAACAACATCAGGAGGAATGACCTATGGATCAGACGAAAATTGGAAAGTTCATATCGGAACTTCGCAAGGAAAAAGGAATGACCCAGACGGAGCTTGCTAATGTTATCGGAGTAAGCGAGAAAACTGTTTCCAAATGGGAGACCGGACGGGGTATGCCTGAAATATCGACTTTACCGAAGCTTTGTGAAACTCTCGATATCAGTGTAAACGAGTTGCTAAGCGGCGAGAAAGTTGCTGCGGATAGTTATCCCGAAAAAGCAGAAGAAAACATAGTTACGCTCTTAAAAGACAGCAAAAACTATAATAAAGATAAATCTGTTCCAGCAGTCGCTGTACCTATTATTTCAGTATCCGCACTGACTGTGTTTATACTTTATAAATGTGGTCAGGATTCACCGATATTGTTTGTGGATTTCCCAACTATACTGTTTATAGCTATAGTTACCACGGTTTTTCTTATAGCAGCAGGTTGTTACGGCGATTTGTGGCGAGCATTCAAATATGCCGCGGGGTTTGGTGAACATACAGAAGACAAACTTGAAAACTCGATGACCGCTGTAGTGCTTGCGGGAAAAACAATGCTGGTATCAAGTGCATTTCTTTCTGTTATATCTGTAATTATTTGTCTGATGACTGACGGACTGCATGATGATCAGGCCGTTTTTCAGGCAGTGCTCGCAGTGGCAATTCTTCCGCTGTTTTACGGACTTGGTGGTTATTTACTGTCACTTCCGATAAAATCTCGGCTT
>JAEEGH010023902.1_pt1 | contig 12386 bp, 9 predicted proteins | sample 9134181 | NCBI WGS metagenome assembly JAEEGH01 (sample SAMN16246544, study PRJNA631951) | gut metagenome | biome: gut microbiome; feature: rumen; material: DP-attached | host: Bos | place: Iran: Karaj | collected 2018-10
CAGCATTCAGCATCCATGTCAAGCATCAAAGAGAATATCGAGAATTTCACTGCACAACTCCCTGAAGGCGTGCAGCTTGTAGCTGTGTCCAAGTTTCATCCCGTTGAGGAATTGGCCGAGGCCTATGAAGCCGGGCAACGCCTCTTCGGCGAGAACCGGGCTCAAGAGCTTGTTGCCAAAGCACCTCAATTGCCTGCCGATATCCGGTGGCACTTCATCGGGCATCTGCAGAAGAACAAGGTGCGCGCCATTATGCCCCATGTGACTGTCATCGAGAGTGTTGACAGTGTGGAACTACTCAAGCTCATCGAGAAAGAAGCGGCGCGTATCGACCGCACAGTCGAGGTGCTGCTGCAGCTGCATGTGGCTCAGGAGGAAACCAAGAGCGGATTCAGTGTTGATGAGGTGCTTCAGGCAGCTGACGACGGCCTGTTGACCTGCTACCCCCACATTCGCGTCTGTGGCGTGATGGCAATGGCCTCGCTCACTGATGACATGGAACAGGTGGCCAGTGAATTCGACCTCGTGCGCCGCACGTACCTGACGCTGAAGGACGGTTGCTTTGACGAGAGTGAAGACTTCAACCACCTGAGTATGGGCATGAGCGACGACTGGCAGGTTGCAGTGAAGTATGGCGCAACGCTGGTACGCATCGGCACAGCCATTTTCGGGCCACGAAAATACTGATTTTCCAGAAAAATCCATTCAAAATACGGCATTTTGAAAAAAATGTCGTATTTTTGCCGAAAATTATCACAAATTACTTATTTATAACCATTTTCCTAGACGAATATGACAACAGAAAAGAAAAACGGAGCCTTGGTGTCAATCATCGCCATGATGTTCCTCTTCGCCATGATTTCATTTGTGACTAACATGGCTGCGCCTTTTGGCACCATCTGGGACGACCACTACAGCTGGGCAGGCATGATGGGCAACATGATGAACTTTGCCGCCTATCTGTTCATGGGTATTCCCGCTGGCATTCTTATTACAAAGATCGGATACAAGAAAACCGCTCTTGTTGCACTGGCACTCGGTTTTATCGGCATGGCTGTTCAATACATCTCGAGCCGATTGAGCGCTACTGAAATCAGCACCTACGTGATATACCTGATTGGTGCATTCATCTGCGGTTTCTGCGTCTGCATCCTCAACACAGTCGTTAACCCGATGCTTAACCAGTTGGGTGGCGGCGGCAACCGCGGTAACCAGCTCATCCAGACCGGTGGTTCGCTGAACTCACTGGCCGCAACGTTGACCCCCATGCTCGTCGGTATGCTGATTGGCGAGACCACCGAGAAGACCACCATGGAATCAGTTCAGCCGCTGCTGTTCATCGCCATGGCCATCTTCGCCCTCTCGTTCGTGATTATCTACTTTACCAAGCTGCAGGAGCCCAAGACCGAAGCCCAGAACGTGATGGACGGCGTGAAAGGTGCGCTGAGCTACCGTCACCTGGTGCTCGGCATCATCGCCATCTTCTTCTATGTGGGCATTGAGGTGGGTATTCCCGGCCAGCTCTTGTTCTACCTGACCGAGCCCGTTGCCGAGGGCGGCGTGCTGGGCAGCGCTCCCATTGCCGGAACCATTGCCGGCATCTACTGGCTGCTTATGCTCGTGGGCCGTTTCAGCAGCTCACTGATCTCTGGCAAGGTATCACCTCGCGCTCAGTTGATTTTCACCACTTCACTCGCAATCCTGCTGTTGCTGATTGCCATCTTCATGCCCGAAGATGTCAAGATGACACTCAAGGGTGCCGAGGTTCCCGTCAAGGTGCTGTTCATCATCCTGTGCGGTATCTGCACTTCGGTTATGTGGGGTGTTGTCTTCAACCTGGCTACTGAAGGCCTGGGCAAGTTCACTGCTGCCGCTTCGGGTCTGTTCATGACCATGGTCGTTGGCGGTGGCGTGATGCCGCTTATCCAGAACTTCCTTGCCGAGAAAGTCGGAGACATCCAGAGCTACTGGCTGGTTGTGGCCATGCTGGCCTACATGCTGTACTATGCACTCATCGGCAGCAAGCCCAGCAAGAAAGAGGCATAAACAACTATCAATCACTGAAGTATCCTGCGGCAGCACTTGATTGTGCTGCCGCTTTTTATTATAACAACAAAAAATATTCTTGTTTTTAGATGGATATCTGAGAAAAAAAGAGTATTTTTGTTGGAAATTACACATTAAACCTCTTGAAAGTATGATTGACTCCAAATTGATGACTCGCGCGGCAGACAATATCCGTATTCTCGCCGCTTCGATGGTGGAACAGGCTAAGTCGGGACATCCCGGCGGTGCCATGGGCGGCGCCGACTTTGTCAACGTCCTGTTTTCCAAGTACATTGTTACTGACCCCGACAACCCCGCATGGTTTGCGCGTGACCGTTTCTTCCTGGACCCCGGCCACATGTCGCCAATGCTATACAGCGTGTTACACTTGGCAGGCCGTTATACCACCGAGGACCTGAAAGCATTCCGCAGCTGGGGCAGCATCACACCCGGCCATCCCGAGTTGGATGTAGAGCATGGCGTGGAAAACACCAGCGGTCCATTGGGACAGGGCCATGTAATGGCTGTGGGTTGTGCCATTGCCGAGCGTTTCATCGCTACACATTATACTGAAGCGTTTGCCCACAAGACCTACGCTTTCATCAGCGACGGAGGCATTCAGGAAGGCATCTCTCAAGAGGCTGCCCGCATTGCCGGCTACCTTGGTTTGAATAACCTGATCATGTTCTATGACAGCAACACCGTGCAACTATCAACTGACTGTGACGCTGTCAGCAATGAGGATAGCGCGATGAAGTACCGCGCGTGGAACTGGAACGTCATCGAGTGTGACGGCACCGACCCGGTTGCACTGGCTGATGCCCTTGACAAAGCGCTGACCGAAAAAGAGCGGCCCACCATCATCATTGGCCGCACCATCATGGGACGTGGCGCCGTTACCGCCGAGGGCGAGAACTTTGAGGGCAAATGCAGCACCCACGGCAACCCCTTGAGCAAATCGGGTGCCGATTACGGCAAGACCATCGAACACCTGGGCGGAAATCCCGAAAATCCCTGGGTTGTGTTCCCTGAGGTGGCTGAACTCTATGCACAACGCGCACAGGAACAGCGGGAGATCGTTGCACAGCGCAAACGCGAAATCAACGCATGGGCTGAGCAGAATCCCGATGCCATGAAGCAGTTGCAAGACTTCATCGACGGCAAGGTGCCCGATGTGGACTATGCAGCGATTGCCCATAAGCCCGGTATTGCCACCCGTGCCGCTTCGGCCAATGTGCTTGCAGCACTAGCCGGACAGGTGAAAAACATGATTGTGTCGTCGGCCGACCTCGCCAACAGCGACAAGACTGACGCTTTCCTCAAGGCTCGTGGAGCCTTCAAGACACATGATTTCGAGGGCGCATTCCTCCATGCCGGCGTTTCGGAACTTGCGATGGCAGCCATCATCAACGGTATCGCGCTGCATGGGGGCATGATCGCCGCATGCGGCACATTCTTCGTCTTCAGCGATTACATCAAGCCAGCCGCCCGCCTGTCAGCCCTAATGGAGCTTCCCGTGAAGTTCATCTGGACACATGACGCCTTCCGTGTGGGCGAAGACGGCCCCACTCATGAGCCTGTAGAACAAGAGGCCCAAATCCGACTGATGGAAGAGTTGCAGAATCACCATGGCCGCAACAGTATGCTTGTGTTGCGCCCTGCAGATGCTGCTGAGACCTCGGTGGTCTGGAAGATGGCCATGGAGAACAACCTCACTCCCACCGCTCTGATCCTGTCTCGCCAGAATATCGATGACCTGCCCAGCGCATCGGGCAACCGTTATGCCGACGCCTTGGGTGCCGAACGAGGCGGTTACATCGTCATCAAGCAAGACAAGCCAGACATCACCCTCGTGGGCAACGGCTCGGAAGTGGCCACTCTGGTGGGCGCAGCCGAAATCATCAGCCAGCAAGGCATCAAGGCCCAAGTGGTGTCAGTTCCATCCATCGGCCTGTTCCTGAACCAGGACGCAGACTATCGCAATGCGGTTATTCCGGTTGATGTGCCTGCATTCGGCCTCACATCGGGACTGCCCAGCACCTTGCACCGTGTGGTTCCCACGGGTCACATCTTCGGTCTAGACCACTTTGGAGCATCGGCGCCCTACAAAGTTCTTGACGAGAAATTCGGTTTCACGCCCGAACAAGTAGCCCGTAAGATAATGGATGTGCTTTGATGTTTTATTAACATTTAGTATTATTTTTCAAAAAAAGTTTTTTCAGTAAAAGAAAAAATCTTACTTTTGCAGGATAAAACACGTCAAGCAGTGTTGGTTCGCCACATAGCTGGCATCATAAAAATAAATATAAATAACAATTACACAACATAATAAACTAAACAAATTATGAAAAAGATTGCATTGCTTGCTCTAATGTGCGTTGCTTTTCTCGCTCCTAATGTCGTTAGCGCACAAGAGGTAACGTATGTAGAAGACCCCAGCCAGGGTTATCTGTTTAACCGCATGCGAGATAACTGGTTTATCGATGCTGAGGGTGGTATTGGTATCTTTATGTCTCCGTACGATGCTAATGCTCCTTTTGGCAAGCGTATTGGTGCCAAAGTGAACATCCACATCGGTAAGTGGTTCTCACCCCTTTTGGGTTTGCGTTTTGGTGGTGACTTTGAGCAACTCAAGGGTGCTACCTGGACTGGTAACTATGCAGCCCTGGGTTACCGCAACTGGCCCGAGATGTACAAGAATGGCCGTTATGCTCCCACCCACTTTAACGATGCTGGTGTGACGGGTGACGTTCTGTTCAATGTATCTAACTGGCTGTGTGGCTACAAGCCCTACCGTTTCTACAATGCCATCTTCTACGTTGGTGCTGATGCTAACTGGGTATATGCCCGCGACGGTGCCCGTCCCGTTTCTGATGGACCCTGGAAGTATGGTGCTAACGATGACCCCGACCACAGCCGCAACTACAGCATCCATGCTGGTTTGCTCAACAGCTTCGCCATCACCAAGAAGTTTGACCTGCTGTTGGATCTCCGCTTCGACTTCCTGCAGGAGCATGCCGACGGTGCCGGTATGGGCTATCGCACCTGGAATGAGTATCCCAGTGCAATGATTGGTATGAGCTACAAGCTGGGCAAGAGCGAGTGGAATGCTCCTGTTACCGCTGTATGCCCCGAGTGGAAGTACACCGATGCCGAGGGTGATGCTTTGGCAGCCGACCTGGCAGATGCCAAGCGCAAGATTGCCGACCTGGAGAATCAGCTGCGCAAGTGCCTCGAGAAGAAAGAGGCCCCCAATGCTGTTGAGGCTGGCGAGGCTCCTCTGGCTACTATCTACTTCCCCATCAACCGCACCGAGGTGCTGGGCGTTCAGCGCAATGTAGTAGACGCAGTTGCTGAGGTAATGAAGAGCGAGAACCGCAACTATCTGCTTACTGGTTGGGCCGACAACTACACTGGCAACGACAAGATTAACGTTCGCCTGCGTAAGGGTCGTGTAGCTACCGTTAAGGATGAGCTCGTGAAGAAGGGTGTTGCTGATAGCCGCCTCGAGACCGAGATCAACAACGGTGAGCTGACCAACTATGGTCCCAAGTGCGCATCACTCGACCGCGCTGTGACCATCCACCGCAAATAATCAATTTGCGTAGAAACACAAAGAAGTCCTGTCATCGTTGATGGCGGGATTTCTTTTTTGTGTAATTTTGCACACATTATTATATTATATAATATAAAAGACCATAACCAATGTCACCACAACCCAGCAAAGATCCCCTGCTACGGCTCATACGTGAAGGGCAGCCGTTGTCGTTCAGACAGCAGCTGCAGCTCACGTTCCAGTTGAGCCTGCCGGCCATTTTGGCAAACGCCTCGGCCATGGTGATGCAGTTCATCGATGCTGCGATGGTGGGACAACTGGGAGCCAATGATTCTGCCTCGGTCGGCCTCATGGGTTCCACATCCTGGCTGTTCGAGGGTGTGTTGAGCGCATTTGCCGCAGGATATGCCGTACAGGTAGCCCATCTGTTGGGAGCCAAGCGCAACAGCGATGCACGGCAGGTCGTGCGTCAGGCCATTGTGGTGTGCGTGTTGTTCAGCCTGCTGTTGGCTGGTTTTGGTCTGGCCATCAGCAGGCCATTGCCTATTTGGCTTGGGGCATCTCCGCAGGTCTGTGCTAATGCAACCGTCTATTTCGGCACGTTCATGCTGTTTGTGCCGTTCTTCATGCTCGACATTGTCGCAAGCTCCCTGTTGCGCAGCAGTGGCAATATGCGCATCCCCAGTGCTCTTAATATACTGATGTGTGTTCTGGACGTCATTTTCAACTTCTTCCTGATCTTCCCCACCCGCGATGCGGTACTGTTCGGGCATCCAATCACCATTCCGGGCGCTGGTTTGGGCGTGATGGGTGCAGCACTGGGCACCGCCAGCGCCGGCCTTGTGGTTGCCCTGTTGATGGTTTATTACCTCGTGTTCCGTTCCTCGGATTTGCGTCTGACCCTTGACAAGGGTTCATTCAAGCCCACATGGACTACTTTTAAGAAATCCATCAAAATATCCACCCCAATGGGATTGCAACACATCATGATGTGCAGCGCACTGATCGTCATCACTGGCATTGTCGCGCCATTGGGCAGCATTGCCATTGCCGCCAACTCATTCGGCATCACTGCCGAGAGCCTGTGCTACATGTCGGGCTATGGCATTGCCGATGCCTCAACCACACTCATCGGGCAAAGTCTGGGAGCCCGACGCAAACAGCTCACACGCAGTTTTGCTTGGATTACCGTCTTGTCAGGCATGGTCATTATGGGAGTGATGGCGATATTGATGTATGTGTTTGCCACCGAACTGATGAGCTTCATGTCACCCGTTCCCGAGATTGTGGAGCTGGGAGCACGGTGCCTGCGTGTCGAATCATGGGCCGAGCCATTGTTTGCTGCCTCCATCATCAGCTATGGCGTGTTTGTGGGCGCAGGTTATACCCTAGTGCCGTGCGGCATCAACCTGGTGAGCATGTGGGTTGTGAGACTTGGACTGTCGGCCATCATGGTCAAGAGTATGGGATTGTACGGCGTATGGATGGCTATGGCCATCGAGCTGTGTTTCCGCGGTACGGTCTACCTCTTATGGCTTTCCACCAAGCGCTGGATGAGAAGCGTCATTGATTAAGCTCGGGCTTGCGCTTGAATTTCTCGGCAATGATGACGCCGGCGAGAATCAGCACACAGCCGATATAGGCAACGGCATTGGTGCGCTCACCAAACCAGATAGCGGCAGAAATCATCGAGATAATGGGGCTCAGATAGAAGTAATTGCTGGCACGCACCGCCCCAATACGCTTGACCGTGATGCCCCAGATGAAGTAAGCAGCCATCGAACAAATCAGTCCCAGATAGAGCAGATTGCCCCACACTGCAGGCTGTTTGACTATCTGCCAATTGATGTGAGACTCTTCCATGGCCAGCAGTGGTAACGCTGACAAGATGCCGTAGAAAAACAGTTTGCGCGTGATGAACAGTGTCGTGTAGCTCTTGTTGAGTTTCTTCAGTGCCATGGAATAGAATGCCCACACGAATGCAGCAAGTAGCGCCAGCAGGTCGCCCAACACACTGTCACCCCAAACCAAACCGTTCTTCAACGCCAGCATCACCGATCCCACAAAAGCAATAATCATGCCCAGCAACGTCATCCATGTGATGCGCTCGTCCCGGTAGAAAATAGCCCCCATCAGGGCTGTAGTCAAGGGGGCGGTACTGACCAGCACGGCCACGTCGCTGATGAGGGTGAGTTCCAATGCAGTGTTTTCGGCAATAAAGTAGGCCGAACCGCCCGCCACGCCACAAACGACAAACAACAGTTCGTCGCGCCACCCGGTATAACGCACCTTGAAACGGCAAATGACCAGCAATGACACGTAGGCAATGGTGAAACGGGCCACAAAAATTTCGGTGGGAGTCAACCCGGCATCCAACAGCACCCTCGTGTTGAGGAACGAGATGCCCCACACGAGAATCATGGCAAATGCCGCCACGTGATACCAAAAGTCGCTATTCTTCTTGACTTGTCCCATGAGAAATTCGGTGCAAAGTTACGATTTAGTTTTGAAAAAACGCTACCTTTGCAATAGTGAATCTGCAAGAAATAGCACAATGCATTTCAACTAGCGAGGAAGGCCGTCAAGCAAATGGCCATCCCGTGCTGGTGGCACTGAGCGGCGGAGCCGACTCGGTGGCGCTGCTGCATGTGTTGTTGGAGGCCGGTTTCGAATGCCGTGCTGCACATTGCAATTTCCACCTGCGTGGAGAGGAGTCGATGCGCGACGAGCGCTTCGTGAGGGCACTGTGTGAGCGTCTGGACGTCCCGCTTGCGATCAAAGACTTTGACGTGGCTGCATGGCAGCAGGAGCATGGCGGATCGGTCGAGATGGCTTGCCGCGAACTGCGATATGCCTGGTTCGAGCAGGAACGACAACGTCAGGGATGCAACCTGATTGCCGTTGCCCATCACGCTAATGACCAAGTGGAAACATTCTTCCTGAACCTGTTGCGCGGCACGGGCATCAAGGGTCTGGCCGGTATGCAGCAGCTCAGCGGTCACATCTGGCGCCCGCTCCTGAATGCGAGCCGCCAAGATATCTTGGATTATCTGGGCACAAAAGGCCAGAACTATGTGACCGACAGCACCAATGCCGAGAATGACTATCGCCGCAACCGTTTGCGCAACCGCGTGTTACCAGCCCTGGAACTTGAATTCCCTCAAAGCCATGAACGCATCCTCAGCACGATGAGCAACCTCAGAGACGACCTTGACTTAATCACCTCTCTGGTAAACAACATCCTGCCCGACGAGCGGCATATCGACATTGCCGCATTGTGTTCTCTCCCAGAGGCCTCTACCCTGCTCTACCACCGCATCCGCCATCTGGGATTCAACCGCGGGCAATGTGAGCAAGCTGTGGCGGCCGCTCACCTGGGTCACAGCGGACGTCAATTCCAGGCAAACGGTTTCGCAATGCACGTTAACCGACAATCGATTGATATCGAACCCATTACAGACAAATCTCCCGTCGAGGTACCCGTTGACCTTCACAATGATATCATGAGTCCGGTCTACGTGACCATATCGCACGCCAACGCTCCATTCTCGCCATTGATGTGCGACGGCAAGCGCAAAGTGGCATTCAACACCAGACTGATGGACTGCGAGCGCGTCGTGCTACGGCACTGGCGCCAAGGCGACCGCATCAAGCCTTTCGGTCTTAATGGAAGTAAACTTGTGAGCGACCTTTTCAATGACCTCAAACTGGACCACAGCGCCAAACGCAATACTTGGGTGCTCGAGGCCGACGGCGACATACTGTGGGTGCTCGGGCACAGGGCATCGGCCCTTTATCCCATCACATCCGAGAGTCAAGATTACATACTCTTGAGCCTAATTTGAGCCCCTTAAAAGAAAAAACTCCCCAAAAACTTGCACAAAACGAAAGTTGGCAGTACCTTTGCACCCCAAATGGGCGAGTTTCGCGTTTGAAGCTTGCTTTCGGAGAGATGGCAGAGTGGTCGATTGCGGCGGTCTTGAAAACCGTTGAGGCTAACTACCTCCAGGGGTTCGAATCCCTTTCTCTCCGCATTTTTTTGCCCGTATGTCAGGCAAATACAGGATGGTCCTGTAGCTCAGCTGGATAGAGCAACAGCCTTCTAAGCTGTGGGTCCCGGGTTCGAATCCCGGCGGGATCACGCTTCCAATAAGGCGCTGAAAATCAGCGACATATCAACGAATTTCGGCGCCTTTTCCTTTAATTTTCACCAATAATTTCCTTAAAAAAAAACGGCAAATTAGCCCATACTGGCTAATGTTTGTAACTCTTTGTAGCGTTTACCTTGTACGCGACCTTGTACGTACAAGGTGAGCAAAAGAGGCAAATAAAGGTCAAAATGAAGCTAAGGAGCCAGAAAGGAGATTCATTATGGCGAAAGCAAAATTCTTCCTCGACACGAGGAGAAAGGCACAGGAAACCCCCTGCGTCTTGAAAGTGGCCATAGGCCACTTCAACAAAACGGCGTACATATCTTTGGAAACAAGGATATTGCCCGAACAATGGGATGGTGTTCACTCCAAGGTGATCAATCATCCAGAGGAACGGCTGCTGAACATCTACATTGCAGGTGTGATGCAGCAAGTAGAACGAACCATTTTCTTGTTAGCCGACAGCGGTAAACTCTTAGCGATGACGGCCAATGAGATCAAGCTGGAGGTTGAGCGCAGGATCACTCCAGAGAAGGTAGCTGAAATGGAAGCAGCTGACAAGCGCAAGAAACTGTTTGAAGTTCAGTTCTTGAAGTTTGCCGATAGCAAGAAGCCCAGTACCCGTAATGTCTATATGCAGACATATAACCGGTTGCAGGCTTACCTCGGCAACAAGCTGAAAAAGCTTGCCTTTGAGGACATTACCAAGGAATGGCTCACTGCTTTTGAGAACTTCCTTGCCGAAACTGCCCCGTCGAAGAATGCGCGCAACATCCACTTGCGTAACATCCGTGCCGTGTTCAATGAGGCCATCGACAACGAGATCACTTCGTTCTACCCTTTCCGACGTTTCAAGATACGCTCCGTAGCGACCGTTAAGCGTAATCTGAAGGTCGAAGAATTGCGCACTCTCTTTGACTTCCCTGCAGAGGAGCACGCCCGTAAGTACATTGACATCTTCAAGTTGCAGTTTATGCTCATCGGCATCAACACTGTGGACTTGTGCAACCTGAAGGAGGTTGAAGACGGACGTATCACGTTCTACCGCGCCAAGACTAACCGCTTGTATTCCATCAAGGTAGAGCCCGAAGCGATGGAAATCATCAACCGCTATCGCGGTGAGAACCAGCTGCTTTACATGCTCGACCGCTGCCCCGACCACAACGAGTTCACTCGCAAGATCAACGAGGCGTTGAAGAAAGTCGGGCCAGTGAAGCGCGTCGGGCTTGGCGGCAAGAAGATTTACTCTCCCCTATTCCCCAAGATTTCAACGTATTGGGCGCGTCATTCCTGGGCCACCATCGCTGCCAGCCTTGATATTCCCAAGGACACGATTGCTCATGCGCTGGGTCACGGGAACAATACCGTCACGGACATCTACATCGAGTTTGACCAACGGAAAGTCGATGCAGCTAACCGCATGGTATTGGACTGGGTTCTCTATGGCAAAAAGACCCGCAGAAGGGTGTAGCCAAAATTATTGCTGAAAATTAGACTGAAAGATTGCCGAAGCCTTTGCCAAAAGTTTCATTAAAGGCAAATCCGAAAAGATGGCGAAGCGTGAACCTTAAAGTGTGAATGCCACGGCACACTGAAAAATCCACAACAATCGTGTGGTATGTCTGGAAATTCCAAGACATACCACACTCTATATTATAAGGTGTAGCCATTTTGTTTGCTTTTATGGACTCTCAACCTTGAAAAAACTCCCCTGAGGCTGTGCCCCAAGGGAGAAAACATCAAAATGGACCGAAAACGTTTGACGATTAGTCGCTAGTGATCTTGTAAAAATTGCCTTTTAGGAGGTGGGACATGCCGTCTTCTGTGAAGGTGGCGGTCAGTTTCTCGCAGAGGTAGCGTTTGCCATCGATGTGGAAGACGGAGCGGACGTTGGGAATCTTGTCGGCAAGGAAGGAGAAGGTGTATTTCTTCTTCTGGTCGACGGGATAGAAGGTGTCGCGCTCAACGCCCTGGCCGTAGGCGGCATTGTTGATGCGTAGCGAACAGGTCTTGCCGCTGTTGATGCGATTCCATGTGACCGAGAGCACGCCCGAGTTGCTGTTTGGAGTCGGTGCGTAATAGGAATAATCGAGGTCGAAGGTGTCCGTCCAGGGATGCGGGTGTCGGGGCGAGAACATCATGTAACTGCCCCACCAGAAGGCGACAAAGAGTTTGTCGAAGACGGCTCCGCTCTTCTCCCGCTTCCCGGCGCTGACCGTGGGCAGTGCGCCCCATTGGATGGGCACGTCCTGGTCAACCTTCTCCGACGAATGAGGGCGGCCCGTGTGCGACTGGTTGGAGTAGGCGTTGTCGCCCTCTCCCGTCTCGCCGCACTCGAGGAACGGGACGAGACCTATGATATCGTCCGTCTCGTCGAGCCAGGCGGGAACGATCTTCATCTCATCCACATCGTCGGGGTTGTCCCTGTCGATGATCAGCGGGCCGAAGCGGTTGATGGGAACAAGCCGGGTGACGTTGCCCCAATTGTCCCACTCCTCGCGGCCGCCGCTGCGGTATTTCACTCGCTTCATCACCTCCAGCACGAAGTAGGTGTCCACGTCCTGCGCGTAGTGCAGGCCCCACACTCCGCCGCTGTCGGGCACGGCCTCCTGCCGGACGTTGCTCGAGATCAG
>JAEEGH010023903.1_pt1 | contig 12386 bp, 13 predicted proteins | sample 9134181 | NCBI WGS metagenome assembly JAEEGH01 (sample SAMN16246544, study PRJNA631951) | gut metagenome | biome: gut microbiome; feature: rumen; material: DP-attached | host: Bos | place: Iran: Karaj | collected 2018-10
ATGAATAAAGAAACATATGCATTGGCAAGGCCATTGCTGGCGCGTATAAACCGTAAACAAAAATGGCAGAAATTTTGGAATAAACATAGTGGTGTTGCATCGGCATTCCTTTTGGGCGGAACCGCATTGGCTGTTTTGCTTGCAATCGCGAATTTATCAGAAAATAACCGAAAAGAAACCAAAACAGCGGATGCTAAATACGAAAAAACTTTGTCTAAATATTTAGAACAAAAACAGAAAGTTGAAAATTATCGTGATAGTTTACGACGCGCAAAATAAAAAGGATTACAAATGTTGGTGCATTTTATTCGGTTTGGTCATGGTCGTCAGAAAGTTTTGGTATTGCAAACGGATGCAAATAACAAAGTACACTCCGCAACATATAATTCCAGTTCAGATTTACCCGAAGATTTGCGTGCCAAGTATTTTGCACAAATGGCTGCCAAACGTATGAATTTAAGAAAAATAAAACGATCCAGATAATAAAACCGCCAGCGATGGCGGGTTTAATTTACTTTTTATTTATGTTGCTTGACAATGTAAATATTTGTGCTATATTTTTATTGTAAAATAAAAAGGATTGGATATGAGTCGGCAAAAATGGTATCTCGATGATTTTGTTCATTGCGGGGCTTGGGTTATGTTGTTTGGCACTTTGTGTTTCGGAATGTGTGCGTCACCATTTATGGCAAAGGACAGCAAGAATACCACGGATGCACCGCGTTCAAAATCAACGAATACGCAAAACAAAATTTATACGGCGTCAACACCGCAGGAATTATCACGCATAATGCAATTATACGGTCGTTTCAATAAACAAAAAACTGCACAATTTGGTGTCTTTGCGCACTATAATGAAATTAACAATATGGGTAACTAAAAATCTTTAATATTCGGGTTAGAAAATATATCGCGATATGTTACTATTTACGCAGTGGGGCAAAATTTATGCAAAACAAAGGTATTTTGATTTCGGTGTCGTCGGAAAACAAAACATTTGTTTATACCAGAGATAGCGACGATAGCATTTCCATGGTGGTTAATGACAAAGATAAAAAGCATTTTTACAATAATTTGGAATCTATGCCGAAACCGGACAAGGTGGATTTTATTCAGACACTGTTCAATGTGAATTTAACACACAAAGAATTATTGGATGTCGCGATAACTGGTATTGTGTATTGTGCTGGTGGGGTGCGTATAAATGAAATCGCTGTGCACAGAATGATGGAAATAACGCCAATTGAGTGCCTGCCGATAGTTGATAGTATAATGAAGCAGAGTATGGCCAGATTAGAAAATCCATCCGATGCGATGGTTTACATAATTCAAAAATATGAAATTCCCTTCGGGTTGCCCGAAATTCAAGAAATAGTCGCAAGAGAAAAAGCAATTGAAAAGGTCGCAGCCCAGACTGCTATGAAACAGATTAGGGCGGCCCAACGTAGACAATATGAATCTGCAAATGTCAATTATGTTAATACGCGTGGATATAGAAATGAGTTTTATGGTCGTATAATGCATGTACGCAATCGTAAAAGATAAAATTTCTTGTTTTTTCTTTTGTTGTTGACAACGCAAAAATTTGTGCTAAATTATTGGCAATGAATTAGCAAAAGGATAAGTCATGAAAAAAATTATTTTATTGGCATCATTGATTGCGATGGTTGTATCGGGTGCAAACGCAGATTATCGCAAAGTTCGTACAAGTAATTGCAATTCTGCGGCAATGCATGCAAAATTGGAACGTGAAGTTCGTGCACATCGTGCCGTTATCACAGAAGTTGTCTGTGAAGAAACACGTGTTGTTGCGGAACCTGTGATGGTTTATGAACCTGTTTACGAACCTGTGTATGTTCCAGAACCAATGGAATATATTCCAATCGTAGATTGTGTGCCATATCCGACAACATGTGAATATTGTGGTCGTTTCTAATATCTTTTGTGCCGTAACATTCGTAAAAACAACATTTTTCGGATGTTACGGTATTTTTTACCCTTGAAAAAATAAAAACAAATGTTACCATAAACTGCGAAAAAGAAACGTTCAAATTATGCAAATCCAAACAGAAAATGTTCTTTATTTAATAGGTGGGCCAAATGGTTCTGGCAAGACCACATTGGTTGAACAATTGTTTGGAAAAAATCCAACGGTTAAATTTGTTAATGCCGATAATATTGCACGTGAACACAATTTATGTCCCATTAGTTCTGATACGGGGCGGGTGTTGTTTGATGAAATGGATGCAGCGTTCTCGTCGCATGCATCGTTTATTTATGAAACAACATTATCTGGGAAATCTGATAATAAAATTATTAAACGCGCAAAAGATGCGGGGTATAGCATAGAATTCTTTTATGTTATTTTATCATCGGTTAAACAAAATATTGCACGTGTAAAATCGCGTTATGACAAGGGCGGTCATAATGTTCCCGAAAATGTTGTTGTGCGGCGCCATAAAAAAAGTTTATTTAATTTTGATACCGTATATAAACAATCTGATCATTGGCAGGTTTATGACAATGCCGGGGCAGAATGCACACTGTTTGCAACGGGTGTCCATGATGTTGTAAATGTTGTTGACGAAGGTTTATATAATATGTTTATACAAAACAAACAACACGTGATTGCTGAATACCTTGCGGACCTTGAACGCCGTCGTGCATTGCGCATTGAACGTATGACGACATCGTTGTCAAAATAATTTATTCCTTGTTGTTATTTTCTTTAATTTTGTGCTTGCGTTGATTTCTGATTTTATTATATGATTAAATATAGGAAGGAAAGGAACATGAAATATACATTAGTTTCTGGGTTGGGAATATTGGTGGTTTTACCCGCAATTGCGGGTGCGCGGTTGCCGGCGGTAAATATGTCGGCGGGCGCGGTTTCTGCGCGTGCGCAATATGGCGCGGTGACAGAAAATGCTGCTAATGAGGCCAAACCAGTAAAAACAATTTCTGCACGTAAATTGGTACCTGTAACCAGAACTGCGAATGGCACAGTTGCGAAAAAGAATGTTGTGCCACGCACTGCAAAAAAAAAATCATCAGTAAGTAAAAAAACTGGTGAAAAGATTTCTGCAAATGCGGAATACTTGATACCAAATCGCCCAAGTTCTGATTTGTGGGCGCGGGCGGATACGCCGCTGCGTATGCCACATGCAGATGAATTTTCGGTTATTAAATCTGACTATGAATTACCCGAAGAAAATATCAGTTCTTTTGCATCCACATCCAGACAAGATGAAATAAAATCTATGTCGGCGCGCGTATCGTCATTGGATCAACAACTGGCGCGTTTGATTGATTTGCAGTCCAAGGCCGAAGCGTCGGTAAAATCACCAAAGGTTGCATCTGCTACGCGGTCGTCATCGGTTGAAACAAAAATTTATCCTGCGGAATCTGTCGCGGTAAATATGAACAACGAAATTGCACCAATTGAAATTCGCAATATTCCAAAATCTGTGGCGCATGATATGGGTGCATCAGATGATGACATAAAATTGTCGCGTATGGTTGTGCCACGTGATGATTTGATTGGTGATGATGTCATGGTGCGTTCTGTGAAAAAAGATTCAAACGCAAAGATCCAAGATGTTCGTGAAGATATGACCAAGATGACACCATCAGAATTGCGTCGCGCATTTAGAAAAACTTTCTTGTCAGAAAATAAACACCTGTCCACATATTCTATGGATGATAAATTTGATGTGGCAAGTGATATGTCTTCGTCATTTGAAGGTTTCACATCTGCGCGCGATTTATCCGAAGACGCGGATAAAATTCGCCCATTGGAAATTAAAATAAGATTCAGAAATGCAGATTCTGCATTGTCGCGTGATAATTACAATTTGTTGTCTGAATATGCTGGTGTTGTGGTGGCAAATCCAAAACGTGCGATTCAGGTTGCTATTCCAGAAATGTTGACAACAACGGTTGATGCACGTAAATTAACGGCACGCCGTCTTGCCATCATTGAACAGGTTTTGCGTGATACTGGTGTTTCAGAACAACGCATAGTGCCGGTTTTATCTGCGCGTGATGACGAAGGTTTTGTTCTGCGTATAATTTCAAATGAACAGTATGAAACGCTTACGCGTCAAAAACGCAATATGTTTGGCGACAAAGTTAGTTCCAAGACATATAAAAGCATGACCTGGTAAAAATTGCGTGTCACATTTTAAAAAGTTTTTCAATTCAATCCTAGATTTTTTATTTCCACCGTCGTGTCCAGTTTGCTGTGCGCCGGTGGAAAGTCATGGGCATTTATGTGGCGATTGTTGGTCCTGTTTTGATTGGATTGATGGACCGCATTGTGCGTGTTGTGGATATCCGTTCCCCGATGATTATGAACCTGATTCACATGCAATGTGTCCGGTATGTGCATCTGGTAAAAATGAACTAGATTTTATTCGTGCTGCATGTATTTACGATGATATGTCGCGCAGTGTTATGTTGCCGTTCAAACATGGTGGTCGTATAAAATTTGCGCGGTTTATGTCGCATGCAATGATATGGGCATTGCGTGATGTTGATATAAAACCTGATATTGTAATGCCTGTGCCGTTGGCATCGCGTCGTTTATTCCATCGTGGGTATAATCAGGCAACATTACTTTCGCGTGAAATTGCGCGTGTGTATAGTGCACCAATTGACTTTGATAGTGTGCATCGTAAATATCGCCCGAATATGGGACATAAAACACACGCCCAACGTGCACAAAATATTCGCGGTGTATTTAATGTTATTCGCCCAGACAAAATCAAAGATAAGAAAATATTATTGGTTGATGATGTTTTAACATCTGGCGCAACATTTGATGAACTGGCGCGTATATTGCGTCGTGCGGGCGCGGCGGCGGTTTACGGGGTGGTATTTTGTCGTGTGGTGCGTGCGAATTAAAATATTATTGCGTGCTTGAAATTCATTTTATATTTGGTATTATTTGGCGAAACAGACATTAAGGAATAGAATAATGAAAATAGAACTGGGAAAAAATATAAGCCCACGTGAAATTGAATCGCGTATTCAGGCATTTTGGGATGAAAACAATTTTTGGGATAATGATGTTAATTCCAAGAAAACACCATTTTGCGTAATGATGCCACCACCAAATGTTACAGGTAATTTGCACATGGGACATGCGTTGGATAATGTGCTGACCGACATTATTTGCCGGTATAAACGTATGTGTGGATATGATGTTTTGTGGCAACCAGGTACAGATCACGCGGCAATTGCGACACAGTTATTAATTGAACGTGATTTATCAAAACGCGGAATCAACCCGAATTCGTTAACTTTTGATGAAAAATTGCAGGCGGCATGGGATTGGACCAAAGAATATGGTGGCCAAATTATACGACAATTGCATATCCTTGGTGCAACACCAGTGTGGAAACGCGAGAGATTTACAATGGACAAAGGTTTGTCCGAAAACGTGACAAGATTGTTTGTCAGAATGTATAACGAAGGTCTGATATATCGTGCAGAACGTATGTTAAATTGGTGCCCAAAACAACAAACGACAGTGTCAGATTTGGAAATTGAGACACGCGAAGAACACGGTAAGTTTTATTATTTCAATTATCCACTCGTTGATGGTGGATTTGTTGAAATCGCGACAACTCGTCCAGAAACATTATTTGGTGACAAGGCAATTGCAATTCATCCAGAAAACGAAAAGTTAAAGCATCTTATTGGCAAGAAAGCAATTATTCCATTAACAGATATTGAAATTCCAATTATTGCGGATGAACATGCGGATCCAGAAAAGGGTACTGGGGCGGTGAAAATTACACCGGCGCATGACTTTGACGACTGGGAGGTCGGCCAACGTCATAACCTAAAACCATTGTGTATTTTGACATTGGATGCGAAATTGAATAATGAATCAGTTATTCCAGAAAAATATCGTGGCATGGACAGATATGTTGCCAGAAAAGCGATTATTGAAGATATTCAGGCCGCGGGGTTGATGACCAAGATAGAAGACAAGGTTATTCCGACACCATATTCTGAACGTGGTGGTGTGCCGGTTGAACCGATGATAACAACCCAGTGGTTTGTTGATGCGGAAAAATTGGCGGTACCTGCGATTAAGGCGGTGGAAGAAGGCAAAATTAAATTCATGCCGGAACATCGTTATAACTTGTTTATGGCGTGGATGAAAAATATTCGTCCATGGAACATTTCGCGTCAATTATGGTGGGGGCATCGCATACCGGCGTGGTATGATGCAGAAGGTAATGTATACGTTGCCGAAACCAAGGAAGATGCGGTCAAACAATCTGGGGGCAAAGAATTAACCCAAGATCCCGATACATTGGATACATGGTTTTCATCGGGTCAATGGCCATTTGCCACATTAGATTGGCCCGAAAATACACCAGAATTGGCCAAATATTATCCAACCGATTATTTGTGTACTGGATTTGATTTAATCTTTTTCTGGGTTTCGCGTATGATAATGATGTCTTTGTATGCGACAGGTCAGGTTCCATTTAAGACAGTTTATATGCATGGTATGGTTGTTGACAAGTTCGGCAAGAAAATGTCCAAGAGCAAGGGCAACGGTACCGACCCATTGGATGCAATAGAGAAATTCGGTGTGGATGCGATACGTTATTGGGTTGCAACTGCGCCAATCGGAACAAATTTACCGTATAACGAAGACGAAGTGAAACGCGGTTCTAAATTGTTAACTAAACTTTGGAACGCCGCGAAGTATGTTTTGATGAATTTGGAAGATTTTGATCCGAAAACGGCAAAGCAAGTACCAGTATCTGAACGGTTCATTGAAGACCGTTGGGTTCTGTCAGAAATGAACAAGGCGATTGCCGAAACACGCAAAAATTTGGATAAATATTTCAATTACAATGCGCGCAGTGCGATTGACGCGTTCTTTTGGGATATCCTTTGCGACCAGTATTTGGAATTCATCAAAGATCGTTTCTGGTCACCGGAAAAATACGGTGCGGAATCCAAACTTTCGGCACAATGGACATTGTGGACAGTGTTGCGTGCAATAATCGGTCTGTATGCGCCGTTTATTCCGTTCCTGACCGAAGAATTATGGCAAAAGATATACCAACCCTATGAGGGTGGCAAAACGTTGCACCTGACCGAATATCCGTCTGTAAATGCGGAATACGAAACTGATGTTTCCGATATGCAATATGCGATTGACACGATTCATGCGGTTCGGGGTTTGCGCACTGAACGCAAGATTGGCAATGGCGCGAAACTTGAAACATTGACGGTTTTGCCAAACGTTCCAACGAATTTGTATGATTTGATAAAGTCCGCGGCGCGTGCGAACAACATTGTTGTGGGTGATGCGGTTGACTTTGTCGTTGCAGAATCTGGGGAAAAATAATGTCTGATTCAGCCAAACTGGTTATAAACCGCGAATTAAGAACCTATCAGTGTGATAGGTATGGTAATATGCGACCTGGGATACTGATGAACGAGCTTCAGGGTATGGGTGATGCCAATGCTGAAAAAATGGGGTATGGGCGGACATTTATTCATGAAAAAAAGGTTGGTTGGGTTGTTACGCATTACTTGGTTGATATTGTGGAAATGCCACGAAATGGTGAGATATTAACCTATTCAACATGGGCGGCAACACATGACAGTTTGCGTGCAACCCGTGATTTTGAAATCTGCGATTCAAATGGAAAATTAAAAGTTCGGGCAACATCGCAATGGGTTCTGTTTGATTTAGAAAAACGCCGTATAGTTCGCATAGATGATTGGATAAACCCAGATATATGGCCGGTTGGTATGGAACGCGCATACAATCGTAAATTTGAGAAATTTGCAGATTTTGATGCGGAGAAAACGCATACATTTAAATGTCGGTTTGACGATATTGATGAAAATCAGCATATAAATAATGCGGTTTATGCGGTGTGGGCGACGGAAAGCGTTGGATACGAATATCGCGACACACACACATTAAAACGCATAGAATTGAATTATAAACACGAAATCAGTCCCACCACGCCAGAGGTTTATATTGATGTTAAAATAGATGGTCTGACGACATATCATAAAATACGCACCGCGGACGAAGGCGAAAAGGCATTGATAGTGTGTTATTGGGAACCGCGTGAATAAACAAAATTAAAAAACCGGCATTTTGCCGGTTTTTTTAATATTTTAATTTCTTATTCCACCCAAATAGATGCCATATTTGAAACGGTACCACTGGCATTCGGGTCGCCACTTGCAACAGGAACTTGGGTATATGCCCATGTTGCACCACCAGTTAAAACCTTATTCTGAGAACCAGTTGTGGATGCTGGAACTAAACCGACTGTACCTGCTGCACTGGATGATGCTGCACCCATTGTTGGAATGTCCACAGCTTTATTCGTAACTGTAAGCGCTGTACCAGCCGCTTTAACTGTTTCAATAACGTTCGCATCCGCAACGATGTTAACTGTTTGATCCGTTGCGCTGTTCGCGGTAAATGTTCCCTTGCTTGTGCCGTTCTGTTGGATAGTAAGGGTTTTATTATTAACTGTTGGCAGTGATGCACTTGTTATATAACCTTGGCTTGTAATCGCTTTATATACTGCCTTTGCAGATGGGTATGTAGTATCTGTAGAAGAATCAGATAACACAGAACCAGTCGCAGAACCCTGTTTAACCAAATTCGTTGTTGTTTGTGCATTTTTTACCGCAACACTTTGTGCAGAACCACCTGCTTGTGTCACACTGATCGTGCCGTCTGTGGTACCAGTATCAAATGTATATGTCGTATCGGTAAATTTAGCATCGGATGGAACGGTCTTATTCAATGAATATGTTGTGGCTTTTGCTGTGCCATCTGTATCAACATATACTGGCTGGGTCGCGGAACCTACTTTTGTGTTTGCCGTGTGCTTTACAGCAGTACTAGCGTCCTGTTTCGTGCTTAACTTGTTGTCTACATACAACTTGCTTGTTACGGTTGATCCATCCGAACTGCCTGCGGCAACCGCCAATCCAGGCGCTGCTGCCATCAACGCAAAGATAGAAAACGCCCCGAAATGTCTAACAAAGTGCATGATATCGTCCCTCTTCCTAGCAATTTTTTTGTCCCTTCTTGTGAACATTATAGCACAAATGCCCATCCCCATCCAAGAACATTTTTAATGCCCACAATTTAAATCTATGCGCACTAATTATAGCAGAAAAGACATATAATAAAAACAAGGTAAAACCTAAAAAAACGAAATTATTAAAAAAAAGGTGTTGACTTTTTCAAAAAAACCGAATTTTCAATATGAAAAGTGTCATAAATTATTCAAACCAAATATCAACAAATCCACTTGGGGTATTGCTGCTGCTGGGGGCACCTGTTGAAACAGGAACCTTAATATATCCGCGGGTGACGTTTATTTGTGATGGATTTGTTGTATCCATTGCCACCGAATTTACTACATAGCCGCCAGTTCCGGTATCAGACGATGAAACCGTTGGATTTGCCGCGGCCGCAGCCCATGTGCCATCACCCCGCAGGAATTTTCCATTGTCACCCGCCGCCGGTGCCGGTACCAACCCCGCGGTTCCTGCCGCAGATGATGTCGCCGCGCCCATGTTGGTTATATTGACCGCCTTGTCAGTAACGCTAAGTGCGGTTCCATTAACCTTGACGCTTTCAATGACGTTTTCATCCAAATTTTTGATAGATTCATAAACCAATTTTGCCGATGGGTATGTTGTATCGGTTGACGATACCGACAATCCGGTCGCATTTTGAACCAGATTTCCGGTCGTTTGAACGTTTTTAACAGAAACATTAGATGTTGTGCCGTTTTTTGTAATGCTTATTGTACCGTCGGCTGTGCCGGTTCCAATGCCCGAAACAAAGGTTGCATCAACATAACCTTTGCTGGTTACTGTAGAATCAGCATACGCAAAACACGGTGCAACTAACACCGTAAAAATGGCGCAAAACCGCATACTTTTTCTCATCCCTGTCCCATATACACGTAACATTACAATGTCATATTAGGAAAATACAAAAATTAAGGCAAGAGAAAAAACACGATTTAAAAAAATTTTTAAATTTTTTAATTGCAATGTGATTTTTTTTTTAGAAAAATATGGCCGCAAAATACAACAAAGGAGACACCATGAGCAATAAATGGGTTTATACTTTCGGTAATGGAATGGCCGAAGGTCGCGCAGATATGCGTAATTTACTTGGGGGCAAAGGTGCAAACTTGGCTGAAATGAATTTGGTCGGATTGCCAGTGCCTGCAGGTTTTACTGTTACAACAGAAGTTTGTACATATTATTATGATAATAACCAAACATATCCATCTGATTTAATGGATCAAGTAAAAGCGGGTATTGCACATATTGAAAACATTATGGGCAAAAAATTTGCAGATATGGAAAATCCATTGTTGGTGTCTGTCCGCAGTGGCGCGCGTGTTTCTATGCCGGGTATGATGGATACAGTTTTGAATTTGGGCCTTAATGATAACACGGTAAAGGCGCTGGCGAAGATTTCTGGGAACGAACGTTTTGCGTATGATTCCTATCGTCGCTTTATCATGATGTTCAGCGATGTTGTGTTGGGGGCAGATATTGACCTGTTTGAACACACATTGGAACGCATGAAAGAAGACAAAGGATATAAGGTTGATACAGAACTGACCGCGGACGATTTGAAAGAATTAGTGGAAAAGTTCAAAGAAATTGGTGTCAAAATTGGTAAAGTTTTCCCACAAGACCCATGGGAACAGTTGAAATTGGGTATTGGCGCGGTGTTCGGTTCATGGATGAGCAAAAAAGCCATCACATATCGTAAATTGAATAATATCCCAGGTGATTGGGGTACTGCGGTTAATGTTCAGGCAATGGTGTTTGGAAATTCTGGTGACGACAGTGCAACCGGCGTATGTTTCAGCCGCGACCCAGCCACCGGTGAAAACAGATACTATGGTGAATACCTGATTAATGCTCAGGGTGAAGACGTTGTTGCGGGTATTCGTACACCACAGCCGATGAGCAAAGATGATTCTGGCCGTACTTCGTTGGAAGAAGCAATGCCAAATGTTTATAAAGAACTTTGCGATGTTCGTGAAAAATTGGAAAAGCATTATAAAGATATGCAGGATATGGAATTCACAATTGAACATGGCAAACTTTGGATGTTGCAATGCCGTAATGGTAAACGTACGGCGGCGGCGGCGGTTCGTATGGCGGTTGAAATGGTGAATGAAGGACTGTTAACCAAAGAAGAAGCAATTTTGCGTGTGGGTGCCGACCAATTAAACCACTTGTTGCACCCAATGTTGGACCCCAAGGCAGAAAAGAAAGTTATTGCGACCGGATTGCCGGCATCCCCAGGTGCGGCGGTAGGTCAGGCGGTATTTAATGCCGAAGATGCCGAAAAATGGGCGGCAGATGGCAAAAAAGTAATGCTTATTCGTATTGAAACATCACCCGAAGATATTGCGGGCATGAATGCGGCCCAGGGTGTGATTACTGCACGCGGTGGGATGACATCGCACGCGGCGGTGGTTGCGCGTGGTATGGGAACACCATGTGTGTCCGGTTCGGCAGATATCAAGATTGACTATGAAACCAAAACAATGAAAACCACCGGCGGTGATGTTATTCACGAAGGTGATTGGGTTTCAATTGATGGTGCCAAGGGTCAAATTATTGCCGGTGCGGTACCAACTGTGTCGGTTGAATTGACCGGTAATTTCGGAACGCTGATGCAGTGGGTTGATGAAATCAAAACATTGACGGTCAAGGCAAATGCCGAAACACCAAAAGATGCAAAACAGGCGCGCGATTTCGGTGCCGAAGGTATTGGATTGGCGCGTAAAGAACATATGTTCTTTGACCCATCGCGTATCCAAGATATGAGAGAGATGATTTTGGCAGATGACGAAGCCGGTCGTCGTACCGCGTTGGCAAAACTGTTGCCATACCAGAAAGCAGACTTTGTTGAACTGTTCAAAATCATGGATGGTCTGCCTGTGACAATTCGTTTGATTGACCCGCCATTACACGAATTTTTACCACATACCGATGCAGATATTGCCGAATTGGCGGCGCACATTGGTAAACCGGTGGAATTTGTAAAGGCGCGTGCCGAGGCATTGCACGAACAAAACCCAATGTTGGGACATCGTGGATGCAGACTTGCAATTACATATCCAGAAATCTGCGAAATGCAGACACGCGCGATATTATCGGCGGCGCTGGAATGCAAGCGGGCGGGTGTTTCTGTTCATCCAGAAATAGAAGTTCCACTGGTCGGTTCCAAGAAAGAGGTCGATATTGTTAAATCGGTGATAGATGCGACCGCAAACACATTGTTTGCCGAAACCGGCGAAAGTAGTTAATACACCGTCGAATCAATG